>Ga0326726_10001450_pt1 | contig 22030 bp, 17 predicted proteins | sample MHFenrmetagenome_2_FD_207603 | JGI IMG/M metagenome (GOLD analysis project Ga0326726, IMG submission 207603) | Lab enriched peat soil microbial communities from Michigan Hollow, Ithaca, NY, United States - MHF15MN | ecosystem: Environmental > Terrestrial > Soil > Wetlands > Peat | place: USA... | reverse complement strand
CGATTCGGGCTCGTCCATCTCGCCGTCACCGCAGAAAACCCAAACCTTGCGGTTCTCGGTATCTGCAAGGCCGCGCGCGTGCAGGTACTTCAGGAACTTCGCCATGTAGATGCCCTGGATCGGCCCAAGCCCCATCGAAACCGTGGGAAACTGCCAGAAGTCGGGCATGAGCCACGGATGTGGATATGAAGAGACGCCTTTGCCGTCGACCTCGCGGCGGAAATTCAATAGTTGATCTTCGGTGAACCGGCCCTCGAGAAACGCGCGTGCGTAGATGCCCGGCGAAGAGTGCCCCTGGAAATAGACCAAGTCTCCGCCGTGTCCCTCGTGGGGCGCGTGCCAGAAATGATTGAAGCCGATCCCGAAGAGCGTACCCACCGAAGCGAAGCTGGCGATGTGTCCGCCCAATTCGTCGTCCGATTTGTTTGCTTTCGCCACCATGACCATCGCGTTCCAGCGGCAGAATGCGCGTATGCGCGCCTCCAGGGCGTGGTCGCCGGGAGAGCGCTCCTCTAGGTGCGGGGGGATGGTGTTCAGGTAAGCAGTGTTGAGCGAGAAAGGGATGTACGAGCCCGAGCGACGCGCTTTGTCGACGAGCTTCTCGAGGAGGTAGTGGGCTCGCTCCGGACCCTCGCGCTCGAGAACCGCTTCCAGGGCGTCGAGCCACTCATGGGTCTCAAGAGCGTCAGGATCGTTTGCGGCAGGGAATTCTGGCAGCGCAGACATGACGTATCCTCTGAGCGGGGTGGCGTGGCTAGGAGACTTGCACGAACTGCTCGAAGCTTACCCCGCCGCCTCCGCAGGATCAATCGGCGATCGCCCATTATAATTGCTGACCTCTCCGGCGCATCGATTTTCCATGCAGACCCGCACCATCGACGGCAACGCCATCGCGCGCGAGCTTCGCTTGGGGCTCCTCAAGCGCGTCTCGGCCCTCGCCAAGAGCGGGGTCCGCCCGGGGTTGGCCGTGATCCGGGTCGGCAGCCATCCGGCCTCGAGCGTCTATGTACGGAACAAGATCAAGGCCTGCGACGAGGCCGGGGTCTATTCGCAGGATATTCAACTGCCCGATACCGCCGACGAATCGACTCTCCTGGGGCAGATCGGGATTCTCAACCACGATCCGCGCATCCACGGCATTCTGGTGCAGCTGCCGCTGCCACCTAGCCTGACGGCCGAGCCGGTAATCGAGGCGATCAGCCCGCTGAAGGACGTCGACGGTTTTCATCCGACGAACGTAGGGCTGCTTGCCATTGGTCATCCGCGCTTCGTGCCCTGCACCCCTCTCGGAGTCATGAAACTTCTCGAACACGAGGGAATCAACCCCGAAGGCCTGCACGCCGTCGTCGTCGGCCGCAGCAACATCGTCGGCAAGCCAATGGCGCTGCTCCTCTTGCAAAAGGGCGCCACGGTCACCATCTGCAATTCCAAGACCCCGGATCTGGGCTCGATGACGCGTGAAGCGGAAATTCTCGTCGTGGCCGCGGGGAAACCCAAGCTCATCACGGCAGGAATGGTGAAACACGGTGCTACTGTCATCGACGTCGGCATCAACCGGCTCGCCGACGGAAAACTCGTCGGCGATGTGGATTTCCACAGCCTTCTCGGCACCGCCGCGAGAGTCACGCCCGTCCCGGGGGGAGTGGGTCCGATGACGATTGCGATGTTGCTGGAGAACACCATCGCGTCCGCAGAGCGGACCCTGGCAGCCAGCCGGGCCAAGTGAGACTGCGGCCTACCGACCATGCGTCCTATTTGAAATGATCGACAATCCGTTGCTCGATTTTTCGCGGTTGCCACGATATGGATCGATCCGGCCCGAGCATGTCGCGCCCGCGATCGACGAGCTTCTGGCGCAGAACCGGGCTTTGATCGCAACGCTGACCGCAGAGGGCGCGCCCGCGTCCTGGGACGCGTTCGCCGAGCCCTTGGAGAGCGCCAATGACCGGTTAGGACGCGCCTGGGGCGCGGTCGCTCATCTGCACGCGGTCAACGACAATTCGGCAATCCGCGACGCCTATAACGCCAGCCTGCCCAAGGTCACGCGTTACTACACGGAACTCGCCCAGAACCTCGATCTATACGGAATATTCAAGGCGCTGCGCGCATCGCCCGCTTTCGGACAACTATCCCCGGCGCGGCGCAGGATCGTGGAGAACAACCTGCGCGACTACCGTCTCGGAGGAGCAGAGCTGCCTCCGGAGAAAAAAACACGCTTTGCCGAAATCCAGGAGGAACTCGCCGAGCTCGAGGCGAAATTCTCGGAGAATCTCCTCGATGCAACCAACGCGTTTTCGGAAGTGATCCCCGACCAGGCGGACCTGGTCGGCCTGCCGGAGGATGTGCTGCGCGCGGCGGAAGAGGCCGCGCGCAGCGAGGGACGAGTAGGCTGGAAACTCGCTCTTCACGCGCCGTCGTACGGGCCAGTGATGCAGTACGCTGAGAATCGCGATCTGCGGGAGAGACTGTATCGTGCTCACGTAACGCGGGCGAGCGAATTCGGCGGACCCGAGCTCGACAACACCACCCTCATCGCCCGCGAGCTTCGATTGCGAAGGGAAAAAGCCCGACTGCTAGGCTACGAGTCCTTCGCGCGGTTTTCCATGGTTCCGAAGATGGCCGATTCGCCCGAGGCCGCTCTCGCCTTCCTGGAAGACCTCGCTGCCAGGGCGCTGCCTCACGCCCGCAGGGACTATGCCGAGCTTCAGGACTTCGCGCGCGCCGAGCTCGACCTGCAGGACCTTCGTGCCTGGGATATCGCGTTTGCTTCGGAAAAATTGCGCGCGAAGCGCTACGCCTTCTCCGACCAGGAGGTGAAGCAATACTTCCTGGAGCACAAAGTCCTGGAAGGCATGTTCCGTCTGGTCGAGACCCTCTACGCAATTCGAATCGCTCCGGACACGGCCGAGACCTGGCATCCGGACGTGAAGTTCTTCCGGATCATCGACCTCCGTGGGGCGCTGGTCGGCCGCTTCTTTCTCGATCCGTATTCCCGCGAGACCAAACGCGGCGGCGCCTGGATGGACGAAGCGATCACGCGGCAACGACTCGCGGGTGAGCTTCAGGCGCCGGTGGCCCACCTCGTCTGCAACTTCCCCGCTCCGGTGGGCGGCAAGCCCTCGCTTCTCACGCACGACGAGGTGATGACGCTATTCCACGAGTTCGGCCACGGGCTGCACCATTTGCTCTCGCAGGTCGATGACCTCGGCGTATCGGGAATACGCGGGGTCGAATGGGACGCGGTCGAGCTTCCTTCCCAGTTCATGGAAAACTTCTGCTGGGAGTGGGATGTGCTCTCCCGCATGACCGCGCACGCCGACACCGGCGCTTCGCTGCCCCGCCCTTTGTTCGACAAGATGCTCGCGGCAAAGAATTTCCAGAGCGGAATGCAGACGGTGCGTCAGATCGAGCTTGCGCTGGTCGACATGCATCTGCACCACGACTACGATCCAGAGGGGGTCAAGACACCGCTGCGACTCCTCGAGGAGATCCGCACGAAAGTCGCCGTCGTCGTTCCACCGGAGTACAACCGCTTTCTGAACAACTTCTCGCACGTTTTTTCCGGCTCCTACGCCGCCGGCTACTACAGCTACAAGTGGGCGGAGGTACTCTCAGCCGACGCGTACAGCGTGTTCGAGGAAAACGGCGTTGTCGACGCCGATACTGGCGCGCGATTTCGCGACGAGATTCTCGCCGTCGGCGGCAGCCGCCCTGCGATTGAGTCATTCAAGGCGTTCCGCGGGCGCGAGCCGAGGATCGATGCTCTGCTGCGGCACAGTGGTATGATCGCCTGAGGACACGGCATGCGCGCCTCCCTCATCGCCGCCGCGGCTTTCTGGATCGCTTGCAGCGACGCGGCCGGACAAGCTTATCGCTGGGTAGACGATCAAGGCCGCGTGCATTACACGCAGACGCCACCCCCTCCGGGGGCGAGGGAAGTCCAAAGAAAGAATCTCCGCCCCGGCCCGTCGGCATCCGTCGACCTGCCCTACGCCACGCAGGTGGCGGCGAAAAACTACCCCGTGACACTGTACACGCAGCCGGATTGCGGCTCGCCGTGCGATCAGGCGCGGGCATCGCTGGTGAAGCGCGCCGTGCCCTTCCGTGAAGTCAGCGTTCTCGGGCAGAAGGAGATCGACGAAATGAAAAGGGTATCAGGCAGGGAAGAGCTGCCGTTGCTGGTCGTCGGTTCCCAATTTCAGAACGGCTTCCAGGAAAACGCCATCAACAGCCTACTCGACACTGCCGGGTACCCGCCTGCAGGGCCGCGCGTGCCTCTCGAATCACTGCGCAGGATCGATCCCGCGCCTTCAGCCTCCGCCCAGCCTTCGCAGCAGTCGGCGGGCGACCAGCCCGGCACCGATTCCAAGTAGGGCGGAAGCGTCCCGGAACGCGGCGATGAAGCTCGCGTCATGGAACGTGAATTCGCTCAAAGTGCGCCTGCCTCAATTGCTCGATTGGCTTGCGAAGCACAGTCCCGACATCGTCTGCCTGCAAGAAACCAAGCTCGAGGACGACAAGTTCCCTGTCCTGGAAGTCGAAACCGCTGGTTATCGCTGCGCGTGGTCCGGGCAAAAGACCTACAACGGCGTGGCTATCCTGTCGCGAGGCCCGCTGGCCGATGTCGCGACAGGGATACCAGGGTTTCCCGACGAGCAGAAGCGCGTGATCGCCGCGAGCGTCGGGCAGGCGGCCGACGCGATCCGCGTGGTATGCGTCTACGTTCCCAACGGACAGGCGGTCGACTCCGAGAAATACGAATACAAGCTCAAGTGGCTGGCGGCTTGCCGGAGCTGGCTCGAGCAGGAGTTGATCCGTCATCCGCGGCTCGCGGTGCTGGGCGACTATAACGTCGCGCCGGAGGATGAGGATGTGTACGACCCGAAGGCATGGGAGGGCCACGTCCTTTTCAGCGTCCCCGAGCGGGAAGCTTTCAAGAATCTCCTTGCGCTGGGGTTGAAAGACGCGTTCAGGATGTTCACCCAGAAGGAGAAATCCTTTACCTGGTGGGACTACCGCATGAACGCGTTCAAGCGGAACCTAGGCCTGCGCATCGATCATGTTCTGCTCAGCCCCGAGCTCGCCTCGCTCTGCCGGGCATGTTCGATCGATGTCGCCTTCCGCCGGCTCGAGCGCCCGTCCGATCACGCGCCCGTGTTGGCCGAGTTGTAGCTTGAGTCGCTATAATCCCCGCGTAAAATCAGACAGGAGGAAGGAATCATGACTTCGAAGGGATTCTTCAGTGCCATCGTCGGATTCGCCGTTGCAGCCTGCGCCGCAACCGCACACGCGCAAAGCTATCCAACCAAGCCGGTGAAGATCATCATTCCCTTCTCTGCCGGCGGCCCCGCAGATGTCTACGCTCGCTATCTCGGGCAGCGCCTGGAGAAACCGCTTGGCCAACCGGTCGTGATCGAGAACCGCGTGGGCGGAGGCGGAGTCATAGGCGCCGACGCCGTCGCGAAGTCGGCGCCCGACGGCTATACGCTGCTGATGATGTCCAACACGCACACGATAAACGAGTCACTTCGCCCGAAACAGCCATACAAGCTGATGACCGACCTTGTCCCGGTCTCGCCAGTGAACTACTCGGATCTGCTGCTTGTGGTCTATCCCGGCGTGCCGGCGAAGAACCTGAAGGAACTCATCGCTCTCGCCAAAGCGAAGCCCGGCGCGCTCAACTACGCTTCCTCCGGGCCCGGTACGCCCTATCACATGGCGGGAGAGCTATTCAAGGCGATGGCAGGTCTGGACATCGTGCACGTGCCGCACAAGGAAAGCTCGGGCGCGCGCACCAGTGTCATAAGCGGACAAGTGCAGATGATGTTCGACGCAATCACGGTCATGGAGAAGCAGGCAGAAGCCGGCAACGTCCGCGCGATCGCCACGAGCGGCCTCACGCGGTCCGCCGTCACGCCCAACCTCCCGACGGTTTCGGAGGCTGGCGTCCCCGGCTATGAAGCCACGATCTGGCTCGGCGTGATGGCGCCCGCCGGTACGCCGAAACCGATCGTCGACAAGCTCAACGCCGAGATACAGAAGGTCATCAGCCTGCCGGAAGTAAAGGAAGCCTGGGCGAAGCAGGGTGCATTTCCCATGAAGATGACGCCCGCGGAATTCACGAAATACATGGCGCAGGACATCGAGAAGTGGGCCAAGGTCGTCAAACTTTCCGGGGCCAAAGTCGATTAGGTCGGTCGATGCTGCGATCCGTGGGCGAACACTTCAAGCTCACCGTCAACGGTGTTCCGACCGAGATCGAAGCGAGCGGCGACACGCCGCTCCTTTACGCGCTGCGGAATGATCTCGAGCTGAAGGGCACGCGCTTCGGCTGCGGCACCGGCCAGTGCGGCGCCTGCTTCGTGCTCATTGACGGCCATCCCGCACCAGCCTGCGACACCCCGCTTTGGTCGATCGCCGGCAAGCACGTCACCACGGTGGAAGGCTTGGGGCCATCGGGGGCCCTCCATCCTCTTCAGGAAACCTTTCTGGCCGAGCAGGCGGCCCAATGCGGCTTCTGTACTAGCGGCATCCTGATCAGCGCTGCTGCGCTCCTCGCAAAGAACCCAAAGCCGACCGAGGACGAGGTGCGCGCCGCACTTGATCGGAACTTGTGCCGCTGCGGCTCGCACAACCGCATGGTGCGCGCGGTGATGCGCGCGGCGGCCGGGGCCCGGACGTGAACACGGTCGCCGACGCCCGCCTCAGACGCGCCGGGAGCCTCGAGAAGAACCCGAGACTTTGCCAGTGGCTGCGGCTCGAGCGCGACGGCACGGTCTCGGTTTTCAGCGGGAAGGTCGAAATCGGCCAAGGCATCCTGACCGCGCTCGCTCAGATCGCCGCGGATGAGCTGGGGGTCGCTCTGGAGCGCATTCGCATGGTCGCGGCGGATACGTCGCTCAGTCCCAACGAGGGGGTTACCTCGGGAAGTCTTTCGATCCAGGACTCGGGCTCCGCCCTGCGGCGCGCGTGCGCGCATGCGCGAGCCCTGCTGCTCGAGCGTGCGGCCGAGCGCCTCGGCGTGCCGGTGAGTGGTCTTCGCGTAAAGGACGGGACGGTACGCGCGGGCGGCCGAAGCACGAGCTATTGGGAGTGCGCGGACAAGGCCTTGTTCGACCGCGATGTCGAGGAACATGCGTCGCTCTCCAGGCTTCCCGGCGAGCAGCGCGTGGTCGGCACGTCCAGCCCGCGGCGCGACCTTCCCGACAAGATCGCGGGCCGGCCTCGCTTCATCCAGGACATGGTCTTGCCCCGAGTGCTTCACGGCCGCGTAGTCCGCCCGCCCCACGGCTTCGCTGGACTCGACTCACTCGACGACGCCAAAGCAAGATCGATTCCTGGGGTCGTCGCAATTGTGCGCGACGGCGGCTTTCTCGGAGTCCTCGCCGAGCGCGAGGATGCCGCGATCGCCGCGCAGCTAGCGCTGCGGGACGCTGCATCATGGAAGGAAAGCGCGCCGCTGCCGCGGGACATCTACGGATGGTTGAAGGCGAACGCGATCGATCATCGCGTCATCAGCGAAAAAGTCGACGGCGAGGCCCGATCACGCGAGGCACGGACCCTGGCAGCCTCTTACTCCAAGCCCTACATTTCACACGCTTCGATAGGTCCATCCTGTGCGCTCGCCCAGTTCGAGGGCGACAAACTGACTGTCTGGAGCCACAGCCAGGGGATTTTCAACCTACGCCGCGACTTGTCCCTGGCGCTCGACATGCCCGAAGAAGCCGTCGTCGTGCGCCACGTCGAAGGCGCGGGCTGCTACGGTCACAATGGAGCCGACGACGTTGCGCTCGACGCAACCTTGCTGGCGCGCGCCGCCGGGTCGCGCCCGGTACGTGTCCAGTGGATGCGCGACGACGAGTTTGGTTGGGCTCCGTGCGGTCCCGCGATGGCCCTCGAACTGCGCGCCTCGCTTGACCCCAGCGGCAACATCGTTGCCTGGCAGCACGATTTATGGAGCAATGGCCACAGCAGCCGGCCCGGGCGCTCGGACCAGCCGGCGCTCCTCGCTTCCTGGTATCTGGCCCGACCCTACCAGCGTCCCTCCGCGATCAACATGCCGCTTCCCGCCGGCGCGGCGGACCGCAACGCGATCCCGCTGTACGACTTTCCGAACCAGCGGGTGGTCAATCACTACGTGCGCGAGATGCCGGTGCGCACGTCGGCGCTGCGCTCCCTCGGTGCATACGCCAACGTATTCGCAATCGAGTCCTTCATGAACGAGCTGGCCCAGGCGGCCGGCGCCGATCCGATCGCGTTTCGCCTGCGGCACCTCAGCGATCCACGCGCTCAGGCAGTGCTCGAGGCCGTCGCCCGGCGGGCGAACTGGAACGGGTGGACGCCGCGGGAGGGGCGAGGATGCGGGATCGGCTTCGCAAAATACAAGAATCTTGGAGCGTATTGCGCAGTCGTCGCCGAGGTGGAAGTGGGCCACGAGGTGAGAGTGCATCGCCTGAATCTTGCGGTCGACGTCGGGCTGGTGATCAATCCCGACGGCGTGAGAAACCAGATCGAGGGTGGAGCGATTCAATCGATCAGCTGGACGCTTAAGGAGCAGGTGAAGCTCGGCGAGCGCGGCATCGCCAGCCTAGGCTGGGAGGACTATCCGATCCTGAAGTTCAGCGAAGTCCCGTCGGTCGAGATCGAGTTGCTTGACCGCCCGGATCTTCCCTCCGTGGGCGCAGGTGAAGCCGCGCAAGGCCCCACCGCTGCGGCGATCGCCAACGCCGTCGAAAACGCGCTGGGCGTCCGTGTGCGCGATCTGCCGCTCACCCCCGATCGGATCATAGCCGCCATCGAACGGGAGTAAATTCCGCTCGGGCGGACTTCAGTCGACGAAATCGTATGCAGGCAGCGTAAGGAACTCTACGTAGCGATCATCGGTTGTGATCTTCTCGAAGAGCGTTGCACCGTCTTCGTACTTGCCTGCTTTCCACGCGGCATCGCCCAGGTAGGTCCTCACCTTGGGGAGCTCCTCGGCAAGCAGGGCCCTGAACAATTCGCCGGTAACCTTGCGTCCGTCTTCCAGCTTCCCCTTGGGGGAGCGCATCCACTGCCATATCTGAGAGCGCGAAATTTCGGCAGTTGCCGCATCCTCCATCAGATTGAAAACCGGCACGCAGCCGTTCCCGGCAAGCCAGGCGCCCAGGTACTGAATCCCGACCGAGATATTGTTGCGCAGACCCGCTTCCGTGATCGGCCCCTCGGGCCGGAAGTCGAGCAGATCTTTCGCACTCACGGATACGTCCGCACGCTGCCTGTCGTACTGATTCGGCCGCGGCATGTGCTCGTCGAACACCTCTTTCGCAATCGGCACGAGACCCGGATGTGCGACCCAGGTCCCGTCGCAACCGTCGGTGACTTCGCGCAGCTTGTCCTCGCGCACCTTCGCGAGCGCAGCTTCGTTCGCCTGCGGGTCATTCTTGATAGGAATCTGTGCAGCCATTCCTCCCATCGCGGGCGCGCCGCGGCGGTGACAGGTTTTCACCAGAAGCAACGCGTAAGCGCGCATGAAGGGCGCAGTCATCGTCACTTGCCCGCGGTCAGCCAGGCAGAAACCCCGGTTCGAACGGAACTTCTTGATGCAGGAAAATATGTAATCCCACCGACCAATGTTGAGGCCCGCCGAGTGCTCGCGCAGCTCCCACAGGATCTCGTCCATCTCGAAGGCAGCAAGCACTGTTTCGATGAGCGCCGTGGCCCTGATCGAAGCGCGCGGAACGCCCAGATCCTTCTGGGCGACCTCGAAGATATCGTTCCAGAGCCTCGCCTCCAGGTGTGACTCCATCTTGGGCAGATAGAAGTAGGGGCCGGTGCCGCGCTGGAGCAACTCTTTTGCGTTGTGAAAAAAATAGAGGGCAAAATCGAAGATCGCCCCCGAAACCGGCTTCCCGTCGACGACAACGTGCTTCTCGTCGAGATGCCAGCCGCGCGGGCGCGGGATGAGAACCGCGGTCTTCTCTTTCAAGCGATATGTCTTTCCCTCCTGGTCGAAGCTGATGCTCCGTCGCACCGCGTCGTGCAGATTAACCTGGCCTTCAATCATATTGGCCCAGGTCGGGCAGTTGGCGTCCTCGAAGTCGGCCATGAACGTGGACGCACCCGAATTGAGCGCGTTGATTACCATCTTGCGATCGGTCGGCCCCGTGATCTCGACGCGGCGATCGAGCATATCCTTCGGCTGCGGCGCGATGGTCCAGTCTCCGGTGCGAATCTGCACGGTCTCGGGCAGGAAATCGGGGAGTTTGCCCGCATCGAAGTCCCGCTGTCGCGAGGCACGGCGGGCGAGGAGCTCCTGGCGGCGCGCTTCGAAAGCGCGATGCAGTTTGGCCACGAAGGACAGGGCGGCCGGCGTCAAGACCGATTCGCTTCCGGAGACGATCGGCGCCCGGATCTGGACCCCGGCAGGAAGGCTCATGCTGCTTCTTCTCCCTAACAAGGCACACTATACAATGAATAGTGATCGTGCCGGGCGCTACAAAAATCCGCCCCAACGACAAACGCAAAGTTCTTTTCTGAAGGAAAAAGGCCAAGCCAACCGCGCTCTACGCTCGCTTATTCGGCCTCGGGCGGAGCTGCGTCGGCAATGCCCAGCTCTCCAATCTTTCGGGTGATGGTATTGCGGCCTATTCCGAGCAGGCCCGCTGCCTCAATGCGCCGGCCACCCGTGTGTGCAAGCGCCTTCGCGATCAAGGTCTTTTCGAAGCTCTTCGAAAGATTTTCCATGATATCCTTCTCGCCGCTCACCAGCCTGCGGTCCGCCTCGCGTGCGAGCGCCACAAGCCAATCCCCGGAAGTCGTCTCGGCATCTTCGCGAAGCTCCGGCGGGAAATCACCGATCTCGATGACCTGAGTGGGAGACATGACGGTCAGCCAATGGCAGATGTTCTCCAGCTGACGAACGTTGCCCGCCAAATCCCGCGCGGACAAGTAGGCCATCGCCGAATCCGACAAGCGTTTGACCTCAACGTTTAGTTCGCGTGCGGATTTCGCGAGGAAATGCCGCACCAGAAGCGGGATGTCTTCGCGCCGCTCGCGCAGCGAGGGCAGCCGCAGCCGGATCACATTCAGCCGGTGGTACAGATCCTCACGAAACAGCCCTTCCCGCACGCGTGCCTCCAAGTCCTGATTGGTCGCGGCGATAACTCGGACGTTCGCGCGAATCGACTGATGCCCGCCCACCCGGTAGAAAGTCCCGTCTGAGAGGACGCGCAGCAAGCGTGTCTGAAGCTCGGCCGGCATATCCCCGATCTCGTCCAGAAAGAGGGTGCCGCCTTCGGCTTGCTCGAAGCGCCCCCGCCGTAGGGACTGCGCCCCGGTGAAGGCACCGCGCTCGTGCCCGAAGAGCTCCGATTCGAGCAGATCCTTGGGCATCGCCGCCGTGTTGATCGCGACGAAGGGCTTGTCCGCTCGGGGACTGTGACGGTGCAAGGCACGCGCTACGAGCTCCTTGCCGGTCCCCGATTCGCCGGTGATCAGGACCGTGGCGCTCGACTGCGACAGGCGGCCGATCGCGCGAAAGACCTCCTGCATCGACTGCGCCTTGCCGAGAATATCCGGAGTGACCGCCGAGAGTTCCTCGGCTTCGCCTTCGCGCGTGCTCTCGCCCAGTGCACGGCGAATCAGTTCCACCGCCTGGTCGACGTCGAACGGTTTGGGCAAGTACTCGAACGCGCCCCCTTGAAATGCCGCTACCGCCGACTCCAGGTCCGAATATGCGGTCATGATGATGACCGGCAGATCGGGGAAGCGCTGCTTGACGTTTTGCAGGAGTTCCAGGCCCGACGTTCCGGGCATGCGGATGTCCGATACCAGCACCTGGGGCGCGCCGGTCGTATCGAGCGCATCCATGGCTTCGGTCGCCTGCGCAAAGGTCTTGAAAGGAATGCCTTCGCGGGCGAGCGCCTTTTCGAACACCCAGCGGATGGAGCGATCATCGTCGATGACCCAGACAGGTCTCATCATGCTCTCTCAGCGCAGCGGCAACACGATGCGGAAACTGGTCCTTCCCGGCTGGCTGTCGCACTCCACCACGCCCTGGTGCTGCTGGACGAAGGTTTGCGCAAGCGTCAGGCCAAGCCCGGTTCCGCCCTCACGGCCCGAGACCAACGGGTAGAAGATTTGGTCGCGGATTTCCGCCGGTATTCCCGGCCCGTCATCCACCACTTGCAATTCTAATGCCAGCTTGTGGAAGCGACGGGCCAAAGTCACTCTGCGGGCGACCCTGGTCCGCAACACGATCTGGCCCCGGTCCCGAGAACCGGGGGCCGAGCGGGCGCGCGCTCCCAAAATGGCCTGTGCGGCGTTGCGCGCGATATTGAGGACGGCCTGAATCAGCTGTTCGGGATCCCCGCGAAATTCGGGCAGGCCGACGTCATAGTCGCGTTCGACACGCACCCCTTGGGGGAATTCCGCGAGTATCAGCGTGCGCACGCGCTCGCACACCTCGTGGATGTTCATGGGAACATGAATCGGGGGGCGGTGCGGAGTCAGCAGGCGGTCCATGAGAGCCTGCAATCGGTCGGCCTCCTTGATGATGACCCGGGTGTATTCGCGCAGCCCTGGCTGGTCCAGCTCGCGCTCGAGAAGCTGGGCCGAGCCGCGCAGTCCACCGAGTGGGTTCTTGATCTCGTGCGCGAGGTTGCGGATCAGTTCCCGGTTTGCCCGATGCTGGGTCATGCGCTGCTCTTCGCGCTCGATACGGAGCCTTTGGTCGATCGGGCGCAGCTCGAGCAGTAGGGCCGCCCGCTCGAGCTCGACCGGAGTGACGATGCAATCGAGGTGAAGGGGTTCCTGGCCCGAGGGGACGAGAATCAAGTCCTGATCGGCAAACCCGCGCTCTTCGCGGATCGCCTGATGCAGCAGCCCCGCTAAGGTGCTCGAGTCGACGAAAAGCGCGGGAAAAGCCTGGTCGAGCACCGTCTTGCGGCTGGTTGCAAAGAGCGCTTCTGCTGCCGGATTGAGATATTTCACGCGCAGCGTGCGGTCGAGCAGCACGACAGCAGTTGCAAGCCACTCCAGGCCGGGTAGGTTCGTCAGATCCATGCGTTACACCCCAGGGGCCGTGCCGGAAGCGCGCGTACCGTCTGGCGGCGGCACACGTGAGGCGCCCCAGCGAGGGGCGAGACTGTGGGACGAAAGGGAGAGTGAGCTCCTGCTTACCTGAACCGACCGAGCTCGCCTCGAAGCTGCTCTATATTCTTGGTGTGCAGGTCGACGGCTTCCTGAAACGGCTTCAGTCGCTCCTGCACGCGAGCATAGTTGCGCTCGTCGCCTTGACGGACAACTTCCTGCTCGGTGAGCTTCTGCTGTGCGTCGGAGAGCAGCTGCTGTTCGTTCTGGAGCTCGGATTCGAGGATCTTGCGTCGGTCGTTGTTGCGGTCCACGGTGGTCGAAGACTTTTCCCGCCCAGAAGGGACCTGAGAGGGAACCACCTGCACTTCCTTGCTCACTACAGTGCATTTCTTTCCTACGGTGTCGCGTTTGACGTTGGTATAGGTCGGCCGGCCGCTTGCGTCTGGACACTTGTAAACCTCGCTCAGGGCGGGCCCGCAAGGCGCCGCCAGCGCGAGAAAAACCCAACCCAACAAAGTCTTGCTCTGTGCCATAACCTACCCGACCCCGCGTGGGAGTTTCGAGTGTAGGCCAAAACAACCCTGATTTCAAATGGAAAAAGGACGGAACACCCAATTAGGTGTCCCGTCCCTCCGCGCTGTGTCGAACCCGATCGGCCCGAAGCAACCGGGCCCTTCACCGACTTACGAGCTGTAGTACATGTCGAACTCGACCGGATGCGTGGTCATGCGGAAGCGCGTGACCTCCTCCATCTTCAGGGCGCAATAGGCATCGAGCATATCGTCCGAGAATACGCCGCCCTTGGTCAGGAAGTCGCGGTCCTTGTTCAGGTGATCGATTGCCATGTCGAGCGAAGAGCAGACGTTCTGCACCTTCTTCGCTTGCGCCGGTGGCAGATCGTACAGATTCTTGTCGATCGGATCGCCGGGGTGGATTTTGTTCTGCACGCCGTCCAGCCCCGCCATGAGCATCGCAGCGAACGCCAGATACGGATTGGTCGTCGGGTCCGGAAAGCGCACTTCGACCCTGCGCGCCTTCGGGCTGGTAACGAGCGGGATCCGGCAAGAGGCCGATCGGTTGCGGGACGAATAAGCCAGGTTGATCGGTGCTTCGAACCCCGGCACCAGGCGCTTATACGAGTTGGTACCCGGGTTCGTGATGGCGTTCAGCGCCCGTGCGTGCTTAATGATGCCACCGATGTAGTACAGCGCAAAATCGGAGAGTCCGGCGTAGCCGTTCCCCGTGAAGAGGTTCTGGCCGCCCTTCCACACCGACTGGTGTACGTGCATTCCCGAACCGTTGTCCCCGACGATGGGCTTGGGCATGAAAGTCGCGGTCTTCCCGTACGAGTGCGCGACGTTCCATACCGTGTACTTCAGTATTTGCATCCAGTCGGCGCGCTTTACCAGGCTATTGAATTTGGTGCCGATCTCGCATTGCCCCGCGGCCGCGACCTCATGGTGATGCACTTCACACTCGACGCCCTGCTGCTCGAGCGCGAGGACCATTGCGTTGCGGATGTCCTGAAGCGTGTCCGCGGGAGGCACGGGAAAGTAGCCACCCTTGACCGGAGCGCGGTGACCCATGTTGCCGCCTTCGTACTCCTCGCCCGAAGACCACGGAGCCTCCTCGGACTTGATCTTCACGAAGCAGCCCGACATATCCACATTCCAGGTGACCGAATCGAAGATGAAGAACTCGGGCTCCGGACCGAAATAGGCCGTGTCACCCAGGCCGCTCGATTTCAGGTACGCCTCGGCGCGCTTGGCGATCGTGCGCGGATCGCGATCGTATCCCTTGCCGTCCGAGGGTTCCACGGCGTCGCAGGTCAGGTTGAGCACCGGCTCATCGGTGAACGGGTCCATGCGCGCCGAATCGGGGTCCGGCGTCAAAAGCATGTCCGAGGCTTCGATCCCCTTCCAGCCGGCGATCGAGGAACCGTCGAAGAAGTGTCCACCTTCGAATTTGTCCATGCCGAACGCCTTGACCGGCACGGAGACGTGCTGCTCCTTGCCACGGGTGTCGGTGAAGCGCAGGTCTACAAACTTGACCTCCTTCTCCTTGATCATTTTCATCACGTCATTGGCGGACAATGCCATTGCTGGATCTCCTCAAGTTGCGGATTGTTGGTGGTTAGCAAGGTGAAAAAGCGCTAGATCGCTGGGTTCTTTGCAGATTCCATGCCATCTGGGGCCAAAAAAAGCAGGCCATTGTGCCATAGGCGAGCAACTCGAGGGACGTTGGAACCTTGCGCACCATGCTGGCGCAAAGTCGCCATTATGCGCACCGCTTCAGTGCGAATCAACTTCGGACTTCTTTGCTTCAAGCTAAACTAGCATCTCGCCTTACGCCCCCGATCATGTCAAACGAGTCTGCCAAGGACATCCTCGCTCAAGCCAAACAGCGCGGTCAGACGATGAATTTACCCTATGCAGGAGCCGTGCTCCCCAGGGAGGCCTACGCGCTCATGCAACAGCTTCCTGCTTCGAAGCTAATCGATGTCCGCACCCAGGCCGAGTGGGACTACGTCGGACACGTTCCCGAATCGGTATTGATCGAGTGGAACACCTACCCGGGTGGCCAGCGCAATCCCGCCTTCCTCGGACAATTACAGGCCAAGGTCGCCAAGAGCGACGCACCGGTCATGTTCCTGTGCCGCTCCGGCGCACGATCACATCACGCTGCCCACGCCGCCACCCAGGCCGGGTATTCGAATGCCTATAACATCCTGGAAGGATTCGAGGGGGACAAGAATGCGCAGGGCCATCGCAACACCGTGGGAGGATGGCGATTCGCCGGACTGCCCTGGATACAGGGGTAGGCGCGTTCCTTGCGGGGCCCTGGAAATCCGTCTTCTTCTCAACCCAGTATTTCATACGGAGGGACTATGAATCGCAGAAAATTTCTTTCCCGCGCCGGCTTCGGCGTCATCTCCGCCGCGGCCGCGGCGCAAGTGGTGGCGCAGACGCCAGCGCTGCCCGAAGTGCGCTGGCGGTGCGCCTCGAGCTTTCCCAAGAGCCTGGACACGATCTACGGGGGCGGCGAGACCATCGCCAAGCGGGTAGCCGCGATCACCGGCGGCAAGTTTCAGATCCGCGTGTTCGGCGCGGGGGAGATCGTGCCGGCGTTCGGCACGGTCGACGCCGTGCAGCAAGGAACGGTCGAGTGCACCCACACCGCGAGCTACTACTTCGTCGGCAAGAACAAGACGTTTGCTTTCGACACGACGCTGCCCTTCGGAATGAACCAGCGGCAGCAAAATGCCTGGATCTATTACGGGGGTGGTCTCGAGCTGGTGCGTGCGTTTTTCCGCGACTTCAACATCATCTCCTTCCCGGCCGGTAACACCGGATGCCAGATGGGCGGCTGGTTCCGCAAGGAAGTGCGGAGCGTAAAGGATTTGAAGGGCGTCAAGATGCGCATCGCGGGCCTCGGCGGCGAAGCGATGGCTCGCCTGGGGGCGGTGCCGCAGCAGATCGCGGGCGGCGACATCTATCCCGCGCTCGAGCGCGGCACGATCGACGCAGCGGAATGGGTGGGCCCGTACGATGACGAGAAGCTCGGGTTCTATAAGATCGCGCCACATTACTACTATCCGGGCTGGTGGGAAGCGGACTCTATGTACTCTCTCTTCGTCAACATCAAGGAGTGGGAGAAGCTGCCCAAGGAATACCAGGCCGCGGTTGAAGCAGCCTGCTACGAGGCCAACATCGACATGATGGCCCAGTATGACTACAAGAACCCGCAGGCCCTGCAGCGCCTGGTCAAGAACGGGGTCAAGCTACACGCGTTCTCGCCGGAGATTATGAAGGCCGCCCACAAGGCCTCGTTCGAAATGTACGAGGAAGAGGCGGAAAAAAACCCGTCGTGGAAGAAGATCTACGAGCCCTGGAAGAAATTCCGCGAGGACGAGTTCCTCTGGCACCGGGTCGCCGAGCAGAACCTGACGACCTTCCTGCTGACCAACCCCACGAACCCGATCGCGAAGAAGACATAGGCGGCGAAACACACGCAAAGAGCCCCGCTGCGGCGGGGCTCTTGTTTCTCACTGCTGGTTCAGCATCTTTTCGATCTCGCTCTTAGTGTCGTCCTTACCACCTCCAGGCTTTGACGCATCATCGGCGCCGCTGGCCGGTGGCGCCTCGGGAGTCGCAGGCGCATCGAGCTGGCGGCGTATCTCGTCCGCGCCGGTCCCGCTGATAGCCCCGGCCGCCTTGGAAACGTTGCTGGTGACGATACCCGGGAACAGCAGCACAACTGCAACCATCAAGATCTGGATCAGCACAAAGGGCACCGCGCCCCAGTAAATGTCGGTGGTCTTGATGTTCTTCGGAGCGACGCTACGCAGGTAGAACAGGGCGAAGCCGAACGGCGGGTGCAGGAACGAGGTCTGCATGTTGACCGCGAGCAATACCCCGAACCATACAAGGTCTATGCCCAGTTTCTGTGCCACTGGAGCGAGCAGCGGCACCATGATGAACGCGATCTCGAAATAGTCGAGGAAGAACGCGAGCAGGAAAATCATCACGTTCACCACGATCAGGAAGCCGACGGCGCCGCCCGGAAGGTCCGAGAGCAGATGCTCGACCCACAGGTCGCCGTTGACCCCGCGAAACACCAGGCTGAACACGGTGGAGCCGACCAGGATGAACATCACGAAGCTTGTCATGTTGGCGGTCGACTCGACGGCCTGCTTGAGCAACCCCCAGCTGAGCCTGCGCTTGGCCAATGCCATGATGATTGCACCGCTCGCTCCCATCGCCCCGCCTTCGGTCGGCGTGGCGACACCCAGGAATATCGTTCCCAATACGAGGAAGATCAGCACCAGCGGCGGAATCGTTGAGGTGAATACTTTAATGACCAGGGCACTTCCGTAGAGCGTGCGCGACTCGGGCGGACAACCCGGGGCTGCTTCCGGCCAGATGATCGAGGCGACAAACACCCACACCGCGTAGAGAGCGGCGAGACCCAAGCCCGGGATGAGCGCTCCCTCGTACAGATCTCCCACCGACGCTCCCATCTGGTCGGCGAGCACGATCAGCACTAGGCTCGGCGGAATGATCTGGGCGAGCGTCCCAGATGCCGCGATAACCCCGGTTGCGAGCCGCTTGGAATAGCCATAGCGCATCATGACCGGGAGGGAGATCAACCCCATGGCGAGCACCGAAGCAGCGACGACGCCGGTCGTCGCCGCGAGCAAAGCGCCGACGAAGACCACCGCGTAGGCAATCCCGCCGCGAATCGACCCGAACAATTGCCCGATGGTATCGAGCAGGTCCTCGGCCATGCCGCTCCTCTCGAGGATCAGCCCCATGAAGGTGAAGAACGGAATGGCCAGCAACGTTGAATTCGCCATGATGCCGAGCACGCGCTCGGGTAGGGCCTGCAGGAGCGACGGATGCAGCAAGCCCAGCTCCATCCCGATCACCCCGAAGAACAGGCCCGTTGCCGCAAGCGAGAACGCGACCGGGTACCCGATCAGCAGGAAGACCACCAGGCCGCCGAACATCAGCGGCGCCATGAGGTCGAGCGACATCAGGCGATCTCCTGCTTCGCGTGCTCGCCTGGAAAGGGGATCAGTCCATTGAGGAAAGCGGCCTTCTTGATGATCTCAGAGACACCTTGCAGCGCGAGCAAAGTAAAGGCAACCGGAATGAGCAGCCGGATCGGCCAGCGGATCAAGCCGCCCGGATCGGACGAGTACTCGCCGATCAGATACGAATTCACGAGCGACGGCCAGCTGTACCAGGCGATAATGAGCGACGCTGGCAAGAGCGCTAGCAGTCCGCCGAAAATGTCGATCCAAGCCTGCGCCTTGCGCGGAAGCTTGCCGCCGATCACGTCGATGCGTACGTGGTCGTTGCGCTTGAGCGCCCACGCGGCCACCAGAAGGAACATCACTGCGTTGAAATACCACTGGATCTCGAGCCAGGCGTTCGAGCTCATATTGAGCGTGTAACGGAATATCGCGTTGACCGTGCAGATGAGCACAGCCAGGAGGCCGAACCACCCTGCGATTTTTCCGATCCATTCGTTCGCGGCGTCGATCCGTGTCGACAGGCGCAGCAAAGCGTTCATGAGAATTCAATCCGTGACGTGGGGGCGGCAGCTAGTGTGTCGAAACCTGCTGCAAAAGACAATTGATCCACGTCAAACGGGACACCGACCCGTACGGTAGTACTCCGACTATCAAGCTGCCGACCAGCTCACCAACCCTGCGTAGGCCGTGACGAGTACCACCGCGCCGAAGGCGATCCGGTACCAGGCAAACGGTATGAAGTCGTGCGTCGCGATGTAGCGCAGGAGCCAGCGCACGCATAAAAAAGCTGAAACGAAAGCGGCGATCGAGCCGGTCGCGAACAGCCCCACGTCGCCCGTATCGAACAGGGCGCGGTTCTTCCAGAAATCATAGGCGCCGGCGGCGACGAGCGTTGGCACGGCGAGGAAGAACGAGAACTCGGTGGCGGCCTTGCGCGACAGACCGAAGAGCATGCCGCCGATGATGGTGGCGCCCGAGCGCGAAGTGCCCGGAATCAGCGCGAATGCCTGCGCGATGCCGACCTTAAGCGCGTCGCGCCAGGTCATGTCGTCGACCTGCTCCACGCGCACTCTCGGATGCAGCGAGCGCTCGACCCATAGGATGATGAAACCGCCGACGATGAACGCAAGAGCGACCGGAACGGCATGGAACAAGTAGACCTTGATCAGCTTGCCGAACGCGAGACCCAGGGCCGCCGCCGGAATGAACGCGACAAGGAGATTGGCGACAAAGCGCCGTGCCAGCGGTTCGGTCGCCAGACCCGACGCGACGCGCCAGAATTTAACCCGGTATTCCCAGACGATGGCAAGCATCGCCCCGGTCTGAATGACGATCTCGAAGACCTTGGCCTTGTCTCCGTTGAAATCGAGCAGGTCCCCCGCGAGAATCAAATGGCCGGTAGAGGAGACCGGCAGGAATTCCGTCAGACCCTCGACGACACCTAGCACGAGCGCCTTCACGAGCAGGGCGAAATCCACTTTCCTCTCACAAGAAAAAAGAAGGGCGGCCGAAGGGCCGCCGCCCGGAGTGTAGCGGAAAGGCTCAGGCCTTGGTGTAGATTTCAGCGCCCTTCTTGACGAACTCGACCGCCTTCTGCTCCATGCCGCGCTTCAGCGCATCCTGCTCGGAAACGCCGTGCTTCGCGGCGTACTCACGCACGTCCTGGGTGATTTTCATCGAGCAGAAATGCGGGCCACACATGGAGCAGAAGTGCGCGAGCTTGGCGCCTTCCTGGGGAAGCGTCTCGTCGTGAAAGCTCTTCGCCTTGTCCGGATCGAGGCCGAGATTGAACTGATCCTCCCAGCGAAACTCGAAACGCGCCTTGGAGAGCGCATTGTCGCGGATCTGCGCGCCAGGATGGCCCTTGGCGAGATCAGCCGCGTGCGCGGCGATCTTGTACGCCATGATTCCGTCCTTGACGTCGTCCTTGTCGGGCAGCCCGAGGTGCTCCTTGGGCGTGACATAGCAGAGCATCGCCGTGCCGTACCACCCGATCATCGCCGCGCCTATGGCACTGGTAATGTGATCGTACCCCGGCGCGATGTCGGTCGTGAGGGGCCCAAGCGTGTAGAACGGCGCCTCCTTGCAGTACTTCAACTGGAGATCCATGTTCTCCTTGATGAGCTGCATGGGGACGTGCCCGGGCCCCTCGATCATCACCTGGCAGTCGTGCTTCCAGGCGATATCGGTCAGCTCGCCCAGCGTCTTCAGCTCGGCGAGCTGCGCCTCGTCGTTGGCGTCGTAGATCGAGCCCGGCCTCAGGCCGTCGCCGAGCGAGAAGGAGACGTCGTACGCCGCCATGATCTCGCAGATCTCTTCGAAATGCGTGTAGAGGAAGCTCTCCTCATGGTGCGCGAGACACCATTTCGCCATGATCGAGCCGCCGCGCGAGACGATCCCCGTCATTCGCTTCGCGGTCATAGGGATGAACGGCAGGCGCACGCCGGCATGGATGGTGAAGTAGTCGACGCCCTGCTCGGCCTGCTCGATCAGGGTGTCGCGGAAAATCGCCCAGGTCAGCTCCTCGGCCTTGCCGTCGACCTTTTCCAGCGCCTGGTAGATCGGAACGGTACCGATCGGCACGGGTGCGTTGCGGATGATCCACTCGCGCGTCTCGTGGATGTGCCTGCCGGTGGAAAGATCCATAACCGTGTCGCCGCCCCAGCGGATCGCCCAGGTCATCTTTTCGACTTCCTCGGCGATGCCAGAAGTGAGCGCTGAATTGCCGATGTTGGCGTTGATCTTCACGAGGAAGTTCCGCCCGATGATCATCGGCTCGGTTTCCGGATGATTGATGTTTGCCGGAATAATGGCACGCCCGCGCGCAATCTCGTCGCGCACGAATTCCGGCGTGATGAGCCTCGGGATGGACGCGCCGAAATCCTGTCCCGGATGCTGGCACGTAACGAGATCTGACAGCAGATCGCGGCGCTGGCTTTCTCGGATGGCGATGTATTCCATCTCCGGCGTGACCAGACCTTTCTTCGCGTAGTGCATCTGTGTAACGCGGCGGCCGGCCTTTGCCCGGCGCGGCTTTCTCTTCAGGTCGAAACGCAGCTCCGCGAGTTTCGGATCGGCGAGCCGTTCGCGGCCGTAGCGGGACGTTGGTCCGGGCAATTCTTCGGTGTCGTCGCGCTCGGCGATCCATTTCCCGCGCAGCGCCTGAAGGCCTTGCCGGATGTCGATCCGGGCCTGAGGGTCAGTGTAAGGGCCGGAGGTGTCGTAGACGGAGATGGGCGGGTTCTTCTCAGCGCCAAATGACGCTGGCGTGTCCGACTGGGTGATCTCCCGCATAGGAACGCGCACGTCCGGGCGCGACCCCTTCACGTAAACTTTGCGCGAGTTCGGCAGCGGCTTCACCGCCGCGTCATCGACATGCGCCGTTGCGGCGATGAATTTTGGATTGGCGTTCATAGC
>Ga0326726_10001449_pt1 | contig 22042 bp, 17 predicted proteins | sample MHFenrmetagenome_2_FD_207603 | JGI IMG/M metagenome (GOLD analysis project Ga0326726, IMG submission 207603) | Lab enriched peat soil microbial communities from Michigan Hollow, Ithaca, NY, United States - MHF15MN | ecosystem: Environmental > Terrestrial > Soil > Wetlands > Peat | place: USA... | reverse complement strand
TCATGAATATTTGTATCGTCGGCACGGGGTATGTGGGGCTCGTCGTCGGCGCCTGCCTGGCCGAGACCGGCAACCAGGTCGTCGGCGCGGACGTCGACGTCTCGAAGATCGAGGGCCTGAAAGAGAATCGGCTGCCGATCTACGAGCCCGGGCTCGATCGCCTCGTCGAACGAAACCAGGCCGCGGGGCGCCTGCGCTTCACGACGGATGTCGGCGCAGCCGTCGGTGATTCCGACGTCGTGTTCATCGCGGTCGGCACGCCGCCCGACGAAGACGGATCGGCCGACCTCACGCACGTGCTCGCAGTTGCGGATGCCGTCGGTCGGAACATGAAACGCGAGCTGGTGATCGTCACCAAGTCCACGGTCCCCGTCGGCACCGCGACGCGCGTCGCGGAGACGGTGGGACGGAACGCGCGGTTCCCATTCCACGTCGTCAGCAATCCGGAGTTCCTGAAGGAGGGCGCTGCGGTCGAGGACTTCATGAAGCCCGACCGCGTGGTGCTCGGCGCCGAAAGCGATCACGCGCGGAGTTGCATGGCCGAGCTCTACGCGCCGTTCGTGCGCACCGGCAAGCCGATCATCTTCATGGACATCGCGTCCGCCGAGATGACGAAGTACGCTGCGAACGCGATGCTGGCCACGCGCATCAGCTTCATGAACGATATCGCCAACCTGTGCGAGCGCGTCGGCGCGAACGTCGACCTGGTTCGCCGTGGCGTCGGCTCCGACGAACGCATCGGGCCGGCCTTTCTCTTCCCGGGGCCCGGCTACGGCGGTTCCTGCTTCCCCAAAGACGTCAAGGCGCTCGCGCAGACGGCGCGCTCGCACGCCTGCGAGCTTCGCATCCTCGACGCGGTCGAGGCCGTGAACGAGGACCAGAAGCGCCGCCTCGTCGACAAGCTGCGGGTCGCGCTCGGATCGGATCTCCGCGGGGCGCGCATCGCCGTGTGGGGACTCGCCTTCAAGCCGAATACGGACGACATGCGGGAGAGTCCGTCGCTCGTGCTGATCGAGGAGCTACTCGCGTCGGGTGCCACGGTCGTCGCGCACGATCCGGCCGCGATGACCGAGGCCCGTCACCGTCTCGGCGACCGCGTCGCGTTCGCCGAGACGAGCTATGATGCGCTGACCGGCGCCGACGCGCTGGTCGTCGTCACCGACTGGAACGAGTACCGCCATCCCGACTTCGCGCGGATCAAGGAGGCGCTCCGGCGGCCGGTCGTCGTCGACGGACGGAACCTCTACGCCCTCGATCGGATGCAGCGACTCGGGTTTACATATCACTCGATCGGCCGAGGGGCGATCAATTGACGCAACGGACAATTCTCGTGACCGGCGGCGCCGGACACGTTGGGTCGCACGTCGTCGAACTGCTCGTTTCCGATCCGAGGAACCGGGTCATCTCGCTCGACAACTATTTTCTGGGCAGGCCGAAGAACCACGTTGCGGGGGCCGAGTACCGGCGTGGCCATACGAAGGACATCGATCGCCTGGTTCCCGAGACGCCCGACCTCGTCTATCACCTCGGCGAGTACGCTCGAATCGCGCCGTCCTTCGACGACATCGAGCTGGTCTACGACATGAACATCGTCGGGACGTTCGCGGTCGCGGAGTTCTGTCGCAAGCGTCCCGTGCGAAAGTTGATCTATGCGGGCTCGAGCACGCGGTTCGCTATCGAAGGGGACGGTCGCCATCAGAGTCCATACGCGTTCACCAAAGCGACGAATGTCGATCTGATCACCGACTTCGGCCGGTGGTACGGCCTCCCGTACACGATTTGCTACTTCTACAACGGGTTCGGCCCGCGGGAGCGCGGGGACGACAAGTACGGAACGCTCATCGCCCGGTTCGAAGAGCAATGGCGGCGCGGTGAGGCGCTCACCGTGGTGCGTCCCGGGACGCAGCGACGCGCGTTCACCTACGTGAAGGATCTGGCTCGCGGGATCGTGTTGGCGGGTGAGAAAGGGCAGCGAGCTGAATACGCGCTCGGCTCCACCGCGTCGTACTCGGTACTCGAGATCGCCGAAGCGTTCGGCGGCCCGGTGAGCCTGGTGGACGGCCGGCCCGGTCGCACGGAATCAGCGAATGACGCGATAGCGGCCCGGGAAGAGCTAGGCTGGGACACGACGGTCGACGTGATCGACTACATCAAGGAGTTCGTGCGCGATCATCCCCGTCGGAAGGCGGGCTAAACCGGTCGAGTTGCGCCGAGAGCCGGGGTTGGTTGCCCGTGAGGGCTCCCCGCGACCGCATCCCCGGCAATTGGCCCTCCAACGCCCCTGTGGCCAGATCAGTGCCGGTTATCTTTCACGGCTTGAGATCGGGCCGTGCTACGGCGGTTGCTCAACGAGCGCCGCTTTGGCACCCGATGCCACTATTCCGGGTACAACCCCCGATATGCACCGTATGCCTTGGAGACGCGCCGCGGTCCTGCTGATGATCGCCCTCGCGGCGTGCCATCCAGAGTTCTCGCTCAAGGACTTCACGTCGAACGAGGCGCTGTATTCCGCCTCGCTCAAGGAATTTCAGCGCCACAAGTGGGACAACGCCGTCACCGGCTTCGAGAAGCTGACCACCGACCTGCCGCCGCGCGATACGCTGCTGCCGCGGTCGTATTGGTACCTCGCCTCCGCCCACCAGCATCTGGGCGAGTTCCTCCTCGCGGCGCAGAGCTTCAGCCGGATCGTCGAGTCGTTCCCGGACGACTCGCTGGCCGATGACGCGGGGCTCGAGTCGTCGCGCTCGTACGCCAGGCTCTGGCGCCGCCCGCAGCTCGATCCCATCTACGGCGAGACGGCGATCGCGTCCTACAACACGCTCATCGGGCTGTATCCGCAGTCGCCGCTGATCCCGGCGGCGGAGCGCGAGATCGCCGACCTCGAGAACCGGCTCGCGATCAAGGACTTCGAGGCGGGCGACTACTACTACCGCCGGAAGGCGTACGACTCGGGGATCCTGTACTTCAAGGACGTGCTGACGAAATACGGCACCACGCCAACGGCACGCATCGCCGAGATGCGGCTCGTCGAATCGTACAAGGCGATCAAGTATCCGGACGCGGCCGACCATTGCGCGCAGCTGCGCGCGCGCGTCCCGAACGATCGGGAGGTGGAGCGAGTGTGCCAGGGTGTCCCGGTCGTCGCGCTCAAGCCGGACTCGTCGGCGGCGGTTCCCGTGGGCTCGAAACCACCGGCGCGGTAAGCCGTGCGGATCGGGCTCCTCGGGGGGAGCTTCGATCCCCCTCACAACGGACACCTTCTCGCGGCCGGCGACGCCTACGACGCGCTGGGCCTCGATCGCCTCGTGTTCGTGCCGACGGCGACCCAGCCGCTCAAGGCCGGGCAGACGATCGCCTCGCCCGCGCAGCGACTCGCGATGGTCCGGCTGCTCGCCGGGGGCGATGCGCGCTTCGACGTGAGCACAATCGAAATCGACCGGGGCGGGTTATCTTACACGGTTGACACATTGACGGCCTTGTCCGGGCAGTGGCCGCACGCCGAGCTGTTCTGGTTGGTCGGCGCGGACGTGATCGAGACGTTCGCCAAGTGGCGGGCCCCGCAGCGAATCGCCGAGCTCGCGACGATCGTAGTGTTGCGGCGGACGGGTGAAGGCGCGACGCCGGACCTCGCGTCCCTGCCCGGCTCACCGCGGCTCTTGCCGTCGCGGCGCATCGACATCTCGTCGACGGAAATTCGCGAGCGGGTGCGGGCCGGGAAGTCGATTCGGGGATTCGTGCCGGACGCCGTGGCGGAGCTCATCGCGGCGGAGCGGTTGTACCGATAGGGGAGTCATGTTCAAGCGAGTCATCAACGCGGTCATCGGCACACGCCACGAGCGCGAGCGCAAGAAGATCCAGCCGATCGTTGACGAGATCAACGAGCACTACGCGCGCTTACAGGGCGTTCCGGAAGCCGAGCTCCGCGCGCAGACGGCGAAGTTCCGCGAGACCATTCGGCAGCGCACCGGCGCGCTCGAGGCGCAGGTCGCCGCGCTGAAGGAACAGAAGCGCAACGCCAGCGACCCGGCGGAGCGCGACCGCATCGATCTCGAGCTGGGCGGCGCGGACGGCCGCGGCGGCGCCGAGGGAAACCTGCGGCGGGAGCTCGGCGACCTGCTCGACGAGATTCTGCCGGAGGCGTTCGCCACGGTCCGTGAGGCCTCGCGCCGTCTCGTGGGGACGACGGTCATGGTGACGGGCCGCGAGCTCACGTGGGACATGGTCCCGTACGACGTGCAGCTCATGGGCGGCATCCAGCTCCATCTCGGCAAGATCGCCGAGATGGCGACCGGCGAAGGCAAGACGCTCGTCGCGACGCTGCCGCTCTACCTCAATTCGCTGCCCGGCAAGGGCGCGCACCTGGTCACCGTCAACTCGTACCTCGCCCGCCGCGACTCGCAGTGGATGGGGCACGTCTACGCCTACCTCGGCCTCACGGTCGGGTGCCTCGACGACACGGAGCCGGGGACGCCGGCGCGCCGCGCCGCGTACTGGGCCGACATCACCTACGGCACGAACAACGAGTTCGGGTTCGACTACCTGCGCGACAACATGGTCGTCTCGCTCGACCAGCGCGTACAGCGCCCGCACACGTACGCCATCGTCGACGAAGTGGACTCCGTGCTCATCGACGAGGCGCGGACGCCGCTCATCATCTCGGGGCCGGTCGGCAACGAGAACGACGCGATGTACTTCGATCACAACGCCGCCGTCGGACGGCTCGTGCGTCGGCAGACGGAGCTCGTCAACACGCTCGTCGGTGAGGCGGAGCGCGACCTCGAGAAGCAGGACACCGCCGCGGCCGCGCTGCACCTGTACAAGGCGCAGCTCGGCAGCCCGAAGAACAAGCGGCTGATGAAGATCATGCAGGAGCAGGGCACCAAGCAGCTCGTGCAGAAGATGGAGCTCGATCATATCGCCGATCGCCGGCTGCCCGCGGCGAAGCAGGAGTATCGCGACATCGAGGACGACCTGCTGTTCGTGCTCGACGAGAAGGGCCACTCGGTCCACCTCACGGACCACGGCGTGGACTTCATGTCGCCGAGCCAGCACGACGCGTTCCTCCTGCCGGATCTCTCGCAGGAGGTCCACCGCATCGACCACGATCATGAGATATCCGCCGAGCAGAAGATCGAGCTGCGGCGACAGATCGAGATCGACTACGCGGCGAAGTCGGAGCGGCTCAACATCGTCCACCAGCTGCTCCGCGCGCACGCGCTCTACGAGCGGGACGTGAACTACGTCGTCCAGGACGGCGAAGTGCTGATCGTCGACGAGTTCACCGGCCGTACGATGCCGGGCCGGCGATGGTCGGAGGGGTTGCACCAGGCGGTCGAGGCCAAGGAAGGCGTCCGCGTGAAGGGCGAGACGCAGACGATGGCCACGATCACCATCCAGAACTACTTCCGCATGTACGACAAGCTGGCCGGCATGACCGGGACGGCCGAGACGGAGGAGACGGAGTTCTTCCAGATCTACAAGCTCGAGGTCGCGGTCATTCCGACCAACAAGCCGATGGTCCGCGAGGACCGGCACGACCTCGTGTACAAGACGCGCCGCGAGAAGTACAACGCCATCGTCGAGGAGACGCGGCGCCTGCACGACCTCGGCTATCCGGTGCTGATCGGCACGACGAGCGTCGAGGCGTCGGAGACGCTGTCCAAGCTCTTCAACCGCGGCGGCCTCACGCACAACGTCCTCAACGCCAAGTACCACCAGCGCGAGGCGGAAATCGTGGCCACGGCCGGCCAGCCGGGCGCCGTCACGATCGCGACGAACATGGCGGGCCGCGGTACCGACATCAAACTCGGGCCCGGCGTGGTCGACCCGAAGCCGTCGAAGGTGAAGGATCCGGAAGGCGTCGAGATCAACGTCATGGAGATCGGCGGCCTGCACATCATCGGCTCCGAGCGCCACGAGTCACGCCGCATCGACCGGCAGCTCCGCGGCCGCTCCGGCCGCCAGGGCGATCCGGGCGCGTCGCAGTTCTTCCTGGCGCTCGAGGACGACCTGATGCGCCTCTTCGGCTCCGAGCGCATCGCGCGACTGATGGACCGGATGGGCGCGCAGGAAGGCGAAGTCCTCACGCACCCGCTCATCACGCGCTCCATCGAGCAGGCGCAAAAGCGAGTCGAGCTCCAGAACTTCCAGGCTCGGAAGCGGCTCCTCGACTACGACGACGTGATGAACCAGCAGCGCGAGGTGATCTACTCGCTGCGGAGCTTTGCGCTGGAGGGCGGGGAAGAGCTCAAGGGCGAAGCCCTCAAGATGATCGAGAAGGGCATCACGCACCGGGTCGACACGACGCTTGCCGAGTACGACGATCCCACGCAGTGGGATTACGATCTGCTTCGGCAGGACCTGCTTATGCACTACCTGTTGCAGGTTCCAGAATACGAGAAGCCTGATCACCGTCCGACCGACGAGACGGCGGCGCGCAACGTCGCCGTGGAGGCGGCGAAGACGGCGTTCTGGGACAAGCTCAAGAACCTGGACACGATGCGCGACGAGAACGGGACGCCCTATGGCGACCGGCTCCTGTCGCTCGTCATGCTCAACGTGCTGGACGAGAAGTGGAAGGACCACCTCTACGATCTCGACCAGCTTCGGAACTCGATCCACTATCGCTCGTGGGGCCAGAAGGACCCGCTCATCGAGTACAAGCAGGAAGCGTACACGATGTTCGTGGACCTGATGAACGACATCTACAACACGTTCAGCGAGCGCTTTCTCAAGGTCCAGTTGATCCTCGAGCCCCCCGCGCCACCGCCGCCGCCGCAGGCCGAGAAGCCGCGCAAGCGGTACAACGCGCTCGGGATCCTCGAGGACATTCCAGAGGACGAGGTGCAGCCGCCATCGTCCAATGGAGCGGACGGAGCGCTCGACATCGGCCCGGCCGAGACGCCGGCGGCGAAGCCCGTGACGGCGCGAAAGGACCCCGTCATCGTGGGAGCCGGCCGCGCGAAATCGCTGTCGAGCACGCCCGGGCCGGCGAACGTCGACTGGTCTACGGTCGGGAGGAACGACCCGTGCCCCTGCGGCTCCGGGAAGAAGTTCAAGAAGTGTCACGGAGCGACGCTCTAGCGCCAGACGCCTGACGTGAAGGGGCGCGACCGGCGTCGCGCCCATCACGGAGTGAGGCATGAGTCGCGTGGTTCTGGTCACTGGCGCAACGGGATATGTCGGGGGACGGCTCGTTCCGGCGCTCGTGGATCGCGGCTATCACGTCCGCTGCCTCGTTCGGCGGCCGGACGAAGCGCGCAAGCGACTGCCGCGCGAGGTCGAGATCGTTCGCGGCGACCTGAGCGACCCGTCGACGCTGGGCCCGGCGATGGCCGGCGTCGACACCGCGTTCTACCTCGTCCACGCGCTCGGTGCCGGCGGCAATCTGTGGCAGGAGGAGACCGAGGCGGCGGTCAACTTCGCGAAGGCAGCGGAGCGGGCCGATCTTGGCCGCATCGTGTATCTGGGTGGCCTCGCCGCCAAGGACGCCCCGTCCGCGCACCTCGCGACGCGCCGCGAAGTCGGACGAATCCTGCGCGCGCATCGCGTCACCGCCCTCGAGTTCCGTGCCTCGATCATCATCGGCTCGGGGAGCGTGTCGTTCGAGTTGATTCGCTCGCTCGTGGAGCGCCTTCCGGTGATGGTGACGCCCAAATGGGTGAACCGGCAGGCGCAGCCGATCGCTATCGAGGACGTGATCGCGTATCTGCTCGCGTCGATCGAGATCCCCGTCGAGGCCGCCGAACAGATCGAGATCGGCGGGGCCGACCGCGCGTCATACCGCGATCTCATGCGCGAATATGCGCGACAACGCGGCTTGCACCGTGCGATGGTGAGAGTCCCGGTGCTGACCCCATGGCTGTCGGGTCTCTGGCTCGCGCTCGTGACGCCGATCAACGCGCGGATCGGGCGGCAGTTGCTCGAAGGCATGCGGAGCGACTCGGTAACCCACAGCCGCCGGGCACGCGACCTGTTTCCCGAGATCCAGCCGCGTGGGCATCGCGAGGCGATTCGGCGGGCGCTGTCGAACGAGGATCGAGAATTCGCCCAGACGCACTGGTCCGACGCGAAGTCGTCCGGCGCGCCGGCGAGGAGCTGGCACGGCGTGCGGTTTGGCACGCGACGCGTCGACTCGCGCGCCGTGGAGCTCGACGCCTCGCCAGCGCAGGCCTTCGCGCCCGTCGCCCGCATCGGCGGCACCAGCGGCTGGTACTATGCGAACGCGCTATGGCGATTCCGTGGGCTCGTCGACCTCGCGGTGGGAGGCATCGGACTGCGGCGAGGCCGCCGCCATCCCGAGCAACTCCATCCCGGCGATTCCCTGGACTTCTGGCGCGTCGAGGCCGTCGAGCCCAATCGGCTCCTCCGCCTGCACGCTGAGATGCGACTCCCGGGCCGTGCGTGGCTGCAGTTCGAGGTGAGCGGGGACGGGCCGGTCGTCCTGCGGCAGACGGCGACGTTCGACCCGCTGGGGCTCGTCGGCCTCCTGTACTGGTACAGCCTCTATCCTCTGCATGCGGTGATGTTCAGAGGGATGCTTGCGGCCATCGCGCGTTCGACTCGACCAGACCCACAACACACCTGATTGCTTTGGGTTAGCACACACGAACTCCCTTCCGCGTCCATCCGCGAGGTCCGCGCGATCCGCGATTCGCTTGGCATCGTGGTGTCCAGGGCAGCTCGCCATTCTCATTTCAGGAGTCTGCGGAGAGAACAGGTTCCGCCCGGAGTTCTTTCGGTGCCGCGCTCGCGACGGGCAGGCGCCAAGCTGCTCCGACCCCAATCGGAGCCCGCATGCCTGGCCAGGACGTGGCAAAATCGTTAACTATTCGAGAGTTGCCCCGGTCGGAGCGGCCGCGGGAGCGACTCATCGACCTCGGGGCGGGCGCGCTCAGCAGTGCGGAGCTGCTCGCCATTCTGCTCGGGTCGGGCGCCGCTGGCCGTAGCGCGCTCCAGATCGGGCACGCGGTCCTCGCCGAAGCGGGCGGGGCGCTGCGCTGGATAGCTCGCCAACCCGTGGCGGCGCTTCGGGCCGTTCCCGGTGTAGGAATAGCTCGCGCGGTCACGATTCACGCGTCGTTGGAGCTGGGGCGGCGTATGGCGGCCGAAAGCCGGCAGGACGGCTGTCCAGTGCAGTCGCCACGCGACGTCGTCGAGTACTTCGCTCCGCGGATGGAAGACCTCCCCGTGGAGGAGTTCCACGTCGCCGTACTGGACGCGCAGCACCGCTTGGAGCGCGACATCACGGTGACACGCGGGATTCTCAACTCGTCACTCGTACATCCGCGCGAAGTCTTTCGAGAGGCGATCGCCGAGCGGGCGGCGGCGGTCATCCTGGTGCACAACCATCCGAGCGGCGATCCGGCGCCTTCGGTGGACGACAAGGCCGTAACCGAGCAGTTGGTCGCGGCCGGGCGCTTGCTGGACATTCCGGTGCATGACCACGTGATCATCGGCAGGGGGCGGTACACGAGCTTCGCGGAGGCGGGACTGCTGTGAGATACCTGTGACGGCGACGGCGACGCAGGAACTGATGCCGGGATGGCGCGAGGACGAGCTTCCGCTGCACGAGAAGCTCGACCGCGAGCTGCTCCTGCGCGCCTATCGGTTCGGCGAGGCCGCGCACCGGGGCCAGGTCCGCAACTCCGGCGACCCGTACATCACACATTCCGTCGAGGTCGCCAAGATCCTCGCCGCGCTCCAGCTCGACTCGATCACGGTCGCCAGCGGGCTGCTCCACGACGTCATCGAGGACACGCATCTGACCCTCGCCGACGTCGACGCCGAGTTCGGCGGCGAGATCGCGGGCATCGTCGACGGGCTCACGAAGATCGCCAAGCTGCCGCAGGGCGGGTCGACGCAGGAGCGGCAGGTCGAGAGCTACCGAAAGCTGCTGCTCTCGATCGCCAAGGACCTCCGCGTCATCATCGTCAAGCTCGCCGACCGGCTCCACAACATGCGGACGCTCGATTGGCTTCCGCCCGAGAAGCGGCGGCGGATCGCGCAGGAAACGCGCGACCTCTACGCCCCCCTCGCCCACCGCTTCGGTATGGCGAAGCTGCGGTGGGAGCTCGAGGATCTGTCATTCAAACATATTGAAACTGAAGAGTATAAAAGCCTCGCCAAGAAGGTCGCACAGAAGCGGGTGGAGCGCGAGGCGCTGATCGCGCAGATGGCGAACCCGCTGTTGGAGCGGCTGGCCAAGGCCGGCATCCGCGGCGTGGACGTCACGGGCCGGCCCAAGCACCTCTGGTCGATCTACAAGAAGATGAAGCAGCGCGAGAAGCCGTACGAGGAGATCTACGACCTCCTCGCGATTCGCGTGCTCGTCAACACGGTGCCCGACTGCTACCACGCCCTGGGCGTGATCCACGACGGCTGGACGCCGGTGCAGGAGCGCATCAAGGACTACATCGCGCAGCCGAAGTCGAACGGGTACCAGTCGCTGCACACGACGGTGTTCGGGCCGGGCAAGCAGCTCTACGAAGTGCAGATCCGCACGCGCGACATGCACCGCACCGCCGACTTCGGCGTCGCGGCGCACTGGCGCTACAAGGAGGACGCGAAGTCCGACGAGCTCGATCGCCACCTGTCGTGGTTCCGCCAGGTGCTCGAGCTTCAGATGGACGCCAAGACGCCCGACGAGTTCCTCGAGTTCCTGAAGCTCGATCTCTATCAGGACGAGATCTTCGTCTTCACGCCGACCGGCGACGTCATCCAGCTCCCGAAGGGCGCGACGCCGCTCGACTTCGCGTTCGCGGTGCACACGGAGATCGGTCTCCATTGTTCGGGCGCGAAGGTGAACGGCCGCATCGCGCCGCTCTCCCGGTCGCTGCGCAACTCCGAGACGGTCGAGATCATCACGTCGACGTCGGCCAAGCCGACACGCGACTGGCTCGCGCACGTCCGCACGGGCCGGGCGCGTCACAAGATCCGCCAGGTTCTCAAGCGCGAGGCGCAGACGTCGGCCGAGAAGCTCGGCCAGGAAATGCTCGACCGCGAGGTGAAGCGGCGGAAGCTCGCCAAGCCGGACGACGAGCAGCTCGAGCGCGCCGCGCGCGAGTTGGGTCTCACCGACGAGACCCATCTCCTCGCGTCCATCGGCCAGGGCGACGTGAACGTCACGCTCGCGCTCAAGCATCTCTATCCCGACATCGAGTCGGCGGCCGAGCCGCCGAAGCCGAGCGTCCTCGAGCGCTTCGTCGACCGCGTGACGCGCACCTCGAAGGGCGTGCGCATCCAGGGCGTCGACGGGTTGATGGTGCGCTACGCGCAGTGCTGCCAGCCGGTGCCGGGCGATCCGGTGGTGGGGTACGTGACGCGCGGCCGCGGCGTGAGCATCCACCGCGCCGATTGTCCGAACCTGTTGCTGCTGGCGCACGAGCCGGAGCGACGGCTGGAGATCGATTGGCAGGAAGCGCAGGGCGAGCGCTTCCTCGTGCGGCTTGCCCTGGAGGGCAACGATCGCCGCGGGCTCTACGCCGATGTCGCGGCCGCGGTCAGCTCGACGGGCACGGACATCAAGAGCATGGATCTCCGCAGCACCGACGGGCGCACGATCGGGTCGCTGCTCGTCGAGGTGGAGAACCTCGTGCACCTCGAGAAGATCATCCGTGCGACACGAAAAGTGAAAGGCGTGACAGACGTCGCGCGTCGCGAGCGGCTCACGGCCGAGACCTAGCCGGTCATCCCTCGCTACGCTCGGGAGGCCTTCACACGAGCGGGTTCAGTCGTCGAGGACTCGCGCGAAGTAATCGGCGACGTCGATCGTGAGCGCGGACGCAGCCCCTTCCGGTTGCCACTCGAGTCGATCGTCGATGCGCTCGATCCGTGAGTCCCGCGGCGTCGAGCGTTCGATCGTTCGAGAATCCAGATCGACAACCCAATACTCCGGCACCGATTCGTCGCGAAAGAGCACGCGCTTCGTCACGCGATCGGCGCGTCCCGTCGACGGCGACAGCACCTCGGCGGCGAGGAGTAAGCGGCCGACGTCGTCGAACCGCCGCGGACGCCGACCAGCGGAGAGCGGGACCACGAACACGTCGGGCTGAACGGTGCGCGTCCTCGAGAATGTCACGTCCGCGGGGGAGACGTAGGCGTGACCAACGCCAGGCTGGTGATCCAAGTAGGCCGCCAGGATGCTGTGGAGCCTGATCACAGCCTCCTGGTGATTCATCGACGGCGCTGGCGTCACGAACAGCTCGCCGTCGATGATCTCGTACCGATTGCCGTCGTCCGGCAAATCCTCGAGGTCGTCGACGGTCCACCGTCGCTTGAGCATGGGCATGGACATACGATAGGCCCCTCGGCGCCGAGTAAGCAAGCGGGCATGGCCGAGGGTACGCGTGCCTGCAGGTCGCAGCGGCATCGCTACAGCGCGGTCGTGATCAAAACACAGCCTACTGCGCCGGTGCGTTGCCGCTCTGGCGCTGGTAGAGATTCTCGAGCCACGCGACGTTCCCTTCGGCGAGGGGAACGAACGACAACCGAATGCCGGTGACTTCGATGCCGGCGCCGGGCAGCAGCGAGAACGCGCCCCACGCGAGCCGCGGCGCCTTGCCGCGGACCGCGACGATCGGAAAGCGCGACGACGTCACGTAAGGGTCGAGCGTGATCGGAAACGCCTGCACGGCGTTGTCGACCTTCACCAAGTAGCGCGGTGTCGCGCCGATCACCGGCAGCACGTGCAGCGGATTGCGCACGCGATACGTCAGCTCGGCTTGCAGAAGCACGATGCCGCCGTTCCCCGGCGGCGCGGGCAGATCGATCGCCGTGGCGCCGGCGGGCACGGACGCGGTCCACACGACCTGCGGACCCGGCATAGCCGCCGGCTGTCGCTGCCAGAAGAAAGACCACTGCGTGCCGCCGATCAACTTGTAGTGCTGCAGCAGCTCGGTGTAGAAATCCCAGCTCGTGTCCTCGATCCACGTCTCGTACTGCGTGTAGGTCGGCATCACCGTCTGCACGAGCTCGGGCTGCAAGCGCGTGAAATCGCTGACATACTTCGTTCGATTCGCCGGACCCAACGCGTGGATGATGTAGTCGAAGCTCGGGTGGAAGAGCCCGTTCCGCGCCTCGAGCAAGCCGGCGTACGTCGACCAGAGCGTGGGCGGCTTGCCGGCGGGGGTGCGGTGCGCGTCGAGGAGCGCCTGGCCGCCGACGATCGTCTCCGGCCAGATGCCGGCGTACACCGCGCCCGTGCGCTTGATGACGTGGTCGCGGATGAAGTGCGGAATCGTGACCGCGAGCGCGGTGATCGTGGACGGTACCACGGCGATCATGAGGAGCAGCGTCGCGGCTGTGATCTGAACCATCGAACGGCTGACGCCGAACTGGGGCGTCCGTCCCAGTCGTGCGTCGCGGCCCGGGAAGTACCGGTCGAGCGCCACCGCGCCGAGAAGGAGCAGGACGCGCAACAGCGGCTGGACGTACGCGTGGACGTAGGTGCCGAGGAGCGAGGCGCACGAGATCAACCCGTACAGCGCGAGCACGGTGAACGCGAACTGTTCGCGCTCCGCCGGTTCGTTGGCGGTGCGCACGAGCCGCCGGCCACAGAGTACGACCGTCACGGCGCCAACGAGGACGGTCAGCGGAATCCTCGGGATGGTCGCCAGCATCGCCGGCATCGAACCCCAGCTGCCGAGGAACAGGTTGGGTGGCGAACCGAAGTACCAGTACTGGTCCATCGGCACGAGCTTGAAGTTGTAGACGATTGCGCTCCGCATGCCGTCGACGCCGCCGATGGCCACGAGCACTACGATCAGCGTCACCATGCCAATTGCGATCGCCGCGCCGGCGTCGACCGCGTACGAAACGCGCTCGCGGCTCCGAATCGCGAGAATCGCCGTGGCGATGACGAGCGCGGCGAGCGACGCCAGGCCCTGCTCGGTCCCCATCACGAGGGCCAGGCCGAGCGTGACGCCGGTCAGCGCGACGCGCGTTCCGCGCTTCACCGGGAGACACAGCACGACGGGGAGCAGCGTCGGAATCGCCGACCGGATGCCGAGCAGGCTGTTGACCGCGACGAGCAGGGACGTCATCCGCAAGGCGATCGACGCGGCCATCACGATCGCGCACCACGCTGCGGCGCGCGTCCAGTCGCGGATGAAGAACTTGAGAAACGCGAAGACCACCAGCGGATAGATCACCGCCGAGGTCAGTTGGCGCGTGAGCTCCGAGGCGATGAACGTCCCGCCGAACAGCCGGAAGGTCGGATAGTGGATGTACGGGATCCCCAGTCCATGGAAGAACTGGAAGTCCACGCCGCCACGCTGCCCGGCCCAGATGCGACGGAGCGAGTTGTACAGCTGAAACGGGCCGTCGATCGCCGGACCGAGGAAGTGGAGCGCGGTCTCGGACCCGATGACGACCATCAGAAAGCAGAGGAAGGCGAACAGCAGCCACCAGCCGGTCGCCGCTCGCCGGAAGGCAAGTCGCACCCGAACAAACCCCGCAAAAGGTGTTATACTTAGAGCCCGATGCCGCGCGCCGACTTCGATCTCCAGGCCCCGTTTCAGCCCGCGGGCGATCAGCCAAAGGCGATCGCTGAGCTGTCGGCCGGCCTCGATCGAGGGGACAGGTTCCAGACCCTCCTCGGCGTCACCGGGTCTGGTAAGACCATGACGATGGCGAACGTCATCCGTCAGCACGGACGACCAACCCTGGTCCTGTCGCACAACAAAACCCTCGCGGCCCAACTGTACGGGGAGCTCAAGAGCTTCTTCCCGCACAACGCCGTCGAGTACTTCATCTCGTACTACGACTACTACCAGCCGGAAGCCTACGTCCCCACGACCGACACCTACATCGAGAAGGACGCGTCGATCAACGAGGACATCGACAGGCTCCGGCTGCGGGCCACCTCCAGCCTGATGGAGCGCGAGGACGTCGTCATCGTCGCCACGGTGTCGGCAATTTATGGCCTGGGTGACCCCGTGTCATACAAAGAGCAGATGGTGACGCTCACAGAGGGCCAGCGGATCGAGCGCGACGACATCCTGCGCGCGCTGGTGCGCATCCAGTACGGGCGGAACGACGTCGCGTTCGAGCGCGGCACGTTCCGCGTCCGCGGCGACACCGTCGAGATCTTTCCGGCGTACGAGGAGCAGGGCGTTCGCGTCGAGATGTGGGGCAACGACATCGAGCGCATCTCGAAGATCAACGTCCTCACCGGCGAGACGATCGCCCAGCTCGAGCGCGCCGCAGTCTATCCCGCGAAGCATTTCGTGACGCAGCGGCCGACGCTCGAGCGCGCGGTCAAGCTCATTCGCGCCGAGCTGGTCGACCGGCTCGCCGAGCTGCGAAACGCCGGGAAGCTGCTCGAGGCGCAGCGGCTCGAGTCGCGCACGAACTTCGACGTCGAGATGATGCTCGAGATCGGGACGTGCGCGGGGATCGAGAACTATTCGCGACATCTCGCGGGCCGCGAGGCGGGCGAGCGCCCGGCGTGCCTCTTCGACTATTTCCCCGAGGATTTCCTCGTCGTCGTCGACGAGTCGCACGTCACGCTGCCGCAGATCGGCGGCATGTTCAACGGCGACCGCGCCCGCAAGCTGACGCTCGTCGAATACGGGTTCCGTCTCCCGAGCGCGCTCGACAACCGCCCGCTGATGTTCGACGAATTCCTCGCGCTCACGCCGCGCGCGGTGTTCGTGTCGGCGACGCCGTCGGAGCTCGAGCTGCGGCTGTCGGAGGGCGTCGTCGTCGAGCAGATCATTCGCCCCACGGGTCTCATCGATCCCGAGATCGAGATCCGCCCGGTGCGCGGCCAGGTGGACGACCTGCTGAACGAGATCCGGGCGCGCGAGCGGCGCGGCGAGCGCATTCTCGTCACGACGCTCACCAAACGGATGGCCGAGGACCTCACCGACTATCTCCAGCAGGTCGGCGTGCGCGTGCGCTACATGCATTCGGACATCGACGCCATCGAGCGCATGGAGATCGTCCGCGGCCTCCGGCTCGGCGAGTTCGACGTGCTCGTCGGCATCAACCTGTTGCGCGAAGGTCTGGATCTGCCCGAGGTCTCGCTCGTGGCGATTCTCGACGCCGATCAAGAGGGCTTTCTGCGGAGCGATCGGTCGTTGATCCAGACCGTCGGCCGTTGCGCACGCAATCTCCACGGCCGCGCGATCTTCTACGCCGACCGAATCACGGGGTCGATGCAACGCTGCCTCGAGGAGACTGCGCGCCGCCGCGAGATCCAGACGGCTTACAACCTCGAGCACGGCGTGACGCCGATCAGTGTCAGCAAGAGCATCGACCAGGTGCGCTTCAGTACCCGTGTCGCCGACGCGCGCACCGAGCGCGAGGCCAAGAAGGTGGCCGAGCCGGCGCGCGGGTACGCCGTGATGGAGATGGAGACGCTCGAAAAGATGCTCGACGAGCAGATGCGCGAGGCGGCGGCAGCGATGGACTTCGAGCTCGCGGCGCAGCTGCGCGACCAGCTCTTCGAGGTGCGAGCGCGCCGCGATTCGAGCGCGAAGAAGGCCGTCGCGGGGTCCGGCCGCACAGGGCGATAGTGTCGCCGGTCTCCGCGCGCCGAACGCCGCTCTCGTTCCGGCTATGACCGACCACATCATCCCGTCGCTCGCGAGTCACGGCCGGCTGGCGCTGGGCGAGCGCGAGCTGATCGCGTGGGGCGAAGCGCTCGGCCGGTCGGCGAGCCCGCCGCTCGTCATCGCCATCTCGGGCGAGCTCGGCACCGGCAAGACGACGCTCGTGCAGGCGATCTGCCGCGGCTACGGCGTGTCGGACGACGTCACGAGTCCCACCTTCGCCCTCGTGCACCGTTACTCCGGGCGGCTGTCGCCGGTGTATCACCTCGACCTCTATCGGCTCGAGCGACCCGAGGAGCTGACGAACATCGGGTGGGACGAGATCATGGCCGAGGAGGCGCTCGTGCTCGTGGAATGGCCTGAGCGGGCCGGTGCGCGGCTGCCGCACGACCATGTCCCGATCAGCCTTCAGCATCTCCCCGACGAGCCGTCGCGACGGCTGCTGTACGCCGGCGGCCACGTATGATCACCCTCGCGCTCGACGCGTCGACGTACACGGGCAATGTCGCCGTGATCGTCGACGGACGCATCGCAGCCGAGCAGTCGACCGCGATGAAGGGCGCCGACGAGGAGCGGCTCATGCCGGCGGTCGCACACGTGCTCGAGAGCGCGGGTGTCGCACCATCCGCGATCGACCGCGTGGTGTGCGGCGCCGGTCCCGGAAGCTTCACTAGCCTTCGCATCGCCGGCGCGATCGGGAAGGGAATGGCGCTGGGGCTGGGCAGGCCGCTCTTCGCCGTGTCGTCGATGGCGCTGATCCTTGGAGGCGCAAATCTCGGGCGCGGCCGTTATCTCGTGGCGATCGACGCGCTGCGTGGTGAGCTGTACGTCGGGCTCTACGAGATCGACGCCGCGCAGACGATCAGCGAGGTCGAGCCGGCGCGACTCGTTCCGTCGAGCGATCTGGAGCGACTCGCCATCGAGTTCGACGCGCGCATCGTGAGCCCGTCGCCGATCGACGGCGCGGTGGTCGCGATGCCGCGCGCCGGCAGCGTGGCTCGGTTGGAGCACCTGATCGCGGCGGCCGGTCCCGTGGACGTCGATCGGTGGGAACCGGCGTACGGCCGGCTTGCCGAGGCGCAGGTGAAGTGGGAATCGACGCACGGACGACCACTGCCCGCGCGATGAGCCGCGTGATCTCGATCTCGGCGGTGAGCGACGCCGATCTGGGCGCGATCTCGACGATCGAGCGCGCGGCGTTCAGCGATCCGTGGTCCGAGCGATCGTTTCGCGAAGCGTTGTCGCATCCGGCGATCTACTTCGCGGCGGCGCGGAGTGACGACGGCGAGGTGCTGGGTTATGTTGTCGCGTGGTTCGTCGCCGACGAGGGGCAGATCGCGAATCTGGCGGTCGCGCCCGCGGGGTGGGGAACGGGGATCGGTCGGGCGCTCCTCACGTCCGCACTGCGTGAGGGCGTCGCTCGCGGCGCGAGCGAGGTGTATCTCGAGGTGCGCGATTCGAATCTTCGGGCGCGGCGCCTGTACGGGTCGTGCGGATTCAAGGAGGTTGGCCGGCGACGGGCGTACTATCGCCTGCCGGTGGAGGACGCCGTTGTGCTTCGGCGCACGCTGACGCAAGCGGATGTGTGAAGTCGTGGGTGCAACAGGCAACAGAATTTGTTGACGCGAAATGAATCGCTGGTGCGTCGACGCGGACTGGATCATACCGTGCGCGGCGAGCCTAATCACTCTCTCGCCAGGAGGAAGTCGTGAGCCGAAGCTTGAACAAAGTCACGTTGATCGGGAACCTGGGCAACGATCCGGAGGTGCGCTCCACCACCGGAGGCAACCGCGTCGCCACGTTCTCGCTCGCCACCAGCCGGACCTGGAACGACGCGTCCGGAGCGAAGCAGGAAAAGACGGAGTGGCACCGCTGCGTGGTGTGGAACACCAAAGGTTCGCAGCTCGCCGACATCGTCGAGAAGTACGTGAAGAAGGGCGACAAGCTCTACGTCGAAGGGCGCATCGAGTACCGGCAGTGGCAGGACAAGGAGGGCCAGACGCGCTACAGCACCGAGATCAATGTCCGCGAGCTCATCATGCTCGGCGGCGGTCGCGGCGCGAGCGCCGACTTCGACAGCAGCGAGGGTGGCGCGCGGCGCGCGCCGGCGCCAGCGAAGGCCAAGGCCAGCGCGGGCGGCGAAGACTTCGAGGATTTCCCGAACGCCCTGGCCGACGAGGACGACGATCTGCCGTTCTAGCCGAGCGGCGGACGGAGTGAGGCGGGCGGCGAACGGCGTGCGGTGAGTGGAACGGGCGGCGAAGACGAGCCAAACACCGCACTCCGTTCCTCGATCCGTCGCCGCACGCCGTCCCCCGTTCGCCGTCCCCCGCACGCCGTTCCCCCGTCCGCCGTTCGCCGCCCCCCCCATTCGGTTGGCTGATACCTCCACTGGACTCCGGTCGTCCGACTAGGCAGAGGCCGGCTCCGCTCGCCGCCTCGAGATAGCCAGAGGAACACACGACCACGCCTGGAGTTGACGCTATGCTCGTGCGGGCTGCCCGTAGCCGGCTACGCGACCTCGCCATGATTCGCGCCGCCGCTCTTGCCGCGTTTGCACTCGCTGCCGCTCGCCCCACCACGCTCCTTGCTCAGGAGCCGTCGACGTCCATGCCGGCGACGCACACGGTGAAACGCGGCGACACGCTGTGGGACATCGCGAAGCTCTATCTTGGCGATCCATTCCTCTGGCCCGAGATCTACCGGCTCAACACCGGAACGATCGAGGATCCGCACTGGATCTATCCCGGCGAGGTCTTGAAGCTGCCCGGCGTGACCGCGCGTGTCGTCGCGGTCACGCCGCCGACAGCCGCGGTGCCGGAGCCGACCGCTCCTCCGCCGGGCGAGCCGACGACGCCCCGCCCCATGACGACCGCGCCGCGGCAACCGACCGCCGCGCCGACCCCTGCGCAGACGACACCCGTCGTCGTGTCGGGCATTCGCAGCGGTGAGTACGCCGCGTCGCCGTGGGTCGACGAGCAGGGAGGTCCGCGCGGATCGGGCTACCTCATGGAAGGTCGCGATCTCCCGGGCATCGCGACGCACGATCGGTCGCGTCTCAACCTGTACGACGCCGTGCTGGTCGCGCCGCCGGTCGGCGCGGTGGCGCCGGAGCACGAGCTGTATCTCGCGTATCGCCTCGGGCCCTCGATCGAGGACTTCGGGCAGATCGTGATTCCCACGGGCATCATCGAAATCACACGCTCGCCGCGCAACGGCGAAGCGGCGATCGGACGCGTGGTGAAGATGTTCGGCCAGGTCCTCGCCAATCAGCGCCTCATCGCGTACGACAGCAGTGCCGCGCTGGTGGCCGGGCGCCCGTCGCCGATCACGAACGGCCGCTCCGGAACGGTCCGCTGGATCTCGAGCATGCCGGTGTTGCCGCGGATCCAGAACTACGTCGTCGTCGACATCTCGCGACGCGACGGCGTGACGACGGGCGATCGGATCGAGCTGTACGAGCCGCGCCAGAAACCGCGCGAAGGCACCACGCTCGCCATTCCCGAGGTGTGGATCGCGAGCGCGCAGGTGCTTCGCGTGACCCCGTACGGCGCCACCGCGATCATCACCGCGATGGAGCAGCCGAAGATCGAGGAGGGCACCTCGGCGCGCATTTCGGCGAAGATGCCGTAAGCTCTGGCAGCACACTAGATTTGGGCGACCGCCATGATCGCGATCGCCCACTTCATCGCCATTTCGCTATACCTCGGCGCGGCGGCGCTCGCCGCCGCGCCGCTCGCCCGTCCGGTGCTCGCGCCGGTGCGCGGCGTGATCGTCGTGCTGACGCTCGCCGTCGTCGCCCACGCCACCGGGCTTGCCGCATTCGCCTGGCGGGCTGACACCGTCCCGCTGACGGGCCTCGGCCCCGCGCTGTCCTTCGCCGGCCTGATGCTGGCCGCCACGCTCCTCGTCGTCGAGCTCCTGGCGCACGACGTCAGCCTGACCCTCGTCGCGGCGCCGCTCGCCGCGATCTCCACGATCTTCGCCAACGCGATCGGCCTCGTTGCCGGGCAGACTCCCGATGGGGCGCGCGGCGTGTGGCTCTTCTCGCACATCGCGCTGAGCTTCGTCGGTATCGCCGCGTTCGCGACGGCGGCCGCCGCCGGAACGATGTATCTCGTACAACGCCGCGAGCTCCGGTCGCGCCACTTCGGGACGATCTTCCGGCTCTTTCCGCCGCTCGCGACGCTCGATCGCGTGAACCACCTCGCGGTGATTGGCGGCTGGCTCGGGCTCACCCTCGGCGTCGTGCTGGCCACGACGTACTCGGTGACGTACCACGAGCAGAATCTCGCGCAACTGCTCTGGGGCGGCCTCGCGTGGCTTGCGGCGAGCGGCGTCGTCGCTGGGCGGGTGACGCGCGGCTGGCAGGCGCAACGGGCCGCCAAGTATTCGAGCGTGGCGTTCGTCGTCGTGATCGTGCTGTACGTCGCGTTTCGGATGGTCGAGCCGTCGGCTGGCAAGTTCCTATGAGCGCGTACCCGTTGGTGCTGGAGGGTACGGCGCTGTCCGCGGTGATCGCTGGCGGGGGTCGGGTCGCGACCAGAAAGGCGATGGCCCTGCTCGACTCGGGCGCGCGCGTGCACGTCGTCGCGCCCGTCGTCACGCCCGTCCTCGAGCAGACGCTGGTGCGCAACCACGATCTGCGTATCACGCGTGCGTCCTTCGCCCCGGGGCACATCGGAGACGCGCTCCTCGTCGTGGTGGCGACCGACGACCCGGACGCCAACGCGCTCATCGCGGCGCAGGCGCGGGCGCTCGGCCGGCTCGTGAACGTCGTCAGTGCGCCGGATCAGGGGAATTGCGTCACGCCGGCCGTGCTGCGGAGCGGCGACATCACGGTCGCCGTGAGCACGGGCCGGGTGCCAGCCGCCGCGGCGCGCATCCGTGACCGTCTCGCTCGCGTGCTCGACACGCGGTACGCGGCGGCCGTTCGCGAGCTGACGCGACTGCGCGCCGACCTCCTCACCCGCGGCGAACGCGAGCGGTGGTCGAGTGTGAGCACGACGCTCGTAGGCGACGAGTTTTGCGAGCACGTCGAATCCGGACGCTTCGCGGCGAGGCTCGCCGAATGGCGCTGACGGTCGTTGGAGTGAACCACCGGGGCGCGTCGCTCGACGTCCGCGAGCGGTTGGCTTACCGAACCAGCGAGGTCGAGGACGCGTTGCGCCAGCTCCGGTGGGACGTCGAGGCGCGTGAGATCGTCCTTCTGTCGACCTGCAACCGCACCGAGATCTATCTGGTAGAATCGGACGTCGCCGCCGCACCTGTCGTCTGGCGTGAGCTGTCGGCGCGTCTCGCCGACGGGACGGACGCGTCTACCCTCGGCTACGTGCGCCAGGACCGTGAGGCCGCGCGGCATCTCTTCCGCGTGGCGAGCGGCCTCGACTCCATGGTGCTCGGCGAGGCGCAGATTCACGGGCAGGTGCGCGAGGCGTGGGAGCAGTGCCGCGGGCATTCGGGACCGGTGCTGAATCGGCTCTTCC
>Ga0326726_10001448_pt1 | contig 22048 bp, 20 predicted proteins | sample MHFenrmetagenome_2_FD_207603 | JGI IMG/M metagenome (GOLD analysis project Ga0326726, IMG submission 207603) | Lab enriched peat soil microbial communities from Michigan Hollow, Ithaca, NY, United States - MHF15MN | ecosystem: Environmental > Terrestrial > Soil > Wetlands > Peat | place: USA... | reverse complement strand
CGCGAAGCGAGACCGAGCGCGACCAGGCCTCCGAGAGCGACGAACAACCCGCGGGCCCGCATGGTCGGATCTTCACCGGCGGGAGATCTGCTGTCAATGCCTCAAGACGGATTCGCGCTCGGGATGGCGGGGGCGCTGGCAGCCCGGCCGCCCACCGCGCGTCACTTCACGACCGCAAAATGCCACCCACGGTCGTCGCGGGTCGCGACGGCGGTGCCGACCAGACGACCCTGGGCATCGACCCGATCGAAGGTGAGCGATGTCGCGGTCACCCACCGCGGGTTGACCGGGCCCCAGGCGAGTGGCCCGTTGGCCCGGGCCCACAAGGTCAGCTCGAAATCCCACTCCATCCGGAACTCTCCGGAAGGCCCTTGTGACAGCACGTGGATCCGACTGACGAGCGGGCCGGGAGGCACGCCGCGCCCAATCGTCACGAGACGGGATCCGTCCGGCGACACCACCGGAATGTCGTCGAGCACCAACTTGACCCCGGTGCAGCCGCCGTAGGCCTCGACCCAGAAGCTGGGCCCGCCCCATAGGATGAGCCGCACCCAGTGCAGACCGGAGGCTTCGTCGTACCCTCGGTATTCGTACGTGACCTGGCCGTCACCGTCCGGCTCGTCGGTGAGAGTGACCCGCTTGCCGTTCCCGAATCGGAGCTGCGTGACCGCCCCGCTCTTGCTGACCGCGCTGGCGGGCGGGCCGCAGCGCGGCGCCTGGCCAGCCGCGTCGAGGACAGAACCCGCGAGGAAGGCCACGCACAGCAGCACGCGGACCACCGGCGCGCTCACGGCCACCTCACGGCACGAGGGATGTGGCCTGCTCAGAGGGACAATCACTGCAGGTAGTGTCGGAGAAAGCTCACGACTTGGATCTCGGCGTCCTTGGTCGCTTTGGCGTCATACGCGAGGGTGTGACCGAGATAGCTTCTCGTTGCTCCACCCCATGTCGGGTCGTCGAAGCTGTGATACGCACCGTCGTAGACGTGCACTGTCAGTGGGGGGGCCTCATTGCGTCTCCATCGCTCGAGATTGACGCATGTCTTCGCCGGGGTCCAATCATCCATACTGCCACTCAGGATCAGCAGTGGGGCCCTGAACCGGGACGGACCAAATGGCGCACAGTAGGGATAGAGGGCGATCCCAGCTCGAAACTGTTCCGCCGATGTCCGATACGGGTATGAGGAGAGTGCCTCCAAGACGGTCCAAGCGCCGTGCGACCAACCCATGACCGCCACACGCTGGGCATCCACGAAGGGCAGCGTCTTGAGATATCGGAGCGCGCCATAGGCATCGTGGACTCGCTCGGTGGCCATTTGAGCCATTGTTGACCCGTCGGCGCAGATGTTGGTGATGCCGCGGGGCCCGAAGCTGTCGACGAGGAATGCCACATAGCCGGCGCTCTGGATCGTTTTGGCCCAGGAGACATGAAAGCTGCGGAGACCGGCGCAGTCGTGCAGCAACACTACGGCCGGCAGGGGTCCGGGTTGGTCCGGCTTGAAGAGCTGTCCGGGGATACGCGTGTCGTCCCCGCTCAGGAACCGGACACCCCCGCAACCCCCGAGCAGCAGCACGAGCAAAACGATGGCGGCACGGGCAGCCAGCGGTTGCCCGTGCCTTCGAAGACTCTCAGCCCAGAGGCCTGCTCGCATCACTCTCCGTCCGGCGTTGGCTACCTCAACCGCCCATTCCCACAGCATAGGGTTCTGGCCTTCGGAAACCATCTTCTTTTGGCGGGAACTGGCCGTGGTCGCGTGCCCGCAACGGCCTCCTGCCGGGCGAGCCTTGACCCTTTGAGAGTCTGAGGCTACGCTTGGCCCACTTCTGGCGTGGCAGCAAGCTGACCGACGGCGGTACGAGGGGCCGGCCGATGAAATGTCCCCGGTGCCAGCACGACAACGAGACGGACGCGACATTCTGCGAGGAATGTGCCGCCCCCCTGGTCCGCGCCTGCTCCAATTGCGGTCGACAGCTGTCTGCGACGGCGAAGTTCTGCCCCGCATGCGCGCACCCAACGGGGGTACCTGTCGCGCCGCCTCCGGCTCCTCGATTTGGCTCGCCCCAATCCTACACGCCGAAGCACCTGGCCGAGCGCATCCTCACATCGAAGGCCGCCCTGGAAGGTGAGCGCAAGCAAGTCACGGTGCTCTTCGTGGACGTGTCGGGCTTTACGTCGCTGTCCGCACGGCTCGATCCCGAGGACGTACATCGCGTCATGCAACGCGGGTTCGAGCTGATGCTGGCCGAGGTCCATCGCTTCGAGGGCACCGTGAACCAGTTTCTCGGCGACGGGATCATGGCGCTCTTCGGCGCGCCGCTCGCGCATGAGGACCACGCCCAGCGCGCCGTCCACGCCGCGCTGGGCATCCGGGAAGCGCTGGAAGGACATCGCGCCGAGCTTCGTCGGCAACGGGGGATCGAGTTCCAGGTGCGGCTGGGCCTCAACACGGGCCTGGTCGTGGTGGGCAGCATCGGGGACGATCTGCGGATGGACTACACCGCGGTCGGCGACACCACGAACGTCGCCGCGCGTATGCAACAGGCCGCCGAGCCCGGCCGCATCCTCGTCTCCGAAGCGACCCACCGGCTCGTCAGCGGCTACTTCCATACGCGGCCGATCGGGGCGTTGACGGTGAAGGGGAAGGCGGAGCCGATCCGCGCGTTCGAGGTCATCGCGGCACGCGCGGATCGGACCCGGATCGACGTGAGCGAGGAGCAGGGCCTCACCGCCTACGTGGGGCGCGAACACGAGCTCGCCGTGCTCCGGGAGTGCTTCGAGCGGGCCAAGAGCGGGCAGGGGCAGGTCGTGTTCGTGGTGGGGGAGCCGGGGATCGGCAAGTCCCGGCTCCTCTACGAGTTCCGCCGGCGGCTGGGGGACGAGGCGACGTGGCTGGAAGGCCGCTGTATCTCGTTCGGACAGTCGATGGCGTTCCACCCCGTGATCGATATGCTGAAGCGTACGTTCCGCATCGAGGAAGGCGACACGGGGGACGAGATCGGCCGCAAGGTCGACCGCGCAGTGCTGCAGCTCGGCGAGGACCTTCGGGCACTGCTGCCCTATCTGCGATACCTGCTCTCGGTCGACCCCGGCGATCCAGAGGTCGCCGGCATGGATCCACAGGCTCGACGGGGGGAGATCTTCGACGCGCTTCGGCGGCTACTGGTGCGGGCCTCGGAGGTGCGACCCCAGGTGTTCGTGCTGGAAGACGCGCACTGGATGGACAAGGCCACCGAGGAGACCCTGCTGTTCACGGCCGACAGCATCCCCGCGAGCCGGGTGCTTCATATCGTCACGTACCGAACGGGCTGGCGGCATCCGTTCGGCGAGCGCACGTACCACACGCGGCTCGCGCTCGGCACGCTCAGCGGCACGGAGAGCGTCGGGATGGCCCGCGCAATGCTGGCGACGGCCGACCTGCCTTCGGACCTGCAGGCGTTGATCATTCGAAAAGCTGAGGGAAATCCCTTCTTCATCGAGGAAGTCGTCAAGTCGCTGCAGGAAGTCGGTGTGCTGCGTCGCGAGGCCGATCGCTACGTGCTGACGCGCTCGTCCGAGGGGGTGATGATCCCCGACACGATTCAGGGCGTCATCATGGCCCGCATCGATCGGCTGGCAGATGCCCCGAAAAAGACGCTGCAGCTCGCCTCGGTGATCGGTCGCGAGTTCACCCGCCGCCTCCTCGACCGGATCGCGGAGATGCGCGATCGGACCGAGGACTTCTTGCGTGAGCTGAAGGCGATCGAGCTCATCTACGAGAAGAGCCTCTTCCCCGAGCTCGCGTACATGTTCAAGCACGCCCTCACGCACGAGGTGGCCTACGGCTCGCTGCTCGTGCAGCGGCGCCGGGAGCTTCACGGGGTCATCGGGCAGGCCGTCGAGGAGCTCTACGCCAATCGGCTGTCGGAGCAGTACGAGGTGCTCGCCTATCACTTCTTTCGGGCCGAGGAGTGGACGAAGGCGCTCGAATACCTGCTCAAGGCCGCGCAGAAGGCGGCCCAAGCCTTTGCCAACCGCGAAGCGGCGGCACTCTACGAGCAGGCAGCGGAGGCGATGGGGCACCTGGGCGCGGGCGTCGATCCCCGCACGCGCCTCAACGTGTACCAAGCCCAGCTCGGCATCTATACCGCCCTCAGCGAATTCGAGCGTGCGGTTGGGGTGGGCGAGCGGGCCGTGGGTCTGGCCCGGGAGATCGGGGATCGCGTGGCCGAGGCGACGGCGCTGGCGGGGCTCGGCTTTGCGGCGACGTGGGGTCATCGTTTCGATGCAGCTGTCGACTACGCCAACCGGGCCATCGATATCGGCACGGCAGCAGGCGCGTTGGCGCCGGTGGCAGCCTCTCACGTGGCGATCGGACAGGTGATGATCGTTACGCGGAAGCTTACGGAGGGCCGGGTTCACTTCGAGCAAGCGCGCACAATCGGCCAGAGGGTGGCGGATCTGTCAACGCAAGCAATATCTCTTGGGGCCCTGGGAATCCTTCAGAACTGGGCTGGCGAGTACCGCCTGGCCGTCGAGTTGGGCTCGGAAGGCCTGAGACTCGCGCGCGACCTTCATCAGGTCGTACCCCTCGTCCTTAGCCTGTGGCAAGCGGGCCTGCCACTGATCGGTCAGGGTGACTATGACGAAGCCCGCACCGTGCTTGAAGAAGGCCTGGTCGTCTGCGAGAAGGCGGGCGAGCAGGTGATGGCGCTCCGCATGGCCAACACGCTCGGCTGGCTCTGGATGGAGTGTGGCGACTTGCCTCGCGCCGCGGAGCTGAGCGCCCGGGCCGCGGAGGGTGCCCGCAAGCGTGGCGATCCCGAGACGATCGCGAATCCGGAGTTGAACCTCGCCGACATCTCCATCGCCAAGGGTGACCTCGTGCTCGCGCGAGAGCTGCTGGAGGGTGTGGAGGCCCTGGTCGGGGCACCCACGACGAGCGAGTGGATGCGCTGGAGGTACTCCACCCATCTCTTCGCGAGCCTCGCGGACCTGGCCCTCGCGCGCGGTGACTACGACGGCGCGGAGACACGAGTCGCGGAGTGTCTAGAATTGGCGACGCGGACACAGTCGCAGAGGTATGTCGTGCGTAGCTGGCGGGTCCGCGGACAGATCGCGTTGGCCGGGCGGCGCTGGGATGCCGCGGAGCACGCGCTAGGCGAAGCACTCACGGTCGCGCGCCTCATTCGAAATCCCACGCAACTCTGGCGTACGCACGTCGACCTTGCTCGACTTCATGCGGCGCGCGGGCAGGACGACTTGGCGCACGTGGAGCGGGACAAGGCCAAGCGCGTGGTCGAGGAGCAGCGCGAACGCGCGGCGAATCCTGAAATCCGATCTGCCCTCGCATCGCTCCTAGCGCGTATTGGATCTGAACCCTGATGAGGTTGGCGGCCAAGGGGTCGCTTGTCTGCGCCGCGGGACTCCGGTGCCACCAGGATGTTCTGGTTCCGTGCTGACACGGTGCTAACGACTCCGGCGTGACGCGCCAGCGGGGCGGGCGGTGCCACACAGGAGGACGCCATGCCTGACCTCCCTGAGCTCCGCGATCTGCCCGACAGGTTTACGCCCATGATGACCGCCCAGCCCGCCTTCGTGAGCGACCAGGCGGCCCAGGAGATGGCCCGATGATCCGGCGATTCGCCGTGTTGACGCTCCTCCTCGCGGCTGTAGCGTGCGCGCATGGGCAGGAGCCCAGCGCGCCGGTCGCCCAGGGGCGCCGCGTGTTCCAGGACCAGGGCTGTTACATTTGCCACACCATCGGCAAGACCGGCTGGCGGTTCGGTCCCGACCTCTCACATATCGGCGCCACGCATGACCAAGGCTACTTCATCGGCTGGCTGCACGATCCGGCGAGCCACAAGCCGAGCGCGCAGATGCCGAAGCTCACGCTGACCGACGCGGAGGTGCAGGATCTCGCGGCGTACCTGAGCTCCCTCCGGTGACCCCGCACTCCGGATGGCGCTGGACCTCGCGTGGCGGGAGGGCGCACGGCTGCCGTCAAGTCCACTCCGGGGCGACTGAGGCGTAGCCGCCACATTGGTCCCAGTCGTGCCCCACCCGCCGACTTGCGCGGCCCGCCCAAGGCCTTGATCTTTCTGGCATTTCCTCCCCGCTGCGAGCTGGCACAGAGACTGCTCTATCCGGAAGCGACCCATGATGAAAACATACTTCGCGGCAAGTATCGGTCTTGCGGTCATCACGCTCGGTTCTGTCTCGGTCGGGCACGCTGCTGATCCGTGCCCCGCGCAAGTGACGGAGGCGCAGGTCGCGCTCGCGAGCGCGTCGAGGAGCGAGCAGGGCACGCAGGCCCCCAGGTTGAACGAAGCGGGCGGCCTTGTCCGTGAGGCCGAGGCCGCATGCCAGCAGGGCGACATGACCATCGCCAGCCGGAAAGCGCAGGAAGCCCTCGGCCTTCTCAAGAGCGTGCCCGCGACAGGCCACCAAGACGGAGGGGCCAAGGTCCCGCCGTCCGAAAAGGTGCCGGCACCCACGCGTCCGAGTGATGCCGGTTACTACCAGCCGTCGCCAAACGTCACTCATGAGCCCATGTTCATCGGCCCGAGCGGCAGGACCGGGACAGGTGAGTTCGGCTTCTCGGCCTGGATCGCGCCCACCACGCCAGTTGGCAACGAGCTGGCGGGCGGGTGGCGTCAGCAGGGTGGGACTCCGGCGATCGGCTTCACGTTCACCTGGGGAGGCCCGTCGCGTCGGCCGGAGCCGCTCCAGGCGCCATGAACTGCGGGGCGTTGCCGCTCACCTATGCCGGAAAGCGCGACCGGCCGCCGGCGCATGTCCTGCGTCCTAGTCGAGCAAGCGCGACATGGCAATTCGCCATATCGCGGTGAATCCGTCTCGCCAAGACGCCTTCTTCCCTTCCCGGTAGGTACGCGCGTGAAACGCAATCGGCACTTCGTAGATTCGTACACCTAACCTGGCGGCCTTGATCACGAGTTCTGGTTCAATGTCAAAGCCGCACGCGCGGAGATGCAATTGCTTGAGAACCGAAGCTCGGAACACCTTGTATCCCGCCTCCATATCACTGAGATTCAGGCCACTCATGAGATTGCAGAGCGTCGTCAGCAGGCGATTGCCGAGGTAATGTGAGTAGTAGAGGACGCGATGCGCCCCACCATGAAACCGATCACCCACGACAACGTCCGCTCGATCCTCAAGGATGGGCTGCAGTAGCGCTGGATACTCGCGCGGATCGTATTCCAAGTCCGCGTCCTGGATGATCACGATATCTCCCGTGACATACTCGATGGCTGTCCGAATCGCCGCTCCCTTGCCTTGATGCCGGTCCTGGAGTACTACCCGAAGGCGATCCTGCCGGGCCGCGAGGGCCGCCAGGACATCACGTGTGCCGTCGGTCGAGAGATCGTCAACGGCGATGAGCTCCATTGGTAGGTCAACTGGTGCGGCGAGAACCGATTCAATTATTTTCTCGATGGTGGGTCGTTCATTGTAGACGGGCATCACTATTGAAAGTTTCATCCGGTTCTCCGCATCCGTCAGGATGTCCGCGGGCTCGCGCTACGTTGCCGACACGGGGCCATTTCGAGCGAAATCGTGCCACGGGGTCCGTGCCAGGCGACTGCGTGATCTCCTCGGTCGAGCGACACGACGCCCGGATCGACACGTGCGCCGTCGACCGTCACTGTCACCCCATCCGTTACCGTCAAGTCGTACCGACCCGAGGCCAACATGTGGACGGAGGTGTGCCCCCAGGTGCGATCCTCCGTTACGGAGACCCGGGCACCTGCTAGCAAGAGACCATCTGGACCGGGTACGTAGTAGGTGGCGAAAAACTGTTCAAGTGGTCTACCCAGCGCGTATAGCCGGCGATCCAGATAAGCTACCGGCGCTCTGGCGCGCCGCAGGTCCTCGAAAATACTCTCCGCGGGGATCACCCCGGTAGCGATCTGGGACAGCAGCCCACGGACAAGCACCTGGTAGCGGTAAGCCGCAGGGCGAAACACGGCAAGAGCTGTACCATCAAGCACCGGCTCGCCGGGACAGGCGTATGTCAGCATTAGCGCCATTCGGTCAACCTGGGCGCGGTATCGGTGATGGCGCTGATTCAGCCCCGAGGCAATCAAGGGAATCCCTACGACGACGACCGCTAGGAGGGCCGGCGCGAGGCGAATCAGGCGCGCCCGCTGTTCCGCAGCCCACCTGAGCATCGCTGATAGAAAGATGCTCGCGTACACCGAGGCCGTGGCCAGAACAGGTAGCCACGTGTAGGAGTAAACGGCGGGCGTGGTGGGCAGAAGCAGGATTGCGCTGATGCCGCCGGCGGTGAGCAGCAGAGGGCCATGTATCGAGGACAGCACCAGCCGTCTCCCATGACGACGGATGACCAGGGTGAGGCCAAGGAGTCCAAGGAAGTAGATGATCCACCCTTCGTCCGAAGCCGGAGGTTGCTTGGTCAGATCGGGAAAGTGAAGATTGCCGACTACTATATCGGCCGCGAATCCAGTGAGCGCGGGCGTTCCCCCGACCAGCCACAACCACTCCAGTAGAGCGAGCAGTGGAGCGGAGGTACCGGCCGCGACGAGCCAGAGCGCGCCAAGAGTGCGACGGAGTCCGATACGCCCCACGCATGCTACCCCGACAATGAACGCGGTCACGCCGACTGCTCCGTAGATCGCCTTTGGGGTGAATGCTGCATTCACCCCAAGCGCGAGGCCCGCTATCCACAACCAGGTAGCCTTCCCTTCTTCACGCCACCGGACCAAGACAAGGAGTGCTAGGAGCCAGCAGAAGAGGGCTGGTACGTCAGGTCGCACCTGCGTGGTGTATGCGACGAATCGCCACTGAACGGCGAGAAGCACCACAGCCAGGATGGCCACGTCTGTTCCGAGTCGGCGACCGAGCCGGTACAGGAGGACCAGGATGCCGACGGTCAGAAGCACCATGACGGTACGCCCCGCGGCATAGATCTCCGGGCGATCGCTCAGCCACCGAGTCAGGGGTGCCAGGGCGTAGTACAGGAGGGGGGTGTGATTCTCCCAGAAGTCACGGTAGGGCACCTGGCCCTGTCCCACGAGCCACGCGGCGTGAAGATGCTGGCTCTCGTCAGCGTCGAGCACGATCCCGGTGACCGACCAGATTCGAAGAACCACGCTGACCACGGCCAATGAGGCAAGCAAGGCCCAGCGTCGCCTCGCGACTTGTGTCACTTCAGATTCGTGCGAAGAGCTCAGGCGGAATGTTCCGAGCGGGGCACCGACGCACCGGGAGCGGACGCTCCGCAGTGCGGGCAATGCTGCCAGCTAGGCTCGAGCGGTGTTTGACACGACCCGCAAGTTCGAGAAGCAGCTGCCGTGACAGCCGGCGGGTCTATCGGCTTGGTCGGCTCCTCCGCGTCCGCGTCACCGGACACGCCTTTCTTGAACTCCTTCATCGACTTCCCGATCGAGCCGGCCAGCTCGGGAAGCTTCTTTGCCCCGAAGAAAAACAGGGCGATCACCAGGCCTACCATCAGATCTTGACTGCCAATCATGGTCGATCCCTCCTCTGGGCGCCCGGAAACCTCACGCCCGCGCAACCGATGCTACCGCAAGACCTCGCCCGAGCCGGACGCGGGACATCGCCGCGGTGGCCCCGACAAGTCACCTGGATGGCCCGCCGATCCGCGCCTTTCGAATTCGGGTCCCGGGCCGTACGGGCAGGCCAGCGCGGGCAGCCGACTCGTAGAGTGCCGTGAGAATCTGGACGTTTTTCCGACCCTCTTCCCCTTCCACCAAGCCCGACCGGCGGTCGAGAATCGACCGCACGATGTCGGCCAGATTGTCCACATGCCCGTGTCCGTAAACGTTCGGGACCTCCTGAGACGCCCGGGCGCGGATCTGCTCGTCTTCCGGTAGCTCCGCGTCGAATTGCCAGTGGTCGACCCGATTGACCGCGTTGCCGCCTAGGATGACCGTACCGTGTTCACCGAGAAGACTCAGCGATGCCTCGAGATCATTGGGCCTGGTGGCCGTAGTGGCTTCAAAGACGCCCAGGGCACCGGATTCGAAGGTGAAGAGCGCCGCGGCAGTGTCCTCGACCTCGATGTCCAAGAGGCGTGTGGCAATCCGGCACTGCAGTTGCTCGACCGGGCCCATGAACCATTGCAGCAGGTCCAGGTGATGACTGGCCTGCTGTGCCATGACCCCGCCGTCGAGCTCCCAAGTGCCACGCCAGGCATCCCTCGCGTAATACGCTTGATCGCGCTTCCAACGCACCCGGACCGTGCCCATGACCATCTTGCCAAAGCGCCCACTTTCCAGGGCCCGACGTGCCGCCACCACCGCGAGGTTGTACCGGTTCTGCTTCACCACGAAGAGGCGGCCGCCGTTCTTGCGGCAGGCCCCGATCATCTGGTCACAATCCGATACCCGCAGGGCCATGGGCTTTTCGACGACGAAATGCTTGCCATACCGGGCCAGATCGATCACGTGACGGGCGTGATATCCGGTGGGCGTGAGAATGTCGATGACGTCGATGTCCGGGTGCCGCTTGAGCATCTCATGGTAGTCGAGGTAGTAAGGGACGTGATGCTGTTCGGATGCCGCGTGCGCTCGCTCCTCCTGGATATCGGCGACCGCCACGAGCTCGGCCTGGACACGATCGGAGGCCAGCGCCCGTAGATGGTTGCCCGAGATTCGGCCACAACCAACTACCCCGAACTTCAAGGTCCGTGTTGTCATCGCGGGCTCACGCGAGGCCCGTGTTGTGGAGCAATCGGCGATAGAGAACCTCGGTGCGGTCAATCTTGGCCTCCTCGGAGAACGTCGTCACGACGCGCTCGCGACCGGCCCGGGCCAAGGCTTTGGCGAGATCGGGTCGCTCGATCAGCTGAAGCAGCGCCCTGGCCAGGGCGTCCGGGTCTCGTGGCGGGACGAGCAGGCCGGTCTTCCCCTCCTCGATCAGCTCTGGATTCCCCTCCAGATCGGTACCGATGACCGCGGTCTCTACCGCCAGCGCTTCGCGTAGCGCACCGGTAATGCCCAGACCGGCATAGGACGCATCCACGCAGACGTCGCTGGCCGCGAGGATCTCAGGAATGTCCTCGCGGTAGGGGAACACGGAGACGCGAACGGCGAGGGCCCTCGCGGCAGCCTTCTCCCGCAAGATCTTCTCCTTGACCGGGTTGGCCCCCACGAAGAGGAGCCGGGTCCGAGGTGCTCGTCGGGCGATCAGCTGCATGGCGTCGAGGGTGTCGTCGTTGCCCTTCCAGCTTCGGATACCGATCTGGGTGATCAAGTAGTGGTCGGGCGAGAGACCGAGCTCGTCGCGGATCCTCTGGCGGTTCACGCCCGGATGGAAGCGGGTCGTGTCGGTCCCCGAGTAGATGACGTGGATCTTCTCCGCTGCGACTCCCTGGGCCATGAGACCCCGCCTGATCGACTCGGACACCGCCACGATGGCCGTGACCCGACGCGTCGTGTAGCCGAGACGGTTGAAGGAGTCGAGCGGGAAGCTCACTCCGCGGTTGAGGACCAGCACCGGGATCCTTACGAACAGTCCGGCCATGAGGGCGAGGGTGCGGGCCTTGCCCTTCTGGCAGTGGACGATCTGGACGTTGTGACGCCGGATGATCCGGACGAGATCGGGAACCGAACGGACGTCCACTTCGGAGCGCATGGGCACCGCATAGTACGGCAGCTTGGCCTCGGCGCACTTCGCCGCCCAACCTTGTCCGGGTCGTGTCGCGACCGCCACGCAATGCCCATGAGTCGCTAGGCCCTTGGCCAGATCGAAGAGCTGGATCGCCGCCCCCGTGAAGTAGTCCGACTTCGGGTAGATCTGGAGAATGTTCACGCGCGTCGACGGGAATACGCCCGTTCAGCGAGCGCCAGGCGCGAGTCGATCGCGGCCGGCACCGCACCCTTGATCTCGTCGTCGACCAGTGGCCGGGAGAGCGGAATGGGAATCAGCATGGTCCTCTAGCATTGCCTGCCTACGCATCCTCCAGTCTCCGTACAGGGACCTGCCCCGTGGGGTCGTCGATCCGCCGGCGGTCACGCCTCGACCGCGATGGCGCGCACCCCGGCGATCGATTACTTCCAGAGATTGCGGCGGATCAGCCGCCGCTACCGCGATTGGAAATCCTTAGGAGAGCGGAGGGGCTCGGGCGTCAGCCGAGGAGGCGTACTGCGAGGAAACTGGACCCGGATCTTCCAACGCGACGGCGGGTCCGAACTCAGGAAAGGGTGTCCAGCAGCACAGGGGAAACGGATCGAGCGCAGCCAGACCCGACGTGATCAGGAATACGCCATTGTCATTGTCGTCGTCATCGAAGAAGCCACTCACCCAGGTCGGGTCTGGCGGAGTGGCATAGGCAAGCGGGGTCAACGCTACGAGGACGAGCAGCAGCGTCATCAAAAGCGAAAGCATGGTGATCCGACGTGTCATTACTCTACGGAGTACCGGCCTCCTCGGGCATTGTCAAGCGTATTTGCACTTTGCCCGTTGCGAGGAGCGCGATGAGCTTACGTTTGGGCACTGAGGTAGAGCGCGGCGCCGATGCCCGCAAAGACGATGTTGGCCGTCCACGCGGCCAGCGCGGGCGGCAGCAGATCGGCCTGGGCCAAGGCCAGCGCGACCGAGTGCACCACCCAGTAGCCCACCGCGATGATGATGGCCACCCCGATCCCCACGGCGCGGCCGCCGCTGCGCGGTGACGCCAACGCGAAGGGGATGGCCACGAGCGCCATGATGACGTGCACCAGCGGGAAGGAGAGCTTGGAGTAGAGTTGGACGAGGTACTTGCCCACTTGGTGCCCGCCCTCTCGCAGCTTCGCCACGTAGGCGCGCAGCTCCAGGAAGCTCATGGTGTCGGGGGCGTCCTGCACCCGGATGAAGTCGTCGATGTGCTCGGGCATCACGACCAGGCGCGAGTCGAAAACATCCGATGTTACCCGGTTCTGCGCCCCGACCCGCCGCACGACGCCCTCGCTCAGCTGCCAGCCGGCCGGGGTCCACTGGGCGCTGCGCGCGTCGAGGCGCTCCACCAGCCGGAAGTCGCGGCCGATCTCGACGACCGTGAGCCCCTCCATGGACTTGCCCACCGGATCCAGCAACGTCGTGTGGACGAAACGTGTATCGGAGGAGCGGTACCAGATCTGGCTCTGGCGTTGCAGATGGCGGGGCAGCTCGCCGCGAATCCTCACGCGGTCGATCTCCTCGGCCCGGGCGTTGATCTCGGGCAGCGCCGTTTCCTGGAAGACAACGGCCAAGATGCTGAGGGCACCGGCCACGAGCAGGATGGGCAGGCTCGCCCGGTAAAGGCTGACGCCGGCCGCCTTGAGCGCGTCCAGCTCGCGCTGGCGCGTGAGCGACAGGAAGAGGAACACCGTCGCGATCAGCACGATCATCGGCAAACCCTTGTAGAGCTCGCCGGGCACCCGGTACAGGAAGTGCTCAAGGATGATGGTGAAGGGCGGCTTCAGGCGCAGGAAACGGTCCAGGGTCTGGAGCAGGTCCACCACCGCGATGAGCACGGCCCCCACCAGGGCGCCGACGGCGAGGAGGAGCAGATACTGCCGAATCAGGTAGCGGTCGATGATGAAGGTGGACTCGCGGGGACCGCGGAAGCGCATGAGGCGCCGGCGCCGCTCCTCCAGTGGCTTGGCGATACGCCCCGAGCGACGGCCCGGGATCTTGGCCCAGAGCCGCCAGAACAGGTCGAGCCACGCGGTGGGCAGGCCCGCGGTGCTGGCGCGCAAGAGGGCCAGGCCCACCAGGCAGAACAGGACGTTGGGCAGCCACACCGCCACCCCGGCTGGCAACCGCTGCCGAAGCGCCACCCCCTCCATGGAGGTGTAGAGCACGTAGTAGGACACGACGATGCCGAAGCTGGCCGCGAGGGCGACGGCCCGGCCTCCGCGGTGGGATCGGATACCCAGCGGGAAGCCCAAGAGCGTGAAGACCAGGGCCGCCACCGGCAGGGCGAAGCGCTTGTGCAGCTCGACATAGTACGGCGCCGCGATCTGCCCCTCCCGCTCGAGGCGAGCGGCCTCCGCCGCAAGCGCGCGCAGCGGCAGCCGCTTCTCGGGCTTCTCCTCCTTCGAGACGGCGGCGAGGGGTGATTCCACGGGCAGGGTCATGTCGTAGAGGCTGAAGTAGGTCAGGCGGAAGCGGCGCCGGTCGCCGACGTCGGACTCACTGATGGAGCCGTCGAGGAAGCGCAGCGTGATGCGGCGGTTGGCTTCATCGGTCAGCAACCGGCCCTCGCGTGCGACGATGAATCGCGACTGCTCCGGATTGCGCTCGTCCGAGACGAGGAGGCCCTTGAGGCGCACCTGGGAGGGGCTGACCTCCTCCACGTAGATCACGTAGGGGCTGAAAGCGGCACCAAAGGTGCGCTCCTTGATCGCGGTGGTCGCCCGGGACTGGAGGATCCGGAAGAGCTGGCGCTGAAAGGCGCCGCTGGACCACGGGCCGACGACCAGCGTGAGCCAGGCGATAAGAAGCGTGACCGCGACCGCCACGGCCAGAAACGGGCGGAAGAGACGCAGGGGGCTCACGCCCGAGGCCTTGAGGGCGGCTACCTCGAGGTCGCCCGCCAGACGCCCGCAGACGAGCAGCACCGACACCAGGAGTGCCATGGGGAGGGTGAGCCCGAGGAAGGCGGGGAGCATGTAGACCAGCAGTGGGAACACCAGGGCGAAGGGGACGCTCTTGGTGATGACCAGGTCGGTGAGCTGGTAGACGCGGTCGATGACGAGGAAAAACGTGAACACGCCCACCCCGATGGCGAAGGGCGGACCCAGCTCCGTGATGACGTAGCGGTCGAGGATACGCATCCTCACGGGGCATTGTACGCTAGAGAACCCGCACCGATTCCCCACTCGGCCCGCGCGACGCGCGGCTGCCCACCGCGCCGGAAGCCTTCGGTGAATCCCATCGTACCGCGCGCATCGGATGGCTTCGAGCGGCGGTGCTCGGCGCCAATGACGGCCTGATTTCGACGAGCAGTCTGGTCGTCGGTGTGGCCGCCACCGCCCAATCCGCTCGAGAGCCGGTCCTGTTGGCGGCTCTGGCGGGCCTCGTGGGCGGAGCCCTTTCAATGGCGGCCGGCGAGTACGTGTCCGTCAGCTCGCAAGCGGACACCGAGCACGCGGATCTCGCGCGGGAGCGCCTCGGCCGCTGCCTTCGCGGTCGGCGCAGCCCTACCACTTCTTCTGGTGCTGTTCTTGCCCATCGCCGTGCTCACCCCGGTCGTTGTCGCGAGCTCGCTGCTCCTCCTCTCGGTCTTGGATGGCGTCGCGGCACGCCTGGGCGGCGCGCCCCTCATCACCGGCGCGGCCCGGGTGGCCTTCTGGGGAGCGGTCGCCATGGGATGCACCGCCCTGGTCGGCCACTTCTTCGGCCCCGGGGCATAGGAGAGCGGTCCAGTGTCCCGGTTCGTGAGACAGGAGAGCCACGCGTAAGCGTCGCTGGGTCTTGACTGTCTAGGCCGGTCCTTCAGGCTTCTCGCCTAGCGCGAGCAGCTCCATCCCAAGCCCATAGCCCAAGAGATCATGCATCTGCCGGCGCAGCGCCTCGGTCAGCAGGAGGCGTGTGTAACGGAGCAGCAGGGTCGGCCGCCGGGCGAGGTCCTCCGCCAGTTCCCAGGCCCGCGCCAGGAGCTTGTCGGGCGGCAGGACCTCGGCAACGAGGCCCAGCTCGAGCGCTTTCTGGGCGTCGAGCGTCTGCCCGGTCAAGAGAAAGTAGCGGCCCCGGTTCATGCCCAGGAGCAGGGGGTAGACAATGTGCATGCCGTCACCCGGCACCACGTCGGAGGGGAAGTGCGCCGAATCTTGGAATTGGGCGGTATCGGCGGCGAGCACGATGTCGCACAAGAGCGGGATCTCGGAATGGCGCCAGGCCGGCCCGTTGATCGCACTGATCACCGGCACCTCGATTTCGAGGAGCTTCATCAACAGGTGGCGGCCCTCCCAGTGGATGCGGTCGATCCGCTCGATCGACGGACGGGAAGGGAAGGACGAGGTGCCGGGGTTCGCTCGCGGCCCGGAGAACTCGGCGCCGGTGCCGGTGATGATCACCACCCGGTTGTCGCGGTCGGTGCCGACATCGTAGAAGGCGTCGGGCAGCTCGCCGTGCGGCAGAAAACCCCAGCGCAGCGAGCCGCCATCGGTGTGCAGCGTCATCTGCAAGATGCCGTCGCGCCGCTCCATGCGGATCGTCCGGTACTTGTTGGCGTAGTCTTCGAACTTGCTCATCGCCGGCTCAGGGATGCGGTCCCCATGGGGCCGCGGTCAGCAGCTTGACCTCCTGGGAAACGAGCAACGGACGGAACTTTGCGGCGAAGCCTTCAATGAAATCCTTGTTGGAATATACTGCAGCCCAGTGCGCGCGCCGGTCGGCATCGTCGGCAAACTTCCAGAGATGGATGAGCTGATTGATCGTGCCCGTGTCGGCTTGGAAGTAGCCGATCAACTTCTTGTCTTGGCCGCCTTTCTGGAGCGCCGGGTAGCCGAGCTCGGTATACAGCTTGACCGCCTCGGCCATCTTGCCGACGTGGAGGGAGTAGGTCCGCATCTCGTAGAGTGTCATGGTGGTCCTCGCGAATTCGTGATCGGACAGGTGGCAGGAGAGTAGTCTGGCCGCCGAGAGCGGTCAAGCGGGCCAGGGTCGCCCGCGGATGGTCGACACGCAAGCGACGGAGGGAGCCACCTGAAACGGGGGACGCGATGAACAGCAAGCGCACGGTGTTGGTGGTCATCGCGCTGTTGGCTCTGGCGGGATTGAGCGCAGCGACGTACGTGTTCACCGCACACTCGCTGAGGTACCGGCTGTTCTGTCCGTTCGCGACTGGCTGCGACACGGTACAGGACAGTCCATACGCGATGCTCTTCGGCATCCCCGTCTCGCTACTCGGTATGGTGGGTTTCGCCGCCTATCTCGGTCTGGCTCTGACCGCCCTGCGTTCCACCGCCCGTGCGAGGACATATCGCTACGCCCTCTTGCTATTGAGTCTCCTTGAAGTGGGCTTCACTTCCTACATGGCCTATCTACAGGTCGCGGTGATCCGGGCCGTCTGCTCATGGTGTATGTTCTCGGCGGCCGTGACCGTGGCGTTGGCCGTGCTCGTCATTCTTGGCCTCTTCGGGAAGACCAAGAACGCCAGTGCTAGCCTCGGCCGGTGAGGCCCTCCAGCCGGCGGCCCTGCAGCCCATGTCGCGCCCACCGGGGTCAAAGGTCGCGAGCCCGGTGATGCTCGGTGATTGAGGAAGGTCCTGCCGGCTGCTTCTGCGGCTTGACGCAGAGCCGCGATCTAGGCTGGTCGCGCTTTGCGCGAGAGGGGTGGTGGGGTCAGCGATTTTTCGAAGCACAGGCTGAGCGGGTCGGCGGTGTAGGGGCCGAAGGGGGCAATGCGGTAGAACCCTTCGCGCTCATACAAGCGGATGGCGGCCTGCTGGTGGATGCCGGTCTCGAGGCGGAGCAGCGTGACGCCGTTCGCGAGCGCATGGGCGGCGAGATGGTCGACCAGCAGTTTGCCGAACCCGGAGCCGCGGAACTCGGGGCGCACATACATCCGCTTCAGCTCGCCATACTCACGGCCAAACAGCTTGATGCCACCGCAACCGGCGGGCCGGCCGTCGGCGCGCAAGACGAAGAACGCGACACCCTCCTTGATCAATCGCTCGACGTTGAAGCCGTGGCGGCTCTCGGGCGGGTAGAACGACTCGAGGTGGGTCTGCAGCTCCTCGATGAGGAGCCGGGCCTCGGGAGTATCGGGGCGTTCGGCCGTGATGATGGCTGACATAAGATGATTGTGTCTCCGAAAGCTGCGGGCTGAAATTCCCGAATTAGCTTACACCGAAGCGGGCGGGCTCTAGCGTCGAGGCCCGCCCGCCGCCTTCGCCTGCTGGGCTGTGGGTCGCTGCCCGTCGCTATGCGTACGAACTGCTCGCGGTTCACCATGTAAGTGACCGGAGTAGCCGCAATGTGCCCCCCGGTGGCCAGAGACCAGAGCAGCTGTCCGCTCCTGGAATCGCCGGGCAGGTCAGCGCCCCTTTGTGGGTCGGCGCCGACTCGACGCGGCGGACAGGGCGCCCGTGCTCAGGAGGAGAGGGGATGGGATGTACCGCGGCAGTTTCGGTGGAATATACTGCAGGAGCGGCGCTGAGGGAGATGGGGAGGTGTGCGGTCGCACGGGGACAGTCATCAGGTAAGGACCGGAGGAAGCCATGAAAGGCGTCGTGTTTCTCGGAGATCGAAAGCTGGAGCTCAGGGAGTTCCCCGACCCGACTCCAGGCCCCCGAGACGTGATCCTCGAGATCAAGGCATCGGGCATGTGCGGCAGCGATCTGCACAACTATCGCGCTCCGGCCCAGCCGGCCGGAGCCGTGACCGGGGGCATCAAGCGGCAGGCCGGGGTCATCGCCGGCCACGAGCCCTGTGGCATCGTCGCGGCGCTGGGCGCCGGCGTCACCGAGAAGGAAGCCCGGGTCGGTCAGCGCGTGATGGACCACCACTATGACGGCTGCGGCAACTGCAAGCACTGCCGGGCGGGCTGGACGCAGATGTGCCTCGAGGGCCCGGTGGTCTATGGCTCGGGCGGGCACGGCGGGCACGCCAAGTACATGAAGGTGCCGGTGTCGACGCTGGTGCCGCTGCCAGACTCGCTCTCCTTCGTGACGGGCGCGGCGATCGCCTGTGGCACCGGCACGGCCTGGGGCGCACTGAGGCGGCTCAACCTCCAGGGCGGCGAAACGATCGCCATCTTCGGCCAGGGCCCGGTGGGCTTGTCGGCGACGCAGCTTGCCGTTGTCATGGGCGCACGCGTCATCGCCATCGACATCGCGCCAGAGCGGCGTAAGCTCGCCCAGCAGTTTGGCGCGCACGAGGTGATCGACGCCAAGTCGGGCGACATGGTGGGGGCGATCCGCGATCTGACGCACGGAGAAGGTGCACACAAGACGCTGGACGCCTCCTCGGCGCCGGAGGCCCGCGCCGCGGCGGTGCGCGCGGTGCGCTCGTGGGGCACCGCCTGCTTCGTCGGCGAGCGCGGCCAGGTGACGCTGGACGTGAGTCCGGACCTCTTGCGCCGGCAGGTGACGCTTGTCGGTTCCTGGACGTTCTCGAAGCAAGGCCAGGCCGAATGTGCCGAGTTCGTCGCCGACCGGAAAGTGGACGTGGAGAAGCTCTTCACGCACCGCTGGAAGCTCGAGCAGGCGGAGGAAGCCTACAAGCTCTTCGACACGCAGACGACGGGCAAGGCCGTCATCCTGCCGGCCTGAGCGCCGGGCCGGCCTTCGTCCAGGAGTGCACTACCGGCAGGACCTCCTTGGCGTAGAGGCGAAGCCCGGATTCGGCCAGGTCGAAGGGCGTGCCACCGAAGCGGAACGACGTGGCCAGCTCGAACTCGCCCACGATGGCCCGCCGCTCCTCGAACTTGCGCAGGATCCGGTCGGGCGTGCCCCAGACCGCGGCCTCCATGAACGCGGCGACGATCCCGTCCATGCCGATCTCCCGGGCCATCGCGATCTTCTGCGCGTAGGCGTCGTACCCCTTCACGGTGCTGAAGTGCGGCCCCAGCAGCTCGTAGTGGTAGAAGTTGCTCTCCACGAACTTCCCCATGTATTGGCGGGCCTTCGCCTCCGCGCCGTCCAGGGTGGGCGTGCACACGCAGAAGTCGGCCAGCAAGGGCGGCCCCGCCTCTTGCCCGTGCATCTCGTGCACCAGATCGCGGTGCTTCTGGATGGCGGGCACACGCATGGGCCAGGGCCGGTCGGCGAACATCACCATGTGTGCATTCAGCTTGGCCGCCGAGACCACCGAGTCGTCGGAGGAGGCCACCGCGTACACGCGGCCGTCGAAGCTCCGCCTCGGGCGCGGCCGGATCTCCGTCCTCGGCTGCCGGTAGAACGGCCCGTCACCTTCCATGAAGCCGGTGCGAAGGCCACGCAGGATCATCTCCGCGGCCTCGTCGAACCGCCCCCTCGATTCGTCCATCGTGCCCCGAAAGGCCTCGAACTCCCGCCGGGCGAGGCCGCGGCCCATGCCGAGGCGGAGGCGGCCCCGGCTGAGGTGGTCGAGGACGGAAACCTGCTCGGCGACACGCAGGGGATCGTGCCAGGGCAGGATCACGGCGGCGGTACCGAGTCCGACATCCGGGCACTCCGCCGCCAGGTAAGACATGAGCTGGAGGTTGTCCGGGCAGAACGAGTAGTCGTTGAAGTGGTGCTCCACGGACCACAGCACGTCGAAGCCGAGGTCGGCGGCCAGCCGGGCGAGCCGGAGCTCCTCGTCCCAGACCTGCTCGTCGGACACGTCGCTCCACCCGTAGCTGGCGAACACCATCTGCAGACCGACGTCCATCGCATCCTCCCGGGGTAGGGCTCAGTGGGTGGCGTCATGATTTCACGACTGTCGACTGGCCACAACCGGCGGGGCGCCACGCCGCGGCAAAGGCTCACCCGAGCGGCCCCGCGCTGGATTCGTGAATTCAGCGCGGCCAGAGGATGAGCGGAGCCTCGATGGGGATCCGGGCCTCGGGGTGATGTGGAACGATGCGCGGGGTGAAGTGCCAGGACGGGCGTGATGCGGGAACACTTCCGCGATACACGTGGCGGCCCGCTGCCCCCGGGGTCTCGTCCTCGGGCTGCATGATCTCGCAACACGCCGGGGCGGCGCCGACCGCGTCCGCGTACAGCTCGACGCGGACCATCCCGGCCGCGATCGGGCCCAGATCGACCTCTACGGTGAAGCGCCAGCGGTCCTCCTCGCGGATCGCCGTCACGCTCCCGAAGCGCGTCTCGTGCCAATGGCGCTGCAGGTGGCGCCACCAGCGCTCCAGCTCGCGCGCCAGCTTCGCCCTCCGGGCCGTCCGGCGGCGGAAGGCGGCCGCGGCCGGCAGGTAGCAGCGCTCGACGTAGTCTCGCATCATCCGGTTGCTGCTGAACTCGGGAGCGAGCGTCGCCATGCTGGCGCGGATTCGCTCCACCCAGTCTCGCGGGATGCCCTGAGGGTCGCGGGCGAAGAAGGCCGGGACGATCTTGTCCTCCAGCAGCCGGTAGAGCTGCTCCGCGTCCGCGGCGTCCTGCTCCGGGGCAATCCGCCCCGGCTGCCCGCCGAGCGCCCAGCCCACCTCCGCCCGATAGGCCTCGGCCCACCATCCATCCAGCTCGGAAAGGTTCAGGCCACCATTGACGAGCAGCTTCATACCGCTCGTGCCACACGCTTCCCAGGGCCGGCGTGGGGTGTTGATCCACACGTCCACGCCCTGCACCAGCTCCTGGGCGAGTGACATGTCGTAGTCCTCCAGGAAGACCGCCCGGCCGCGAACCGAGGACCCGCGCACGAACCGGGCCCAAGCCTGGACCAGGCGCTTGCCTTCCTCATCGTCCGGGTGCGCCTTGCCCGCCACGATGATCTGCACGGGCCGGTCGGTCGCGCTGAGCAGGCGCTCCAGCCGCTGCGGGTCGCGCAGCAGCAGATCCGGCCGCTTGTAGCCGGCGAAGCGCCGGGCGAAGCCGAGGGTCAGCGCGGCCGGATCGAGGACATCCCCGGCCGCCGCGATAGCCTCAGGCGGCTCACCACGCTGACCGAGTTGGCGGGCCAGGCGCTCGCGCGCGTAGCGGATCAAGTCCTCGCGTTCCTTTGTCCGGAGCGCCCAGAGCGCCTCGTCGGTGAGGCACTGGATGGCCCCGGGCAGGGGCTCCATCGAGCCGCGCCAGCGTCCCTTGCCACAGGCCTCCGTCCAGAGCGCGTCGGCCCAGCGCGAGTCCCAGGTCGGCACGTGGACGCCGTTGGTGATGTGCCCGATGGGCACCTCGTCTTGGGGCCAGCGCGGATAGAGCCCGGCGAAGAGCTCTCGGCTCACCGAGCCGTGCAGACGGCTCACCCCGGTGGCCACGGAGCAGCCGCGCATGGCGAGGTACGCCATGTTGAACGGCTCCCCGGAATCGCCGGGGTTGCGACGTCCGAGGCCCAGCAGCTTCTCGCGCGAGATGCCGAGGTCGGCCACGTAGCTGCTGAAGGAGGGGAAGTACTTGCCGATCAGCTCCAGCGGATAGACATCGAAGCCGGCCGCCACCGGCGTGTGGGTCGTGAAGACACTGCCCGC
>Ga0326726_10001447_pt1 | contig 22052 bp, 20 predicted proteins | sample MHFenrmetagenome_2_FD_207603 | JGI IMG/M metagenome (GOLD analysis project Ga0326726, IMG submission 207603) | Lab enriched peat soil microbial communities from Michigan Hollow, Ithaca, NY, United States - MHF15MN | ecosystem: Environmental > Terrestrial > Soil > Wetlands > Peat | place: USA... | reverse complement strand
CAGCACCGTTAGCGACGTCAAGACCATGGTCAAGAAGATTATCGCCTATGAGTCGACGACCGCAGGGAAAGACTGGTTTAAGCATTTCATCGGCGTCGCCGGCGACACCTACCCTGATGCGAATGACACTGTCTTTGAAGGCGAGGCGGCGACTGCGAAATCCTTTAGTCTCCTTGAGCCTTTGGGTTTTACCGCGACGTTTCTGTGGACATCCCTAGGCACCTTTCAGGATAAGCAGGATGTCATCGACGGGTTCAGCGAGGGGGCCGGTTTCGTGCATTTCTCCGGCCATGGGAATCCCTCGATTTGGAGCACCCACAAGCCGTACAATAATTCCTTCGTGGACGGTCTCAGCACTTTTGATATGCGCAAGTTACACAACGGGGAGAAGCTGCCGGTGGTCATCGTCGGCGGCTGCCACAATGCTCAGTATAACACGAGCCTGTGGAACATCCCGGGTGGTGTCTTGAAGTACGGCTGGAAAGGGTATTTCAGCTCGCAGCGTCCGTTCGGTAAGTTCTATTATATGGAATGGGTGCCGCGGTGTTGGGGCTGGAACATGTTGATGCAGCCGCATGGTGGTTGCATTGGTTTGATTGCGAACACTGGCCTTGGGTATGGTCAGCCGGGGTGGGATACGTTGAATCAGAGTGGGCGGTGTCTGGAATGGAAGTTCTTCGCTAGTTACGCTGCGGGGAACACGGTGCTGGGTGCGACGCATGGGTTGAGTCTGGTGGAGTATATGAACCTGCATCCGCCGATGGCTGATCAGATGAATTGTAAGATTATCCAGGAATGGGGGTTGCTTGGGGACCCGAGTTTGCAGATCGGGGGCTACTCGTGAGCCGTGTGGGCTTTTCTCGAGAAATATTTATATAGTCTCGAAGATTAATTTCCTTGTATGCATCGTCAGGGAAGGCCGGGGGGTATGTTGCTCCTGTGTCTATGCGTCTTCGTTTTATTGTGGCCTAGTTTAGGTGGTGTGCCGGTGGCGCCGCAGCCGTCACCTGTTTCTGGGGGGAATGCACGCCCGTTGCTGGGCCGCATCACGTCGGAGTTGATGCATCAGTATCTTGAGGGGTTGTGTGCGTTTGGCCCGCGTCATGCGGGGTCTGTGTCGTGCACGCTTGCCAGTGAGTATATCTATTCGCTCTTCCAAAATCTTGGTCTCTCTGTGGAGTTTCATGAGTGGAAGTGGGGCGGGTATCAGAGTCGTGATGTGGTGGCGACGCTGCCTGGTCTGCTTCCAGACAGTGACGGTATCTACATTGTGAGCGGTCATTATGATACGGTGCCGACGTCTCCGGGTGCGGATGATGACGGTTCGGGTGCGATGGCGGTGGTGGCGATTGCTGCTGCCTTAAAGGACCAGCATTTGAATCATACCGTGAAGTTCATTACGTTCTCAGGGGAGGAGGTAGGTACGTATGGGAGTTTTACCTATGCTCGTGAGGCGTATGCTCGTGATGAGAACATTATCGCCGTGTTGAATATGGATATGATCGGGTATGCGAATACGGTGGAAGGAGGGAAGATCCTTCGGTTTTTCTCTGAGCCGCGGTCGACGTGGATCGGGGAGTACGCTGTGAATGTCAGTAGCCGGTATCATGATGCGGTGGATATGACGATTGAGTGTCTGCCGAATTATCCGGGCAATGACGGCCAAGCGTTTGTGGATTTTGGGTATGATGGCGTGTGGATTGCGCATCATGATGGGTATGCGTGGGGTCATTCGGCGAATGATTCGACGGTGCATACGAATTGGTCGTATTATGTGAAGGCGACGCAGTTCATGTTGGCGATGACGTGGGAGACGGCGATGCGTCCGGTGCCGGTGCAGGTGCGTCTGGTGGCGCCGCTGGAGGGGGAGTTGTATTTCTTCAATCGGCCGGTGCGGTCGATTGCGTTGGCGAAGGAGTGGTTCAGTGGGTTGCGTGGGACGACGATTATCTTGGGTCGTGCGATGGCGCGGGCTGAGGTGATCTCAAGTGAACCTGTGGCGTATGTGATCTTTTGTATGGATGGGGCGTTTCAGTCGTGGGTAGGATCTCCGCCATATGAGTGGAAGGTGTGGGGTGAGTATGCGGCGTTGTGGGGGAAGCATACGTTGTCGGTGGAGGTGTACACGACGGCGGGGCATAGGGCGTATGATGAGATGGATCTGCATGTGTTCAGTTTCTCGGATACGTTCCGGTATAATCATCGTCCTCATTTGTTTCATCCAGGGGTCTGATGCGTTCTCTTCTGTGGATGATGGTTGTGGTTCTGGTTGTTCTTGTTCCGTTTCCTGCTTGTGCGGGTGGGGTTTCGTCGTCTGTTCCTGTGGTGGTGGTGACGGGGTTTGAGCCGTTTGGGAATTATTCGGTGAATCCGTCTGGTGAGCTGGCGCGTGTGTTGAATGGGACGATGGTGGATGGGGCGCTTATTGTGGGTGTGGTGGTGCCGGTGAACATTACGACTGCGGTGAAGTCGGTGTAAGATGCCATTGATAGGTATCATCCTGTATTAGTGATTAGTACGGGGTTGAATGCGCGGTTGCATGGTCGGGTGGCGGTGGAGCAGTGGGGGGTGAATCTGCGTCAGCGTCCTCGGGTGGATGGGCGGTGGGTGCCGCCGGTGGTGTTGGTGCCTGGTGGGCCGGTGGTGCGTCGGGTGTCGATTCCAGTTGAAAAGTGTATCAGGGCTTTGCGTACGAGTGATGTGCCCGTGCAAGGGAGTTTCTGGGCGGGGACGTATGTGTGTAATGCGGTGTTGTATGAGACGGCGGGGTATGTCGAGGGGTCTGGTGTGCGGTTTGGTTTTGTGCATGTGCCGCTGTTGGTGAATCAGAGTGCGGAGGGGTTGCCGTTGTCGGTGTTGGTGACGGCGGTGCAACGGGTGGTTAAGACGAGTCTTGGTTCGTGTTCTTGAAAATGTTTATAAGGTTTTGAGTGCTGTTCGTGTGTTGGATGCGAGAGATTACCAAGGCGCAGGTGACGGTGGGTTTGCTGGCGTTGTTTGCGACGATGTGGGAGCTGGTGCTTGGGTCGAGTAACTTGTGGCTTGCCTTGGGGATGGTGGTGTTGCAGGGTGTGGTGTTGTTGGTGTTGTCGTATACGTTGATTGGGTTGTTGGAGTGGGTGCATGTGTTTGATTTGCGGACGAACGCGGTGTTGACGTTGGTGGTGTTGGTGGCGTTCCGGATTCTATCGACAGTGAAGTTCGGTTAAAAGAGAAGGGCGCCTGGTTTAGGTTGATTCTTTGGTGTTCTTGTTGGTGTCGATTTCCTTGACGACGTGGACGGCGCCGAGGAAGTCGCCGGCGTCTGAGAAAAGAGGACAGGCGGTGACGTGGAAGGTTTTGTCGCTGGTGGCGTCGTAGAAGGTGTGGGTGGTTGTTTGTTTGGTGGCTTTGATGGTGGGGCAGAGGCAGTCGTTCGGGGTGTCTGGGGTGTGGTGGAGGAGTTCGTAGCATTTCTTGCCGATGCAGTCTTTAGGGTCTTTGTTGAGGGAGGCGGCGTAGCTGGTGTTGATGCGGCGGATGGTGAAGGTGGGGTCGATGAGGAAGATTTTGTCGGTGACTACGTCGAAGGTGGTTTGCCATTGGAGGGCTGCGAGTTGTTGGTGGTCGGTGGCGTGTGGGGTGGTGGTTGCGAGGATGATGGCGACGCCGGGTTGTCCGTCGTCGTAGGTGGTGGGGAGGGTGCGGATCTGCAGTGTGAGGTCGTGGTTGCGGTGGGTGTAGGGGTGGTCTTGGGTGGTGGGGGTGCCGGTGAGGGCGGTTTGGGCGTAGGTGGCGAGCTGTGGGATGTTCAGGAAGGTGTCTGCCAGTGTCACCACATGGTTGCCGATGAGGTCGGTGCGTGTGACGCCGAGGAAGGAGAGCAGGGCTTGGTTGGTCTGGATGATCTTGAGGTCTTTGTTGAGAAGGGCGATGCTGTCTGGGCTGTAGTCCATGAGGGTGGAGACGGGGATGCGGGTGGCGGGGAAGTAGACTTTGGCGGGTCCGAATGTGAGCATGTCGGCGTGTCCGGTGATGAGGAGGATGTCGAGGTATTTGGCGACGCTGTTGCGGTTGAGGTGGATTTCGTGGGCGATGTCGGTGACGGTCATGCCTTTGGGGTGTGTTTTGAGGATGGCGGTGATGGCTTGGAGTTCGTCTTGGTAGGTGTCCACGGTTGTGGTTATTGGGGGTTGGCTATTTATGCATTTCGTTTTGCTGTGCGGTTGTGCACGGCGTAGCAAGAAAGTTTTATATATACGGATGGTGATGCAGGTTACGCCAGGCAGAAATGCCAGGCACAAGTGGCGAGGGGATTAAAACCCGTATGACAACACCTACGACCAGCTCACCAAACCCAAATCTCATGCGCACCGTGGGGGAGCTCCTTCCTCCTTTCCATCCTCTCCTCTCATCCTCCACACACCCTCTCCACTCCCATCCCTCCCGCTGTTTTTCATCCTTCCTACCCATCGGAGGTACCACATCCCAGTGCGTATAATATTTCGCATTCCGCCTCCTTCTTTTCCCTTGGTACCTCCCCCTCTTCCCATCCACCACCAACCCCCCCTTCTCCTGATGCTTTTATGACCAAAACTATATAAAATTCCCGACCCCTTATACAAGACATGCACCGACTTCTCGTCCTGCTTGCCTCCCTCCTTCTGTTGCTCCCCGCACTCATCGCCACCGCCCTCCCACAGACACCCACGCCACAACTCACCTCCTCCTCCAAAATCCAAAACGTCATCAACCAAATCACCCCCGAGCTGATCACCACCTCCCTCAAGTACCTCACCGAACTCGGGACCCGCACCACCGGCACCTACGGCTGCTCACTCGCCGCCGACTACATCGCCTCTCAGTTCACCCATGACGATCTCGCAGTCCGCCTGCAGAACTTCACCCACATGAAAGGCAACCAGAAAATCCCCCGCTACTACACCGGCCAGAACGTCATCGCCACCCTCCCAGGCACCACTACGAATCCTAGCTACCTGATGTTCAACGCCCACTATGACTGCAGCGCCAAATCCGCAGGCGGCAACGACGATGGATCCGGCACGGTCGCCGTCCTCGCAGCCGCCTACGCCCTCAGCCAGTTCTCCTTCAACCGCACCATCCGCTTCATCACGTTCGCCGGCGAGGAGCAAGGCTTGCTCGGCAGCCGCGCCTACGCCACCGAGGCACTCAAGGCCGGCGACGACATCCTGCTTGAAATCAACGCGGACATGATCGGCCGCGCCGTCACCACCACCGGCACACACAGCGGCAGTCTCTCCGAAACCGAAGACGCCGGCTTCGGCGCCACCGCCTTCCACGCAGTCAACGACGCCTACATCGGCTTCACCCTGTCCGACCGCCGCTACAACCACAGCCAGAGCCACTGGGGCGGCAGCGACTACGGCCCCATCGTCAACATGGGCTGGGAGTCCATCGCCTGCTGGGAATCAGACCCAGACCCCAACATGCACACCCCCGCAGACAACATCACCAACGTCAACATCCCGTATCTCACCAACTACACCAAGCTCATCGCCGGAGCCCTTGCAGTTCTAGCCGACACCCCCGTCGTCCCACCGCAAGTCCGCCTCGTCTCACCCGCCCCCGGCACCCTCAGCATCCACGGCCGCCACCAAAAAGACATCGATATACGCAAGACCACCTGCATCAACGACGTCTGGATCTACGCCCAAGTCTTCCACCCCTCTAGTCCCATCATCCACGTCGACTTCTACCAGGATGGAAAACTCAAAGTTAACGACACCACCGAACCGTACGCCTGGCATTTCCAGACCCGGTCCATCCGGACGCATACGATCACCATCGTCGCGTACGACGCAGAGGGGCATACGACGAGTACGACACGCGACATCCGCATCATCAACCTCTGGTTACGCAAATAAAAAAAAAAGATGCGGCCCTCTGGTTTCAACGACTGGGTGTGACGAACGCAGAATGATTACATCCAATTTTTACTTGTACAGCATGACCGATGTAGAAGTCGCTGCCAAAGAGTCGGCTAATCTTCAACCCGGTGAACCCGACAATACCGGGAAATGGTACGAACATCTCAAGAGTATCCTCGGTTCTCCAATTCGATGAGACCGTCAGATTCCCGTAGAACTCCCCGGACCAATTCTTCTTCCCGTTCCAACTCATGGTAGTAAGCCACCCTGAGGCCGGCACTGGATACGACCAGTACCCGTTCGACTCAAACCCTCCAAAAGAAACCATCCCGAACCCTGCAGCAGGGACTGCACGGGAGACAAGAGCGAGCGTGATTCCAAGGGCGAGACTCTCCAAGCCTAAAACGAGAAACAACCAAAAAAGCGTCTTGTAGATTTGTCCAAGATGATAGCCAACATGCATAAACAGACACCACGAAGCGAAATCAAGCATCCCGACAGACCCCAACAGCACCGTCAACGGCAGGGAACCCATCGAAGATGATCGTTGAACACGTCCTGTCACCAGACACCAGCGGTTTTCAAGGTCACCTGATGGTGATGGTACGGGATCAAGGAGACGCGAAGACCGAGAATCCTCATACGCTCCAAACACGAGCCGTTCAGCCATACGCTGGCTCAATCCCTTAGGCAACAACCCATAGCCCCGTAACTCAGACAGCATCTCCTTAAACACCTGCACCGTCTCATTTACAGTTATCGTCGCGTTCAACCGCGCCCGGAACCTGACAAAAGAATCCTGCAGACTCTGGTACTGCTGCCTCGTCAACCTCACCGCCGTGTCACCGGGATTCCTTCCACCGAACGCCTGGACGGACACATCATAGAACCCATCCTTACTTGCCGCCGCCACCATAGCACCATGAACACCTGGAACAAAGACCACCCCAATAATCAAGAAGACGACACCAAATACGCACCATTTTTCTAACACGAAAGATTCCTCCAATAATGATATGAATGAACGGGTTTTTAAGTCTAATCCTAGACAGTATAAAAAGAAAAATCGTGATAAATCAATCCTATCCTACCTGTGACCTCCTTTTCTTTTTTTGTAAATAACCTGCATCCTACCCACCCATTTTTAAAGGGAAACCCTGATGACACTCTCATCATGGCACGAGGACTCGCAGCACTAGACGTTTACACCGTTGCAGCCGAGCTGCAAGACCTCCTCGGCTCCTACCTCGAAAAAGTCTACCAGCTCACCCCAGACGAACTCCTCCTACGCGTCAAAACCCCAGGAACCTCAGGCACAGACCAACTCTTCATCCGCAACCAATCCCTCATCTGCCGCACCACCAAAAAATTCGACACACCCGAAACACCCAGCGTCTTCGCCATGACCCTACGCAAATACCTCCAAGGCGGACGCATCACCCAAATCACCCACCACGACTTCGACCGCATCCTTACCATCACCACCACCAAAGGCGACACCTCGCATCACCTCATCCTCGAACTCTACAAAAACGGCAACATCATCCTCACCAACCCCGACAACATCATCATCCTGCCACTCCACCAACAAACCTGGGCAAAACGCGACCTCAACAGCAACAAACCCTACCTCCCACCACCCACCCAAAACAACCCACTCACACTCACCAAAGAACACCTCACCAGAATCCTCTCCTCAAGCGCAAGAGACCTTGTACGCACCCTCGCCATCAACGCCAACCTCAGCGGACTCTACGCCGAAGAACTCTGCACCCGAGCCGGCCTAGACAAAAACACCAAAACCAAAACCCTCACCCCAGACCAATACGACACCCTCTACACCGCCCTCCAAGACCTCCTTACACCCTTCAAAAACAACACCTACCAACCGACCATTGTCAAAGACCAAGAAAAAATCATCGACATCCTCCCCTTCCCATTCCACCAATACCAACACTTCACCCAAAAACCCCTCCCCTCCTTCAGCCGCGGCCTCGAAGCCTTCATCAACCAACCCACCGACATCCCCCTCACCACACAAGCCACCAACGCCAAACACGACCGCCTCACACGCCAACTCCACCAACAACAACAACAAACCCACGACCTCGAAACCAAAATCACCACCAAAAAACTCGAAGGCGACCTCATCTACCTCCACTACCAAACCCTCGAACACCTCCTCCAAACCATCACCAACACCCTCAAACTCAAAGACAAAACCACCGCCCTAAATCAAATCCGAAAGAACCCCCTCGTCACCACCTTCAACCCCGAAACCAACGACCTCACCGTCACCCTCACCGACCAAACAGGCACCACCCACACCCTCACCCTCGACTTCAGAAAAACCGTCTCCGCCAACGCCCAACACGCCTACAACGACAACAAAAAACTCCAAGAAAAACTCAAAGGCAACCAACAAGCACTCACCCAAACCCAACACGACCTCACCACCCTCACCCAAGAAACCACAACCACCACCCACAAGAAAAAACCCATCCAACACAAACACTGGTTCCAACACTACCGCTGGTTCATCACCTCTGACGGCAACAACGACGACGGCGGACGCGACGCCAAAGGCAACGAACAAATCGTCAAAAAATACCTCACCGAAGGCGACCGCTACCTCCACGCCGACATCCACGGCGCACCCAGCGTCATCCTCAAACACACCGACGTCCACGACCACGACCTCCCCATCACCGACCAAAGCCTCCAAGAAGCCTGCATCTTCGCCGCCAGCTACAGCCGCGCCTGGACCCAATACGCCCAAGCCCAAGCCTACTGGGTCACCCCCGAACAAGTCAGCAAAACACCAGAAAGCGGCGACTACCTCCCCAAAGGAGCCTTCATCATCCGCGGCAAACGCAACTACCACCAATGCACCCTCGAACTCGCCATCGGCCCCATCACCATCGACGACGACACCTACCTCATGGCCGGCCCCCAAGACGCCCTCAAAACACACACCACCACCTACGTCCTCATCACCCCCGGCACCATCAAAAAACCACAAATAGCAAAGAAACTCGCCAGCATCTTCCACGTCACTATCGAAGAAACAGAAAAACTCCTCCCACCAGGCAACAGCCAGATCATCACACCCATCAAAGGAGGCAAACAACGGTGAAGATCGTCCACCAGAACCCTAAGACCGGCGAGATCAAACTCATCGCCGAAAACCTCGACGACATCTGGCACCTTCACAACATCATCCAACCCGGCGACCACGTACGAGCCGTCACCTTCCGGACCGCCGAAGACCCCAGCAGCGACCGCATACGCGCCACCAAAACAGAAAAAAAACGCATGACCCTCACCCTCACCGTCGACAAAGTCGAATTCCACGAATTCAGCAACCGCCTCCGCATCCATGGCGTCATCACCGAAGGACCACAAGACCTCGGGCAACACCACACCTTCAACGTCGACACCGAAATCCTCGAACCCATCACCCTCATCAAAGAAACCTGGAGACCACACGACATCGAACGCCTCCAAGAAGCAGTCAACCAACGCACCGAACCCGTCCTCCTCTTCGTCTCCCTTGACGAAGACACCGCGACCATCGCGGTCCTGCGGCAAAGCGGCATCCAACTCATCGCCGAAATCGACGCCCACCGCAGCGGGAAAATGTACGAAAGCAAAGAGACAACATCGGAATACTACGGCGACATCCTCGGCATCATCAAGACCACCAAGACCCCTGGAACCCCCCTTGTCATCATCGGCCCCGGCTTTGCGAGAGAACACCTTATCGCGTATGGGAAATCCAAAGAACCAAGCCTCTTCGACTCCTTCGTCACCTACCCGACGGGCCACGCCAGCATGAATGGGATCAACGAGGCGATCAAATCCGGCATCGTCGACAAACTCACCAAAGACAACCGCGTCTCCAAAGAAACCCAAGCCGTCGAACATCTCCTCGAAGAAGTCCGCAAAGACGGCCTCGCCACCTACGGACCCAAAGAAGTCGAGGACGCCCTGCAACGCGGCGCCGTCGACACCCTGCTCATCTCAGATCAATGCATCCGCAGTCGACAAGGGGAACGTTACCTGGATCTCGCCAGGAAAACCACCAGCCGCTTCCTCATCATCAACTCCTTGCATGAAGCCGGAAAAAAATTCGAAGGCCTCGGCGGTATCGCTGCCATCCTCCGCTACAAATACTAATCCCTTTATTTTAAACGAAGCGTCCGCAGCCGGTGTTCAGGATCATAGACATATACGGCGGCGTCCAGGTAGTATTGGTGGATGGGAGATCCCCAAGATCATCGTCCCCAGTACCGGAGGTTTTCCCCAGGGTGAAATCATAATACGTGTAATTCATTTTAAGAGTGAAGTCGTTACCCTTGTCGCGGAATTTCAGTAAGCGTTCACCGATGGTGACCGTGACTATAACATTGAACTCCTTGCCCACCCATGGGTCATTCTTGCGCAACGCAGCACGCAGCCTTGCGCTCGCGTCGCTAGTGGAATTACCAGTGATTGTGCTGACAGATGGTTGTGAATCGGTACCGGAGACGTTGACGATAAATTCTCCTGCCTTCGTCTTCTTCTGGCTTTTCTCGCTAAATGATGCGGTCTTGCCGTCGGGCGTGGTGATACTAAGAGCCAAGGTATCTAATCCGAAACGTTTCAGCAACGCTTTGTCATCGACCCAGGTCATGTGGAAGGACAGGGTCTTGACATTGGTTTGGTTGATCATGAAGGTAAAAGAATAGGGTTCTCCTTTGTTGACGAACTTTGAGACGGAAGGAAGAGTGCCTGTCCGGTCTTCCCAGTTTACGGGAAAGGTGGTCGGTTCCGTTGTTATAGTGGAATTCGTCTCTACCTTGGGTGATGAATAGAGAGCGACGCCGACGCCTGCGATTAGTAAAATGATGACACCGACAATGATAATGATTTTATCGTTGCGTCGAAGGAGGATCATTTCGTCACCTTTCTGGGCGAGACTCTATTTAAAGTCTCTGGAGGGATTGCTGTCTATTTATAAGTATGATTAGGGCTTTATTAAATTTTCCTCATTTAAATATATTTATGGGGTTTTTAAATGAGGAGCGTCTAAGAATACCGTTTTATGGGATGGAGATGATGATAGGGATATGGGTGTGACAGACGGTGCAGCGGTCCTGTTCTAGGCCTAGGATGTGTGCGGAGAACCCGATTCGTTCGATTAGGAGGTTCTTGCATTTGGGGCAGTAGGTGTTGTCGTAGGTCCCGTGGGGTACGTTTCCTAAGTAGACGTATTGGAGTCCTTCCTGTTTGGCGATGTCGTAGGCTTGGGTCAATGTCGAGACGGGGGTAGGCCGAAGTGTGGTCAGCCGGTAATCAGGGTGGAACCGGGAGAAATGGACCGGGTTGGTGATTTGGAGGCGGGTTGCGACCCATCGGCAGAAGTCTTGTAGCTCGTCTCGGGAGTCGTTGAGTCCGGGGATGATGAGGTAGGTGAGTTCTAGGTGTATCTTGAGTCGGTGGGCGAGTTCGCAGGCTTCGAGGACGGCGGCGAGGCTGCCTTTGCAGATTTTTTTATAGAATGTGTCGGTGAAGGCTTTGACGTCGATGTTCATCGCGTCCAGGTGTGGTGCGAGCTGGGCGAGGGCGTCGGGGGTGATGTAGCCGTTGGTGACTGAGACTGTGGCGAGATGGGCTTGTTTGGCCAGCTTGGCTGATTCGAGGACGTATTCGTACCAGATGGTGGGTTCGTTGTAGGTCCAGGCGATGCCGGCGCAGCCGTCTTGTTTGGCTTGGGTGACGGCCTCGTCGGGGGAGAGGTTTTGGAGTGGGTACTGGTCGGGGGTGGCGGAGGAGATGTGGTAGTTTTGGCAGTATTGGCAGGCGAGGGAGCAGCCGACGGAACCGAGGGAGAGGACGTGGGTACCGGGGAGGAAGTGGTAGAGTGGTTTTTTTTCGATGGGGTCGATGGCGACGCCGGAGCATTTGCCGTAGATGAGTGTGACGAGGGTGCCTGCTTGGTTTTCTCGGACGCCGCAGCGGCCTCGTTTGCCGGGTGGGATGGTGCAGGTGTTGGGGCAGAGGAGGCATTGGACGGTGGTGTCGTGGGTGGGTTTCCAGAAGGCTGCCGGGGTGGTCATCTGACGTGGTTCGATGGTGGTGGGGGCTTATTTACTTTGGCCTAGGATGAGTCCGGGGTTGTTGAGGTAGCGGTGGGGGTAGCGGTCGTTGATTTGGGGTCGCATGCCGCTGTAGTCTTGGAGGTCTTTATCGGTGCGCAGGGTGTATTTGGCGTAGTAGAAGGCTTCTTCGACGGAGACTTTACCGTCTTTGAGGAATTTGAGGTGGGTGGGTCGTCCGAGGTTGAGGGGGCCGGGTCGGTAGCCGTCGGCGGGTCCTTGGAGTCCTTGGTACCAGAGGAGGGTGAAGAGGGGTCCTTGGGTGGTGCTGGCGTAGCCGACGTCGAATTTGCTGGCGCCGGTGATGATGACGCGGCCGGTGTGGGGGATGCCGCTGCGCATGAAGATGCTGGTGGGGAGGTTGGCGACGGTTTTGTCTGCGAAGCCGCCGGAGTAGCAGGCGTCGATGATGATGGTGGTGTGGGTGGATTTGAGGGGGTTGAGGAGGGTGCCGAGGTCTTTGTCGGTCATGAGGCTGTCCCAGAGGTAGAGGGCGCTGCTTTGGAGGATTTTGCCGCCGTTGCGTTGGTCGGGGTTGCCGTAGCCGTGGTTGAAGAACCATATGAAGACTTCGCTGTCGGTGTATTGGTTGGATTCGTTGATGATTTCGTTGAGGGTGGCGATGACGTTGGTTTTGGTGGCGCCGCCGTAGCTGATCTTGTAGGGGTGGGGGCGTTGTTGGAGGGTTTCGATTTTGGTGCCGTAGCCGTTGTCGGTGCGGATCCAGCCGTCGTCGAAGAGGATGATGGTGTGGTCGGTGTCGTAGCCGAGGTGGTTAATGAAGTAGGCGGACATGTTTTCGGCGAGGTAGAGGCCGCCGTTGCCGAGTTTGCTTTTGTTGTCGGTGGGGAAGTTGGCGGTGGCGATGAAGACAGCCCAGCGGTGGGTGCCGCTGGAGATGACCTGTTCGTTGTTGACTGTGACGGTGACGGATTGGGTCGGGGAGTAGGTTTTGCCGTCGTAGGCGCGAGCGCTGATGGTGATGGAGCCGTCTGGTCCTTGGTTGGTGTTCCAGTCGTAGCTCCAGAGGGTAGTGCCTTGAGCGTCAGTCCAGTTCTCTGAGCCTATCTTAACTTGGACATCGGTGATTTCGTTGTCGCCGTCTTTGTCAGTGGCGGTGCCGCTGACCATGACGAGGCGGGAGAGGGAGGCTTGGTCAGAAGGGTAGGTAATTGTGATTTCGGGTGCGGTGTTGAAGAGGTGGAGTTGGTGTTCGAAGACCCCGGAGTAGTAGACAGCGAGAAGGCCGACGACTATGACGACTGTGGCGACGATGATACCGAGGTGCTTCATTAAAGGTCCTTGATAGAGAAGTGAGAATCCATGGTTTATAGGCTTTACTGTACAAACCTTACCTGTTACACAGGGGTTTGCGGCAGGCTTCCCCAGGGGTGCGGGGTGAAATGTTCGTAACCTTCATTAGGTAATGTCTTGGTTTTTTTGCCGTCGTCCAGGAGGATTTTCGTCCCTTTAGTGACCGTGCCGACCCTGGTGAGGCTGCAGCCTTGTCGTTTGAGGGCTGTTGCCGTCACCTGGAATTTGGTTTTGGGGAGGGTGACGAGGAGTTCGTAGTCTGCGCCGAAATGCAAGAGGAGGCGCTGGGTGTCTATGTCTGGATGCCGTCGTTTCATCGTTTGCAACTCCTTGGAGACGGGCAGCAGGGTGGCATCTATCGTGAAGCCGACATGGTTGAGCTCCTGGAGCTGATACAGGGAAGCGGAGAGTCCGTCAGAGAGGTCCATGGAGGAGGTGACTACTCGTCGTCTGGCGAGGAGTGTGCCTTCTTTGAGACGTGGCCAGGGTTCGAAGAGACCTCGGGTCAGTGATTGCTGGGTTTCCTTGTGTTGAAGGGCGGTGTAGCCTGCGGCGGCTTTCCCCAGGGTACCGGTTACGGCGATGACGTCCCCGGGATGACAGCCTTTGCGAGGCATGAACTCGGTTTTATTGACCAGGCCGAATGCAGTCCCGGAAAGGGTGACATCTGCGGCTTCTTTCGTGTCGCCGCCGACGATCCTGGTGCCGCAACGCTGTGCGCAGGTCATGGCGCCTCGGGTCATTTCCTTAAGAAACACATCAGTGGTATCAGGGGGAAGACCGTAGGTGACGACGAGACCAAGAGGTGTGCCGCCTTTGGCGGCGATGTCGCTGAGGTTGACCGCCGTCAGCATCCAGCCGATCTGGTACGGCGTCATCCCTGCGGGCATGTGCGTGTGTCGGGCGATGAGGTCCGTGGTCACCAGCAGATATTGTCGTCCGAGGCTGAGGGTGGCGCAGTCGTCGCCGAGGACATCGGAAGAACCGCCTTTCGCAAGGATTTGGTCGATGAGTCGGATCGCTTGACGTTCCCCGATGTCTGAAAGCTTTCTCACAAGTCCCATGTCAAGGTCTTCCTCCTTCAAAAAGTTTATGACAAGCCCATAGCTTACAACCCCTATCGGGACGAGGTGAATTTGGTATGGCTAAGAAGATGACGTACGCCGGCGTCGGTGTTGATATCGATGAGAAAGACAAGGCGATCTCCACACTGTTGTCCAGTATCACGACCACACGGAAGGGCTTCGGTGCCTCCATGGGCGGCCATTACGCCGGTCTCATTGACTTCGGCGACTCAGCCCTGGTCCTATGCACGGATGGCGTCGGCACCAAGATTAGGATTGCGGAGGCGCTGAAGAAATACGATACCGTCGGCATCGACTGCATCGCCATGAACGTCAACGACGCGCTGTGTGTCGGCGCGGAGCCCTTGGCTTTTGTGGATTACATCGCTATTGACAAACTTGACTCGGAGTTGACCAAGGAGATCGGAAAAGGCCTGGACGCCGGGGCGGAGATGTCGAATATCTCGATCGTCGGCGGTGAGACTGCAGTGCTTCCAGAACTTATCAACGGCTTTGACCTCGCCGGCACCTGCCTAGGGTACGTCAACAAGGACCGGATCATCCTGGGCAAGAACATCTCCCACGGAGACGTCATCATCGGCCTGAGCAGCAGTGGCCTACATTCGAACGGCTTTACGCTGGCGCGCAAGGTCGTCGAAAAAGCAGGCTTCAAGTATACGGACAAGTTCCCGGACAAACTTTACTCGGGGAAGGCCATCGGTGAGGTGATGCTGACGCCGACTCGCATTTATGTCAAGGAAATCCTGCGTTTGTTCAAAGAAGTCGACGTGCACGGCCTCGCCCACATCACCGGCAGCGGACTATGGAACCTGCCTCGACTCAAAGAGAACGTCCGTTACGTCATCGAAGAACCGATGCCGCCCCAACCCATCTTTTCCTTCCTGCAAGAACAAGGGAACATCGACACCCGGGAGATGTACCAAACCTTCAACATGGGCATGGGCTTCGCCGTCATCGTCAGGGAAGAAGACGCAGACCACGCAGTCTCCCTTTTATCAAAACATTCTGATGCGAAAGTCAAGAAAGTCGGACTCATCAAACGCGGCACACACGTAGAAGTCCCCTCCTTGGGGCTAACGTACTAAGGTCTATGAACATCGGCAGCGTTGAAATCACCACTCCCTTTGTGCTCGCGCCGCTCGCTGGCGTCAACGAGACAGCCTTCAGGATGCTGTGCAAGGAAAACGGAGCCGGCCTCATCTACACCCAGATGATCGACGCCGACGTCATCAGCACCAAAACCCGGGATGGAGTCGCGGAGTTCCTCAACATCCAACCTATGGAACACCCTATCACCGTCCAGCTTATCGGCAGCGAGAAACACGCCCTTGCCAAAGCCGTGCAGGCCGTGGAGGAGTTCGCGGACATCATCGACCTCAACGTCGGCTGCATCGAAGAAGACTACGTCGCCAGATGTACGGGATCAGCCCTGCTCACGAAACCCGAGCTTCTGGGAAGCCTTCTGTCAGCTATGGTCGGCGCAACCAACAAACCAGTCACCGCGAAGATCCGCATCGGCAGCGACCCGCAGCACATTAACGGCGTCTCAATCGCAGAGCTGGCCGAAGACTGCGGCGCCCAGGCGCTCTGCATCCACGGCCGGACCGCAAGTCAGCAGTACGCCGGCAAGGTCAACTGGACAATCATGAGACAAATCAAAGACAAACTCTCCATCCCAGTCATCGCCAACGGAGACGTCACCAGCCTACGGAAAGCGCAGAATCTTTTGAAGAACACGGGCTGTGACGCGGTGATGATCGGCCGTGAAGCGATGCACCGACCCTGGGTCTTCAACCCCCAGCCTGTGAACATGAAACAGCAGATTCTCCGCTACATCGATCTCTATGAACGCTATAGTCTACGCAAATCTGCGGTCGAGTGCGCGGACCATGTGTTCTGGATGCTGCGCGACTACCCGACGAGCCAGGAGAAGAAAAACGTCCATTTAATCGGGACGATGCCGCGGCTCAGAAGATTCGTACTCCGGCTAGAAGAGCCAACAACACAAGTAAAATCGGCTGATGAATGAAGTAAATCAGCAGCGAATGTCGGCCGAGGAACCCGACGCCCCGCACCGTTTTTTTCATGGAATAATCAGGTAAAGAGAATTTCCGGATGCTTCCTGTGTAGAGGCTATGGCCGAGGAAGATGCCGACCAGGACCACGCCGAACCACGGCAGCAGCGGGTAGTAGTCCAGGGTGTAGAAGTTCTGGGGAATGAACCCTAGCCACAACAACCAAGGGAAACCCACAGTCACCATCACCTGTAGATAAATCCCGGAAACAATGCAGACGACCCCGAGGAACAAGGACGACATCCGCAGCTCGATGAACGGGTACGCCAAGATAATGGACAGGCCGATGAGATGCAGGACGCCGAAGATGATGAAGCCGTTACGGATGTACAGCCAGGTCGCAGCTGTGATGACCATGCCGCCGGCGAAGATGAACAACCCGCGCAAGATGAACTTCCTGCGCAGCTGCTGTCGAGTCAGGTTCTCATACGCCCGCGCATAGCTGATAGTCAGTGAGACGCCCACCAAGAGCAGGAACAGGGCGCCGACGGGATACCGGAAAAGCCGCAAAGGCAACGACCAGATATCGACAGGGTAGACACCGAAAAACGTGAGATCAAAAAGGAGATGATAGGCGATCATCAGGATAATGGCGACGCCACGCAGGACGTCTATCTCCCAGAACCGCTGTCGTGTCTCGCTCACAGGACCAGACCGAGTACTTCGTAGTCGGTTTTAAGTGTTCGCAAGCTCGTACGTTTGAATTCTCTTAGCCGCTTCCAAAGTCAAAGGTGAAGATGTGGTCATAACCACCGATAAGTGTCCAGTGTCCGAAGGGTCCTCGGTAGTTGTTAGCTGAAAAATTAAGGAGGACAATCCCCAGATTATAGTGTGGTGCGTCTGGATTGACATGAATAGTTAAGGTGTCCGGAATGGTATAGAAGACTCCTGGAGGTGAGGTGATCACGCTGTCGAGTGTTTCCGAGGACAGCGTAGCGGTCGCCCAGCTGGTGACATTATCGATTTTAGCGTGGATGACGAAATGATGGCCGGCAAGGAGATCAAGTAGGAGTTGCCCGTACGCGCCACGTGTGATGGTTGAACTGATGTTTAAGTGAAATTGGCGCGTGTCACCAGGGTTGATTGGTATGGAGGTTTCATTCCCTGACCACATCACAAGAATAAGGAACTGAAGATGGAACAACCCACGGTCGGGACGAGGCGTTGGGGTCGTCGACGCCGAAGGGATGGACGGCATCACGACCAGACAACTGACGAAGAAAACCGCGAGTAGCAGAATCGTTGATTTCATAAAGACCCCTATGAATGAATCAAATAGTGCCAATAAATAGTTTTTGACGGATGAATATAAAGGAGTGAGAAAAAAAGAAGAGTAGCGGGGAATGGATTTGAACCATTGGTCTACGGGTTATGGGCCCGTCGGGATTTCCTGACTACCCCACCCTTCTAGGCAGGACCAAAGAAATATCCTCTCCGAATCCCTGCTCGCTATGGAGGGCAGTCGCGGATGTGTTCAGACCGCTACTGGCCGATGGGGAATATCTTCATCATACTTAAACCTAACACCACCTCCTAGGAGGAGGCAAAGATTTTTAACCAAACCACCCCATAGGACGACTTGGAGAAGATGGAAGAACCAATCACCCAACGCCGCATCGTACCACGAACGTCCACCTCACCTTGTCTGTGCATCAGCTGCAACAAGATGATCCCGGCGAACGAACTGCATTACGTCGAAGAAGGCGTCCACACCCACATGCCGTCCCTCATCGCACGACGGTTCTGCGGACGCTGCTACGGCATGCACGGCGAACGACTCATCGCCTAAAATGACCAGGGTCGACGTAGGAGAAAACATTTTTAGACACCCAGTCATTGCTCCAGCACCACCCAATGCAGGGGTACCCGAGCTTGGTCCAAGGGGCAGGGCTTAGGAGCAACACCACACCAAAGGCGAAGAGACCCTGTTGCGCAGGCACTCGAGCGTTCAAATCGCTCCCCCTGCACTCACCACCAACCAACAGCACCGGAGCAGCAAGCATCGCATGAAAGTCATCATCTTCACCGGGATGCCCAACGCCGGCAAATCCATCGCCGTCGACGTCGCCAAAGCCAAAGGCTACCTCGTCGTCCGCATGGGCGACTTCGTCTGGGAAGAGACACGACGACAAGGCAAACCGCTCACCACTGAGACTGTCGGCGAAGTCGCCAACGCCATGCGCGACAAAGAAGGCAAAGACATCTGGGCACGCCGCACCGCCGACGCCCTCAAACGCTACCGCAAACTCCCACTCATCATCATCGACGGCGCCCGCAACCTTGAAGAAATCGCCTATTTCAAAAAAACCCTGCAAGCGGACTGCTACGTCGTCGCCATCGTCGCACCCCTCGAAATCCGCCACCAGCGCGCGGTGGAACGCGGCCGCATCGACGACAGCACCGACGTCGCGGACATCATGGAACGCGACCGCCGCGAAACCCGATGGGGACTACCCAAAGTCATCCAAGCCGCAGACTACACCATCAGCAACGACGACAGCCTTGTCGCCTTCCAGACCCACGTTGAAAAAACCCTCAAACTAGTCGCTGCCCGGCACTAACACACCACCCGAGCACATTCGCATCATTTTCTTCGAGAAGGGCGATAACTTAATCTAGGGAATTACCGATGCTGCGCACCAGGGGCAATATTGGCATGTACGAGGCACAAGTCACAATCTCACTGAAAAAAGGCATCTCCGACCCAGAGGGAGCCAACACCCTCAAGGCACTGCACCTCCTCGGGTTCACCGACGTTAAAACCGCCCACACCATCCGCACCTTCGACCTGCTCATCGACGCAACTGACAAGAATAAAGTTGAACACGACGTCGAAGCAATGTGCCAACGCCTTCTCACCAACCCCGTCATCCACCACTATACCATCACCGTCAAAGAAACACACTAAAAAAAACAAATCAATCCGGGAGGGGGACTCCACGCTCATGCAACTGGACAATCTCTTCATCAAACACCCAGGGACAGACACCGTTTTCGAAATCAACGTCAAAGACGCCAGCGACGGCGAACTCATCCAGATCAGCGACCAACTCGGCCTTGCCCTCGCCCTCCCCGAAATGAAACGCATCCAAACCTACTTCGGCGACCGCCACCGCAACCCCACCGACATCGAGTTACAAGCCTTAGGTCAGGCCTGGAGCGAACACTGCTGCTACAAATCCAGCAAAGTCCCTCTCAAGAAATACGTCTTCAACGTCGACGAAAAACGCATCATCGCCCGCGAGGACGCCGGCGTCATGGACTTCACCGACGACTACTACTACTGCGTCGCCTTGGAATCCCACAATCACCCTTCTGCCATCGAACCCTACGGAGGCGCTGCCACCGGAATCGGCGGCATTGTCCGCGACGTGGTCTGCATGGGCGCCCAACCCATCGCCTTCGTCGACCCCCTCTTCTTCGGACCACTCAACACACCACAAACCCAGCTGCCTAAGGGCGTCAAACACCCCCGCTACCTCCTGAAAGGAGTCGTGGACGGCATCCGCGACTACGGCAACCGCATCGGGATCCCCACCGTCACCGGCCAAGTCACCTTCCATGACGGGTACACCGGCAACTGCCTCGTCAACGTCGGCTGCCTGGGAATCTTGAAAAAAACCGAGCTCATCCACTCCTGGGCACAAGCACCAGGAGAAATCTACATTTACGTTGGCGGACGCACCGGCCGCGACGGCATCCACGGTGTCACCTTTGCCTCAGCTGAATTGACGGAAAAAAGCGAGGAAAGCAGCCGCAGCGCCGTCCAAGTCGGCGACCCCATCACCAAAGAACCCGTGATTCATGCTTGCTTGGAAGCCAACCGCAAAGGACTCCTCTCCGGTTTCAAAGACTTCGGCGGCGGAGGACTCAGCTGCGTCAGCGGCGAACTCGCCTACTCAAATAACCTCGGCGCCGAAATCCACCTCGACGACGTCCCACTCAAAGAAGAAGGCCTCAAACCCTGGGAAATCTGGGTCAGCGAAAGCCAAGAACGCATGATGCTCGTCGCCAAACCCGAAAACGTCGACAAAATCCTCCACATCTGCAAACAATGGGACGTCCCCGCAGCCGCCGTCGGAACAGTCATCAAAGACCCCATCATCCGCGTCTACATCAAAGGACACAAAATCCTAGAAATGGACCTCGAATTCATGACCGGCGGACCCGTCTACGACTCCTGCCAACGACCCTACACACTCCCCCAGCCCGTCGAACAAGACACCCCCCTCCCCCAGCCCAAAGACCTCACCCAAGTCCTCCACCAATTACTCGGATCATTGAACATCGCCAGCAAAGACTGGGTCATCCGCCAATACGACCACGAAGTCCGCGGCAACACCGTCATCAAACCACTCCAAGGAAAACTCGGACACGAATCCCACGGCGACGCCGCCGTCATCCAACCCCTCGAACACAGCTACAAAGGCATCGCCCTCACCGCCGACATCAACCCCCGCTTCATGGAACGACACCCCTACCAGGGCGCATGCAGCGGCATCGACGAAGCCTGCCGCAACCTCATCGCCGTCGGCGCACGACCCGACAGCCTCCTCGACTGCCTCAACTTCGGCAACCCAGAAAAACCCGAACGCATGGGCGAACTCTACGAAGCCTGCCGCGGACTCGGCGACATGGCACGCGCCCTCAACCTGCCCTTCGTCTCCGGCAACGTCAGCCTCTACAACCAATCTACCAAGACCGCCGTCCCACCCACCCCCGAACTCATGGGCGTCGGCATCGTCGACGACATCCGCCACTGCACCACCAGTGACCTCAAAAAACCAGGCGACCTCGTATACCTCGTCGGCAAACCCACGGAAAACGAACTCGGCGGCTCCGAATACTACGCACTCCTCCGCCACAACAGCGGACGCGTCCCACGCACCGACGCAACTGTCCTGAAAGCCTGCATGAACGGCCTCCTCGAAGCCATGCACAAAGACACCATCGCAGCCTGCCACGACATCAGCGAAGGCGGCCTCGCCGTCTGCCTCTCAGAAATGGCAATCGGCGGCGACCTCGGCGCCACCATCGACATCGCACCCCTAGGAGACCTACGCAGCGACCTGCTCCTTTTCTCCGAATCCAACACCCGCTGGATCGTCGAAATCCACCCCACCCACAAACAAGACTTCGAAAAAATCCTGACCAAGAACCAAGCTCCCTTCACCTACCTCGGGACGACGACCAAAGACACCCTCACCATCACCAAGTCAAAAAAACCTCTCATCGCAGCACCGGTCAACAGCCTGCGGGACTCCTGGAAGAAGACCCTCTGGGAGTACATGGGCTAACACCGACGTCCCTCACCCCCCTTTTTATAGAGACGATAACACTTAAAATAAACAGTGCGTTGTCTGATAACAATGATGACTGCGGAACAAATCCGTAAGAGGGATATAGTGAAAAACGAAAAGAAAGAACTCCTCAGCCGCCCCATCAAGCACATCGACATCACCACCTTCAATAGCATTCCACTCATCGACGCTTTCGACGACATGGCGTTCCAATCCCGCAACCTCGCCAACGCCTGCCACATCTACGACC
>Ga0326726_10001446_pt1 | contig 22053 bp, 19 predicted proteins | sample MHFenrmetagenome_2_FD_207603 | JGI IMG/M metagenome (GOLD analysis project Ga0326726, IMG submission 207603) | Lab enriched peat soil microbial communities from Michigan Hollow, Ithaca, NY, United States - MHF15MN | ecosystem: Environmental > Terrestrial > Soil > Wetlands > Peat | place: USA... | reverse complement strand
TCCTGGTCCTGATAGCGCACGATGAGCAGGCCCCGCCGCAAAATGCCGTCTGGATCAGGATTGATGTTAAAGAAACCGTAGGAGGCTGCCGCTTCCGCCAGTGAAGCCAGGTTCGCTTCCGCTCCCGGGTAGACGTCCCCCCCATTCTCCACCCAGGCGCGGCTCAAATCGAAATCGCGGCCCTGCGACTTGACTTTCAGTACCTGCGGAAACGCCTTAGCCCACACGATGTTGAAGTATTCCTCCGCCCGTTTGGCGTCGGAGGCCTGAGCGCGCTCCGGCTCCAGAAACAAGTGACCAAGCACAACCCGGCCGGACTGTTGCAGCGCAGTCGCAAAGATGGCGTCGTGATCGCCGGCGGCTTCCAGTTGTTTGATCTTGGCCGTGACACTGGCATGAACTGAAGGACCAAGCTCCCGTTGCAATTGGGTGAGTGCCTGCTGCGCGGAATTGCTCTCCGGGGTCGGAAAAGTGGCGTCGAAGGCAATCACGCGCGCGCCCCCCGCGCTCAAGCGGTTCACCAGCGATGCGTAGGAAGTGCGTGGCAAGGGGAAGGAGCCGACGTTCTGCAGGGTTTTTTCGTCAATGCCGACGATTACGATGCGTTCATCGTGCGGCCGCTGTCCACGCGCGGCAAAACGCATGTCCAGCGAACGCTGCTCGACGTTTTGAAGGAATAGAAAACCCGCTCGCGTGTTGCCGCCAATCCCTGCAAAGGCGAACAGCACCAAGCCCGCCAGGGTGACCAGCAAGGCCAGAGCCAGGTCTGTCTGTCGCACCGAGAATCTACGTAGCCATGCCGACCAGCGAGACCAGCTTTGTTCGCGCAGCGTCATAACCATCGCGATTCCAGGCTAGCGCGGCCTGGAGACAGACGACGCAGGGATGTGAAGAAACTAACGCTTACTTGCACGCCGGGTCTTGCGGATTGCATCTTGGTTTGCCGGCGGGCGTATTCGTGTTCAGCTGTGTCACCGCGACCGCCCATCCCGCAGCCGCAACCCCCACGCCGATGATCACGTTGCGCACCAGGTGCGCATGATGCACCGGAGGCAAAGGATCGGGCACATTGGTATCTTCCATGCTGGCGCGCTGCACTTCCGGCGGCGTGGACTGAGGTGCAAAGCCTGCTGGAGGAATCTCCGAGCTGATCACAACCATCTGTCCGGCAGCGACCATGATCTGATCCGCAGTCGATTCCCCGGAATTCTTGACTACCTTCGCATTGCCGATCGGAGTGACCGAGACCTTGCCGGTATAGCAGATGACGGTCGTCTTATTGCTGTCGTAGCCGACAAAGAAGTCAGTGCCGATCACGCCGATGACAGCGTTGGGCGTCTTCATCTCGAACTTGCCGTTGGGCTGGGTAACCTTGACGACTTTGCTGCGCACCTTCCCGAAATCCATTTCCAGCGAGGTCTGTTGGGAGGCCGCGTCGTGCTGCACCACGCGCAGTTCACTGTTTGAACCCAGGCTCAGGATGGACCCGTCCGTCAAGCCGGCGCGCAGACGGCCCTTCTGCTCGGTCTTGAGCAGATCGTTCCATTGCAGATCGTCATTGACCTTGGCAGCCTTGGCATTGCGCGTAGCCGACGGAATCAAAGCACGAATCTGACCAGCAGGTTGCCCTCCCGCCGACGGCTCGCACAACACCGGCAGTGGCGATAGCAAAAGACACAGTACTCCAGCGATGAGACGTCTGAATTGAATCAAGACAGGCCCCTTCCTTGTTCTAACCGCATTTTCCCCCGGGGGATAGTCGAATTGTGTCATACGACAAGGGAATGTCAACGTTACGATTCTTCGGGGGTGTCAACTGTGGTTACACGAAAGTATCAGCCCCCTCGTCTACTCCTCGGCGCCGTATTAACATTCCGGCTGGACTAAGTTCTCGATACGCCTCGCCCCAAGTGCGTCCCGCAGGCGAGCCTTTGAGGTTCAATGAGCCAACGCCGTTGGGGTCAAGCCGCATGGATTGCCTTTGGCGTTTTATTTCTTGCGCTGCTGGCTACTCTGCTGATCTCCTGCGGCAGCGTCAACAATTCAACTACCAGCCCTCCGCCGCCCCCTCCAGTCCCGCTTACCGCCTCCGACGTGCAGCAAGTGGTCGAAAACGCTGCCAAGTCGCTGAATGTTCCCATGACCATCGCGGTGGCCGACCGCGCCGGAACGATTCTTGCGGTGTTTCAAAACGCCGGAGCTCCGGCAACCTCGACCGGCAACTTCGGCGCGACCGTCGATAGCAAGGAACTCGCCGTCGCCCTGGCCCGCACCGCGGGCTATTTCAGCAACGACCAGGCTCCGCTCTCGAGTCGCACGGTGCGCTTCATCAGTGGGATCCACTTCCCCCCGGGCGTCTCCAACGCTCCGAACGGCGATTTGTATGGGATCGAGAACACGAACCGGGGCTGTTCCCTGAACACCGGTTTCTTGCCGGGAAAAAATATCAATCCAGCCCGTTCGATTGACGGCCTGAGTTTGGGGTTAGGCATTATTACCGGCAAGGCTGACACGATGGACAGCGATCCCACAGCCGTGAACCCAGGGGGAGTTCCCCTTTTCAAGAATGGCCACGCGGTCGGAGGAGTAGGAGTGGTCAGCATTTCACCGGAGGCAGCGGAGTTCGCGGCCTTTTCCGGCGCGTCCCAGTCCGGCCTGCTCCCGGCTCCCTCGCAACTGCCACCGCCCGGAGTCGTCATCATCGGCGGCATTGCCTTGCCCTTCGTAAACCAGACTACTCCCCCCGACGGCATCGGTCCGGGAACTGTGGCTGGCACTTACGTGGTAAGCCCGGCGAATGGTGGCTTGCCTCCGGATGGCGATCTGGTGGGGCCAACGGCCGGAGTTTCGGGCCTGACTCAAAATGACGTGGCGAACATTGTCAGCCAGGCCGTGGCTACCGCCGAGATCACGCGTGCCGTGATTCGTCTGCCACCCAGCTCCCGCACCAGGATGACGATCGCAGTCACTGACCTTGATGGCACGGTACTCGGCCTGCACCGAATGCCGGATGCGACCGTCTTTAGTATCGACGTGGCCGTGGCCAAGGCCCGCAATGTGATTTATTTCAGCGGTCCTGCCGGAACTCCCGACCTGCCCGGAGTTCCTGCAGGTACGGCTGTGACTAACCGCACCATCGGCTTCGGTGCACAGCCCTTTTTTCCGCCCGGCATTGATGGCTCCGGGTTGGGCCCCTTTTTCAATCTCTACACCTTCGACGTCGCGCATCCATGTACACAAGGTTCCCAGGCAGCGAATCCCGATCAGAATGGGATCGTCTTTTTTCCCGGAAGCGTGCCTCTTTATAAGAACGGAGTGTTGGTGGGTGGTTTGGGAGTAAGTGGCGATGGCGTCGATCAGGACGACTTCGTTACCAACGCGGGCGCCAAGGGCTTCGAGGCGCCTGACAATATCCGTGCCGACCAGGTGATCATCGACGGCGTGCGTCTGCCCTACCTGAAGTTTCCCCGAAACCCAACCCAGTGATGGCCTGGTATCGCGCAACCGCCCGGCTAGAGGCTGATGTCCTTCTAGCCGGGCTCAGCGCAAGACCTCGGATAGCGGCGCTCCAGACGAACCTCTTGGCTTAGGGAACTACCTCGGTTCGGTCGTACGAAGCAGTCGCCAGCCGCACATTGATCTCGCGGCGTGCGCGATCAAGCCGCGTTTCCGCGGCGGCGGGGCCAATACCGAGAATGGCAGCAGCCTCCGCAACCGTGAATCCTCGAATGTCGCAAAGCAGGAAGACCCTGCGGAAAGCGGGTTGCAGGCCAAAGGCATGCATCACGATTCTCTCCAGTGCATCCTGGTCAGTCGCCATTCGCGTTATGGGTTCACTGCTGTTCATGGCCGATGGCTATTCCGCTTCCTTAAGCTGGAGCAGCGGGCCCTTGGCATCCGGGAAGTTCTCGGTACTTAGAACCAGGACACCACCGACATGATCTCCATCAAACGGAGTCTGGATGCCGGCACAACCCGCATTGAGCGCGTCGTTCGGATCGGCGAACCAGATTCCGAGGTGATTCATTTGGATTGGAGTATTGCTATCGCTGACGATGAAGGACTCCTCATTGAAGATGCCTGTGAAGTCGCCGGTACCCCGACCGTCGCTGCCGGTCTTGATATCGCCCTGGTACCAGGCGAAACCGAAGGGTCTGGCATTGTGCTGCGTGACAAAGAGGGTGAACTCGGTATTTGGCGTAAGGTTGAATACCTCAAGGTGCATGTTCTGAACCGATCCCAAGTCATTCAATGTGACCCGGGCGTGGGCATTGGTGGGCAAACAGGTTGCGCTCGCCGGACGCACCATTTTGAAAGTGACGCTGTCGCCCGCCGCTGCGTGTGCACGCGGCGCCATGCCAGTCAAGCCGGCGACGGCAGCCATCGCTACTGCAAGTAGAGTGCTTTTCATGGATTTTCCTCGTGTGTTTTTGAGGGGGTTATCGATGGCGGTTTTTCACAGCCACTTCGGTTGTTGCCCCTCTACTTGAAATATCGGAAATGGAAAGCAAAAGACGACAGGCTGCGGCTATTTCACAGTAAGCTGGCTCACGCACTTACTTCTGGACGATATTGGTTCCTGAGAAAGTGCGGCGCTTCCGAGCTGTATATAAGTCCCTTCACAAATAAACTCCTTAGTCCGATCGTTGAGCTGACAAAGTTATGGTGGACGAACTCCGCGTTCCCCGCGCGGAGTCCCTTCCGCTCTATTTACAGACCCTTGTAGCTGACCGTCACGCTCTTCGTCCTGCCGGCGGGCACCACGATGTCGTAGAGCATGCCAAAGGCCAGGAAGTCGTTCGGGTCAAGTTCTGTGATGGCTCGGGGGAACGGGTCACAAGGCGCTCCGTCGCTTCCGTCGCCAGCGAACAGTATCATCGGAAAAGGCCCCGACCGAGGATCTGGTGTAAAGGGGGATCCTTGCAGTACCAATCCGAACCCGGAGCGGGTTCTGGGATCACGTAGATTCCACGCGAATGCGCTGTTCGCCGTTGTATACATATCGTTGATTTCGGACCCGTCTGCGTCCGCGTCCGCGTAGCGCATGAGGTATGCTTCTCTGGCGATGTCGCTGTTGTTCTTGAGCGCCATGTCGATTTTGACCGAGGGCGCAGATCCAGCGATCTGGGTGAACGTTTGAGTGAGCGTCCAAATGCCATCGCTGGTCGTGCGGGCAATCTTGACGGACTTCGCGTTCTGACTCACCACCATGGCGGGACCCCAGTTCCCGCTGTCGCCGAATTCGGCGTAGTCGAAGTATTGGACCGGCTTGAAGGCAAAATCACAGACGCTGTAGCCCTCGCCGATCGCTCCGACAGCGATGTGCTCGTGACCCTCAGGGGTTTGGAATTCAGTCACGTTCCCATTCGCGGTCACACAATACTTCAGAAAGGTGTCTCCTGCGCCGGAAGTGAACGTGAAGGCGCACGCGGCGGGTGAACTAGGGCTGTTGGGCGCGGCTTGCGCGGCGTCGTTTTGCGCCAACGCCGCCGGTTTTGGTTGTCGGTTAACGCTGGCCGAGTCCGGGGTCTCACCCCAGCAGACAGAGCAGAAAGCCAGCACGAGGACTGCAAGAATAAGTTTCTTCACGAATAATCTCCTAAGTCTAAATTTCTGACAAAAAAATCTGGCGCGTATGTCCCTCTCGGGCTGCGCGCCAGAGGTTCGCTATCGGGGCCTACTTGAGACATCGGAAACGGGAGGAAAAAGACGACAGGCGGTAGGACGATTTCGAGACGTCCCACCGACCGGATGGAATCAGAACTGACTCTGCACGTCGATGTTTTGATCCCACAAAGAACCGGCCTCGTCATGGGCCACTGAGCAAAGTCGCTGAGGGAGCAGAGAGCCAGTGCGAGGACTACAAAAACAAGTTTCGAACGATCTTCTAGGTTTAGGTCTCTTCTGCAAAAACTCTGGCGCGGATGTCCCTCCCAGGCTCCGCGCCAGAGGTTCGCTATCGGGGTTACTTGGAATATCGGAAACGGCGAGAAAAAGACGACAACCAAGTGGAAAAAAATCGCGACCCTTTCCCGCGGAGCAGTTTGCGATCAGGACTCTGTCATGCTGTTGCCAAGAACTGGAAGCGGAGCCCCACTCTACTGCTTGGTGACCGACGCGGTCGGCGGCGCCAGCCCATCGTCGACCGATGGCAAGAGACTCTCTATTCCGCCCTGATCGGTCGCGACGATCCACTCCCACACCCGGCGTCCCTTACCGTTGGGGAAGGAACGCGCCTCGCCATAGGCGACCAGGCGGTTGAAGACCGTGGTCACCGCAGCGAGCGGAGCCTTCTGGTGCTCGACCAGGTGCGGGAACTTGTCTTGCAGTTCCCGCAAGCCCTGCCGAGCCTCCAGGGCCGTGGCAGCCTCCATCAGAATGACCCGGCACGCACGCGTGAATCCCGGCTGTTTGCGCGTGTTGCCGCGTCCCAGAAGCCGCACTACCTCCGGAGGAAGTACATCATCGCCAAACGTCTTGGCCAGGCAAACCAGGGTCTGCTTGACGGTGCCGATGCGTTTCATGGTTTCGGCCCGCTGCCGCAGAAGCTGCTTCAGTTCGTGCTCCGCCGAGCGGATCACTTCCTCGGCTTGCCCCTTGGAGAGCGACACCGGAGTGGTAAAAGTGGCTGCAATGCTCATGCGATCCTCCCCATGGCCCAACTATGGCGTCGTTACGGCCGGCTTCCTTCCGCTGTTTCGCGAGCTTCGGTCGAGCGCTGCTTGGCAACGTTCGTGCGAGACTTGGCCGGTTGCAGGCGCTGGCCGTTAGCCTCTGCTTCCTTCCAGACCTCCGTCAGAACGTACTGGCCGTCGGAGTGATGGAACCTCAATTTCGTCGCATCCGGTGCAGTCGTGGAGTCGACGCCTTCGGTGAATGTCTGAGCAATCGCCTGTCCCCGGGAGTCGCGCAACACGAGCAAGTGCTGCAACGGCTGCGTCAGCGAGTACTCGCCGGCTGGAAAGACCTTGTCGCCGAAGTTGAATTCAAACGGGATGTTGGCTTTGACGAACTGCGTGGACTGCGCCTGGGCTGCCAGTGACAGTCCGACAACCGTGAGCACAAGTGCTGTCAAAGTGCGTGCGATGAGATGTTTCATTTACAACCTCCTAAGTGTGTTTTACCGATCTCGTTACCGAACTGACCTCCCGTTTTCAGGAGCTTGGCCGTGACAACAACCAAGGGGGGAGTTCTGCACGGGCCACCCAAGCTCCTGAAAACGGGATGTCTGGAACCGCACCTCGCGACTCATCTTTCAGGCGGCGAGGACTCCTGCCTTTCCGAGTTCCGCGCGAGCGGTCGGATCTATTGGTTTCTACCTGGGATATCGAAAACCGCAGGGAAAAGACGACAGCTCTGAAAAAAAATTGCAGACCGCTGGCAGAGTGACCGTCGCCGTGACCGACGTTGAATTAACCCATACTTTCGGTTGGCCTCGGCTGCGAGCGTGCACGCGAAGGGCACCAACACTCTGATGCGACTTCGCGTGCGCAACCCGCCTCCTCGGCTAAGGAAACTGCATCTACTGTTTGTCCGCCCGGTAGAAGTAGTAGTCGGCCGTGTACCCCACCAGCTGAGTCTGACCCACTGAGCAAGAGCCAGTAGGAACAGCTCCGCCATTGGTGTTCAAGCGATGGATGAAGGTGGTTTTGAACAGCAGGTTGCCGCCCGTGGGGCCTTTCGCGTTCCCCACCGACTGCAACTTGAGGCATTGAATCGAGCCACTGTTCGGGCAGCTCGCGGGGTCGGAGCCGGCATCGATCCCGGCCACCTTGACCGCCCACACCCGGCTGCTATCCAGGGAACTCTGCCACGTCGCGTTCCCACTCTGGGGAGGAACGACGCCGGCTTTGGGCTTCGCATTGACGCTCTGGAAGTGCGTGATGATCTGGAATCGCGCCCCTGCGATATCGCTGAAGAGAGTGGCTTCGGGGCGTGCAGTCGGGTTCCATGCCGTGCCACCATCGGCGGTAGGCAGACAGGTATAGCCCTGGGAACCGAATGCGTGGCCGACCAGGTATGCAGTGTTCCCTGCCGGCACTGCAATCGTGTCCGGAACGGGTGGGACCCTGACTTGCGCCGCGGCGTGGTTGACAGTGCCGAAGGCACTTGCGAGCACGAGGGCGGCCACGAACCGGCTCCGAACTCGCGCAGTCTTTTTTGCTGGCTGACTGAGATTGTAGCTCACTGATTTGTTCTCCATTTTTCTTTGTTATTCAAGTGCTTGAAGCGATGTTGTAAAGTGCACAGGTAGCTCGAAGCCATGCGCCGCGCTACTGTATGCGGATCAACTGGTCTTACAGTTGTTTCTAAAAAGTTATTTATAAGTCGTAACTGGCCTCACTAGACATGACGAGATCGCGTGAGAATTTGCTTTTTTGTCGAAGCAGAATTATTCGTGGCGTGGGAAGACCCAAAAAATCGGCCTCGTGGCGAGGCCGGTGGCGTTTTTACATTTCCCGCTCATGATAATCGGGAAAGGCGGCCTACCACTCCCAGCCACATGAGCAGCGCATCGAGTCGCACAGACGGGACTTCCGCATTAGCGCTTTACAGGTCGCACACAATCTCATCCACATAACTCATGCTCCCGATCCAGCCCGATGGCTGGCCTATCTGGATGCCCGCTACGGCATAGCCTTGGCCACGGGTGTGCACGCGAGAGAGCATCCCTCCCAGGTGCGCTCTCAGCGTGCACTGTCCCTCACGGCCTCACTAGGTAGGACGAGATGTCGGGAGAGTTTGCTTTTCGGGGAGGTGGATTTATTGGTGAAGCGGAAGGGATGCTATTGAATCGCACGCAATGAAGGAAATTCGCACGCTCATCGAAGGGTTGGTTCCATGCCAAGAAGGTTTATGCGTTATTGCAAGAGAGGCTCAACAGCATTCCCCTCAGGCAAAGGAGTCGGGGTGTGCGTCAGATCGCGGTCTCTCATCGCAGAATGGCAGACCATGCAGGATCGCTGCGTGCTGTTTCCTTCCTGCGAAACCAACGCATACGTCAGCCCGTGCAGCGACCAGGTAACGACCTTATAGCCCTCGACCATGCCGTAGTGGAAGCTCACCTTCTTATAATCGACTACGACTCCCCTTGAAGCGAGGGCCAACGAATCGGGCGTCACCACCAGGCTCACTGGGCTGGTCTGCATCTGGTAAGCAATGTAGACAGCGGTCTTGCTGCCAACCTGCACCACCCGCGCGCCCTCCAGACGGTAAGGCCGCTCCTCTCCAGGGAACGCAGCAGACGCCGGCAAAGCCAGAGAAAACGGCGACCCCGTTCTGAACCATTCATTGAGCGTCTGCTGCGAGTCCGAGCGAATGTCGAGCGCAAGACTTCCCTGCGCATGCTGCCGGTGAGTGCTTACGGCGAACATGGCATACTCCGGACCGGAAAGTGGCCGCGGTGATGACGTCGGCATGGCAATGAATGCTCCGATAAGCAAGACCAACGCTGCCGCTGGCACAAACACATTCCACCGCAGAAACCACCGCCAGACGGACGGAGCGTCGGTTGGATTTGTTTCTGGCCTGGCCTTCACCACAGGACGCGATGGCGCCTTTAATTCGGCCAGCAGTTTTTCTTCCTCAGGAGTCGGGTCGTCGTCCACGGACGCCGCCGCGCGCAGCAGGGGTCCGCAGTGGTCGCAGAGCGCGGCATGCATGATCAACTGCGTTGCCTTCAACTCCGGCCAGAGTCCGGCGGCCACTTCATGCCAGTCGACATCCCCATCTTTGGGACAGTCAGCTCCCGGGGGTGCAGATTCCGAAACCACTGCATTCGAAAACCGGTTCACAAGTTGCCGGTATTTCGACACCTTCCCGGCGCAATCCACGCATGATTCCACGTGACGCTCGGCCTCGCGAACGGCATCCGGTAAGAGCCCAGACAGCTCCTGCATGGTCTCCGACGACCAGGGCACGAGAGCGCTAAGCTCCTTGTTATCAATATGTTTATCCAATGGATGTCCCAGATCCTGACGACTGCCCATATCACTAATACGAGTTCGCGAGGGAATTTGCTTTTGACTCTTCGCCTTCGCCTTCGTCGGAATCCAAACGACCACCGAGAATCTGCTCCCGCAGGCCATGCTTCAGGCGTTCAATGACGCTTCCGATTCCCTTGGCACTCAGTCCGATGCCCGGCAGGGAGGCGATTTCTTTGGTGCTCATTCCTTGCCGGAAGTAGAGCCAGAAAATCATACGGTCGCGCTCCTGGTCGGGCCCGGTCAAGCAACCCTTCAGGTGTTCATCGATCTGTTGCAAAAAGACTCCGAGAGCGATTTTTTCCTGGCTTCCATCCACCTCTTTCCCCGCTTCGGGGTCGACATCGCTCGTGGAATAGTGAGGTTTGTCACCGCCCGATGATTGACTGTGGCCATGCTTGAAATAGTCGTGCGTGGCATTGGCAGCAGTTTTCTTTAGATATCCCAAAATCGCGTCGGGACGCTGGATCGCAAAGTCCCGCAGGAGGCGGCAGCCTCCTTCCCAGAGTTTCAGGTAGGTTACCTGGATCAGGTCCTCCACCAGGGAGCGGGAAGGATCGCCCCACAGGGAAGCCGTACGCATGATGGTGAGACTGATCGGCCTTCCGACCCGGGAAACGAACTCCTCCCACGCCTCGTCATCACCAGGTCCGGCGCAGAGACAGACGACGTCCTTCAGGGGCAGAGACGAATATCGCGTCGGTCTGGAGGCGTTCGACATCCTTTACGCGTGCTTTCCCGTAGGCCGGATCGATGGCTTCTGCAACAAATGAAGCGGCACAACGAGTTGAATTGGCAATAACCGGTTGTTGTCTGTGCGCCTGCCACGCCGGTTGCAAAAATTGTCGTGTGCGACAGCGCGAAAGCGCAGGGTGCTGCTTCTTTGAAATCTCAATTCGAAGGTGCCTCGCAGCCTCTTCAGATTGGATGATTGTGGCTGCCCTTGCTTGTAAGAACTTTGTCATCGCTCTGTAAAAGTTGCGCAGCTAGCGCTCGACCTCGTGTCGCTTGCCAGGCTGTCGACCCGGGGATTGGAACTCTTCAGCTGAGCGTTGCGGGTGGCGGGATGATCCAGACCTGTGGGTGTTCGAATGACGCGCTTGCTATCACTCCCCCACGCTCCACCGGAGATGCAACGACGTCATGCGCATGGTCTCCGGTGGAAATGGGAGCTCGTTCAACTCAGGTCCCCCACCCTAGTCAAGGCGAGGTGTCGCCGTTGCCAACTTCGACTTCTCTTTCGAAGCCTTGGGGAGTGGCAACAGCATGGGGACCTGTTCGCGGTATTGGCGGTAGGCATGACCGTGGGCCTTAACCAGATCGCGTTCTTCGAAATAAATCCCCAGCAGGATGTATCCCGTGCATGCGATCGCAAAGATCAAGTGACCGAGGCTCATCCGGGGAGCTGACCAGAAGGCGATCACAAAGCCCAGGTAGAGGGGATGACGCACGACTTTGTAGAGAGACGGCGTCCGGAATTTAGCCTCGGTGTGCTCGGTACGGCGAAGATATGTCCAAACCTGCTTCAGCCCGAACAATTCAAAATGATTGATCAGAAACGTGCTGGTCAGCAGAATCGCCCATCCCAACCAGAAGGTGACCGAGAGCACCGTCGCCGCTGCACCGTGCAGCTCCCAGACGGTCTGCGGAATCGGACGCCACTGCCAGAGCAGAAGGGCAAGCACCAAGCTGGCCGCCACCACGTAGGTGGAGCGTTCCAGGTGCCGGGGCACCACTTTCGTCCACGCGCGTTTGAAGCCTTGCCGTGCCATCACGCTGTGCTGGATCGCGAAAGCCGCCAGCAAGAGCGCGTTGATAGCGACCGCGACAAGAAGTGGTGATTCAGCGCCGCTGTCGATCGTCTTGGGAACCACAAAATCCCCAATAAAGCAGATCGCATACGTGAACGTCGCCAGGAACACCGCGTACATCAAAACGCCATAAATCAACGAAAACAATCGATTCATCATCTTCTCCATTTCTCCATTTTGTCTAGATTCGTGAGCGGAGAAACCTTGGGGCTCATCTTCTGGGACAAGGGGTTATCGTTGGAGCAACCACCGCCCCAGAAGAGATCGGGGATACGGACGAACCAATACCTCAACTCCCCGCGCTATCCAGGTTTCGCGCGAGCAACCGGAGCTATCGGGCTCTACTTGGGATATCGGAATCCGAAGGGAAAAGACGACAGCCGAGAAGAAAAAAAATTGCGCCTGCCGGCAGGTTAGCGACGCTGGGTTACTGACTCTGCCATCTCCCGGGCGCTGCGGGTATCGGGATGATCCGGGCCCACAGTGCGTTGCAGATGTTCAGAAGCAGACCGAAAGGCGGTATGAGCCTGATCGAGTTTGCCCTCAGACTGCAGAGCCCGCCCCAGGGCCAGGTAGGCGCGGCCCGCGTTGCACGAGAACGTTCCAGGTTGTGCGGCTGTCTGCAGCAGATCCAGAGCTCTGGCCGCGTCCGCCGCAGCCTGCTCCCGCCCCCCGACTTCGAGTTCGACGGCGGATCGGCGGACCAGCAGAATAGGCAGAAAGGCCGCACCTTGTCCACCGGCCTTGATGGCCGCTTCATCCAGCGCCACCGCTTGATCCGCCAGCTGCAAGGCCGTTGGGAGATCCCCCTTTGCCTGCGCCAGCAGCGCCTGGTCAGAAGTCAAGGTCGCGAACCTGTAGTGTCCGGGCGGCAGCGCGCGCCGCATCCTCGGTTCCACTTCCGCCAGCATTGCACTGGCACGCGTGAAATGGTGCTGATCGCGGTAAACCCGCGCCCGCTGCAAGATCGTTAGATCGGCAAGCATCTGATCGTGCTCGCTCTGCGCTTTCGCATACGCTCGGTCTGCGTAAGCGGCCGCTTCGGGCAAGTGTCCCAACTCGCGTAACACGAGAGAGTAGTTGTTCAGCAGGGTGGGTGGGACTTCGTCCTCCCTCTGGTTGGTGCGGCAGATGTCAATCGCGCGGCGATAAGCCTTTTCCGCCTCCAGTGGTCGTCCCGCAAAGTACAAGGTGAGCCCCCAGTCATTGAAGAGGTTGGCCGCCCTTTGCGTTTCGTCGTAACCGAGATTCACCATCAGAACGGAGGCCCGCTCAAATACGGAAATGGCTTCACTAAACCGGGCAGCAGCCCCGTAGGCAGCCGCCAGTTGTATCAACACCGTTAGTTCTTCGACGGGCGAATGTGCCGGCGACTCTTTCACGACCTGCTCGGCGGTTTGGGCGCGCGCGATCGCCTCTTTGGAATCACCGTTGGTGTACGCGATCCAGCTTCCATACACCAGGCAAAACACGCGGTCCGAACCAAACTGCGGCTGGTTGGGAAGTTCTCGAAACCCCTCCTGGAAGAGGGACTCTGCTCGTGCCGACTCGCCGACCGTCACCATCGCCCCTGCCAATCCGCACGAGGCTTTGGCGCGCACCGATCGTTCCGGCAGCCCGCGCGAAAGTTGATAGGCTTCCTGGAGCACACGGAGACCTTTGGTGTTTTCTTCGTTTCCCGCGTACTGATCGCCAATCGAGATCATCATTTCCACGTGATTGGCTGCATTGTCATAGTGCTCGCGTTCAACAATGTGCTCCTCGCGCTCCACCAGCTCATTCGGCGTGAGTGGTTTCCCGGCTGGAGCCAGGTCGGTCAGAAGGAGGTCATTAAGGTCGTTGAGCCGCTCGGCGCGGGCCAGTTGGTGCAGCGCGAAGTCGCGCTGGGTGCGCGCCGTCCTGGCTTGGATCAATGTGCCCACCACCCCGGCAGCCGTGGTCACAAGCGCCAGGGTCGCCAGCGCCACCGCCCCGCGGTGGCGGCGCACAAACTTGGCCGTTCGATAGGCTAGCGTGTCGGGCTGAGCACTGATCGGCTCGTTTCTCAGGTAGCGGCGGAGATCATCCGCCAGAGCGGTGACCGAGGAGTAGCGCTCGGAGGGGTCCTTCTTCAGCGCTTTCGCGACAATCGTATCGAGGTCTCCGCGCAGCAGCCGGTGAAGTCTCTCCGGCGTAGTGGCGCGGTTCGTGGACCTTGTGGTGGTGATCTCTCTATTTGTCCGCGATGGCGCCACCATGTCCGAAGGCCGTGTCGGCTGGGTTTCGACGACCGCTTTCATCAGGTCAGCCGGGGTGTGCGGTCCGCTGCCCGCAGGATGTTGCCCGGTCAACAACACATAGAGCAGCACGCCCAGGGTATAGACATCGGTCGCGGTCGTCACCGCCTCTCCGATGAGTTGCTCGGGAGCCGCATATTCGGGCGTCATCGCCCGCCCACCCTCGACCGTGAGGTGCGTCGCCTCGCCCGGCTGTCCTTCGGCTTCCAGCAGCTTGGCGATACCGAAATCGAGCAGTTTCACCTGGCCATCGCTTCTCACCAGCACGTTCGACGGCTTGAGGTCGCGATGCACGATCAGGTTGGCATGCGCTTTCGCCACTGCCCCCAGCACTTCCAGAAACAACCGAATGCGCGCTGCGACACTCAGCCGGTGCTGGTCGCAGTAGCGATCAATGTTGTCCCCCTCAATGTGCTCGAGAACAAGATAGGGTTGCCCAGCCTGCGACACTCCTGCATCGACCAGTTCCGCGATGTTCGAATGCACCAGCAGGGCGAGGATGCGGCCCTCGCGTTTAAAGCGTTCCTCGCCGCCCTTCCCCATCAGCGCCAGGTTGAGGAACTTCACCGCTACTCGCCGCTCAAATCGCCCGTCATTTCGTTCCGCCAGCCAGACGCTGCCCATCCCGCCCTGGCCGATTTGCGATAGCAAGGTGTAGACACCCAGCCTTTGACCGGCCAGCCCCGCCCGCCCCGGCAATCCGGCGGAGCGCTTCTCAAGAAAACCTTCCTCCGACAGCGAGCGGTGCTCACGGAAGAGCATTTCCAGTTGCTCCACCAGTTCTGGACTTTCGGTCCGCAATGAGGTCAGCCACGCCGAGCGCTCTTGCTCTGTCATGGTGAGCGCCTCGTCCAGGTAGGGACTCAGGACTTGCCATTGATCGGGACTTAGGGTCGACATCATTTCCTCAGAGCTCGGGCTAAAAGCTGAGATTCGCAGACAAGCCTGTGGAACCTCTTAAACAATCACTTTAGACAATCACTCGTAGAGACGCGGCTGGCCGCGTCTCTCCGGCTATTTGATCCAGTCCATCGTTCATCGACAAGATCTCTTTTCGCGCCAGGCTACCGACTTGCAGGCTCGGACTGTGCCAGCTGCCGGGCCGCGTGAGTGTCGGGATGATCCTGGCCAGCGCTGATCTCCAGATTCTCGGCCCCTGCACGAAATGCGGCGCGCGCTTCCTCGGACTTGCCCTGGGCTTGCAGGGCGCGCCCGAGCGCCACATAGCCTCGACCGAGGTTGCTGGAAAAAGTGCCCGGCTGAACGAACGCCTGCAACAGGCTCAGACCTCGAGCCGCGTCGGTCTGCGCTTGGTCCGGGTGGCCGAGCTGCAACTCCACACCGGATCGGCGGATAAGGAACAAGGGCAAATAGTCGCCGCCCAGCTTGCCAGCCTTGCTCGCCGTCTCGGCGACGGCCACCGCCTCATCGCAGAACTTCAGGGCTGCCGGCAGATCTCCGTGCGCCCGCGCGATCAGCGCCCGAACCGAGGCCAACGAGCCGAACGCGATGTGTCCCGCCGGAAGACCGTGTCGCAGCCTCGGTTCCACTTCGTCCAGCATTGCCGTGGCACGTGGAAGGTCTCCCTGATCTGTGTAGATCATGGCGCGCAGCAGCAACGATTGACCGACCACGACCTGGGCCCCCGCTTGCTGCGCCTTCGCGTATCCCCGTTCGGCATAGTCGGCCGCCTGGTTGAGCTGATGCAACTCGCGCAGCGAGCGCGCATAGTTGACGAGCAGCATCGGTGCGACCGCATCTTCGGTCTGATCGGTGCGGCTGATCTCGACGGCGCGGCGAAGAACCTTCTCGCTCTGCAGCGGCCACCCGCCCAGCAAAAGGACTGTACCCCAATTGTTTAAAAGCGTAACGGCGGTCTGCGTGTCGTCGCGCCCGAGCGCGGTTAGCTGTTCGGACGCCTGTTCGAAGACTTTATTCGCTTCGTCATACCGGCCCGCGTAGCGGTACGACTCCGCCACATCCATCAAGAGCTCCGAATCCAGCAGCTCCGATTCGAACGGTGACTGTTTCAGCACGCGCTGCGCCGCCTGTACTCGCGCAACTGCTTCGCGCACGTCGCCACGGTCCTCCGCTACTTCGTTGCCCCGCAGCAGGCAGAACATCTGGTCAAGCGCGAACTGCGGTTCGTTACCGAGCTCATGCAGTCCCTCTCCGGTCAATTGCTCAGCGCGCTCATGCTCGCCGGCCAGGCCCAGCGCGCTCGCCAGCGCACACGAGGCTCGCGCCCGGATGGGCCGGTCGCTCAGCCCGCGAGAGAGGTCATAGGCCTCCTTCAACAATTGGCGGGACTTCTCCTGTTCGTCCAGCACGTTGTACTGACGGCCGAGCGAGATGAGCACTTCGATGCGGTGCGGGTCATTTTTGTTCTTCTGCCGTTTCACGATGTGCTCTGCCCGGGCGAGCAGTTCGTTAACCGTGAACGGCTTGCCCGATGGCGCCGCATCGGAGAGGAGGAATTCATTGAGGTTATTGATCGCCTCCGCGCGCGAGAGCTGTCCGAACGCAAAGTCTCGCTCCGCGCGCGCCCTCCGTGACTGGACCAGTGTGCCCGTGACACCGGCAATCGTGGCCACTATGGCCAGCGTCGCCAACGCAACTGCGGTCCGATGCCGACGCACGAATTTGGCCGTTCGATAGGCCAACGTGTCGGGCCGGGCGCTGATCGGTTCGCTCTTCAGGTAGCGACGCAGATCGTCGGCCAGAGCCGTGACGGAGGAATAGCGTTCCGCTGGCTCTTTCTTCAGTGCCTTCGCGACAATCGTGTCGAGGTCTCCGCATAACAACCGGTTGAGCTTGTAGGTCGTCGTGCGACGCCGGACGGCATTCTGGATGGCAATCTTTGGATCCTTGCTGTCGGGAACCACGACCTCCGACGGCCGTATCGGATCCGTTTCCACAATCGCCTTGACCAGGTCCGCCGCGGTGTGCGGACCGCCCCCGGCGGGATGTTGCCCGGTCAACAACGCATAGAGCAGCACGCCCAGCGCGTAGACGTCGGTGGCGGTCGTGATGGCTCCGCCGTGCAGTTGCTCGGGAGCGGCACATTCGGGCGTCATCGCCCGCCCGCCTTCGACCGTGAGTTGAGTCTCCGCGGCCGGCCCCTCGCTTTCCAGCAGCTTGGCGATACCAAAGTCGAGCAGCTTCACCTGGCCGTCCTGGCGTACCAGGACGTTCGAAGGCTTGAGATCGCGGTGCACAATCAGGTTGGCGTGCGCGTGGGCTACGGCCCCCAGCACGTCGAGAAACAATCGGATGCGGGCTGCCACACCGAGCCGGTGCTGATCGCAGTAGCGATCGATGCGGTCGCCTTCAATGTGCTCGAGAACGAGATAGGGTTGTCCGGTCTGCGACACCCCCGCATCGACCAGCTCGGCGATGTTCGGATGAACCAGAAGGGCGAGGATTCGGCCCTCCCGTTTGAATCGTTCCTCGCCGCCCTTCCCCATGAGTGCGAGGTTCAGGAACTTCACCGCGACCCGCCGCTCAAAGCGTCCGTCGTTTCGTTCTGCCAGCCAGACGCTGCCCATGCCGCCCTGGCCGATCTGCGACAGCAAGGTGTAAACACCAAGCGTTTGACCGGTCAGCCCCGACCCACCCAATCGGATGGGTCCCTTCTCGAGAAAGCCCTCCTCCGACAGCGTGCGGTGCTCGCGGAGAAGCACTTCAAGTTGGTCCGCCAGAGCGGGGTTCTGGGTGCGCATTGAGGACAGCCAAGTTGAGCGTTCTTCGTCAGTCATGGCGAGCGCTTCATCCAGGTAGGGACTCAGCGCCTGCCATTGATCAGGACTCAGTGGGGGCATCAAGTTCTCAGAGCGGCATTCTCAGAGTGGCATATCCGTGCGCATGTTGCGGTGGAGATAGATGCGCGCCTTCTCCCATTGCCTCTGCACGGTACGTTCCGACAGCTTCTTCAGGGCGGCGATCTCGGCGAAAGAGAACCCGCAGAAAAACTTCAAGTCGACCAGCTCGGCGAGCTCAGGCTCAACCTTCGCCAGTTGATCAAGGGTATCACTGATCGACGAGAGCTCCCGCGCGTCCGCAGGATTCTCGACATCGTCGTTTTGAAGCGATGTAATTTCGAACTCGCCACCGCGCTTGATGGCGCTCCGCCTCCGCGCGTGATCAATGATCAGTCCGCGCATCACGCGTGCGGCGTATCCCATGAAGCGCGCCTCGTCGGGAAAGGAGGCGTTGGCACGGGCGGATATGTCGAGATAGGCTTCGTGCAGGAGCGTCGTGACGCTCAGGGTTAGAGGAGCCCATTGCCGCGACAGTTCCCGTTTCGCCAGCCGGTGCAGTTCGCCATATAAAGTGCTGAACAGGGCGTCGGCGGATGCATAGTCGCCGCTTTCAGCGGCGTTGATAAGCGAAGAAATTGGTGATCCCACGCAGTACCCTCCTCATTTACGTCCCGAGCCACTTGCAAGGTGTCACAGGGAAATGGAGTGAGTCACCACGACCCACGCGGTGACTTTTCATTGGGTATCGGCCTACCCAATCTTGATGCAACTGTCGAAACAGTAGTTACAGTTAATTGTTGTCTATGATATCGGGGGGTGACTGGCGGTTTGTCACACATTTGTAACAAACCCGTCATTTTTTCCACGGAAAAGACCCGGAACGGAATGAGCGAGCGTCCACCGCGTCTGCGATCAGTCGCCTTGCTGGCCGGCTGCCCGCGAGACCGCACCTGCTTCCACCCGGTTCCGGCCTCGAGCCTTGGCGGCATAGAGGGCCTCGTCGGCGTCGTGCAGGAACGTCTCGCAGTCCATCGTTTCTTTCTCATCTCGTTCCACGGAAGCAAGCCCGAAGCTGAGCGTAACGGGAATCTGACCGACACTCGTTTCAACCGGTTGATCGGCAGTGCAGTGGCGCAAGCGTTCAGCGCCGGCGAGCAGATTGGGCGCATTGCAACCGGGCATAATGATCAAGAATTCTTCCCCACCATAGCGCCCGACCACGTCGTAAGGTCGAACCCCCGCAACCAGGCGCCGCGTCACTTCCCGCAGGACGGCATCGCCCACCAGGTGGCCGTGCGCATCATTGACTTTCTTGAAGTAGTCGATGTCGGCCATGACGACTCCCAGCGAGTCACCGGTTCGTTGTCGTCGGGATACTTCTCGCTTCAGCAAATCGATGACGGCGCCGTGATTCCAAAGTCCGGTGAGCGGATCATGAGCCGCCGCAAATTGCAGCTCATCCTTGGCATGAATCAACGCTGCCTGTAGATCGAGAATCCGCTTGCCGGCGCGAACCCGGGCGCGCAGCTCATCCAGGTCAAACGGCTTGGTCAAGTAGTCATCCGCGCCCGCTTCCAGTCCCGCGACCACATCCTGTTTGTCGTCCCGGGCGGTCAACAACAGAACATATCGATAGGGACTTTGGCCGCGGCTCCGGATTTTGCGGCAGAGTTCGATCCCGTCCATCCCAGGCATCATCCAATCGAGGATCGCGAGCTGCGGAGCATCGTCGGTTTGCAGGACGCCTCAGGCATCCAGCCCGTTGTCGAGGGCCGTGACACGGTAGTCCCACCGCTTGAACCAGCTCTCGAGCAGATGGCGAAAGATCGGATCATCTTCGGCAATCAAGACGGTGTGATGCGCGGAGGCTGTCCCGTCAAGATCCGGCTTCCGATCCCCGGTTTGGCCGGCCCGCTCGGCTGGACTCTCAATCATGGCGCGCCCCGGTCAGCTCTTTCAGGTCGAGCTCCAGACCAGCCACTTCCCGCTCCAGCGTTGCCAGCGTATCGCGGGCGCGGGCAAGGTTCTTGTTGCGGCCCATCTCCTCGAGCTGGCGGGCTGTCTGAGATGTTCCACCCGCGCCCAGGTAGCTGGACTCGCTTTTAAGGCTGTGAGCTGCCCGCATGACCGCGTCGGGGTCGTCCGCCGCTACCGCCTGCTGCAGTCTCTGCAGCAGTTTCGGAGACTCTTCCAGAAATATCTGGCACAGTTCCTGCAGCAGTTTCTCATCGCCTCCGATGCGACCGAGAGCTTCAGCTTTGTTCCAGGATGCGGCTTTTGCAGGCTGGGCGGGCGCTGGCGGCACGCTCTTCAAACCCGAGAGCGTCTGCTCAAGGTCACTGAGGCGCACCGGTTTGGTGATGTAGCCATCCATGCCGGCTTCCAGGCAGCGTTCGCGGTCGCCCGCCATACTGGTGAAAACAGCCACTACCGAGGAAGGCACTAGCCACAATTCGTACCCATCGCTGACACAGGATATGAGCTTGTCGAATATTTCCAATCTGATATAGCATCCCCTGCACGAGGTTCACCATGACACTGCGAAATGACGCAACCACAATGACCCAACCGCAGGCCGCATGTGGCCTGGCAATCGTGCGAGTGACAATCGGTGCGATGCTCGTGTGGGTCTTTTTCGAGAATCTGGGCAAAGGCCTCTACACACCGGCGGGTTACGCGGGCCTGATCAACTACTACATTAAAAACAGTCACTCGCCGGCTGTGTGGAAAGCGGTGATGGGCCTGGCGGCGAGTCACGCTGCGATGGCGGCCCCGATGCAGGCCATCACCGAGATTGGTCTCGGTATCCTGCTCGTCATCGGGCTGCTCACTCGACCGGCCGCATTTGTGGCGTTTCTGTATCTCGGCAGCCTGTGGATATCGGAGTGGGGCACCTCATGGATCTGGGAACTGCTGGTTCCGGTGCTCGCATCGCTCGGGCTCGCCATCGGAAGCGCCGGCCGCAGATATGGTGTCGACGCGTGGCTGTCCGAACGGTGGCCATCGGCTCCGTGGTGGTTGATTTAAGCTAAAGGAAACTCTCATTTAGGTTACGCTTTGAAAGGGACGCTAGGTTACGCTTTGAGAGGGACCGCCTTCAGGCGGTCCGAAAATACGCCCTTTTTTGAAGGCGGCGTTACAGGCTGCGGAAATACGCAGATGCGAGCCGGTTTCGGGAAGGGCACGACTTCAGTCGTGCCGCTGAGTCGTCTGGATGTGATTGCGCTTCAGCGCCTGAGGTGAGCTTCTTGCGGGTTGGCGGACTTTTTCCGCAACCTCTTTAGCCGCCGACAACTTAATCAGAGTTTCCATAACGCCCTGTGCGCGTGTCCGTCATCATCCCTACCCATAACGAAGCGCTGTCGATTGAGCGCGTTTTAGCGGATCTCCCGGCGGATCTCACGACCGAAGTCATCGTTGTCGACAGCAACTCGACCGACGGTACGCCTGAGATCGCTGCAAGAATGGGAGCCCGCGTAGTTCAGGAACCGCGCCGCGGCTACGGGCGAGCGTGCCTCACGGGTCTGGCCACGGCAAATTCCCCTGACGTGGTGGTGTTCCTGGATGGCGACTACAGCGATCGGCCTGCTGAACTGCCGATTCTCTTAGCGCCAATCATTGATGGACCTGCGGAGGGGCGTGCGGACATCGTGCTCGGTTCCCGCCTGCACGATCGGCGTTCTGCCGGGGCGTTGCCTTGGCATCAGGTGTTTGGGAATCGTCTCGCCGCCAGCCTGATTAAGGTGCTTTATGGTTTAGACATTAGTGATCTCGGCCCCTTTCGCGCTGGCCGTGCAGAAGTACTACGCGCGCTTGCCCTCGAAGAGACCACCTATGGCTGGGCGGTTGAGATGATCCTCAAAGGCGCCCTGGCGGGATTCCGCGTGGTTGAAGTCCCGGTGAGCTACTACCCGCGTATCGGAAAATCGAAAATCGGCGGCACGCTGAAGGGCACAGTCGGCGCCGCTTGGTTCATTCTCAGCTTGATCGTGCACTATTATCTTCGGCGGCGAAGAGCTGGGACACCAGGGGCAGCATAGGTCCGCGCCAACATTCCAAAATGGGGCACGGTGCCCCAGGTTCACGCCCTGGTGTTGGGCGTTAACCTGGGTGCGGCAAGTCCCAACATCGACGCGCGGTCAGCCCGAATCCACTCTGTACCCAGGTTAGCGTCCAGAGAACGGACGCGAACCCGGGGCACCGGGCACCGGGATTTCGCAGG
>Ga0326726_10001445_pt1 | contig 22065 bp, 14 predicted proteins | sample MHFenrmetagenome_2_FD_207603 | JGI IMG/M metagenome (GOLD analysis project Ga0326726, IMG submission 207603) | Lab enriched peat soil microbial communities from Michigan Hollow, Ithaca, NY, United States - MHF15MN | ecosystem: Environmental > Terrestrial > Soil > Wetlands > Peat | place: USA... | reverse complement strand
TATCGGAAACAATTAGTACTAAAGGATTGTCATTCCGAGCGAGGACGCGCCAAAGAACCAGGACGCGCGCTTTTCGCGTCCGGGTTGGCGCGTCCGAGTCGAGGAACCTGCTTTTTTTCGTGCCGCCGATCCGGCTCCCGGATTAGCTGAGAGCTAACAGCTAAGAGCTAAGAGCTGTTTCTCACGCCGGTTTCGTCCTCAAGTTCATATCCACCGCCGCCAGCGAATGGGTCAGCGACCCCACCGAGATGAACTCCACTCCCGCTTCCGCGTACGCGCGCACATTTTCCAGGTTGATGCCGCCCGACGCTTCCAGCGGCACGCGCCGGGTGTGCCGCGCCACCCGTTCCACCGCGCGCCGCACGTCCTCCACCGACATGTTGTCCAGCAAGACGGCCTCGGCGCCGTGCTGCAGCGCCTCCTCGAACTCCTGCAGGTTTTTTACCTCGATCTCGATCGGCTGATCTCCCCGGCGGTTCCGGATGGCGCGTTCCAGCACCGGCGCGATCCCGCCCGCCAGCGCAATGTGATTGTTCTTGATCAGCACTCCATCGCTCAGGTCGAGCCGGTGATTATGTCCGCCGCCGCAGCGCACGCCGTACTTGTCCAGCATCCGCAGGCCGGGCGCGGTTTTACGCGTGTCCAGGATATGCGCGCGCGTGCCTTCCACCGCGTCCACGAATTTTCGCGTCATGGTCGCGATCCCGCTCAGCCGCTGCAGCACGTTCAGGATCACGCGCTCGCACGACAGGATCACCCGCGCGTTGTGCTGGATCACCGCCACCACGTCGCCCTGCTTCAGCCGCACGCCATCGAACATTTCCGGATGGCTCCTGACGTCGGGATATCCGGTGACCGTGCCGTCGAGCTGGGCGAACACTTCCAGGACGCGCCCGATCCCGCCCACTCCCGCCAGCACGCAATCCTGCTTGGTCATCACCGTCGCCGTCGCCTGCTGGTGCGCCTCGATGCAGGCATAGGTCGTCGCATCGCGCGTGGCTCTGTCCTCCAGCAGCGCGTTTTCCAGAACCGCCGTGATTCGTCGTGAATGCCAGTCCATTTCTTTTCTTCAGCACATCTTTAGATGAGTGTCATCCTGAGCGAGGACGTGCCGGCAGACCCGCGCGCCCGGTTTTGGCGACGCGGGCTGCCGACACGCATCCGAGTCGAAGGACCTGCATTCGCCGGTATGCACAAGAAAGCTCACAGGCACCTCAACCCAGCTCATCCAACGCTGCACGTATCCTTCCGTGCACCACCTTCAACTCCTCCAACTGCTTCCTCAAACCCTCCACGACTTTGGGCGGCGCTTTGGCCAGGAACTGCTCATTGCCCAATTGCCGCTCGGCGCTCTCGATCTGCTTATCCACCCGCGCCAGCTCTTTTGTCAACCGCTCGCGCTCCGCGGCCACGTCGATCTTTTTCTCATAGACCACGCGCACGTCGAACCGCGCCGTCGATCGCGCACCCGACGCCTTGGCCAGCGACTCCTCCACGAACTCCATGCCGTTCACGTTCGCCAGCCGCTCCACCGCCCCGCGATTCTCCTCCAACATCCGCCGCACATCCGCCCCGGCATGCACCTGGATCGCCACCGGCTGACGCCCCTCTGCCTTCAATTCCGCCCGCAGGTTCCTCACGCTGACGATTAGGTCCTGCAAGATCGCCATCTCCGTCTCCGCCGCCTCATCCATCTGCCGCGCATCCGCTTGCGGATACCGCGCCAGCGCAATCGACTTCAGCGGCGGCCGCTCATCGTACATGGCATGCCAGATTTCCTCCGTGATGAACGGCATGATCGGATGCAGCAACCGCAGCGCCGCCTCGAACAGGCTCACTAGGTTGGCGCACGCCCGCGCCACCGTCGGCTGATCGTCGCTCGTGTTTTTTGCGGGGTCCCCATCGCGCGCCGCGTGCGATGGGGTGCTGAGCCGCGGCTTGATCAGCTCCAGATACCAATCGCAGAACTCGCCCCAGAAGAACTGATATATCGCGTGGCAGGCATTGTCGAAGCGATACCCTTGGATGGCCTCATTCATTTCCTGCGCCACGCGATTGAATCGTGACACGATCCACCTGTCTTCCAGCGTCGCCGCTTCGAAACCTGCTACTCCCGGTTTTTCTGACCACTGGCCACTGGCCACTGACCACTCATGCGTCTTCCACGCGCCCGCCTCTTGTGCTCGATCAATATTCATGAACATGAACCGCGCCGCATTCCAGATCTTGTTGGCAAACGCGCGATAGCCCTCGGTCCGCGACGGATTGAACGCGATGTCAGTTCCCGGCGCCGCCTGTGCCGCCAGCGTGAAGCGGGTCGCGTCGGTGCCGTACTGCTCGATCACCTCGATCGGATCCAGCACGTTGCCCTTGGTCTTCGACATCTTCTGCCGCTCCGCATCCCGCACCAAAGCATGAATGTACACCTCGCGAAACGGCACACTCTCAGCCAGTTCGTTGCCGCCTGAAGCCTGGTGCCTTGAGCCTTGCGCCTCCGACATGAAGTGGCATCCCATCATCACCATCCTCGCCACCCAGAAGAACAGGATGTCGAACCCGGTAATCAGCAGCGTGTTGGGATAAAACACTTCCCGATCCCGCGTCGCCTCCGGCCAGCCCAGCGACGTGAACGGCAGCAGCGCCGAGGAAAACCATGTGTCGAGCACGTCCGGATCCTGCTCCAGTTGCTGGCTCCCGCAGTGCGGGCACCTGGCCGGCGTCTCGCGCTCCACCGTGATCTGGTGACAATTCCCGCAGTGCCACGCCGGAATCCGGTGTCCCCACCACAGCTGCCGCGAGATGCACCAGTCGTGCAGGTTCTCCACCCACTGCAGATAAATCGCGGCATTATTTTCCGGCGTGAAGCGCAGCGCGCCTGTCTTCAGCACCTCAGCAGCCGCGCCCGCCATGCTCAGGCGGCTGGCACCAGATTCGTTGTCGGGACTCGCGACTCGGGACTCGGGACTCCCGCCAGACTCGTTCTCGGGACTCGCGCCGTCGGGAATCTTGTTCACCGCCACGAACCACTGCGTCGACAGCCGCGGCTCCACGATCGTCCGGCAGCGCTGGCATTTTCCCAGCGGCACCACGTAATCCTTGGTTCCGGCCAGCAGGCCCTGCGCTTCCAGGTCATGCACGATTCGTTCGCGCGCCTCGAACCGGTCCAGCCCCGCGTACGCGCCCGCGTTCTCGTTCATCCGCGCCAGCTCGTCCATCACCGTGATCTGCGGCAGGTCGTGGCGCAGCCCGGCCTGATAATCGTTGGCATCGTGCGCCGGGGTCACCTTCACCGCGCCGCTGCCAAACTCCGGATTCGCCACTTCATCCAGGATGATCGGGATCTCGCGATTCATCAGCGGCAGGATCACCGACTTCCCGTGCAGATGCTTGTACCGCGGGTCTTCCGCATGCACCGCCACCGCCGTATCGCCCAGCATCGTCTCCGGCCGGGTCGTCGCCACCGTAATGAACTCAGGGTGGCCCACCCTTGTCTCGCCCGGTGGAGCCTGCCCCGAAGCGGAGCGAGGGGGCGAGACAGAGCCTGCCCTGAGCTTGTCGAAGGGGTGGGGTTTTCCCGAACCACTCACCGGATACCTGATCTGATACAGCTTTCCCGGCGTGTCCTCGTGCACCACTTCCAAATCGCTGATGGCGGTGGCGCATCGCGGACACCAGTTCACGATGTAATTCCCGCGATAGATCAGTCCTTCGTCGTACAGCCGGACAAACACCTCGCGCACCGCGCGCGACAGCCGCTCCTCCATGGTGAAGTACTCGCGGTCCCAATCCACCGACGTTCCCAGCCGCTTCATCTGCTTCAGGATGGTGCCGCCGTAGTGCTCTCTCCACTGCCACACCCGCTCCAGAAACTTTTCCCGCCCCATCTGCCGCCGGTTAGCGCCCTCGCTCGCCAGTTGACGTTCCACCAGCATCTGGGTCGCGATCCCGGCATGGTCGGTTCCCGGAATCCATAACGTCAGGTCGCCCTTCATGCGATGCCAGCGCACCACGATGTCGCTCTCGGTGTGTTCTAGCATGTGGCCCATGTGCAGCGCGCCGGTGACATTCGGCGGCGGCAGCAGAATGGTGAACACGCGGTCGACCGTCGACCGTAGACCGTCGACTTTCGGCGTCTCCACATGGAACAGTTTCTCCCGCACCCAGTATTCGGCCCAGCGCTGCTCGATCGCGCCCGGGTCATACGCTTTGGGTAATTCATGGGGCATGCGCTTTTCTGAAACTGAAACCGAAACTCTTGCAGCGATATTACAGGCGGGAAGAAAACAGGGTCAAACGTAACGTGGGATAGGAGACAGCGCGCTCCAAAGTTGCACCCCCTACACCATAATATGTGCAAATCGGTGGCGAGGGGCGCGAACTGCGCGTGCGAGCGGGCTGGGCCTGGGCGCTGCGGGAAATCGCGCGGGGCGGGGGGAAATCCCACGTCGGACGATTGTTAACACACTCTGTTTATCGACAAACCTGGAGCAAAACGAAGTCACAACGACAATTTCTCCCTCGCAGTGCGGACTAGCTGATCAAATGAACTGCAGACGGAGCCCGCAGCAGCGTGAATTTGTTTAACGGTGCGCTCAAAACGCTCCGGCTGCTCTGATTCCCACTCTTCAGGGACCGCTTGGCGATTTCCGTTTCCGACAGGAAACGTTTCCGTTGCAAGAAGTGTCAAAAGTTGCTGGCAAGCACCAACAAACGTTTGCCGCAGTTCCTCTAATTCTGAGTCAAGAAACTCGTATTCAGCGCCTCGTCGGTCCAATATGCATTCGATACCGTCGAGCCTTTGCCAATCAAATGACCAACCCGCGAAATTCTGATCCCGCAGAAAATCAATCGAGCCAGTTTGTGACAGTATGGAAAGCAATTCATCAAGTGTTTTTCTATCTTCAGTTCTTGGAGACGGTCCTGCGGCACCGGTGGCCGCCTCTAACTTCCGGGTGAACTCGCGATTCAACTCCTCTACTTCCTTCATTAGGTCGTGCGGGAAAAGGTCCGTAATGATGTTTGCAGTCCTGAGTCTCCGTTGACCCCTGCCCGTAATCCTGGGGTCGGGATCGAGCATTCCAATGACCACGCGTGCTACTTTTCGCTCAATGAGTGTTTCGGCGCACGGAATCTTCGGGTGATTGCGAGTAGTGCACGGCTCCAACGTTGTGTAAACGGTAGCTCCGGCTACAGCAGCATCAGCGAGTCTCTTTTCCAGCGCAATGTACTCTGCATGATTTCCCTCAGCTTCGCCCCGGTGCGCAGTCGCTAATACCTGCCTGTTCTTGACCACAACTGCTCCGACCGCAGGATGCGGTCTGCCGTCGTTCTCCGGAACGCTCTTCCGCGCTTCTTCAATGGCCATTCGAGCAAATTCTCGATCATCATCGCGAACAGTCTTCGTTAACTGAACTTGTCCTCGCCAGACTTTCCACTCCATTAGTACCCGATCATGTCCATGCGCGGAGCTGGTGGTCAAGTTGCTCGTCACATCACCATCTGCCCCACGCGTCTTTACAAAATTGTGGAGCGCCTGAGCGGAATGGCTTGTCTGTAGCTTCTGGGTTTCCTGAACGCTTGTCAGGATTTCACTGAATTCCTCGTCGGTGGGGTCGAGTTTGGCTTCGATGTAAGCCTGGCGGTAACTTTCGAGCCTCGCTTCCATACAGCGTTCTATGTGTTGCACAAATAGTTTCAACATGGTTTGAATCTCTGGACCACTGATGGCGAGATCAGCGACGCCCCTCCGTGCCGCCATCTCCTGTTGTGCCTTGAGCCTTTCGTTACGGGCGATGCTGGCTGACTCGTGTAGCGCGCGCTCGTAAAGCATGGCGGCATAGTGTTTAATCTTGTGGTCCACTTCTCCACTCCTGTGTCTCCCGGACAAAGGCGCACGGACTCGGATCGGCAATTCCGCGCGGTCAGGAGTTTAGCACTACCCTCGCCCTCCGCACCGCGCCCGCGTTCGCGCCAAGTTTGCAGATAAAATGGTGCAGGGAGCGCGAGGGCGCGGGCGGGCGTGGTGCTGGGAGAAGGAGGGGAAAGATTGCGGGCGGGCGGCAGACGGGACCGCTACTGTTGCTCTACGGCAAAGCGTACTTTCCCAAGCTTGTTCATTCCCCTGCGGCTGGTAATGGCTTCGCGGCCAGATGGGCGACAAGTTTCTTCGTCACGTTGTCGGCGAAGCTGGAAGTTACACTTCTTTTCAGCCAAGAACTGTACACAGTGTCGCTCCATAGCACGGTGCCATCTCTCGCGACCAGTCGCACGGCTCCCTGCATACGGTACCCGCAGTCATAGCAGCGTTGCTCTATCCGACCGATGCCGGTCAGGACTGCATCAACTTCGGCGGTGTCGCCGCCGTCTACGCTGTTCTCGACTGCGACGCAGACGGAGCCGCACTTTCTGGACAGCGAGCTGATGAGCTTCGAGCGAACAAGCTCATCCGTCTCGGGACCCATCGTTCCGCCGCTCCATATGACTGCGATCCTGACAGGGTGTTTGGCAACGGGCGGCTGTGCGTGCAGCAATTGCGCGTTGAGCAGCGCCATCCCAAGGACCAGCATCATCAAAAAGGTTTTCATTTCAGGTGCTCCAAGCGGCTCGCAGCCGGTCTGGATACTAATAATACTATTAGTATTATTGCGGTGATAAGGTACGAAGGTAACCATACGGAGGTGATGCAGAGCACTGGCAAACGGACGGTTCAAGTCAACGTTAAGATGAGCGCCGAAGACTTCGAAACGCTTCAGGCGGCTGCGGATAAACTGTGGCCAGATGCCATTTTGAGCAGGTCTGGTATCATTCTCGGGCTCGCAAGGATGGCGGCCAAGGACATCCTGAAGAAGCGTTCTGCAAAGCCCCGCAGGTGATGCCCGCGTGGGGGGTCACCCTTTCCACCTTTTCCCTTCGGCGTCGCGCATCTTCTTGTCCAATTTCTTCACGATTGTTTCCAATATCTGCTGGTGTTTCTTGTGTGGTCTCCTGCGCCCAACCCGCGCATATATAAGCGTTCTGCGGGACAAACCGCTCAATTTTTCAAGCTGCGAAAGCGTGATTTTCTTTAGGACTGGAATTATCTGCGTTTGCCATTCATCCCGTCGCGGGTCGGGATATTCGGTGTAAACGTTCTGTGCCGCGTGAATTAGTCCAGATTCAACCTCTTCCAGGCTGTTCGATTCCTTGCCGATGTATTTAATCTGCTCGACCCGGATGTGCCGTCGTTGCAGCAATCCGACGGTCTGTTTGCCGCAGATTGTTCCGTCTGCACCCGCGCATTTCGATTCCGGGTGGAATTCGTACTCGGTCAGAACATCGCCATACGTCTTCACACGCGCTGTGCTTCGGGTGCCGTGGTGTCCCGCCGTGGTTATGCGGTATGTCTTCCCCGAATATTGGTCGATCCACGCGAGTGCGAGCCATCGGGTCGGGTCATTTTCGTATGGAGCAATCAGGTGGAAGTGTTCCGGGTCCGTACACGGCTGCGGATGGCCGAACGGTCTCACATGGCAGGTCAGCAAGAAATTGAAAGGCTTTATTTGCTCTGCAAACCGCTTTCCGTCGTTGAGTTTGGCTAAAGGTTGGATGACAGCGGGACTGCTAACCGTCGTGCGGCTGACTGCGGGTGATCTTCCGAACTTCGGTGTCTGGGTCGGCAAGCCTAAGGCTTTGCGGATTATGCTCAGCCACGCGTACGCAATCCATTCCCGATCCTCGCTCTGGGGGTCGGTCGGATTTAACAAGTGACCGAGGCCGTGTTCGGACCAGCGGTCGTCTTTATTGTTTACGTCCTTGCGGAGCAGAGTGGAATTACCCCTTCCGTCCCGCAGAAACAGCGAATATCGTTTTGCCGAGATTGCTAAGCAGTAAAGTTGTCTCTGTTTCGCCGTGTGGAGATCGAAATTGTCGTCTTCGATTTTGAGAATTGACCCTGGAATTGCGCTGCGGTCATACGGATTGAGTGTCGCAAATCGGTCTGCGATGTCCCGAACCTGCTGCCATGAAAATGCCTTCACCGTTTCACGTCCATCTTTCATGCGATATTGACCGCCCGGACAGGGCACCAGACCGCCTTTCTCGGTCGCGACAATCGCCATCGAATCGGTATCTTCCATTGTGTACGTCCCGCCTACCTCGACAACGGACTTTTCGAGCAGTGCGAGCATGAGGCGTGCTGCGCCTGTAATCAGAGACGCGAGTGGCGGAAAACAGAATTCGCCCGGCACATCGGGATGCGCAACACGACAAGTGAATTGTTCCGGGTCGATCCCGAAGCATGTGACATGGGTCTTACAGTCAAGCTCTTTGCGGATCATTTCCGCATAAATCCCGTAGCTCGTCGCGTTCGCCAGAACTTTCAGCGCTTTGTCGAGCCGTTGCTTTTCGCTATTGGAGAGGTCCGTCCGCGAGGACAGGCGTTTGCGCTCCTCAATTACAACTTTGAAGAAATCCTGGGTTGTGGGATCAACCTCTATTGCGCCCCGCAGCTTTACCGGCTTGAGCCCTGGCAAGGTGCCGCGCGGCTCCATCCGAAACGCATCCACGATTTGCGGTACGCGCCCGGTCAAGAGCACGGAGGCGACAACATCGGGAAGAGAAAACCACAACGCACTGTCCGCATCGGCACAAAGGTGATTGACCCCAACTTGCCAGTCGTTGCTTTCCCGGCTGTATTTGGCGCGGCAGGGCAGGATATCGCCATTAGGGATGATTTTGACGAACGCGGTCAGATGCTTCCATGTCGGGGGATTAAACAGGTCATTCGCCGTCAATCGGCTAAGAAAATCTCGAATTTCTGTTTGGCAGTGGGGGATGACCTTGATTTCGCGAGCGGTGACAAACCGCCACAGGTCCATGAGGCTGTTGACGGTCGGGTACATCGAAAGGAAATCGGTATACACAACCGGGACTGCAACCTTGCGGATATGCGCGCTGGTTCGCCCGCCATAAAACGCTGACGCTGCGTACCCGAGATATTCTTTCGGAAAATCGGGCTGCCGCTCCAGGCCGGGCTGGATTCCCATTGCGTGGAGGTAAGCCTTACCGATTGAAGCTGGCGAATATGCCTTTGTAGCCTGGAGTGCGATTGGATGTTTGTCGTATTCTTCGAGCAGCTTTACTGCTAATTCCCAAGTGGCCCGCACGTCATCTCGGTTGTAGTCGATGTATTCAGGTGTAATGATCCCGTGCTCTGCGGCGGACTTCTTGGGGTGTTCCACGGCGAATTCTTCGCAAGCCGTTTCTAGCGAATAGCCTCTGTCAGTTAACGCAAACACGAGAGTGCGCAAGTCGAGAAAGTGACCGCGAAACTTGTGTCCTTTTTCTGGCTTGCCTGTGACCGAATCGTCAGGAATCAGGTCCGTCTGGTCAGGCTCATGGCGTGCGGTAAAACCTTTCAGTGCTCGCTTGCTATCGATGTGCTTGATTCCGACTCTTGGCCGATATTGATGTCGGCGTTCTTGTCCTGTTTTGTTGGTGTACGACCACAGTCCTAGCGAGAAACCGCCAGCAAAACGGCCTCGCGCGTCGGTGAAGTCATGGGCAATCCTCGACAAGTCGAACGGGAAGTTGAAAGCTATAAGAAGGCATTGCCCTTTATAAACAGCCTTATAAAACTTATCGAGGAACTGCCGCCGCGTCAGGAGCAACAGTTTTCCATTGGCTGCTCTCGACGCGTGGGTCGCAGCGTAGCTTTCGAGTACCCTCCGGTCCTCTTCGGGCAGGTCATTGGCGTAAAACAGCCCCTCTTCTAGACACCGCCCAGCGACAATGAACTGGTAACTTCCAAACGTGAGGCGCTGTGCCGCATCTTTACGCGTCTCGGTATCGAGGACGAGCGTCGCTCCGGGTCGATCCCAAGCCTTGAGGGAGCGCACACGTTGTTGCGCAGTCGGCGGCTCGGGATAAACGCGAACGGCAATCGGTAACGGATCAGCTTGCATTTGCGGCATGGCTCAACGCTCCGGCACGAATCGTTCGAGGGGTGTGCCTATCCACCACTTCGGTCCGATCTTCTCAACCAAAAACGCGTTCAGTGATTCGAGCAGTTCCGCAGCCCACAACAAGCCTTTCTCGATGAGATGAAGAACGGTGTCCACAAACCCGCGTATACGCGCGGCACCAGCGAGCAGAGGACTGCCATGAGGATTTCTTAAGGTCTCTTGGGGCCAATCCTGTTGAGCCATGCTGAGATCAGCCCGATGGTCGTTCACCGGCACCGGAATCGTGAATGGACTATTTGCTTTGCCAAATGGGTGATGGTTATCCATAGTTTTCCTTCCTCGTTTCTTGCGGTCGCAGGCTGCGCAAATCATGGGATCGCTGCCTTCGATGAGTGCTTCGGGGCGCGATTCGCCACACGCGCACTGCGCGCCAACGCCAACTCGCCGCGCAGCTCCGGCTTTGCGCTGGTATGCGCCGATGGGATTGTTAAGGGGTAGTCTCCTGCTCATCCTAGGTTGACCTCGCATAAAGGGATTCAAAGGAGAGAACACCAGCAGAACCCAGACGGTCCAATTCGTCAGTGTCGGTTAGCAGCGGAAAGCGAACCCGGCGAACATCCGTGATGTGTTTGCCGCGAAATTTCTTGAGTCGAGATGCGTCACCAGTCTGAAGGTAGCGATGAACCGCGTTCCAATACTTGCCGAGAGTGCTAGTTTGGCGGCTATGTCGAGAGACCCGTATGGCGACCGCACGTGTGCCTTCGAGTGTCGGTATCCGCACAATTTTCTTTTTGGTCTTCCTGACCGACTTCTTGCTCTGACGCTTTTGGGTTTCTGACCTGCCCCTGTTACTGCGCTCGTCCGTATGAGCAACAGAGTTTTTCGATGGACCTGTTCTCTTCCGGAGTGACTTGCGAGTAGCCCGCTTGCGGGCCTGTGTCTTGCCTTCATTGCGTCGTCTTGTTTTGGGGCGTCTCATAGCAGCATTATACGGTAGGTTGTTATGATGATCGCCAGACGACATTTCCAAGTAATCTATTGTAACAATGGGTATTACCGCACAATTTGATGGCATTTTCCGATAATTAACCGTATAATTCGTACGTAGAAATAGAAAGTTTACGCATAAATGAGTAACCCCAAAAAAGTAGCCAAGAAACGCAACCAGCCTCTTGACACGTTTCCGGCAAAACCGGGAAGGGGACGCCGCGCACGTATCCGCTCCACAGAGGTCGCAGGTCGGGCTGCCAATTTTCGATGGATTTTTGAACAGGTGTGGGACCGGCTCTGGCCGCTGCTTGACAACGCAACGGGCGAAGAGGACGTGGTCAGAGCTTTCCAGGAGGGAGCCAGCCCGTTTCAGAGGGGGCAGTTTGTACCCCTGGCAGCACTGGCGTTTCAAGTCCTACACGAACGGAAATTTCCCAAGCGGCGGCAGGCGCGCATCAATTTCTTGGCGGACTCACTAGCCGGGGTCGGTGTCGTCACTCCGCGCCGCTCGCGTGATATCTGTGCACAAGAAAGAGCAAAAGAGAAGCGCGCCAAGAGCGCCCATCACATAATCCGTTACGAGTTTTACGTCGAATGCTCTTGTGGGTACAGAGGTCGGTCACAGGACCACTTATGCGCGAAGTGCGGTGCGGCTATCAACTTCGGATCGATTTCAACTTTGAGTCCCTTTCTATCTGGAATTGATGCAGGCGGATACATGCCGAATTTTGAGTTTAATTTTGGAGAGATGAAATAAAGAGCGGGCCTGCCATCTGTTACGAGCAGACGACAAGCCCTAACCACCAAAAGGAGGTATTGGCTCCAATGGCAGCTATAGAAACCGTACGTCAACTTCCTGAATCTCTTCAACCCCGACATGGGGTTATCACACTCTTCGGCTATGGGATCACCGTTCGCATTGATCGCGGTCACCTGATCTTGCACGACGGAATTGGTCCTGCCCGCCGCGAAGCTCGCCTCCCCCGAATTGGACACGGACTTCGCCGTCTCGTTGTGATCGGCTCTGATGGATGCGTTTCCTTCGCAGCACTCCGCTGGCTTGCGGACCAGGATGCCGCGTTTGTAATGCTGGAGCGCGACGGGTCGGTGTTGGCCACAACCGGGCCGGTTCGCCCATCCGACGCTCGGCTTCGCCGTTCCCAAGGCTGCGCGAATCAGACCGGAGCAGCGGTGCGCATCTCGCGCGAATTGATAAGCCGCAAGCTCGCGGGTCAGGAACAGGTTGCACGCGGGAGATTACGGGATTCGGCCTCAGCCGACATCATCTGCCGGTTCCGTTCCGAAATTCCGACAGCACAGACTATCTCGGCTGTGCGACAGATCGAATCCCAAGCGGCAGCCGCATACTGGTCCGGGTGGCGTGATGTGCCGATCACGTTCCCTCGGACTGACCTTGCGCGTGTTCCTGAGCACTGGCGCACCTTCGGCACCCGCAAGTCGGTATTGTCGGGATCACCGCGCTTGGCGACAAATCCCGCGAATGCCATGCTGAATTACCTCTATGCCCTGCTCGAATCGGAAGCCCGGCTTGCTGCCGCCGCGCTTGGACTTGATCCGGGTCTTGGCTTCATTCACGTTGACACGCCCGCCCGCGATTCGCTCGCCTGCGACCTGATGGAAGTCGTTCGACCCCAGGTTGACCGATACGTGCTCGATTGGATCATGCAACAGCCACTAAAACGAGAGTGGTTTTTCGAGCAGCGGGACGGGAATTGCCGACTCATGGCGACGTTCGCTGCACGACTCTCGGAAACCGCACTGATGTTGGCGCGGGCGGTTGCGCCAATGGCAGAGTGGGTCGCTCGCGAATTGTGGTCACGGCAGCGGAAGCCCGCGAATGACATTGCTCCGCCTACCAGGTTGACGCAGCGCCACAAACGAGAGGCAAAAGGTGCGCCATCGTTTTCGCCTCCGGAAAGTACACCACGACCAGAGACGCTCTGTCGCGGGTGTGGGAAGCCGCTCAAAGACGGGCGCACGCATTGTGCTCAGTGTGCCGTCGCTGTCGCTACCGACCGGCTCCTGGACGCTGCTCAAAAAGGCCGTGCCGTTGCGCATACGCCCCAAGCCCGGTCGAAGCAAGGCGTCACGCAGCGGCAACACCGGCGGGCTGAAGCCTCTTGGTTGCCAGCGAATCAGCCCTTATGGCTAACAGCAGAGTTGTACGCAAACGACATCCAGCCGCGTTTAGCGAAGATGTCCAATTCAGCCATCGCATCGCAGATCGGCGTGTCTCGCACTTACGCGGCGCATATCCGGCAGGGATACCGACCGCATCCACGGCATTGGCGGGCGCTTGCGCAATTGGTCGGGGTTTCGGCGGAGCGATGAAATAGTAGTAGGACCAAACTTGCTGAGCAACTGGCTCTTATTCCCGGTTTTCAGAACACATCCGAACTCCTGATTGACACCGGCGGCGACTTTGATAGCCTCTGAGGTTCCCCCTGGATTCCGCACGGAGCATGGATGTCAACTGAGCCTGGGGCCTGGCCCACCGGCGACCGGCCCTACAACGAGTCAGATACACGTTCAAAGCTGATTGACCCCGCGATCCATGCGCGCGGGTGGACGGAAGACCTTATTCGACGCGAGGAAACCGCTGGTGCGATCCAGCAGATTAACGGCAAGCCTCGCCGCGCCGCCAGGGGTCGCATTGACTACACGCTGCGGTTTAAGGTCAACCCCGACACCCAGCCAGTAGCGGTCGCCGTCCTGGAGGCGAAGGCAGAAAATTTCCCACCGACTCACGGCCTGGAACAAGCGAAACAGTACGCTTCTTGCAAGCGGCTAAACGTGCCGTTCGCATTTGCTAGCAACGGACATCTTTTCGTCCAGTACGACCGGGTTACGGGCATAACGTCCAAGCCCCGACCGCTATCCGAATTTCCCGGCCCCGCTGACCTCCGGGTGGCTTACGAACAGCAGGTGGGGTTCAGCCTTGCCGATCCTGCCGCGAAACCTCTGCTGGTTCGCTATGTTCGTGGCGAGGCGACAAGGCGCTATTACCAGGATGCTGCCATCCGCGCTGTTCTGGAAAAGATCGCGCGCTGTGCGCATACCGGCGAACCGAAACGCGCTCTGCTGTCACTGGCGACCGGCGCTGGCAAGACCTTCATTGCGGTGAACCTGCTGCGCCGTATCGCGGATGCCGGACAGCTTCGGCGCGCGTTGTTCATTTGCGACCGGGATGAGCTTCGGACTCAGGCGGCTGGTGAACTCCAGAACTCGTTCGGCAGTGATGCTGCTATTGTCACCGGCAACAATCCGCAGAAGAACGCGCGGGTGTTGGTTGCGACGTATCAGACGCTAGATGTGGACCGGGACGAGGCCACGGCAAACTTCCTCACCGCGAACTATCCGGAGGATTACTTCAGCCACATCATCATTGACGAGTGCCATCGCTCCGCTTGGGGCAAGTGGTCGCAGGTGCTCACGCGTAATCCCGGCGCGGTACAGATCGGGCTGACGGCTACGCCTCGCCAGCTAACCACGACAGAAAGGACGGACGAGGTGAGAGCCGACCTGAAGATCACGGCAGACAACCTGGCCTACTTCGGGGAGCCGGTGTACGAGTACGACATGGCTCAAGGTATCGAGGATGGCTATCTTGCGCTGTGCGAGATTCAGAAGGGCCGCGTCAACATTGACAATACCGGAATCACGCTTGAGGAAGTGATGGCGCACAACCCCGTGGATTCCAAGACCGGCCAGCCGGTCAGCGCCGAAGAACTGCGCCAGTCGTACGAGAAAACTTCCTTCGAGGACAGGATTCTCCTGCCTGACCGCGTGATCGCCATGACGCAGGACTTTTTCAACTACCTTCTCGCGACAGGTGGCCCAGAGCAAAAGACGATTATCTTCTGTGTGCGGGACCGCCATGCCGACGATGTTGCGACCGCAATAAACAACCTGTACGCGAAGTGGTGCGCGGATAATGGCAAAAGGCGTGCGGAACCGTATGCTTTCAAATGCACAGCCAGCGTCAGCGGCAACGACGAATTACCTGACCTGCGCGGCGCGTCATCCTCGCACTTCATCGCCACGACCGTGGACCTGCTGACGACCGGCGTGGACGTGCCGTGTGTGCGCAACATCGTGTTCTTTAAGTACGTCCGCTCGCCCATTGCGTTCTATCAGATGGTCGGGCGCGGCACCCGCATCCACGAACCCAGCGGCAAACTGATGTTTCGCGTGTACGACTACACGAATGCTACGCGGCTATTTGGCGAGGACTTTCGCACGCGGGTGACTGTCCGAAAGCCCACGGAAGGGCCGGAGCCGCCGCCAGAACCACCGGAGCGAACGATTGTCGTTGAGGGGTTCGATGCCCGGGTGACCGATGCGGGCCGCTACATCGTTACCCAGATGGATGGGCGCGCGATGCCGGTCACAGTCGAGGAATACAAGCAGCGCCTTGCCGCCAAGCTGATTGAAGAAGCTCCGAATATCGACTCTTTCCGCGCGCGCTGGGTACATCCCGCACTGCGCCGCGAGATGATGGGTCGCTTGCCAGACGCGGGACGCTCACCACTACTCGTTCGGGAGCTTGAGGAGATGGGCGATTACGATCTCTATGACGTGTTGGCAGAGCTTGGGTATGGAGCCGATCCCCGCACCCGAGTGGAACGGGCTGAGTCATTCGCGTACAAGAATGTGACCTGGCTGGCGAAGATGCCGCAGCCCACGGCGGAAACGATTAAGGCCATCGCTTCGCAATTCAAACGTGGCGGAACCGAGGAGATGGAAAATATCCACATATTCGACTCGTCCGAAGTGCGCCGCGCGGGAGGGCTAGCAGCACTGCGCGATTTTGGTACGCCATCTGAGGTGTTAGCTGAGACCAAGCAGAGGATTTTTGCGGCATGACCGAAGCAGCAGTAGTTACAGCGAGCACGGAACGCCCGGTGCCGAAGGGCTGGCGATGGGTGCGTTTGGGAACCGTAATCATTGGTTCCCAACCCGGCTTTGCTTCCGGTGACCGCGACCCGCAGGGCACAGTTCAAATTCGGATGAACAATGTTGATACGGACGGCTCATGGGTGTGGGATCAGTTAACGCGGGTGCCGACCAATTCCGATACCGTCCGTCGATTCAGAATTGAGGCCGGGGACGTACTCTTCAACAATACGAACAGCACTGAACTCGTGGGTAAGTCGGCAGTGTTCACCGCCTTTTCTGAGCCGGTGGTTTATAGCAACCATTTCACGCGATTGCGTGTACAGCCTAGCGAGTTGGACAGCCGATTTCTCGGTTCATGGCTGCGCTTGCTATGGAAAGAACGGTTTTTCGAGCGAATCTGCAATCGCTGGATCGGGCAAAGCGCCGTAAAAGCCGACAAGCTGCTAAACCTCGAAATACCGCTGCCTCCTGTCACCGAACAGCGACGTATCAGTGACTTGCTTGAGAACAGCTTCGGGGCCATCCAGCGGATGCAGGCGGCTGCTGAGGCACAGCTTGAGACTGTAACCGTTCTTGCAGCGCGCTGTATAAGCGCAGCTTTTGGCTCCCAAATGAATTGCGAATGGGAGGTCAGGACCATCGGTGACCAACTGAAAGACGGCACGCTTATTGCGCATCAAGACGGCAATCATGGCGAGTTCTATCCGCGCGCGAGCGAGTTTGTTCAATCCGGCGTGAGGTTCATTACGGCAAAGCAACTGTTGGCCGATGGCCGTATCGATTTCCAATCAGCACCGTGTCTCACCCCCGCGCGTGCGCAGGAGTTACGGATCGGCCACGGTTTGGGCCAGGACGTGTTGCTTGCGCACAATGCCACGGTTGGTCGCGTCGGGATTGTTCCCCCGAATTGCCCGCAATTTGTTATCGGTACTTCTGTTACCGCGTTCCGTCCCGACCACAGCCGACTCGATCCATTGTTTCTGTTCTTCGCATTGCAAGCACCGAGGTTCCAACAGCAGCTTATTGATTTCATGAAACAATCGACGCGTAATCAAGTGCCGATAACTCGCCAGAGAGAGTTGTCGCTGCCAGTACCTCCTATTTCTGAACAGCGTACTCTCGCAACGAGGCTGATGAAACAGACCGCGCACACGCACGCAATGAAGATTACGGTAGCCGAACAGCTTGAGGCAATTCGATTACTCTCTGCTGCTGTGCTGCGCCGCGCGTTCAACGGAGAACTCTGATGGCTGACAATGACCAGGTGTTTTGGGGTATCCACGTCACCGGTACGGAGGGTGACAACCTGTACCTCCAGAAGGGTTTTATCGCTATCGGGTGGAGCGACATTGGCGACCTGCGCGCACTCGCTCCAACACGCGAGGCTTTCAAGGAACGGATCAGATCGGCATACCCCAAGGAAGCCCACGGTTGGCACATCAATGCAGCCAGCCAACTGTTTCGCTTCGTCCACGAGATGAAGCCAGGCGACGACGTCGTTTACCGCTCCAAGATTGACCGCCAGATTCATATTGGGCAAGTGGTTGGCGAATACGAACACCGACCTGATTTGTCTGATGAGTTCGCCAATGTTCGGCAGGTAAAGTGGATCGGCGCATACCCCCTGACGCAGTTCTCGCAAGGCGCCCTCTACGAGTTGGGATCAGCCCTCACGCTGTTCCAAGTCAAGAACTACATCGATGATTACCGGGCGGCTTTAACTGGCGAAGCCGTCGCTGTGCCGACTCCGAGCGATGCGACTGTCGCAGACGTGGCGAAGGACATTGAGCAGACTGCGCGAGATTTCGTTTACAAGCAGCTCGCGCAGCACCACAAAGGGTATGGATTCCAATCGTTTGTTGCCCACCTGCTCATCACAATGGGATACCGCACCATCGAATCGCCCAAGGGCGTAGACGAAGGCATTGACATCATTGCCCACAAGGACGAACTCAGGCTGGAAGCGCCGATCATAAAAGTCCAAGTGAAAAGCACAGAGGGAGCGGTCGGCGGACCGGAAGTGAAGCAGTTGTCGGGAAACTTAGCTCAGGGCGAATGCGGTTTGCTGGTGACGCTCGGGAGCTTTTCTAAACAGGCGAAAGACTTCGCCAAATCGAAGCCTCATCTCCGTCTGATTGACGGTGACGGGCTGATCGATCTCGTTCTTGCACATTACGAGCAGCTAGACGCGCGTTACAAGGCGCTGTTGCCACTGAAGCGCGTGTACATACCCGAAGCTGTTACCGAGGAAGCTGAAAAGTGGGCGGAAACCAAATCGGAAAAAACGGCAACGGCAAACGCCTAAACTCGCCGCAAGCGGTGAACTCGGCGGTCAAGAGCATTTGCGACATCATGCGCAGATCGAACTGCGCTGGTGCGCTGCAATACGTCCCTGAACTAACCTGGATTCTGTTTCTCCGCATCCTGGACGAACAGGAGACACGCGAAGCGGAACGAGCGGAGGCAGTGGGAGCGGAGTTTACACCGTCTCTTTCTGCGCCGTACCGCTGGCAAGACTGGGCCGCTCCAGGAAGTCCAAAGCGGAAGGAACTAGCGGAAGCTGGAACCCTGGGTTCGTACAAAGGGTTCGTCAACGAGCAACTGCTGCCTCATATCCGCACGCTCAAAGACCAGCCCAACGCGAACGCGCGGCAGAAGGTCATCAGCGAAATTATGACCGGCGTGGAGCGCGTGCGGATCGACACCGAACGCAATCTGCTCGACGTGCTCGACAATGTGCATGAGATCAGCAGCGAGAGCGTGGACGACACGCACGTTTTCACGTTGTCGCAGGTATACGAGGGCTTGCTGCTGAAGATGGGCGAGAAAGGAAACGATGGCGGCCAGTTCTTCACTCCGCGCGAGGTGATCCGCGTCATGGTCCGTGCCATCGACCCCAAAATCGACCAGAAGGTGTACGACCCCGGCTGTGGAACTGGCGGGTTTTTGGCTCAGTCCTACGAATACCTGCGCGAGAAGCACCGCGACACACTTACTGGCGAACAGATCGAAACGTTGAAGAACAGCACGTTTTACGGGCGCGAGAAAGAGAACCTGATTTACCCGATTGGCCTGGCAAACCTTGTGCTCCACGGCATTGACCAACCGAATCTTTGGCACGGCAACACTCTGACCGGGAGCGAGACCTACGGCGGCTTATTCCTGAGCGCGCCCAGCCTTTATGATGTGGTGCTCACAAATCCCCCATTCGGCGGCAAAGAAGGCAAAGAGGCACAGACACGTTTTGCCTACAAGACCGGCGCGACTCAGGTGCTTTTTTTGCAGCATGTGATGGACAGTCTGAAATCTGGCGGGCGCTGCGGAATTGTGATGGACGAGGGCGTTCTGTTCCGCACCAACGAGACAGCGTTCGTCCAGACAAAGCGCAAGCTCTTGGACGACTGCAATCTGTGGTGCATCGTCAGCCTCCCGCCAGGGGCGTTTGTGAACGCGGGCGCGGGTGTAAAGACAAACATGCTGTTTTTCACGAAGGGCTGCCGAACGGAAAAAATATGGTATTTCGACCTGAGCGACCGCAAAGTCGGCAAGAAGAATCCGCTCACTGCCGCTGACTTCGAGGAGTTCTTCAAGCTGCTGCCAACCTGTGCGGACTCGGAACGTAGTTGGACTGTTCCGCGCGAGGAGATCGACGCCAAGAACTACGACCTCAAGGCCGTGAACCCGAACGCGAAGAGCACCGAGGACACACGCACGCCAGAAGAATTGCTGGATTTCATCGAAGCGAAGGGAAAGGAAGTCGCCGAAGCGGTGAATACGCTGCGTGCGATGAGCGCCAAGCAAGATTAAGTAATGAAGCCGAATTCGTAAATGTCCCGCCCGCGCCCGCCCGCGCTCGCTCACGACCTACAATGGAAGCAAGAGGTTCACCATGCGGGATGAGCTTGAAAAATTGAATGGAGAGATCAACGCCAAACTCGCCCTGATCGAGGAACTGAGACAACGGATGCAGACGGCGTGGAGTGAAGTGCATTCTCGTTTAGAGCGAGGCGAGGAGAAACAAGCGTGGGCGGCCCTGGACAGGTACTACGCAGCTAAGGACACGCTCTTCACTGCGCATCAAGGCCTCGCAGTAACTAGTCGGCAAGCAACAAAGGTTATGAACTCTGGCCCCGCACGCGTACGCCCGCGCGCGCCCGCGCCGACGCGCCGCGCCCGCCCCGCCCCGCGCTTTGCACACGAAATGGGGCAGGACGCGGAACAGGGGGGTGCAACTTTGGAGCGCGCTGTCTCCTATCCCGTCAAACGTAACGTGGGAGAAGGGAAGCGCGGGCCCAAATAGCGCCCCCCCGCGCGCGCATTCGTTTGGATGCGCCGCAGGGGATGGTCTGTCGCGAGGCCGCACGCGAGCGCTCGCCCACTCGGGGAGGGGGGCCCACGTTGACTCGTACGCGAAATGAGGGTACGACGCGGACATGCGGGCGCGAGTGAGATCAGGACTTCGGCGCTTTACCCAGCTGGTATCTAGGATCTGGGAAGGAGGCCCATATCTGCGAGGCCAGAGAGAAAGCGTGTACTGTACAAAATTCGAATTACCGTGAGAGCATTTCCAATGTCCGGGTGGGTGGCGAATCCGTTTTTCTCAAACCAGTGTTGGTCATCAAGAGTTTTCCCTTCTTTCTTGGCCCTGATTCTTAATCCGGCTTCCTTGAAAGTGGCCCAGTATGGGATAGGCTCTGCTTGCGGAAGGCTCAGGTGCTCGATTCCGTTGGTCGTGAGTACTATTTCAGTTCCAACTAAGCAGATCACCGCACCAATATCGGATCGAATGTCCCCACCAGAGGACCTGGCTTCGGCGCGAAGCGAGACCGTTGTTCTAAACCGTTCACAAATTGCATCCGCATCAAACACCCCTTTGGGACGCAATCCGAGATCAAGAAGCTCTTCCCGTAAATAGCGCAGCAAGGCTTCCGTTGATTCGTTCCACACTAATTCGGTAACCACTTCCAATGGATCGCTGAGGGGCCGAAGTATCCGAACATTGATCTGGGTCTGTGCATCAACAGCGTAGGCCGGGAGAAAGAAAGGGACCGCTCCGAGGTAACGTTCAGAGAAGTGGAACCCGAATAGCAGATCGTAGCCCTCGGCAGCGACTGGTACAGCCACGCCCCATTTCGAAATGTGGTGCTCTTTCATGGCGCTCTTGAACAGGACTAGCGCATCAGCCGCGTTATAGCCAGTCTCCTTTGTGAACAGATTCGCCAGATTGCCGCGCTCGTGCGCTCTGACCAATTCGCGGAATTCCTCGGCGGCCTGCTTATAGTCAACGTGTTTAGGTTCATCTAATCCGCACTGTGCTGCCAAGTGGACGATTAGATCTTTGAGACCCGACTGGCTAGTCAAGCTAACCGCTTGAAGGTGTACGAATGGAGCGGGGAGCTCGGATGGACTTACCCCGATGCAGCAAGGGACAACTCTATTTCCAAATACCCATGCCCCGCCACTCTCAAAGTTTATCCATGGCCGGGTGACGCTCTCGGGGCTGGCCAATACGAGTGTTGTCTTGCAGTGGCGCAGGTGTTCAACAATCATGTCCCGCCATGGATCTCCGGGGGCGATTGAACGGCGATTGGACGCGTTAAAAACGTTCACGGCTCCTATCAGAGAGTTGCGCACAAATCTCTCCACGGCTAAAGCGACATGTTCGTCTTCATGAATGTGGCTGATGAAAACGCTCGGCTTTTCCTGCATATGTTCGAATGAGTTTACAGCAGTTCGACCACGTGTGGCGTTGAGCCGCTTAGCTACACCTCAATCACAAACGGGCGGGTGGCGCACCCTTCTGTCGTCAAAGAACTGTGGGTTCTATAAAAGGGGATGTCAAGAAACATGTTTCTCCCTTGCCGGATGGCTGCGTGGTGACTCGACATCCAGCCCCCTTTCCTCCCTTCGTAGGAAGGTTTTTTTCGTTGGTGCGCACGAAGCATGTTGCCCGTTCCAGTTCATGACGCGGTACTGCAGCCCTGGTTCCTGAGGCCATCAAGCAGACGGTAGCGCAGTGCGCCAACCATGGTTCTATCTGAGACTCGCGATTGGGCTCGCGGCCTATAGCTTTGTTGGGTTGTCCGAGGGGGCATACGGTGCCCCGTGAGACTCAGTGCCGTGGCACAGAAGGCCTAAACCCACATAGGATACTCACCCTCGAACCCGAGCGCTCCGGAACCTTATGGCGACCCTCGGCATGGACCAGTGGATC
>Ga0326726_10001444_pt1 | contig 22065 bp, 20 predicted proteins | sample MHFenrmetagenome_2_FD_207603 | JGI IMG/M metagenome (GOLD analysis project Ga0326726, IMG submission 207603) | Lab enriched peat soil microbial communities from Michigan Hollow, Ithaca, NY, United States - MHF15MN | ecosystem: Environmental > Terrestrial > Soil > Wetlands > Peat | place: USA... | reverse complement strand
CCGCCTTCCATACACGATCCGGTGGGAGTTCGAAGTCGTGGAGGCACGCCATCCGTACGGCTTCACGATCGACGCGAACGGCGACTTCGAGGGACGCGGCGTCTGGACATTCGCGCAGCACGCCGGCCTCGTCCACGTTACGTTCGACTGGAGCATTCGCGCGGAGAAACCGCTGTTGCGGCACCTGTCCTTTCTCCTGAAACCCGTTTTCGAGGCGAACCATCGCTGGGCGATGGCACAGGGTGAACGCTGCCTGAACCGCGAGCTGTCGCGCCGGCGTACCGTTTAGTCCCAGGCGCGCGCGACCGTGCCCGGCGCCGTCCACCGCAGAAACGACGAACCAATCAGCACGTCGATCACGCGCCGGCAGCTGTCTTCATCGAGGCCCCAGAGACGGGAGGCCTGCAACACGGTCAGCCGCAGTCCGGGCATTTCAAGAAACTCCGAGCGAATCCGGCCGACCAGTTCGTTCATCACTCACCTGCCAGCCGATGTGGAGAGCAAAATGCAGTCCAGTCAGAAGGATTCCAGTCCGGATCCGCCTAATCGCGTGTGACAACGTGTTTTCAGGCCTGTTTTTAAACGGAGCTGAATCGAGGCGCGATCTCGAGTTCTACAAAAACGTCGCAGAAATAGGCGCATTCAACGAAAGTGTCAAGTTCAGGGGCGATGGCGGCGATGGGATCGGCGCGGGGCTGGCCGACGATCTGACAATAGTGTTGTAACAAAGAGCTAAATTGACAACAATGTATTGTGGCGACGGAGACCATCGGGATGAAGGCTAGCGCGGCGACAGTAGCCGCGTCGCAGGGGCGCGAGGCGCGCCGCCTGTCGACGCTTCTTGAAGTCAGTCAGGCTCTTTCAGGCACGCTCAATCTCAAATCGGCCCTGCACCGCGTCCTCGAGGTGCTGGCCAAACACCACGGCGCCATTCGCGGCATGGTGACGATGTTGCGCGAGGGCGGCGAGCTGTTTGTCGAAGCGTCGGACGGTCTGGACAGGCCCGCGCAGTCGGTGCACTACCGCATGGGCGAGGGCATTACCGGGCGCGTCGTCGAAACCGGCAAGCCGGTCGTCGTGCCGCGCGTGAGCCGGGAACCCGCGATGCTCAACCGCGCGGCCCGGCGCACCGACAGCGACGAGCAGGAGCTCAGCTTCATCTGCGTGCCGATTTCGCTGAACCGGCGGGCGGTGGGGGCGCTGGGCGTCGATCTGCGCTACAAGGCCGAGCGCGATTTCGACAGCAGCCTGAAGTTCTTCGGGCTGGTGGCGTCGATGATCGCGCAGGCCGTCAAGATCCAGCGGCTGATCGAGGAAGACAAGCGGCGGCTCGTCGATGAAAACGAGCACCTGCGCCAGGAACTGCGCGACAAGTACGACTTCTCGAACATCATCGGCACGAGCGGCCCCGTGCGGCAGGTGTACGAGCAGGTGGCGCAGGTCGCCACGACGAACACGACGGTGCTCGTCCGCGGAGAATCGGGGACGGGCAAGGAGCTCATCGCGCACGCGATTCACTACAACTCGCTGCGGGCGAAGAAGCCGTTCGTGAAAGTCAGCTGCGCGGCGCTGCCGGAAAGCCTCATCGAGGCAGAGCTCTTCGGGCACGAGAAGGGCGCGTTTACCGGCGCCGAGGCGCGGAAGAAGGGGCGGTTCGAGCTGGCCGAGGGCGGCACGCTGTTCCTCGACGAAATCGGCGACGTCAACCTGTCCACGCAGGTCAAGCTGCTGCGTGTGCTGCAGGAGCGCGAGTTCGAACGCGTCGGCGGCACCGAGACGATCAAGGTGAACGTGCGTCTCATCGCGGCCACCAACAAGGACATGGAGGCGGCCATCGCCGAGGGCGCGTTCCGGGAGGATCTCTACTATCGCCTCAACGTGTTCACGATCTTCGTGCCGCCGCTCCGGGATCGGAAGGCCGACCTGCTGCTGCTGGCGGATCACTTCCTGGAGAAGTTCTCACGGGAGCACGGCAAGAGCATCAAGCGGATCTCGACGCCGGCCATCGACATGCTCGTCAGCTATCACTGGCCGGGGAACGTGCGCGAGATGGAAAACGCGCTCGAGCGCGCCGTGCTGATGTGCGAAGGCCAGGTCGTGCACGCCCATCATCTGCCGCCGTCTCTGCAGACCGCCGAAGCTTCGGGCACCGTGACACGCGTCTCGCTGGCCGACGCGGTGGTGGCGTACGAAAAAGATCTGATTCAGGACGCGCTCAAGACCACGAGGGGGAACCGGGCGAAGGCGGCGCGTCTGCTGGACGCGACCGAGCGGATTCTGAACTACAAGATCCGGAAGTACGCAATCGACGTCCGGCGCTTCAAAGGCTAGCGACGGCGAGGCATATCCAGCCGGCCAGGAACGCGACGCCGCCAATCGGCGTGATCGCACCAAGTGCGGTCACGCCCGTGACGGCCAGCAGGTAGAGACTTCCCGAAAACAGCACGATACCGGCGACGAAGAGCCAGCCCGCCGCTGCGACCGCGCGGCTGTCGAGCCGCCCGGCCGCGGCCGCGGTCAGCAGCAGCGCGAGCGCGTGATACATCTGATAGCGCACGCCTGTTTCGAACACCGCGAGCATCTCCGGCGACAGCCGGCCGCGCAGGCCGTGCGCCCCGAACGCGCCGAACGCCACGGCGATGAATCCCGCGATCGCGCCCGCGAGCAGGAACGTGCGCTCCATCTGGTCTACCTTTCGAGAAGGGATTTGAGCGCCGACAGGGAATGTTCCCATCCCACCGAGATGACTTCGTAGTAGCGGCGCCACCGCGCGTTTTCCTCGAAGCCGCGCTGGCTGACGTGCACAAGCGTCGTCGACTGGCCGTCGGTGGCCGGCGTGCAGGTCACCTCGAAGGCCATCGGACCGATTGGATCGCTGTCGGGCGGAAGGAAGTACGCATCGGCCACGAAGAAACCGTGGCCCGCCTGGAACTGCATGACGGTTCCGCGGAAGACGCCACCCAGCCGGCCCAGCACGTCGTCGCGAAACTCGGTCGCGGGCCACGCGAGCGCGTACGGACCGAGCACGCGCGGCATCGTGACGGCGTGTTTGACCTGGCACCAGGCGCTCAGCGCGTCGGGTTCGAAGAATGCTTTGAGGATGCGATTGGGCGGCGCCGCGATCACGATCGAGACGTTCAGCTCGGGCGCGGTCTTCCTGCTCATCTCAGAGCGCGGATCATAGCATCCCCATCACAGGCCAATGATAGAGTGGCAGGCATATGTCCCAGCAGCCGTTGGCGTATCAGTTCGGTGAGTTTCTCGAGAGCGCCGAAGCGCGGCCCATCCGCATTCTCTCCGAGTACCTCGAGCCGCTCCGCCGATTCCGCGAGCAGAAAATTCAGGATACCGTCGTGTTCTTCGGGTCGGCCCGCGTCGACTCCCGCGAGCGCGCCGAACGCGCGCTCGCGACGCTTCGCGCCCGCGGTGTGCGCGATGCCACCCAGAAGTATGAAGCCGAGCTGACCAAATCGAGGAAGGCCGTCGAGTGGGCGCGCTACTACGAGGAGGCGCGCGAGCTCGCGAAGCTGCTGACGCGCTGGAGCCTCACGCTCCAGTCCGACCACCATCGCTTTGTCGTGACGTCGGGAGGCGGCCCGGGGATCATGGAGGCGGCCAACCGCGGGGCGTCCGAGGCCGGCGGGAAGACCATCGGCCTCAACATCCGTCTGCCGTTCGAGCAGGGCGCCAATCCGTACATCACTCAGGGACTCCACTTCGAGTTTCACTACTTCTTCATGCGCAAATTCTGGTTTGCGTACCTCGCGAAGTCGCTCGTGATCTTTCCGGGAGGCTTCGGCACCTGTGACGAGCTGTTCGAGCTGCTGACCCTCGCGCAAACCGACAAGCTCTCGAAGAAGATCGGCGTCATTCTGTACGGCCGCGAGTACTGGGACCGGGTGTTCGACTTCGGGCCGATGGTCGAATGGGGCGCGATCGCCGAAGAGGACGTCTCGCTGATGCACCATGCCGACACGCCTGCCGAAGCCTTCGAGCTGCTGCGGGGTCACCTCGTCGAACACCACCTGGAGTCGGGGATCGAGCAGGAAGCCGCGGCGCCGGGCATCGCCAAGACCCGCGGGTAATTACCCGGTCACCTGACCGTCATCTCGAGGTTATCCCTTCCGACCCGGGGCCCGGCGTATGCTCGTGGCAGGACACACGGCCTGCAGAGGAGGACCGCCGTCATGGATCGTTCGGCACGACAAGCGATGGTCGACCAGTACAAGAAGGGCTATCAGGAAGTGGCCGATGCCGTCGCCGGGGCGAGCGACGCCGAACTGGATGCGCGTCCGGCTCCTGACAAATGGAGCGCCCGCGAAATCGTCCATCACCTCGCCGACAGCGAGATGACGTCCGCCATCCGCATGCGCAATCTGATCGCCACCGACAACGTCGCCATCGTCGGCTACGACCAGGAGGTGTTTGCCAGGCGGCTGCACTACGACCGGCCGATCGCCGGGTCGCTGGCGGCGTTCAAAGCGGCGCGCGAGACGACCGCCGAGCTGCTCGACCGCCTGAGTGAAGCCGACTGGAAGCGCGAAGGCACACACACCGAGCACGGACGCTACGGGATGGACACGTGGCTCGGCATCTACAGCACACACGCGCATGATCACGCCGCTCAGATTCGCCGGGCTCGAGCGTCATTGAAGAAGTGACCCGACACCTCCGTTTGGAGGAGAATGCCGCGCGTGCCGGGTCGACTTTTCCAGCGGAACGAGTGGAAGTTCTTCAGCGTGTTGCCGAAGGCCGATCTGGGCCTGGCCGCGGCGTGGTGGATGCTCCTCATCCTGCGCGGCGTCCTGCCGGCGGTGTTTGCCGTCGCGATGGGCGCTCTTGTCGCGGCCGTCCAGAGTGGCGCTGCCGTCGGCGGCATGCTCGGGTTCGTCGGCGCGCTGTTCATCGTCCTGCAGATGGCGGCGCCGATTCACCTTGCCGTCAGCTATAACCTGGGCGACCGCACGGCGGCGTGGCTGTACGACAAGCTGACCGACGCCTGCATCCGGCCCCCAGGCATGGGCCACCTCGAAGACCAGAGACTGACCAGCGACCTCACGGTGGCCCGCGACTTCGACCTCGGCATGACCGGGCCGCCGCTCAACGTCTCGCTCGACTTCATCGCCGGCAGCCTCGTGAGCTCGTTCAGCGGCGTCGCGCTCGCCCTGGTGCTCTTCGGTTTCGCGTGGTGGGCACCGCTCCTCCTCGGCGGCGCGTGGCTGTCGACGCACTGGCTTCTCCGTGAAAGCGGAGTCTGGAAGGATCGCAACACCGACGAAGTCCGCAGCGCGCAGCGCGACGCCGACTACGCGTTCAACCTGGCCGTCGATCCGCCCGCGAGCAAGGAACTGCGGCTCTTCGGCCTCTCCGACTGGACGATCGCGCGCTTCATCAAGCGCCGCACGCGGCTGCACGACCTGCAGTACGAAGCCACACGGCTGCGCGAGCGGCCGGTCCTCACGAGCCTGCTCGTCGTCTCCGCCGCGAACGTCATCGTCTTCTGGGCGCTGGCGAGCGCTGTCGTGAACGGCCGCCTCGGCCTTGGCGAGCTCGTGGTGTACGCGCAATGTGCCGTCGGTACCTCGCTGATCGCATTCGGCGGTTTGAACTGGGCCCTCGACGGAGCCTCGGCTCCCGTGAGCGCGGTGTTGCGCCTTGGTGGGGCGATGGCTCCGGCGGGTGCGCTGTCGAGCGGCGCGCGCCAGGCCACGGCGATGCCCGCCCGCGACGTCCGCTTCCGGGATGTCAGTTTCGCGTATCCGGGCGGGACGGCTGTTCTCGATCACTTCGATCTCACGATTCCAGCGGGCTCGTCGCTCGCCATCGTCGGGCAGAACGGCGCCGGCAAGACGACGCTCGCCAAGTTGCTGTGCCGGCTCTACGATCCCCAGGCGGGCGCGATCGAGATCGACGGCGAGGACCTCCGCGGCTTCGACATCGCGTCCTGGCGTGCGCGGCTCGCCGCGGTGTTTCAGGATTTCATCCGCTTCGAGCTGCCGCTTCGCGACAACGTGTCACCGGCCGGCGCGCCCGACTGGGCGATCGAAAAGGCGCTCGAGTCGGCCGGGGCCGCGGGCCTGGCGGGCCTCGACACGATTCTGGCGCGCGGCTACGAAGGCGGCACGGATTTGTCCGGCGGCCAGTGGCAGCGCGTGGCGCTGGCCCGGGCGCTCTGCGCGGTCGAGCGCGGCGCGGGCGTCGTGCTCCTCGACGAGCCGACCGCCCAGCTCGACGTTCGCGGCGAAGCGGAAATCTTCGAACGGATCCTGGCGGCCACGCGGCACTGCACGACGATTCTGATCTCGCATCGCTTTTCCACCGTGCGCCAGGCCGATCGCATCTGCGTGCTCGAACACGGCAAGGTCGTCGAGCTCGGGACGCACGACGAGCTGATGGCGCGAGGCGGCCGCTACCGGACGATGTTCGATCTCCAGGCGCAGCGGTTCAGCATGGGCGAAGACGAGGAAGGGAAGGTGTATGACGTCCTCGCGTGAGTCATCGGGGCGGGCCGCCGCAGATCGCGTCCGCGCCGGGTTCGTCCCGATGCGCGATGCAGTAGTCCGCAATCGCACGCTCTACTTCGCCGCGTGCCTGACGCGTGCGGACGGCTCGCGAGATTGCGTGTGCAGCGGCAAGCCAGTCGAAGCTCACACCGACGGCAGTGGAATCGTGGGCGTCCCGATTGCTGCCGGGCGGGGCGGGAAACTCGGGCGGCGGCGACACCCACGGCGGCCGCTCGAAGATGTCCTGCAGCGGGCGCCGCTGCTCGATGAAGACGGAGAAGTCTGCCTCGGGCAGCTCCAGCGAGAAGCCGGAGGGCGGTTTCTGCAGCGCCTCGCGGATGCGCTCGAACGAGTCGCCGTCGGACAGTTGCTGCGCGCGCGCCGATCCCGCGAACGACGTCAGCACGCAGGTCAGCCAGAGCGAAATCGTTCGCACCCAGTTTCGACGATACCAGTTCCAGTTTGGCCGGTCGAGGACTGGCGATGACGGCAAAGCCACGACCGGCGGACGATCTGCCGCCGACGCTGTCGTCGATGTGGCGCCTCTGCAAGCTGGGCCACCACTACGAGCCGTCGCTGATGCTCGTCGCCTTCACGCTGTCGCTGGCCGCCGCGCTGCCCGACGCGCTGATGGCGCTGTGGTTCAAGCTCATCGGCGATGGCGCGATGCGCCGCGACACGCGGCTCGTCGTCATCGCCGCCGCCGCGCTCGGGTTCTCCGCCACGGCCACATGGTTTCTGAGTATCGTCACGACACGGGTGCAGCGCCGCTTCCGCGATCGGGTGACCATCGCCCTCGAAGCGCACGTCGCCAGGCTGCAGGCGACCATCTCGACGATCGCTCATCAGGAAGTGCCCGAGTACCTCGATCGCCTGGCGATGCTGCGCGACCAGGTGTTCGTGCTCGACCACATGTACTGGTCGCTCTTCACGACCTGCAGCTGGATTCTTCGTCTCGCCGTCACCGTCGCTCTGCTCGTCTCGATCCATCCCGCGCTGTTCGTGCTGGCGGTGTTTGCGGTGCCCACGGTCCTGACGTCGACGTGGCGGCCGGGGGTGGAGCGCGTGGCGCAGGAGCGCGCCGCGCCATTCAACCGCCTCGCGCGTCACCTGTTCGTCGTCGCCACCACGGCGCCTCCCGGGAAGGAAGTACGGGTCACCGGCATCGGCGCGAGGCTGGCCGCCGATCGTCGCAGCTCGTGGGAGTCAGGTTTCGGACCGGTGTCGTCGTCTCGCTGGGCGTCGGCGTGGTGGCACACCGCCGCCTGGGCGGTGTTTGGCGCGGCGTATGTCGGGGCCGTGGTGTTCGTCGCCGTCGGACTCAACCGATCGGCGGGCAATGTCCTGCTGGTGCTGGTGGCTGGCGCGCGTCTATCGGCCTACGTCGGCGCGACGGTCGGTGAAATTGGATTCCTGCGCGGTTTCTGGTCGTACGGCGCGAGACGACTGGTCTGGCTCGAGAACTACGCCGCGTCGCTCACCGCATCGGCTGACCTGCCTGTTCCCGACAAACTGACGAAGGGTATCCGCTTCGATCACGTCTCGTTTTCGTATCCCGGCTCCGATCGCGTCGTGCTGAACGATGTGAGCGTCGATTTGCCGGCCGGCGCTGTGGTCGCTATCGTCGGCGAAAACGGCGCGGGCAAGAGCACGCTCGTGAAGCTGCTCGCCAGGATGTACGAGCCGACGGCCGGACGGATCCTCGTCGACGGCGTCGAGCTCGGCCGGATGCCGGCCGTCGAGTGGCGCGAACGGCTCGCCGGCGCTTTCCAGGATTTCTTCCGCTTCGAGTTCCGGGCGCGGCGCTCCGTCGGCGTCGGCGACGTGCCGCGCCTGGACAACGAGCCGGCCGTTGTCACCGCTGTCGCGCGTGCCGGGGCGGACGATGTGGTGGTGAAGCTGGTGTCGGGGCTGGAGACCCAGCTTGGGCCGACATGGCCGGGTGGCGTGGAGGTGAGCTTCGGCCAGTGGCAGAAGCTCGCGCTCGCGCGCGGCTTCATGCGCGACCGGCCGCTCGTCCTCGTGCTCGACGAGCCGACCGCGGCGCTCGATGCCGAAACCGAGCACGCGCTCTTCGAACGCTACGCGGCTGCCGCGAACGACAACGAAGGACGCCTCACGCTCCTCGTGTCGCACCGCTTCTCGACGGTCCGCATGGCCGATCTCATCGTCGTGCTCGACGGGTCGCGCGTTGCCCAGGTCGGTTCGCACGCCGAGCTGATGGCGAAGGGCGGGCAGTACGCGGAGCTCTACGGCATTCAGGCGGCAGCGTACCGCTGAACGGCGGTGGCCGGTGATCGGTGGTCAGTGGCCGGTGGTCAGTAGAGAAGGTAGCGTTCGCGCGTCTTCGTGAACGCGCTGACGGCAGGCTTCCACGATTCTGCGATCTCACGAGCCGGGACCCCGGCTTCGATTTGTTCCCGCAGTTCAGAGGATCCCGCAAGGATGTCGATGGGCATCTTGTCGTGTTCGTACTCGTACGGCGGGTTGCGCCACGCGAATTGATCGAGTCCGGCGGCACGGAAGGCCGCGATGAGCGCCACGCCGGTTTCGACTGGCTTGAAGGCCCGCCGGTCGAGCACGTGAATCTGACAGCCGGCGCATGTGGTCTTCGCGTGCTTCTGAAACGTGGGCTCGAACACCGCCGGCCGGAAGTGGACGCCGGGCAGCCCTGCCTGGTTCATGGCGCCGGCGAACCGCTCGGCAACCGGCCATGGCGCGCCGACGATCTCGAAGGGCCGGGTCGTCCCGCGTCCCTCTGACACGTTTGTTCCCTCGAACAGCACAGTGCCCGGATACACGATCGCCGTGTCGAGCGTCGGCATGTTCGGCGACGGGATCACCCACGACAAGCCGGTCGAGTCGAAGTACATCTCGCGGCGCCAGCCGCCCATCGCGATCACTTCGAGGTCCGCGCCGATGCCGAACTCCGTGTTGAACAACTGCGCCAGTTCGCCGATCGTCATCCCATGCCGCATCGGAATCGGGTACTGGCCGACGAACGATTCGTAGCCGCGGACGAGCATCGGGCCTTCCACGTCGGCTGCACCGATTGGATTCGGCCGATCGCAGACGATGGCTTTCACGCCGTGCTTGCGCGCGGCGATCAGGCAGTTCGCCATCGTGTAGATGAAGGTGTAGATGCGCGACCCCACGTCCTGGAGGTCGATGACGAGGGCGTCGAGGCCCGCGAGCATGGCCGCGGTGGGTTCGCGCGTTTCGCTGTAGAGCGAGTACACGGGCACGCGGCGGGTGCAGTCCTGCCCATGGCCCGTCTCGATCATGTTGTCCTGCACGTCCGACCGGAAGCCGTGCTGCGGGCCGAAGAGCGCGGCGAGCGTGACCCTGGGGTACTGGGCGAACAGATCGGCGACGTGACGCAGGTTGGCGTCGACCGATGCCGGATTGCAGACGAGGCCGACGCTCCTGCCGTCGAGAGAGGACGAAGCGAGCAGACGCTCGCATCCGAGCTGTACGCGCATGCCGCCGATTATTTCACGCCATTGCTGGGCGGTGCGCAATCTTGATTTCGTACGTCGATGTCCCCGGGCTGATTGCAGAATCGTAATCGGTGCGAGCGCGCCCGGGCCGCCCACGAGCGCGGAAGTCATCGAAACAGTGCTCTGCTCGCTCGGCGACGACCACAGTCAACGCGTCAGATGTTTTCTCTCTCGAGAGTCGCGCGGGCGTGATGCGCAACGACGGCAGAAACACCGCGGAAATACGGCGCGTTCCCGCTCCGCGTCGGTCGCGGCATTTGGATTGCGTTAAGGAAGGACGAGATAACGCGACGCGCTGCATGAGCCGCAGTTCGCCGTTGCTGACATAGGGTTCGTTCACCTCAGGGAGGGTTGGAATGCGCAGGCACGCTTCGTTGCTCTCGGGTATCAGTCTCTTGCTGACGCTGTTCTGGTCAGCGCCGGCCCACGCGACCGAGCTGATCGACTTCGGCACAGGGCTCGCTGGCGCCGGGGGTCACATGAAGTATGACGGAGCGTCCGGGGCCCTGACGGGGGAAGGCATCCTGATAGGCGTCATGACAGCGGTGGGCACAGCCAACGATGGAGTCCGACTCACCTCGGGCCCGGCGCCGTGCTTCATTCCCTACTTGTGCGCCGAACTCGAGTTCACGACGGGCGCGCTGGACTCGTATTCGAACGGCGTCTATTCGTTCAAGCCTGGCGGCGAATTCAAAATCACTGGTGGGATTCTGGGCACCGGCATCGCCAACGAGCCGCTGCTGTGGGGCACCTTCTCCGGTGATTCGGTGCTCGACGGCGGTCAGCTGAAATTCAACGCCGCTGGTACCGACAGCCTGAGCCCGGCGCTGCTGGCCTATCTGGGTATCGCGGCGGGAACGCCGTTCGAGTTCATCGGGTCGGTCATCGGCGCCAACCTCGGAAATCCGGGCGCCTACAACGGCGGCTCGTTCGACGTGACGACGGTGAGCTCGGACATCTCGAGCATCAGCACGCCGGAGCCCGCGACCCTCGCGATGATGCTGATTGGCGGGGCTCTCTTCGGAGTACGTAGACGTCAACGCGCGCAGTCGCGGGTCTCGACGCCCGCCGTCTGAAACCAGCCGAACTCGATTGAGGGCGAGACCAGCCGCGAAGACTGGTCTCGCCCTTCTCTCCGTTTGCAACCTTTTTCCGCCCCGTACTTGCTTGTTGTTGCAGACCGTTGATAGACTACGCGCCCTTGGTGGTGGGCCACTCCGCCTGCTTTGCCCGCGACGAGAGCCGATCGAGCCTCTAGTCTGACTCGTTCTCCTCGAACGTGACCGCTGAGCTCCGGTGCAACCACCCTGATGGAGGGTGTGGCTCGATCGAACGCGAGGAGAGGAACGGTATGGGTCGAAGGCTTTACGTCGGCAACCTTCCATACAGCGCAGGAGAGGCGGAACTTCAGGAACTCTTCAGCAAGGCGGGCACAGTCGAGTCGGTCCGCGTCATGCGCGACGCCGCGACCGGCCGCGCCCGGGGATTCGCGTTCGTCGAGATGGCGACCGACGACGAAGCGCAGAAGGCGGCCTCCGAGTTCAACCAGTTCCAGATGGGTGGACGCAGCCTGACGGTCAACGAAGCCCGGCCCAAGCCGGAAGGCGGCTTCGGCGGTGGCGGTGGATACGGCGGAAATCGCGGCGGCGGCGGCGGTGGCGGCGGACGCCGCGAACCACGGTGGTGACGAGATGAAGGCGTGGGCTAAAGGAGACCGCGTGGCCCAACCCACTTATGGGTCGGGCACGCTGGTGGAAGTGAACGAGCATCACACGGTGATCGATTTCGACGAGCATGGCCGCCGCACGTTCGCGACGCGCCTCGTCGTCCTCTCGGCGACAAACGACCCCGCGCCGGCCAAGACGCCGCGCAAGCGCGCGGTCAAGAAGAAGACGGTCGAGAAAGCCTAGCCGTCGCGCTTCATCCGCCGGATCGCCTTCGCGCCGATCCGGCCCTGACGTTTCCGCTCCGCCGCGGCGCTCTGATCGCCCTTCGATTCCTCATAGCGCAGCTCCTTCAACAGTTTTTCGTACGACGCCAGACGGTCCTCGCCGATTTCGCCGCGCTCGACGGCGGCCCGGACCGCACATCCCGGTTCGCCGCGATGGGCGCAGTCGGCGAAGCGGCAGTGCGCCGCCAGCGCGTCGATGTCGGCAAAGACCGCCTCGAGGCCCTGGTCCGCGTCCGACAAGGTGAACTCGCGCATGCCCGGCGTATCGATCACCAGCCCGCCCTGCGGCAACACGAACAGTTCGCGATGCGTGGTGGTGTGCCTCCCGCGGCTGTCGTGCGCGCGCACGCCCGCGGTCGCCTGAACGGCGCGGCCCAGCAGCTGGTTGAGCAGCGTCGACTTGCCCACACCGGACGAACCGACACATCCCACAGTGACGCCCACGCGCAAGTACTCGCCGAGTGCGTCGACGCCCTCGGCCGTCAACGCGCTCACCGCATGGACGTCGACGCCGATGGCCACGCGTCGCAGTTCATCGACTCTGTGGTCGACGTCCTGGCAGAGGTCGGCCTTGTTCAGCAGCACGACCGGTCTCGCGCCGCTTTCCCAGACCGCCGCGAGATAGCGCTCGGCACGGCGAACGTTGAAATCATGGTCGAGTCCTGTCATGACGAAAACCGTGTCGATGTTGGCGGCGATCACCTGATCGTCGGGCCGGCCGCCCGCGGCGCGGCGGACGAAGGCGGTCCGACGCGGCAGCACGGCCTCGACGATCGCAGGTCCGTCTCCGGCGCTGCTCTCGGGAAGGCGGACGGCGACGAAGTCGCCGACCGCCGGCAAATCAGATCGGCGCTCGGCCCGATGGCGCAGCCGTCCGGCGAGCGCGCCGGATCGCTCGCCGCTTTCGGTTTCGATGCGATACGCGTCGCGATGCTCGACGACGACGCGACCGGGAACGAGAGACTGTGAGAGGTAAGGGTCGAACACGTCGCGCCAATGCGCGTTCCAGCCCAGCAAATGCAGGTCCATTGATTGCTCCGCAGACACACCACGACACGACGGTCGTGCGCGTCACTCTTCAAGTTGTTGAAGGGATAGTGGAGAACGCTAAGCGCGGGCAATCATAGGCGCGGGGTGATTATAGCCGCTTTCAGTCGCTGCATGGCTAGTCAGCGACGATGGTCAACCACGAAGGCACGAAGCACACGAAGACGCACGAAGAACACTTTGTACAAGAGATTCTTCGTGCTTTCGTGTCTTCGTGGTTGACAGGCGTTGAAACAGGCACGGACGCTGATAAAAGCGGATGCGCTCGCCTATCGTTCAAGAAAATACTGAATCGCCGGCGTGACGATGAGCGAGAGCACCATCGAAATCAGGATGCCGCCGATGACCGCGACGGCCAGCGGCTGCAGCATCTGCGATCCGGCGCCGATCGCCAGCGCGAGCGGCAGCATGCCCGCGACCGCGGCCAGCGCGGTCATCACGATCGGGCGCAGCCGCCGGCGGCCGGCGTGGACGATGGCTTCCTCCATCGACATGCCCTCGGCCCGGTACTTCTGGTTCGCGTCGAGGAGCAGGATGCCGTTCTTCGCCACGATGCCGACGACCATGATCAGGCCCATGAACGAGGAGACGTTCAAGGTCGTGTGGGTGATCAGCAGCGAGAAGAGCACGCCCGAAGTCGACAGCACGGCCGACGAGAGGATGGCGACCGGCGCCGTGAACGAGCGGAACTCAAACAGCAGGACGAGGAAGACCAGGACGATCGCCAGCAGAAGCACCACCGTCAGATCGCGAAACGACTTCTGCTGTTCCCGGTATGTGCCCGCGTACTCGACGCGGATCGACGGCGGCAGTTTCAGGTCGGCAACGGCCTTCTGTACCGCGGCGACGCCCGTGCCCAGGTCGACGCCCTCGAGGCGCGCGGTCACTTCAACGAGCTGCTGAAGGTTTTCGCGACGGATTTCGGTTTGCCCTGGCAGCTCGTCGATGGCCGTCAACGATCCGAGCGTCGCCGTCGATCCGTTCGAGTTGACGAGCAGCGTGCTGCTCATGGCCTCGAGCGATCCGCGAGTCGCGGCGGGAAAGCGCACGCGCACCGGGTACGTCCGGCTGTTCATCAGCACCGGTGCTGCTGCCGGCTCGCCCTCGACCATGGCGACGGTCACGGTGCCGAGTTCCTCGGGCGTGAATCCCGCCCGATCGACCGCCTCGGGATTCACGGTGAATCGCACCGCGGGCCCGCTCGTCGTTTTTTCGATGCCGTCGGCAATGTCGACGACCGCCATCTTGCCGCCGATCTTCACCTTGCCCAACGCCTCCGCGATCTGCGGCGCCCATGTCGCGAGCAGCTCCGGATCCTGTGAGAACAGCTTCACGACCACGGGTTCCGGCGCGCCGGTCAGGTCGCCGATCATGTCCTGAAGCTTCGAGATGAACTCGACGTCGAGGCCGGGCTCCGCCCTGGTGATCTTGCCTCGCAGTTCGCTGATGATTTCCTCGGAATCCCGGCTGCGTTTGGGTTTCAGCTTGACCGTGAAATCGCCGGTGTTGGGCTCGGTGACCGCGGCGAAGCCCAGCTCCAGCCCCGTCCGCCGCGACGTGCTCTCGACCTCCGGCGTCGCGCGAAGAATCGCGTCGACGCGGCGGAGCACGCGGTCCGTCTCCTGCAGCGAGGTGCCCGGCGGCATCACGTAGTCGAGGATGAAGCCGCCCTCGTCAAACGCGGGCAGCATGTCGCTGCCAAGTGCCTGGTACGACAAGTACGACGCGGCGATCAACACGAGGCCGAGCGCGCCGAGCGCAAACGGACGATGGAGCGCCTGGCGGATCGCGCGTTCGTAGAACGCGATGATGCGTGCAAACAGCCCGGACGTCGGCTCCTCTTCGTGCACGCCATGCTGGTGCCGGCGGATGAGCCGCGTGCTGAGATTGCTGGTCCACACGAGCGCCAGCACGAGCGACGTCAGGAGCGCCACGCTCATGGCAATTGCCAGTGCGCCAAAGAAGCTGCCGGTCACGCCGGTGATCGTGATGAGGGGCAGGAAGACCACGATCGGCGTCAGCGTGGATCCGATCAGCGGGACCGTCAGCTCCTTGAGCGCGCTGGCCGTCGCCTGCAACGGGCCCTCTCCCTTGTCGCGATGCAGCACGATGTTCTCGACGACGACGATCTTGTCGTCGATGACGAGGCCGACCGCCGCGGCGAGTCCGCCGAGCGTCATGAGGTTGAAGCTCTGACCGAGGAGCTTCATCGCGATGAACGTCACCACCATCGTCACCGGGACCACGAGCCCGGTCATCGCCGCCGTGCCCCAGTCGCGGAGGAAGAGCCAGATGATGAGAGCCGCCAGCACCAGGCCGATGACGATCGCGTCGCGAACGCTGCTGATCGACGCCACGACGACGTCGGACTGGTCGTAGAACAGGTTGAGTTCGACTCCGGCCGGAAGCGACGGTTTGATGGCGGCGATTTCGGCGTGTACTTCGTCGGCCACCTGCACCGTGTTGCTGTCCGGCTGGCGGTTGAGGCTCAACAGGACCGCGGGCTTGCCGTTTGCGGTCACTGCCGTATACACGGGCTCGACCGCCGACGTCACGTTGCCGACGTCCTGCACGCGAACCGGGACGTTGTTCACGTGCTTGATGACGACCTCTCCGATGTCTTCGAGACTCCGCGCCTGCGCGGTCACGAGCCCGAGAAAGAGCTGGTGATTGCGGCTCAGCAGCCCGGGCGAGTCGATGATGTTGGTCCGGTTGATGGCGCCGAGGATGTCGGCGATCGACGTCTTCGCTCGAAGCATCCGTGCGGGATCGACCACGACGTGGAACTCCGGACGCTGCCCGCCCTGGACCAGGACGCTTGCGACACCGGACAGGCTGTTGAGCCGCGGCTTGATGTCGTACGTCGCGATCTCCCACAGATCCGTCTGCGGCGCCGTGTCTGACGTCAGGCTGTATCCGATGATCGGGAAGCTGGAGAAGTCGAGGCGACGCGACTGGATCCGCGCGGTCGCCGGCAGCGAGCTGCGGGCGAGCGACAGCGCCGCGTCGACCGTCTGCAGCGTGTCGATCATGTCGACGTTCCAATCGAAGAACAGGTCGATCTCCGCGGAGCCCCGGCTTGTAATCGAGCGCACGCTCTGGAGCCCTGGGACGGATCGAACGGCGGCTTCGATCGGGCGCGTGATCGACACTTCCATCTGCTCGATCGGCGTGACGCCGTTGTCGACGCCGACGATGATGCGGGGGAAATTCGTCGTCGGAAAGACCGACACGGGGAGCGTGAACGCCTGCCACACGCCAATCACCGTGAGGATGCCAATCAGGAAGATGATCGGCTTCGAGTACCTCGCGAACCAGTAGTGGTCCGGATTCTCGTCGTCCTGGAGCGGTGCTTCGGGAGCCGGCGTCACGACTCTTCGGGCTCTTCTTCTTCCTTGGCCGGCGCGATCTGCACTTTGGTCTTCTCGAGGACTTCGGCATCGAGCTTGAACAGCTCGTACGCGCCTGTTGTCGCGACGCGATCTCCGCTGCCCAGGCCGTCCGTGACCTGTGCCTTGCCCGCGTCTCGAATGCCAACGGCGATCTTCCGCAGGTGCGGCTTGTTGTCCTTGTCGATCAGGATCGCGTACGTCCCGCCCTGCGGGCTCGTGAGCACGGCGGACTGCGGGATCACCAGCGCGTTTGGCACCGTCTTCGCGACGATCTCGACACGCACACTCGAGCCGGGCCGCAGCTTGCCGTCTTTGTTGTCAGCTTCGACCCAGACTTCGACGGTGGTGTTCGCGGCGTCGAGCGCCGCACTGACCTGCGTCACCCTGGCGGCGATCGGCACGCCGCCGTCGCCGATGAGATTGGCGTTGTTGCCGGCGGCGATTTGCCTGGCATCCGTCTGCGACAGGTGCGTGCGCGCGATCACGCGCGAGACGTCCATGACCGTGACGACCGCCGCGCCGGCCGGGCCGGTTTCGCCGGGATAGAACGGCAGGTCCGTGACGACGCCGTCGATCGGGCTGATGATGCGCGAGTAGGAATACTGCGCCTGCGCCGCCTCGTTGCGGCCGCGAGCGGCGTCGCGCTGTGCGGCAGCGGCCTTGAGCGCCTGCTCGTTGGCGAACGTTCGCAGGTCGTCGAGACGCTTGCGCGCGGTCTCCGACTGCGCTCGCGCCTGGCTGAGCGCGACCTGCGCGTCGTTGACGTCCTTCTGCGCGATGGCGCCCTCGCGGTAGAGGCGCTGGCGGTTGTCGAAGACCGACTGCTGCGCGTTGACGGCATCCTGCGCCGCTTTTGCATCGAGCTCGGCCTTCTGCAGTTCCTCTGGAACGGTTGCCTTCGAGGTCGTCTCGAACGTCGCTTCGGCCTGGCTCAGGGCGGCGCGGCTTTCCGTGGCCGCTCCCGCGAGATCCTGGTTTTCGAGCTCGACAAGCAGCTCGCCCGCGCGGACGCGGCTGCCGCGCTGCACGTTCCACCGTTTGATCGGCGACGAGATCTTCGGAACGATGGCAGCCTGCTGGCGCGGATAGAGGAGGCCGTCGGCGCGAATCGTCCGCTGGATTGTCTTCAGCAGTACTGGTGCGACGTCGACCGTGACGACCGGCGCCGCCTCTTCTTCGCTCTTTCCGCGGCAGCCGGCGACCAGAGTGGCCGCGACGATTGCCGTGACGAACCAGTTCCGCATCAGAAGCTTCCCGTCAGCGTCTGCAATTGAGCGATCGCCAGACGATATCGCGCCTCGGCGTCGTCGGCCGCGTTGCGCGTCTGCAGCAGCGTGTTCTGCGCATCGACCACCTCGAGCGCCGTCGATTCGCCCGCCTGATAGCGCAGTGTCGTGAGCCGCAGGCTTTCGGCGGAGAGCTCGGCCGCGCGCCGCAGGTTGGCCACCGCATCCCGGGCGGTGAGCGCCTCGTTGTACAGCGAATACAGGTTGCTCACGAGCTGACGCTGCGTCTGGCTGAGCGTCGCCTGCGCCTGCTGCCGCCGTGTCTGGCTCTGATGCACCTTGCTCCGCAGCCCGCCCCAGTCCCACAGCGGCACCGAGACATTTGCCGTCACGGCGTACCCGAGATTCGGCAGCACGCCGAGCTCCGGCTGCGCGTCGACGACACTGTGCAGAGCGTACCGGTTCGCCTCGATGCCGTAGACGGCCTCGATGGCGAGGCTCGGGAGGAGCGCGTATTTCGCGAGACGGACATCCTCGCCGGCGGCGCGCAGCAGCTCGCTCGCCGCGCGAAGATCCGGATTGCCGCGTTCGGCCATCGAGCGAACGTCCGCGAACGGCGGCAATGCCGGCGCGCTCTGCATGTCGTCGACCACTGAAAAGTTCTCGGTGAAGATCGGAAAGATCAGGACTGCGAGCGCGAGCCGCGCGTTGTCCATCGCGAGCGTCGCCTCGTCGAACGCCTGGTGCTGCTGGCGATAGGAAAGCTCGGCCTTGACGGTGTCGCTGCGGGCGACCTGGCCGAGGCGCTCCTGCTGCTGCGCGATCTCGAAGAAGCGTCGCGCCTGCTGCTCCGTCTGCTGCGCCGTCGCGTACTTCCGCTGCGCGGAGACAAACGCATAGTAGAGGCGCGCGACGGTGACGACGAGGCCGCGCTGGGCGATCTCGAGCCTCGCCTGTGCCGCCGCGTCGAGCGCACTTGCCCTCCGGAGCGGCGTGCGCGTGAACGTGCCCGTCGAGACCTCCTGGCGCGCGACGAGCCACGATCGATACATGTTGACGCCGTCCATCGAGACGAACCGGCCGGTGAGGAGCGGCGTGTCGCCCTGGTTGCCGATGTACTGCGTTGAATAGCTGAAGGCCGGCAGCATGCCGGCCTTCGCCTGGACGCGATCTTCGCGCGCCATCGCCGCTTCCGCGGCCGCCGCCAGAAACGCCGGCTCGTTCTGCTTCGCGCGCTGCAGCGCGTCGGCGAGCGTGACGACAAGAGGTGCGCCCGCCGGCCCCTCCGGATGGGCGAGCGAAGGCGAAGGGACCGGGGCCGTCTGCGCTCCGGCGCCCATCGCGGCGCCAAGCAGCAGCGCGATCGCGAAGCTCAGTGGTTTCACTTCCCGACCACCAGCACTTTGAACGAATCCGGCAGGTAGGGAGCGCGGCCGCCGGCCGCGGCCTGTCCGGCCGTCGCCGTCGGAAGATAGACGCGGTGCGTCTTCTCGTCGAGCGCGATCGTTCGCGCCCCACGCTCGGTGGCGATGTTCTCGAGCACGTCGTACTTGCCGCCGGCCTGCTGCACGATCGTCAGCGTGCCGTCGCCGTTCGAGCTCATCGCGTAGCCGTTGCCCGGATCGAAGACGACGCCGTCGGGACCGGCGCCGATCGCCGGCGTCGCGATCACGGTGCCCTTATCCGGATCGGACACGGCCATCACGCGGTTGCCGCAGACGGAGAAGATCCGGCGGCCTTTGGTATCCATCGCCATTCCAGACGGTCCCTCGCACCCCGTGAGCGCGAACTTCTTGCTGACCGTCGCCTTTGCGGCGTCGATCTCGACGATCTCGTTTGTGTCCTCGATGTTCGTGTAGATGTGCCCTTTGCCGTCGGCGACGGAGAACTCCGGTTTTCCCGGCAGCGGAATCGTCGCGGCGACGGTGCCTGCCTTCGCATCGACGACCGTCGCGCTGCGAGAGCGGCCGTTGAACGCAAACACGCGCTGGCTGCCGCGGTCGTAGCAGATGTCGTCCGGGTTCATTTCGGCAGCCACCGTGCCCGTCGCCTTCAGCGTTTTCATGTCGAAGATCGTGATGTTGTTGCCGCGGCCGTTGCTGATGAAGCCCTTGTTCAACTCTGGAGCAAGCGCGATGCCATGAACGCCAGGCGTGTCGGGGATATCGCCGACGACCTTGCCGGTCGCGAGATCGACAACGACCACGTGAGTGGCGTGAGAGACGTAGAGGCGTTGCGCGGCGCTGTCTACGGTCAGATAGTCCCAACCGCCTTCACCGCCGATCTTGATCTCGTTCAGGATGTGGTAACCGGTGGCGGCCGCCTTCAGAAGCGGCACGGAAGCGAGGACAAGAGCAAAGCCGAGACCAAGAACAACCAGCTTGCGCATACAAACCTCCCTAAGAGGTCAGACGCTACTGCTTTTGAGTGTCGATTGTCATCCGACATCCGCCGGAGAGCTATCGGGCGGATGACGTACGCTTGGCAGCAGCAGGTCTTCGAGGAAGAACGCGGCGAGATCGGTTCGGCCGCTGAGCCCGGCCTTGCGGTAGATCGCGAGCGCCTGCTGGCGGACGGTCCGCTCGCTCGTTTCGCGCAGTTCGGCGATTTGCTTGTGCCGCAGGCCCTTCAGCTGCAGCAGCGCGACGTCGCGCTCGGCCGGCGTGAGGCCCCACTTGTCGAACTGGCGATCCATGGCCACGCCAAGGCCTTGGAGCACATCTCGAGCCTCGCGGCTCCAGCGCTGGGCGTCGGCCCGCGTCTCTGCCAGCTCACGGTCGAGCAGCTCCGACCGGGACCGTGCGGACGCCAGCTGCCAGCCATGGACCGCAATGCCCGCCAGCGCGGAGACGAACACGAGCATTTCGAACGTCTGCGCGAAGAACGAGCCGCTCTGGCGATAGTCGATGACCGCGTCCACCGCCATCAGCAGCGCAATGAAAGCGAAGATGCCGATGGAGGTACGAGGCCGGACCATGTGTCAATTATGAACGATGCCGCTGTGACGGAGGCAGCCGGCTCAGCCGAGCGCGCGTGCGGCGACGCACGCGCTCGACCACGCCCACTGGAAGTTGAAGCCGCCGATCCGGCCGTCGACGTCGAGAACCTCGCCGACCAGAAACAGCCCCGGGCGGATCCGCGAGGCCATCGTGGACGGATCGATCTCGTCGAGCGAGACGCCTCCGGCGGTCACCTCGGCGTAGTTGTAGCCGCGCGACCCTTCGACCGCGAGCGGCCATCGCACGAGCGCGTGCACGAGCTGCCGGCGATGGTCCCGCGTGAAATGCGCGAGCGTCGTGCGATCGTCGATCGCCAGCCGGCTCAGGAGCGCCGTGGCCACCGACACGGGCACGAGCGTGGCGAGCGATTGATGAACCGACACCTGCGGGCGCTCCGCTGCACGCGCCGTCCACCAGGATTCGACGTCGTCGAACGATTGCCTCGGACAGAAGCTGACGGTCAGGGCAGGGCGGCGGGCGTCGAGCATCGCCCGGAGCCAGTGCCGCGACATGTTGAGCGTGACCGGGCCGCTGATGCCAAAGTGCGTCCACAGGAGCGATCCCGCCAGCCGCATCGCCGCCTTCTCGTCGATCCACAACGTCAGTTCGGCCGCGTGCGCGACGCCCTGAAGATCACGGTGGATGCTCTGTTGCTCATCGGCCAGCAGGAGCGGCACGAGCCCGGGCGTCGTCGGCACGATCGTGTGGCCCAGCCGGCAAGCCATCGCGAAGCCCGAGCCGTCGCTTCCGCTCTTCGGAAGCGACTGTCCGCCCATGGCGATCACGACGCGCGACGCATTGATGTCGCCCCGGGCCGTCGCAATGCGGTATCCAACGCCGGCCGGCGCGATGTCGACGACGCGACGATCGGCGGCAAGCGTGACGCCGACGCGGCTGGCTTCGTTCACGAGCGCGTTGAGAACGTCGCGCGCCTTATTGCTGTCGGGAAACAACTTGCCGTCTGCCTCTTCGTGCAGCGGCACGCCGAGTTCGCGAAAGAACGCGACGGTGTCGCCAACCGGCCATCCGCGAAGGACGCGACGCACGATGGTGCGCCGTCCGCCCCAGAAGTCGGCCTCGGAGACGGCCGCATTGGTGACGTTACAGCGCGACCCGCCGCTGACCAGGATCTTGGCGCCGGGGCGCTTCGCGCTGTCGACGAGGACGACGGTTAGACCGGGATGGAAACGTCTCGCGAGGATCGCCGTGGCCAGGCCGGCGGCTCCGGCGCCGAGGATGGCCACGTCGGACGAAGACGGCGATTCAGGAATCAGGCGAGAATTATCGTTGAATGTCCCTCGCCTACGCAGCCGGCGCCGCGTCCTGTTTGTTGACCGTCGAAATCACGCCGCAGGCGCCGCATCGGACCTTGACGCGGTTCGGATCGTCCGTCATTCCAATCACCTGAGTGCGATGACTACCGCACTTCGGGCAGACATAGGGGCCT
>Ga0326726_10001443_pt1 | contig 22076 bp, 17 predicted proteins | sample MHFenrmetagenome_2_FD_207603 | JGI IMG/M metagenome (GOLD analysis project Ga0326726, IMG submission 207603) | Lab enriched peat soil microbial communities from Michigan Hollow, Ithaca, NY, United States - MHF15MN | ecosystem: Environmental > Terrestrial > Soil > Wetlands > Peat | place: USA... | reverse complement strand
GGCTTCACACGCTCGCCGAGCGCCCGCGTGCGCCATCCGGGCACGTTCAGCGGCGTCGTCGAGAAGATTCCGTATCTCAAGACGCTCGGCGTCAACGCCGTCGAACTGCTGCCAGTGTGCGAGTTCGACGATTCCGATGAGACGCTGAGTCCCGCCGGCGGCGCACTGCGCAACTACTGGGGCTACAGCACCGTCGGGTTCTTCAGCCCGCACGCCGGCTACTGCGTGGACCAGAGCGGTCTGTCGCGCCTCGACGAGTTCCGCGACATGGTCAAGGCGCTGCACAAGGCCGGCATCGAAGTGATCCTCGACGTCGTCTTCAATCACACCGACGAGGGCAACGAGCAGGGGCCGACGCAGTCGTTCCGCGGGATCGACAACCGGACGTTCTACGTCCTCGATCCGAACAATCTCGCCGTGTACGCGAACTTCACCGGCGTCGGCAACACGTTCAACGCCAACCACCCGCTGCCGCAGAAATACATCGTCGATTGCCTGCGGTTCTGGGTCGAGGTGATGCACGTGGACGGATTCCGGTTCGATGAAGGATCGATCCTCTCGCGCGGCGAGGACGGCGCGCCGCTCGCGCACCCGCCCGTCATCTGGCAGATCGAGCTCGATGATGCGCTCGCCGACACGAAGATGATCGCGGAGGCGTGGGACGCGGCGGGGTTGTACCAGGTGGGCCATTTCCCCGGCGATCGCTGGGCCGAGTGGAACGGACGGTACCGCGACGACATCCGCCGGTTCGTGAAGGGCGATCCCGGCCTGACGGGCGTCGTCGCCTGGCGTCTGGGCGGCAGCGCGGACATTTACCAGGCGCGCGGCCAGACACCGGAGAACAGCATCAACTTCGTCACCGTCCACGACGGCTTCACGTTGAACGACCTCGTCTCGTACGATGGCAAACACAACGAGGCGAACGGCGAAGGCAATCGCGACGGCATCAACGAGAACCTGAGCTGGAATTGCGGCGTCGAGGGCCCGACCGCCGATCCCGCCGTCGAGGCCCTGCGCGTCCGGCAGATCAAGAGTGCCGTCACGCTCCTCATGCTCTCCCGCGGCGTGCCGATGCTTCTGGCCGGCGACGAGATCCGGCGCACGCAGGGCGGCAACAACAATGCGTACAACCAGGACAACGCGACGAGCTGGATCGACTGGGGCCTGTCAGCGCAGCATGGGGACCTTCTGCGCTACTTCACGCGCGTGATCGCGTTCCGCAAGGCGCATCCGGCGCTCACGCGGCCGTACTTCTACACGGGCGAGATCAGCGAACGCGGCCTCGCCGACATCACGTGGCACGGAACGAGGCTCAACAGTCCGGGGTTCGACGATCCGGACGCACGGGCGCTCGCGTGCACCATCGCAGGATTTCATGGCGCCCAGGATCTGCACGTCATGATGAATATGTACTGGGAGCCGCTGACGTTCGACGTTCCGGCGATCCCCGGACGGCAGTGGCGGCTCGCGATCGACACGTTCGCCACCAGTCCGCACGACATCGCGCACCCGGGGAAGGAGCGTCCTTTCGCCGGCACGTCGTGCACGGTGCAGGGCCGAAGCATCGTCGTACTGACCAGCGCGTGATCCCCAGCCACCAGCCACCGGTTATCATCTTTCTCTCGTCCCGAGGACCACAGTGACCACACGGCCCGCCCTCCTCCTCGTCCTGTCCAGCGTCGTGTGCCTGGCCGGCTGTCGCTCGAACGATCGCCCGCAGGTATCGCTGCTCGAGCCGCCCGGCCGCGACGCGCGGGCGCACATCAGCGGCGACACCGCGATCCTCGTGAACGGCCGGCGCGTGACGCCGGTCGGCCGCGTCCTGCGTACGCAATCGTACGCGTGGGGGCTGGCGCTCAGCCGCGACGGTGCGCGCGCGGCGGTCCTGCACAAGGACGCGTTCGAGATCGTCGACCTTCACGAGCCCTACGCCGTTCACCGCGTACCCCCACCGGGAGAATCGTTCCCGACGAAATCGCCCGCGAAACTGGGAACCGGATCGTACATGGGGTGCGCCTTCTCGCCGGACGGCTCACGCCTCTACTACGGCAGCGCGAACGAAGGGCGGATCATCGTCCTCGACGTCGCGACGACGAACGTCGTCGGATCGATCGACCTGAACACGGGCGGGTTCGAGGACAGCTTCGCCGGCGATCTTGCGCTGAGCCGCGACGGCCGGCGCCTCTTCGTCGTCGATCAGTTCAACTACCGCCTGGTGACCGCCGACGTCACCACGAGAACCGTCGTGCAGTCCGTCCGCGTGGGACGAAATCCTTTTGCGGTGGTGTTGTCGCCCGACGAGCGGACCGCATGGGTGTCGAACGTGGGCATGTTCGAGTATCCGCTCGTGCCTGGCGTCACGAACAACAACCGGGCGACGGCCGGTCTGCCGTTCCCTGCGTACGGCATTCCCTCGAAGGAGGCCGAGGACGGCGTCGAGGCGAACGGCGTCCGCGTGCCGGGCCTCGGCAGCCCGAATCATCCCGACGCGATGTCGGTGTTCAGCGTCGATCTCGCGGCCGGCCGCGTCGTGCAGCGCATCAAGACCGGCTATCTGGTCGGCGTCGATCGCGACGACATCAAGACGGTCGGCGGCGCCAGCCCCGGCGCTCTTGCGGCCGGCCGTACCCACGTGTATGTCGCGAATGCGACGAACGACACCATATCGATCATCGATACCGGCGGCGCGAGCGTGAAGGAGATCGCGCTCACCGTGCCGGGCCTCGAGCGGCTGCGCGGCGTGCTCCCGTTCGGCATGGCGCTCTCCGCCGATGAAACGCGCCTGTACGTCGCGTGCGCCGGCCTCAACGCCGTCGCCGTGATCGATCTCACGCAGCAGACACTCGCCGGGTACATCCCTGCGGGATGGTTTCCCTCGATGGTCGCGCTCGCGAACCACGACACCACGCTCCTCGTGAGCAGCGCGAAGGGCCTGGGGTCGGGGCCCAACGGCGGGCGCGGGTTCGTGGATCCCGCGCGCGGCGCGACGGCCGTCGACGTCATGGAAGGCACGCTGCAGGTGGTCTCGATTCCCGACGCGCGTCAGCTCGCGGAGCAGACCAGGCAGGTCGTCGAGAATACGTACCGGCCCCGATCGGTCCAGCCCGCCTACCCGCCGTCGATCAAGCACATCGTCTTCATCGTGAAGGAGAATCGCACCTTCGATCAGGTGTACGGGCAACGTCGCGACGTGGCCGGCGACGCGTCGCTGGCGGGCCTCGGAGTCCGGGTCGCGGTGCGCAGCGCTGACGGCAAGCGGTCGATCGACGGTGTCGATGTGTCGCCGAACCATCAGGCGCTCGCGGACCGCTTTTCGCTTTTCGACAACTTCTATTGCGACAGCGATCAGTCGAACACCGGGCACCGATGGGTCGTCGGCGTGTATCCGAACGAGTGGGTCGAAGTGAACGCGCGGTCGCGGATCGAGGCCCGGCTCTTCAGCTCCGCTCCTGGACGCCGCTACGTCGCCGGCACCGCCGCGACCGTGCTGCCCGAAGACTACAACGAAGCGGGCGCGCTCTGGGAGCATCTCGCGCGCCACCGCGTGCCGTTCTACAACTTCGGCTTCGGCACCGAGATGCCGGCGTCGCTCGAGGAGCAGATGTTCAAGGAAACCGGCATCAGGATGAGCGTCAGCTTCCCGCTGCCGAAACCGCTGTTCGATCGCACCTCCCGCGTCTTCCCGACGTTCAACATGGCGATTCCCGATCAATACCGCGCCGACGTCTTCGAACAGGAGCTGCGCGAGCGGTGGGAGAGCGGCAAGGAGCCGTTCCCGGCACTGATCACGATGGTGCTGACGCAGGATCACCTGACGGACGAACATCCCGCCGACGGCTATCCCTTCCGCGAGTCGTACATGGCCGACAACGATCTGGCGCTCGGGCGCGTGATGCAGACGCTGTCGCACAGCCGCTGGTGGCCCGAGATGCTCGTGATCGTCGCCGAGGACGATCCCCAGGGCGGGCGCGATCACATCGACGCCCACCGATCGATCCTGCTGCTGGCGGGCCCGCACGTCCGTCGCGGCTACGTGTCGCCGACGCTCGCCAGCTTCGGCTCGATCATGCGGCTGCTGTTCCTGGTGCTCGGCGTGCCGGCGTTGAATCAGTTCGACGCGGCCGCGTCGCTGCCGTTGGACGTGTTCGCGGACCGGCCCGACATGACGCCGTACGTCGCGCGGCCGGTCGACCGGCGGCTCTTCGATCCCGCCACGGCGCTCAAGCCGTTCGATCACGCCTTCAACTGGAAAGGGCTGGCCGCCTCACCGGTCATGGATGATCCCGACGACATGCGGCGCCAGCTTCCGCGCTGACTGAGGGCCCGCGGCGCTAATCCACCACCCAGCTCTTCAAGTAGACATCGAGCAAACGCGGCTCCATCAGCGTGTTGATGTGATGGTCGGCCGTTTTGAGCGCGCCCTTCCCGAAGTCGGTGGACGTCGCCACGAGCTCAGGCGTCAGGTACTCGGTACCCACCGCCAGATCGTGCACAGCACGCAGCGCCTGCGTCACCTGGTCCACCGTGCGCTCGTCCTTCCACACCAGATGCCAGCCCCAATCGCCGAACGAGGGCACATCGTGGTGATAGCGCAGCACGGACAATCCGGCGTCCTCGAGCGTGCGCCCGACCATCAGATAGGCTTCACGACTGTAGTACACCGAGGTGCTCTGGATGGCGGCGACGCCGTGCGTGGACAGCACGCGCCGGAGCTTCAGATAGAACTCTTTCGAGTACAGCTTGCACAGCTCGATGCTCCGCGGATCGGGGAAGTCGACGATCACGACGTCGTAGACGTCCTGGGCCTCGCGCAGAAATTTGTCGGCGTCGATGTTGACGACGCTGACCTCCACGACGGGGACCTCACCGGGTTGGACGTGCCTCGCGTGCGGATGCAGCTCTTCGCCGGTCACCAGATGCCGCGGCCCCTCGGCGACTCCGCCGGATCGAAGAACGGCGACCCGCGCGTCGGCGAACGAGTGGTGATTCAAGGCGGTCATCACCGGGTTCGTCGCCGCAAACGTCGTCATCGCCGGATCGAGATCGACGAGCGTGACGCTCTCGACGTTCGGATACTTCAGGATCTCCCGGAGCCCGAGACCGTCGCCGCCGCCGAGGACGAGCACCCTGACGCGCTCGCGCGCGAACACCATCGGGACGTGCACGAGAAACTCGTGGTACCGCGCTTCGTCGAGCGAGCTGAACTGCAGGCCGCCGTTCAGCGTCAGGCGGTACTCGTTCTTCGTGTCGTTGTGCTGCAGCACGATCCGTTGATAGGGCGTAGTGGTCGCGTAGATGATGCGGTCGGCGTACAGCCGCTGTTCGAGAGCGACGTTCCAGCGCCGGTTCTGGCTGTACCCGTACGCGAGGGCGGCGGCGACGATCACGAAGACGGCGTAGTGCGCCCGCCGCTTCGTGTCCATGAAGTAGACGTAGTTGAGCAGCGCGATCAGCAGCATCGCCGCCCCGAGCAGGAAGCTCATCTCCGTCAGCGGCACTCGCGGCATGAGGAACTTCGTGAAGATGATCGCCCCGAGGAAACCGCCCAGGTAGTCCCAGAGAAAAATCGACGCCAGGTTGCCCGGCAGCGGCACGCCGCGAAAGTCCTCGTTGATGCGGGTGGCGAACGGGATCTCGCTGCCGATCAGGAATCCGATGGCGCCGGCGATCGCGTACTGAATCAGCTGGAAGTGGTGTTCGAAGAACCCGAACGCCGCGTACATCGCCACCGGCGCGAAGCCGCCGACCACGACCAGCAGGAGCTCGACGCCGACAAACGGCAGGACCGGCCGTCTGGCCCTGACGAATTGCTGCGCGAAGCTCCCGAGCCCCATGCACGCCAGCATGAGTCCGATCGTGATGGAGAACTGCTCCACGCTGTTGCCGAGCACGTACGTGGCGACGGTCGAGAGGATGCACTCGAACACGAACCCCGTGAAACCCGTGACGAACATGGTCAGCGCCAGGATGACCATCGCCGTCGTCGAGGTGCGCTTCGAGATGGCGGCCCAGGGGGACATGGAACACTCCTACAGCAGCGCGGTGAGCACGAGCGCGATCCCGATCTGGCCGCACGCCACGACGGACGCCGTGCCGACGCTGTGATACTGGTCCTCGACGTGACGACGCTTCACGAACGCGTACGCGAAGATTTCCTGAAACACCACGAGGAACACAATCCCGCCCAGCGCGTAAAGGCCGAGCGCGCGCAGGCTCGCGCCCCACCCGAGGAACGGCCCGGCAATGCTGGCCCGCAGGACGACGCCGAGCGCGATCAGCACGCCGGCGACGGCGACGCCGGCCCCCTCGCGGCCGCGAATCACTTCTACGACGAAGGAGCCCGGCAGCAACCGCTCCTGCGCCCAGAACCCGGCAATCAACGCGAGCTGCCCCAGGGCGAAGAACACGACTGCGGTGAGCCAGCTGCCTTCGCCGCCGCCGAATGACGCCGACGCAATCAACGCCGTCGCGATGTAGCTGCCGAACTCAGTGAGCGCGACCGCCGTATTCCCGTCGGCCACCGCGCGATCGTTGTCGAGGCCGGGAACGACGCACCAGTCGTTGATCTTCTGCGCCACAATCAGCGCGAACACGATCGCGCCGCCGTCGCGCAGCACCTCCAGCACGCCGCTCACGAATCCGCCGGCCGTGCCCTGGAGGGCCGACGTCATCGCGATCGCGACGGCGAGATACAGTCCGCCGTGACGGAGGCTGAGCGCCAGGTTGGGCGGGTGGCCGGTCCTCTTCGTGCGGAACAGCAGGTCGCTCACCAGCCGCGCCATCAGCATGAACACCAGGACGATCGCCACGTACGCCGCCGTGATGCCGAGACGCGTCAATGCTGGTGTCATGATTGATCCCACGTTGGGGCTACTTGCCGGACACGCGCACGCCGCCGCGCCCGACGACGGAATCACCGCTGTGTCGCACGGCCACGCGCCGCATCTCCGGAATGCGCGACGCCCACCGGGTGCTCGATCCGACGACGTAGCCGTTCGTGCCGTAGCGCTCGTGCTTGTCCTTGTCCTCGCCGTAGTACGGCTGCCCGCGATAGCGCGTGTTCCAGGTGTCCCATTCGTCCCGCCGGTACGAGTACGGCTGACCGCGCGCGCCGAGCAGCGCGCTGAACAGCGCGTACTGGCCGTACCACGCCCAGAACGACGTGCCGCGATCGTCGTTCTGCCATCGGCCGTACTGCGGATTGCCGACGAAGGCGAGGCCGGCCGGCGTCGGATTCGCGATCTTCTCGTCCTCGAACGCGCCGAACGGTTTGGCCAGGAGGTCCATGCCGAGATCGTCGACGTGGTTCTCGAACATCGTCTCGTCGACCTTCTGCCAGTCGGTTTCCTGCGTCTGACCGTTCTCGGTCACCAGGTACTTGTGAAAGTAGTCCGCGGACAGCGTGAAGCCGTACTCGGCCGTATCGTCTCGATCGACCCACGCTTCCCTGGGGGCGATCCCGAGGGCTTCCCATCGCGCCCGGTCCGCGTTCGCGTGGACGGCGACGCCGGATCCAAACCAGCCCGAGGTGAGCTTCGCGACGTACGGCAGCGACTCCGGCAGCCCGTTGAAGTAATCGAACGCGTCGCCGGACAGCTCCTGGCGCGTGTAGGCGTAGCGGTGGATGGGCGGAGAGTCGGCAGACTCGTTCCACGCCCATCGCTGCACGGTGATGTAGTACACCGCCTTCATGTCGGCGAGCGCCCTGGAGTAGCTCGACGACAGGCTCGTGAATTGATCGGCGACCGCCCGGGTGTCTTCACGAATCTTGCTCGCGTTCTGCGAGACGAGTTGCGCGTTGTCGCCCAGGACGACGAAATCGGCGGCGCGCCCGGCGTTGGCGTTCGCGGTTTCGACGGAGACCTTCTGACTGGCGAGCGCGGCGGCGTCCGCGAGCCGCTGGATGGGCTGGAGGCGCCGGTCGATGTCGGCCGCGCGGGCGGGAAACGCGCTGCGTGCCTTCTCGCCGATCGTCAGCACGGACGCCACGTCGGCCTTGACGGCGTTCGCGTTGGCGATCGATTCCTGGGACAGACGTGCGTAGGAGCGGGCGATCTCGTCGATGAGTCCGCGGCGGCGCTGCGGCAGGTCCACGTACGCGCGGGCTTCGCCGATCAGCCGATCGATACTCGACACCTGAGCGGCAACGGCCTGCTCGTCTTGCCTGTCGTTCTTCTGGAGGAGCGGCAAGACGTAGCGTTGGTATGTGGTCCTGGCGGCCGCGGTTTTCACGCGCGCATTGTCGAATTGCGCCGGCCACGCTTCACGCTCCGCGTAGACGCGATACGGCGCGTACGCGCTCGAGGCGGCGAACGTCCGGTACGCCCCTTCCTTCCGGGCAATATCACTGTTCTCGGCGTCGATGAGCGCGGAGGCCCGTTCAGCATCCGCGCGGACGTTCCGCGGCAGGCCGCAGCCCGCGCACACGCACAGCGCGAAGACGGCGACGGCAAGGCGCCTCATGCGCCGCGGCCCCAGGTCAACTCACTTGTCGTGATGACGGCCTTGTCCTCGTCCGGATAACAGTGCGCCGTCTGGGTGACGACGTGCCGGCGGCCGTGCGCGACCGCCACGATCGTCTCGGGCGTCGCGTGTCGATCGGGCCGTCGAGGAAACGTGAAGCGCAGGCGCAGGCATTGACGCCTGCCCGTCGCCCGGGCTCGCAGCCGCTCGACCCCGGCCGGCGCGACCAGCGACGCATTGAACCGGTATTTGCGGCCATCGGCGAACGTCAGCTCCGTCGTCGCTTCGAGGAGATCGCCGAGCGGCCCGAAGAGAATCCGGTTCGCGCCGCCGAGCGCATCGGTGCACGCGAACATCTCCGTCAGCACCGCGCCGGGTGTCGCAAACGACAACACGTGGGAGGCGCCGATGATGGCGGCGCGGATCGTGATGTCGCGCCGGCTGACCGTGGCGGCGCGAAAGACCGTGAACGCGCCGATGTCGACGGCGCCCTCGATCAGGTTGAGCGCCAGACCGGACGCGGATTGATCGACGTACTCGACCGGCTTCACCGTGTGCCGCTCCTCACGTCAGGCCGCGGGTCCCAGCGTGAGGACCTCGATCGCGTTCGGATCGATCTCCTCCGACAGCCAGGCCGAGTATCCATCGGACCACTTCTGCACGTAGATGCCGCGGCCATCCTCCGCCCGGTACAGGCGGATGTGGACGGGACGCCGCGCATCACCGTAGGCCGCATCGTAGTCGCTGTCGTAGTAGAAGACGGCGCCGGCGTGACGGACCTCCTCGACCTCCTCGATGTGTCCGGGGCGCAGACCGAGGTCGGCCAGCTCGATCTTCACGGTCGACAGCAGCAGGTGCAGCGCGGGCTCCTTCCACCATTCGAAGTAGGCCGCTGCGCCCGTCGTCAGGTTGACCGTTTCCAGTTCCGTCGACGTCGCCTCGTCCACGCGCCACGCGTTGATGCTCTGCACACGATAGGTCGCAGCGGAGTACTGGAAGAAGTTCCCCGCGCCCAGGTCGGCGACGCTGTGCCGCCGGCGCTCTGCGGGCGCCAGCGGCGCGGGCATCGTGCGGATGATGTCGCGCACCTGATCGGGGTTGAGCGTGGGGGCCGGCGGTTTCATGAACGTCGTCTCCTCCGCACGGCTCAGACCTCGAGCCGCGCCTTGCGTCCGGTTTCGAGCTTCTCGACCTTCGGCTGAAGCGTGGCGGACATCTGCTGCAGCTTCGCGCTGGCGCTCTCGGCGGCGGCGGATCCCTTGCGTCGGATCTCGTCGGCTTTGTCGATCGCCGACAGCACCTTGGTGTACGCCTCTTCGACCTTCGCGAGCGCGACCGAGGCATTCTGCGTGAGGTCGCCGATCTCCTGCGTCTGATGTTCGATCGCTTCCGCGTTCGCGACGAGCAGCTGACCCGCGTAGTCCTGGGTCGACTTGACGGCCTCGATTGCGCGTTTCTGATTGGCGAGCGCCGCCTGGATCGCGAGACCGACCACCATGAGCGGCCGGACGACCGTGACGGTCCGTTCGATCGCGTCGGCGAGATCCATGTTGTTGGTGACGGTGATGTTCATCGAGACCGATTCCTGGAGATCGACTTGCTCCATCGTCCGCAGGTCCTGGATGCGGACGTTGATCCGGTTCACGAGGAGATCGAACGTCTCGCGCTCGGACGTGCTGGCGGTGCCCTCGCGCATGGCGACCAGCTTCGTCTTCACCTGATCACCCAGCTGGATGCTGCGCACCACGCCGTTATGCGCTCGCTGGACGCGTTCGTACAGCGTCGACAGTGAGATGTTGTCCTGGAGAATGACGTCCTTGTTCGCGTACAGGCTCCGCATGACCGCGTCGACCTGGTCGCGCAGCGTCTGGTAGCGCGTGCCTATTTCACGGAGGCGGCTGTTGGTCCAGGCAGCCACCATCATCGGCCCGATGATGGGGATCTTCGAGACGATCCGGCCCCCCATGCTCTGCTGCACGAGGTGCGGATTCAACTGATCCATCTTCTGCCGGAAATCGGTGAGCGTCTTCGCCACCGAGCCCTGCTCGCCTTTGAGGGCCTGCAGGTCGACCGCCTTGGTCGCCAGCACGTCGATGGCATCCGCCAAATCCCGCTGTTCGTTCCGTCCGATCTTGTCGACCTCGGCGGCGGCCAGCGGGCTGGCCATCGACGTCTTGACGTGGTCGATGACCGCGAGCGCCTGCGTCTCGACGTCCACGTCGATGACGGTTGGCGCCGCGGGTTTCTGCGTGACAGGGTTATCGCCCATGATGGTGCCGGATCCTTTCTCGGGACAGCGCGATCAGGAGAACCGCAGCTTGAGAAACTTCGAGATGTTCTCGAATTCCGTCGTGTGCTGCTCGCGCAGCGCGCGCGAGGTTCGCGCGGCGGCGTCTTCGAGCTCGGCCAGGCTCGTTTCGAATTCGCTCCGTCGTTGTGACCGTTCCGCGTCGCTGAGCGACGCATACGCGTTGACGAGCTTCGGCAGATACGCGGAGGCGATCTGCTGCATCTGCCAGGTCAACTCGAACCCGGCGAACTGGCCGGAGAGCGTCGGCAGCAGCTCGGCGAGCTGGTCGATGAGACGCTCGATGCGCTCGACCAGATCGGACGCGAGGCCCGCGCTCCGCACGCGCAGGTTGATGACGTTCAGCGCCTCGGCATCGGACCGAGCGGGAGGCCGGGCGACGCCCGCGGCCGGCGCCTGCGCCGCCGACGGCGCGGGCCCGAACTTCGCGAGCAGTCCGTAGGCCACGAGCAGGGCGGCGGCCGCGCCCATTCCGAAGCCGGTCAGGCCGTGGAAGCCCGGGCCTCCGATCACAAACAGGAGCAGCACGGCCGCGCTCCCCAGCGCAATCCACGCGCCCGTCGTCGATCGTCCGGTCGTCATCCGAGTCACTCCTTCAGCGCTGACGCACCACAACCGTCAGGCTCGTCCGATGAACGTCAGCACTTTGTCGGCCGCGAGCACGCCCCGGTGCTGCGCTTCTTCGAAAATCGCAAATCCTGAGAGGTCGGTGTTGGCGAACACGAGCGCTCCTGCCTGTTCGGCGATGCGGCGCCGTTCTCCGTGAAAAATCGATCCGACCACCGGCCGCGCCATGGCGTGCCCGAGTCGCATGACGTCGATTCGAGACACGCACTCGCGAATGTCCGGATGCGTCCGCTCGAGATCGTGAAGGATCGCGTCCCGCCAGTATTCCCAGTCCCGCGCGAGCAGCAGCGTGCGCATCTCGGCGGGTGTCCCCGCCGACAGCGCCCAATAGAAGGTCCACACCATCGGACCGTCGAATCGTCCGCTCTGGTGGTTGGCGACAACATACCCCAATGTCGGTGATTCGTAGCAGACGTTGTCCCAGGCGACCCGTCCGAGGCTCTTTGGCGGGCGATCCAGCACGATGTTCGCGGTGAGCCAGGGTGAGTATTGCCACACGTGCGGATCGAGCGCCGGCATGTCTTCGATCAGATGCGGGGCAAGAAAGGTCGGCGCCGCGAAAATCACCGCGTCAGCCGTGTAGGCCGTGCGCTCCGTGAGCACTTCAAGACGACGTCCGCGACGGCGGATGCGGAACACCGGCTCGCTGACCTGGACGTGGCTGCCCACACGGGCCATCAACTGCTTGACGATCCACCCGTTGCCCTCGGGCCACGTGAACACGCGATCCTGATCGTCGTCACGACACGCGAAGTAGTGGATGCCGGTCCACGCGGACACGGCGTCCATTGGCGCGCCGTAGTCGTCGCGGCACGCGTAGTCGATGTACCAGCGCAGATGCCGCGAGGTGAAGCCCTGCTGCTCGACCCAGTCGGCCATCGAGATCAGGTCGAGATCGGCGAGCGCGCTGCCCGACGCGATCGGAATCGTGAACACTTCGGAATCACGGTAGCGGGCGATCAGATCGTGAAATCGGCTGAACTCGTCCGGCGCGTAGCGCGCGAGGCCGTCGGTGTGCAGCCCTTCCTGCCACGCGCCGTCGATGAAGATGCGCTCCTCGGGCGCGCGGCAGATGTGCGCCTCGTTCCAGCGGCCGTCCGGCAGAATCAGTCCGATGTCCCGGAACAGCTCCCGCTCGACGCTGGCATTTCTGTTGGGGACGGGAACATAGTGGGCCGCCCAGGGGTATTCGGAGATCGCGTTCTTCCCGCTGCGCGACGTCCCGCCTGCCTCAGGTTCCATCTCCAGGAGGACGAACTCGTCGAGGCCGCGGTTCCGCAGACGCCACGCGGCCGACAGCCCAGCGATGCCGCCGCCCACGATGACCACGGGGACCGAGAGGGTCTGTGACGGCGCGGTGAATTGCGCGCGGTCGCGAAGGCGGTGGCCGAGCGCCCAGGAATCGTTGACGAACGAGCCGGTGATGGGCCTCGCGGTCGTGCGGCAACCAGCCAGGGCGGCCGCCGCGATGCCGCTCGCCAGAAAATTCCGGCGCGTGACCTTCATCAGGATCGGTGCTGGGAAGACGCCAGCGCAGGATCAGCATAGCCCAAGTCGGCGCACCGGTTTGTCGATCCGTTGATGCCATGGCCGATGGCGGCCCGGTTATCATCTCTCCGTGCCCGTGAAGCGAATCACGTTCGACACCGTGCGCGAACTCGGGCTCGCGCTGCCTGACGTCGAGGAAGGCACGACGTACGGGACGCCGGCGCTCAAAGTCGGCGGGAAGATGTTCGCCTGCATTCCCAATCACAAATCGGCCGAGCCGAACTCGCTCGCGGTTCGCATCGCCTTCGACGATCGCGACGAGCTCCTCGCCGCGGAACCGAAGACGTATTATCTGAAAGAACACTACGTGAATTACCCATGCGTGCTCGTGCGGCTTGCGCACATCCGCCGTGACGCGCTGAAGGATCTGCTGCTGATGGCGTGGCGCTTCGAGTCGGCCAGCACCGGCACGCGGCGACCGGCACGGCGCACAAGGAGTCCTCGTTGACGACGGCGACCGCAACTGCGACTGTGACGGCGGAGACGAAGTACCACACATCGGGGATCGTGCCGCTCACGCGGCCGCAGCTCGTCGGCACGCTGACGGGATTGCTGCTCGCCGCGCTCCTCGCGGCGATCGATCAAACCATCGTCGGGACGGCCGAGCCGCGCATCATCGCGCAGTTGTCCGGATTCGATCGCTATCCGTGGATCGCCACCGCCTATCTGCTGTCGTCCACGGTGTCGGTGCCGATCTTCGCCAACCTGTCCGACCTCCATGGACGCAAGCCGTTCTTCCTCCTCGGCGCGACGCTCTTCGTCGTGACGTCGGCGCTGTGCGGCGCCGCAGGCACGCTGACGTTCCTGCCCATCGACGGCATGGGCCAGCTGATTCTGTTTCGCGGGCTCCAGGGCGTCGGCGCGGGCATGGTGATGGGGCTGCTCTTCACGATCGTCGGCGACATCTTCTCGCCCGCCGAGCGCGGCCGCTATCAAGGATTGTTCGCCGCCGTGTGGGGCGTGGCGTCGATCTTCGGACCGACGCTGGGCGGCTGGCTCACCGATCACTGGTCGTGGCGCGCGTGCTTCTGGGTGAACCTGCCGGTCGGGGCCATCGCGGTGGCCGCGATCTATTTCGAGTTCCCGCACATGAAGCCGCGCGGCACCACGAAGCGGCTGGACTGGGCCGGATTCGCGACGCTCATCGGCACGGTCGTGCCGCTCCTGCTCGCGCTGACGTGGGCCACACAGTACGGCTGGACGTCGACGCGCGTCGAGTCGCTGCTCGCGTTGTCGATGGTCATGCTCGGGGCGTTTCTCTACAACGAGTCGAAGGCGGCGGAGCCGGTCATTCCGCTCCTGCTCTTCCGCGATCCGGTCATCGCCATCTGCTCGGTGTGCGCGTTCGTGCTCGGGATGGGGATGTTCGGCGTGATCATCTACCTGCCGCTGTTCATGCAGGGCGTGCTCGGTGTCTCGGCGACGCAATCCGGAAATCTCCTGACGCCCTTGATGATGGGCGCGGTCGTCGGCAGCGTCGTGGGGGGCCAGACGGTGTCGAGGATCGGCAGGTACAAGGGCGTCGCGTTCGTCGGGTCGGTGCTCGTGGCCTCGGGGATGATTCTCTTCGCGCGCATGGGGCTGGATACGCCCAGGCTCTACGTCGCCACCGGCATGGTCATCGCAGGACTCGGGATGGGACTGCTGCAGCCGGTCTACACGCTCGCGGTGCAGAACGTCGCGCCGCGGCGGCAGATGGGCGCAGCCACCTCGTCCACGATCTTCTTTCGATCGATTGGCAGCACGGTCGGCGTCGCGGCGTTCGGCTCAATCATGCTGACGCGCTACCACAACGCGTTCGCGCGTGGCGTGCCGCCGCAGGTCCCCGCGCGGGCGCTGGAGTACTTCTCGAATCCGCTGATGCTCGTGCAGATTCGGCCGCAGCTCGAACAGGCGTTCGGCCGGTTCCCCGGCGGCGCGGCGGTCCTGCAGACGCTGTTCGTCAACGTGAAGACGTCGCTCGAAAGCGGGCTGCACCTGATCTTCGTCTGCAGCGCCGTCATCATGACCCTCTCGGTCCTGCTCCACGTCCTGTTGCGGAGCGAGCCGCTGCGCGTGCGGGTCGTGGAGCCGGAACCCGCCAGCCACTAGACGGACTATCGAAGCGCGGCGAGCCGGCTCTTCGCGAAGGGCCGCCCGTACGCGGCCGGCGGATTGTGCGCGTTCGATACCGCCAGCGCTCTTGTGTACGCGTCCTTCGCACCGGCCGTATCGCCCAGCTTTTCGTACGCCTGCCCCATCAGGCACAGGATGAACGGATCCCGCTGGTTCGCGTGCTGCAACTCGCTCACCGCCCTCTTGTAGTCGCCCGCATAAAGGGCGACATAGCCGGTCAGGTACGGAAAGAAGATCGCCTGATCCGGATTCGTGCCTTTGTCGAGAATGGCTTTCGCCGCGTCGACATGCGTGTGCGTCCGCCTTGTTGCCGCGGCGGATTGCCAGGCGCGCCAGCGCGTGCTCGGTACGGAACTCCCACAGATCGCGCCGCGCCTCGGAGATGTTCGGCTCCCGCAGTCCGGCCTCGCGTCCCATCCGGTACCACTTTTCCGCCGCGTCGAACGCGCCGGCCTCGATGCAGACACGCGCGAGTTCGTTGACCATCTCGCCGGCGTTGTAGAAATCCTTCTCGGCGACGTACATGTCGTACAGCTGCGTCGAGTACGGCGTGGCGCCCGCACAGTTGTTCTCGAATGCGTACGACATCGCGATCGCGCGTATGCCGGGCGCCTTCGCCTCAGGCGTGGCGCCGAGGTCGGTGGCCTGTTGGAACAGCCGGCGGGCATCGGCATACTGGCCGTTCAGATCGAGTTGGATGCCCTGCCGGATCAGATCCGCGCCCGGACCCTGACCGCGACCGGGCTGCGCCGACGCACGCGCCGGCGGAAAGAACACGAGCGACGCGAGAGCGAACGCCACAGGAATGCGCGTCATGTTGCCGATTATCGCAGAGTCAAGAACGAGGATCCGGATGCCGAGTTGCCCAAAAAAAACGCCGCCGGCTGCGAAGCCGGCGGCGTCTGAGACTCACGCGAGCGCAGGGTTACTGCTGCTTGTCGTCGTTGTTGTTGGTCGCCTTCCCGAGCTTCGCCTTGCGCTCGGCCTGCAGCGCCTTGTACTCGGCGTCGGTGAAGTAGGTGACGTTCATCCAGGCGTGCGCCATCTCGTCGACCGTGCGGTCGCCGAACCCGACCCACTGATCCGGATCCGGGTTGTTCTTGTTGGCCTTGGTGTTGTCGTACCACGCCGACACGTGAATCACCGTGCCCTTCGGCAGCAGCGGTGCGTAGTCGTCGTCATAGATGTAGTTCGTCATCCAGTTGAAGTTGAAGTTGCCCACGTAGCTGAGCACTTCGCGGCTGCCGTCGGGCAGAATCGCCTCGACCTGCATCGACTTCCCGCGCAGGTGGAAATGCGGCTGGAAGTTTTCGATCAGCGCGTTTTCCTTCAGCACCGTGAAGCCTTCGGTCATCGCCATCGAGTTCGGCGGGATGTCGAGCATCTTCGTCCGATCGATGCCCGTGAAGCCGACGAGGTAGCTGCGCTTCTTCGGCTCTTCGCCCTTCTTGTAGAACCAGATGCCGATCTCGGACCCGCCGGTGATCTCTTCGCCGACCGCGTGGATGTGCTGATCCCACGTGATCGATTCGCCCGGCAGCATCAGCTTGCCCGTGCCCGGGCGATACAGATCGTAGCCCTTGCCGATCGCCCACTCCATCAACTGCGGCCGCGCGTTCACGATGCTGTCCGGATCCGGGCCGCCGGGTCCGCGGCCGCCCGGGCCGGTGAGCGTTCCAGTGTTGACCGAGTCGGGATCGTCCTTGAGCACGAGGTGTGCGATCGAGTGGTGGATGATCTTGCGCGCCTGGAGGCTCGTCGGGCGAATCTCCACCATCCGCACCCAGCGCGGTTCCTTCAGGTCAATCGTGGACGAGGGCCGGTACCAGACGTCCTGGTGCTCGGCCGGCATCGTGTACTCGGAGGACTTGACGACGAGGTCCGGCGGACCGTAGCCGTCGCGTACCGCCTTCCACTCGTTGTCGGTTACGAGCGGCTTGGGCGCCGGAAGATCCTTCGGATCGCCCTGCATGGCGCCGCCATCGACCCAGCGGACGATGGTGTCCACCTGATCGTCGGTCAGCGACATATCGTTCTTGAAGTGCTGGACGCCGACGCTCTTGTCGATGTGCCACGGCGGCATCTGCCGCGTCGCCACGCGCTCCTTGATCGAGCGCGCCCAGGGCCGCGCGTCCTGGAACGTGATGAGCGACATCGGCGCGATCGAGTTCGGCTGATGGCACTCCTGGCATTTCGCCTGGAAGATCGGCGCCACGTCCTTGGAGAATGTGACCGGTTTCGCGTTGTCAGCGGCGGTGGCCAGACTGGAGACCACGAGCGATGCCGCAACGGCTAACAGAGGTGTCCGGAGCGAGGGATACGTCATAGGGCCCACTCCTTTATATATAGGTGGCGATTCTAGCACCTCTCCGCCTAATCGGCTCTGATTTACCCGATATCGCGTGCCTGGCGGCTGGAAGCCCTACACCTCGCAGAGGGCGGGCAGGACTTCACCGATTTGCTCACGAAAAACGGCGTCCGCCAGCTCGTCGAACGGCGTCGGCTCGGCGTTCACGATGACGAGGCGGGCGCCGGCGGCCTTGGCGAGGGGGACTGCCCCCGCGATCGGATAGACCTGCAGGCTGGTGCCAACGGCAAGCAGCAGGTCGGCGCGCTGCGCCGCGCGCATGGCGCTGGTGATGACGTCCGCGTCGAGTGCCTGGCCGAACGAGATCGTCGCGCTTTTCAGAATCCCGCCGCAGCGCTCGCACGGCGGATCGGCTTCGCCGGCGCGCACGCGGTCGAGCACCGGCTCCATCGGTCCGCGCCACGCGCAGGCCATGCACATCACCTCGCGCATCGTGCCGTGGACCTCGATCACCTTGTCCGGCGCGTGCCCGGCGAGCTGGTGCAGACCGTCGATGTTCTGCGTGACCACGGCGAGCAGCGTCCCGCGGCGCTCGAGCTCCACGAGCGCGCGATGGCCGGCGTTCGGCGCGGCCCGCCACGCCGGGTGATCGATGCGGCTCTGCCACGCGAGCCGGCGGACCTCTGGATCCGACATGTAGGAATGAATGTTGGACAGCCGCTCGGCTTTCGGGTTCATGGTCCACACGCCCCGTGGACCGCGAAAGTCGGGAATGCCCGATTCGGTGGAGATGCCCGCGCCGGTCAGCGCGACGATACGCGTGGACGATTTCAGGTAAGCGTAAGGCTGGCCGATGCGACACCTCCCGCAGCCACCGTCGCCGCGATTTGTGCGCGCTTCACCGTTCCGTTGATCGTGCCGGTGGCGGCCAGCAGATGAACGCCGGTCGTGAGCGCGGCGAGCGCGCCGGATTTGCCGGTGAAATGCTGCGGTGTCCCTCCGTCGACGGTCAGATCCCAGCCGGCCGCGCACTCGTCGCCGTTCGTCACGGCGACGTTGACGGCGCCGGGCTCGGCGGCCGTCGACCTGGCCGCCGCGGCGTCGGCGGTCAACTGCTTCAGCGTGTCCTGGAATTCGCGCGCCCACATATTAGTTTCGTCGACGACGATGCCCTGCACCTGCGTGACGAACGCTTTGCATCGCGCCAGCATCTGCTGGACGTGATCGGCGGTGGGCTTGCCGTCAGGCCACGCGGCGCGCGCGATCTCGCAGTCCATCTGGAATTCTTCGAGGACCTGGCGAATCTTGAGCTCGGTGGTGACGTACCGAATCCAGGCGCTGGTGAATCCAAAGAAGCGATCGAGAATCACGAGCGCCGCCGCGACGGCCAGCGCCGCCGACGACCAGACCGGCGGGAACGCCGGCTTGCCATTCTCGCCGTACGCCTGGCTCAGCATCGGCAGGATGCCCGCGATCGCGCCGAGCAGAATCGCGCCCGCCCTCAGCAATCGACCGAAGATCTGCTTCGAGCGCTTCGCCTTGATGTACCAGGTGATGGCCGAACGCGCCTGCCGGGTGACGTGCGTGAGGATCTTCTTCAGCGCGGCCGACGGATTCGCCGGATCCCACTCCGGCGGATCCCAGGCGTCCGGCGCCAAGTCCGCGCCGGCGTCTCGACGTACCCTTCCTTCTTCGTCGGTGTGAGCCATGGGCGCGCTCGTGCGGTGCCGGGAACGCTCGCCGATTATGGCGAACACCCGCGCATTGTCAAGCGCGAGGCGTGACCACTTGTGAGAGACTGATCACGCGTTCGACGCCCGCTCACCAAGGAGGGGAAATCATGGCCAGGAGCCAACCCCACGCGGAGAAACTCAAGCAGCTCAAAGTGGAAGTCGGCCGGCGGGAGAAGGAGATCGCCCAGCAGTTTCCCACCTTCACGCACCACGACATGGATCACTTCGGCGCGGTTGCCAATGCCGCGCACGTGCTCAGCAAGAAGATCGACTTGAGCGACGACGAACGCTTCTGCCTGACGGCGGCGTGCTACTGCCACGACCTCGGGATGGCGCACACGAACGCGCAGCACGACTACGCGCTCTCGAACCGCGAACAGCTGCGCAAATGGCACGCGAAGCTGTCGGCGCAGTACATCCATACGTTGCCGCACGACCTGTTCCCGACTGAGGGCCTTCAGGATGCCGTCGCGCGCATCGCCGAAGCGCATGGGCGCTGGGATTGGGAGGATGCGTATTTCAACGACGACGACGGGATTCGCATCCGCCTGTTGTCGGCGCTGCTGTCCCTCTCCGACGCGCTGGACTTGAGGAACGGACGCAAGAACCCCGAGCACTTGCGGAACGCCGAGGAACTGATGGGGTACCGGTTTCTGAGCGACACGCCAGCGCAGAATCCCGCGATCGCGATGAACCCGGAACTGTGCCACGCGAGCCGCGTGCACTGGCTGCGCCACTACTACGCCTTCCAGCCGGGACTGACGATGGACAGAGCCGGACGCACGGCGACGATCCAGCTGAAGGCCCGGATCGGCCTGCGGGAACCGCAGATTGACAGGCCGGTGTTCGACGAACGCGAGCCGCTGATCAAGGAAATGATTCAGTCCGAGCTGGTGGAACTGACCGAGTGGCCGAAGTTCAAGCAGGCGCTGGAAGGGCACCTGACGGTCAAATTGCAGCCCGTGGAAGGCGCATGGCCGTCGTACGTCGAGTGTCAGCCGGATCCGAACAAGATGCCGTTTCCCGAGCCGCTGGTCGAGGCCGTGTACGCCACCGGCCTCGTACGGCCGCGCAGCCTGCCGCTGAACAATCAGGGCTACGAACGCACGCGGATCGAGGGACTGATCGGTCCGTCGGACATCCAGATCTCGATCGCATGGGTGCCGCGGTTCCTGATGTACGCCGGCGACCGCACGGCGGCCGACGACCGGCTGATGCGGGTGGCCGAACGGAATTGGGACTTCGTCCTCTGGCCCATCGGCCCAGCGGTCGCCGTGCTGACGGATGAAGCCCTCACCGGGCACGGCGACATCATCGAAAGGCGATTCCGACAGATGTTGGACCGCCTGGCCCTCATCGAGCGCGGACAGTACAAGAAGTACTACATCGCGCTGGAACAATGGCTTCCGCCACAACCGATGACCACGACACGCCACGTCGCGAAGTTCGGCCTCTACGCCGGGCAGGGGACGCGCGCGACGTTTCTCGGCGGAGCCATCGAGCTGGGAACGCAGGCGCAACAGTCCGGATTCGAAACCAACTGCGAAGTCGCCGCCAGGCTGCTGCGCGTGACGGGACCGCGGCACACACTGCCGGCGCGTCTTCTCGAGATCGCGAACCCCGCCGCCGCCTTCGCCACCACGGCACGGTCGCTGCGTACCCTGCTGGCGGCGCTCGAGCGCGAACTCAAGGGCGTCCCGATTGACTCGCAGCTCCGCGCGTTCCTCGACGAGTTCGCCGCCAGGCTTCCGGCCGCGGAGCCTGGCGCGTGACGTGCCGGTCGCTGTCACGCGCGGACGTGGACGCCGTACTGCAACTCGAGCTGGCGAGCAGCGCGTTTCCCTGGCGGACCAGGCTCGCGTTCCGCAAGTACGCGTTGCAGGGGCGGGGCCTCGTGCTCGCGGATGCCGACGCCATCGTCGGATACGCGCTGACCGAGCGCCGCGGCGACCAGCTCCTGCTCGTCAAGATGGCCGTGCATCCGGATCATCGTCGTCGCGGCTACGGGGGCCGGCTGCTGCGCGAAGTCGTTCGGCTCGCACGGCGCGATCCCGCGATCACCCAGATCCGGTTGCACGTCCGGGAGTCCAACACGGCAGCCCTGGCGCTGTATCTCACGCACGGCTACCGGATCGTCGAGACCATCGATCGGTACTATCGAAAGACCGGCACGACGCCGAGCGAGAAGCGGGCGTTGACGATGATGCGGCCGGTCGCATCGAGGAAAAGGCGCGAGCCATGACACTCACGAGGCGGACATTCATCGCAGCTGGGACCATGGTCCCGTTCGCACGCACGGTCCGCGCGTGGGCGCGACAGGATCCGCTGGTGCTCACGCCGCCGGACAAGCCGCGGCACGAGCTCGTCGAAGGCCAGAACCCGCTCGCGATCAACAACGATCGCGACGGCGTCATCTACATTCCCAAAGGCTACACGCGCGCCGTGCCGATGCCGCTCGTCGTCGCGCTGCACGGCGCGGGCGGGTCGGGCGCCAATGCCGGCTTCGCGTTCCGCCAGGCCGACGAGTTCGGCTACATCGTGCTCGCGCCGGACTCGCGCGACTGGACGTGGGATTCCATTCTCGGGCACGGACAGGACAGCGAGTTTCTCGCCGCGGCGTTTCAGTCCACCGTCGAGCGCTGCTCCGTGGATCGCCGACGGCTCGCGCTCGCGGGCTTCTCCGACGGCGCGACGCACGTGCTCTCGTTCGGGATCGCGAACGGCGACGTGTTCGGCCATTTGATGGCGTTCTCGCCGGGACTGATGCGGCCGCCAGACGCGCGAGGCAAGCCGCGCATCTTCATCTCCCACGGTACGATCGATCCGACGATGCCGATCGACGTGACGAGCCGGAGATTCGTCCCGCGGCTCAAGGCGCTCGGCTACGACGTCACGTACCGCGAATTCGAGGGGCGGCACACCTTGCCTCCCGATATCGCGCACGACGCGTACGAGTGGTTCATCAAGGGCAGCG
>Ga0326726_10001442_pt1 | contig 22081 bp, 20 predicted proteins | sample MHFenrmetagenome_2_FD_207603 | JGI IMG/M metagenome (GOLD analysis project Ga0326726, IMG submission 207603) | Lab enriched peat soil microbial communities from Michigan Hollow, Ithaca, NY, United States - MHF15MN | ecosystem: Environmental > Terrestrial > Soil > Wetlands > Peat | place: USA... | reverse complement strand
ACGTCGGTCAGCGCGAGGATCAGTCCCTGCGACGGCGCGCCCGGATCGAGCGGGCGGACGTTGCCGGCGCACCAGAAGGTACTGCCGTCGCGCCGGCGCATCAGGCGCTCGAACGTGAGGCCGCCCTCGATGTCGTTGCCGTGCGCGGCGTCGCCTGCCGCCAGCATCTGCAGCACCTGCAGCCACTCGGCCGGATTGGCGAACAACGACGCAATCTGCAGCTCGCGCAGGTCGGGCGCCGGATAACCGAACAGCCGTTCGGTCGCGGCGTTGGTCTTGATGATGAGCTCGTCCGATACGTAGACCATTCCGACGAGCGCGTTGTCGAAGATGAGCTGCAGCTCGTTCAGCGTGGCGCGCAGCTGCACTTCCTGGCGCTTGCGCTCGTCGATGTTGACGAACGCGAAGATGTAGCCGAGGTCGGGCCGTTCCGGGTTGACGGCGCGCCCCTGCACCGCGACCCAGATCGGATCGCCCTTGCGGCGGTACATGCTGAGTTCGAACTCACAGGCGCCGCGCTCGTTGATCTCGCCGTAGTGCTCCGCGAGGCTCGCGGCGAGCAGCTGGTCGGTCGGATGCGCGAACAGCTGGATCTGGCTCGTGAGCCCACCCGGCTCGCAGGCGAGCAGCTCCTCCATCGCCGAATTGGCGCGCACCGGGCGCCCGTCGCGCACGAATAGCAGCCCGACCAGTGCCGTGTCGAAAATCAGCTGGCTCTCGGCAAGCAGCGTCTGCAGCTGCTCCTCCTGGGCCCGCCGTGCCCCGATGTCGAGGATCGACGCGATCTGGCCATCGGCGGGCCGCGCGGCGTCGATGGCCCGCAGCGAGATGAGCGCCCAGGTTGGCGTGCCGCTCGCCGTGTGCATGCGCGCCTCGAACGAGACCGGCGCCCCGCTCTCGAGCAGCGCGCGCGTGCGCGCCTCGTGTTCCTCGAACTCGGCGCGGCTTGCGAAAAGCGAGGTGAAATCGGCGCCTTCGAGCGACGCGCCGGCCTGCCCGCCCGGCGCGAACGTCCGCGCCGCCTGCGCGTTTGCGCGCACCACGCGCCCGTTCGCGAGATGGATCAGCGCGATCGAGGTGGCATCGAACACCACCGACAACTCGAGCAACGAACGCGCGAGCGCTTCGCGCTGCTGCTTGCTCTCGGACACATCCTGGAACGTGTAGATCGCCTCGCCGGCGCGTACCGCGCCGTCCGCACCGAACGCAACGTCGAGCGCTGCTTCCACCGAGCGCGCCTGCACCTGGCACCACACCGGCCGCCCATCCTTGCGAAACAGCACGACCTCCGCAGTGGTGGTCTCCTGCGGGCGGACCGCCGGCAGTCCGCTCATCGCCTTCATCATCTGCTCGGCGCGATCGTGGGTGAGGTCCCACAGCGACATGCCGACCACTTCGTCGTCGGCGTAGCCGAACATCTGCGCGAATTCGCGGTTGGCGAGAAGGATCCGGCCGTGCAGCGTCTGCGCCACGCCGACCGACATCGTCGCGAGCAGCGTCTGCTGGTCACGCAGGGCCACCTGCAGCTGGTCATCCGAGGTCTTGCGGTCGGTGTAGTCCTCGAGCACGAGCAGGTAGTGGCGCTCGCTCGAGGCCGACGTCCACGCGCGCACCGTGAGCCGCGCCCACAGCGTGTGGCCGTCACGGTGGCGCAGCCGCCGGTCGCTTTCGGCGGCGGCGATGTTGCCCTCCGCAAGGCGCGCGCGCAGCCGCTTGCCCGTCTGCGCGTCGTCCGGGTGCAGGAACATCGCCGGGTCCTGGCCGACCAGCGCCTGCGCGCTGTACCCGAGCAGCACGCACGTCGCGCGGTTGACCTGCTCGATGCGGAACTGCGCGTCGAGCAGCAGATTGGCGACCGGGCTTTCCTCGAAGATGGTGCGGAAGCGCGCTGCACTGTCGGACAGCGCCTCCTCGACCTGCTTGCGGTCGGAGATGTCGCGCACGAGCAGGAAGATGAACTCGCGCTCGCCGTGCTCGACCCGCTGCAGCACCACGTCCACCGAGAACTCGGAACCCAGCCGCGTGCGGTAACGCGCTTCACCCTGGTACGCGCCGCGCCCGGCGAGCTGCTCGAGGATGTCGGCGTGGCGCTCCGCAGTGAGCGTCACGTCGATGGCGCCGAGCGCCATGCCCCTGAGGTTCTCGCGTGCGTAACCGAGCCACGCCAGCGCGGTCTCGTTGGCGTCGACGATGGTGCCGGCGCGGTCGATTTCGAGGACCATTTCGCCGGCGGAGTCGAGCGCCTGGCGCAGCGCTGCCAGCGACGTCTCGGCAAAACGTTCGCGGTCGATCCGCTCGATCGTGAGAAACACGCCGTCGAACGCGCCGCGGATGTCGAACATCGGCGCCGGCCGTACCCGCACCCAAGGGCCGGGCTTGCCGCCGGGCAGTGCCGGAAACGGATACTCCTGCGGCTGCGGCGCACGCAGGCTGCCTTCGCGCATGCGCTCCAGCGCGCGCATCGTTTCGGAGTCGGCGGCAAAGCCGAACGCCTCGGCCGGCGTGCGGCCGAGCACGTGGGCGGCGGGAATGCCGAGCAGTTGCTCGAGGTAGCTGTTCCAGACCCGATACCGCAGGTCGTGGTCCAGTACCGCGATGCCGAGGCGCGCCGAGGTGAGGATCGTGTCGACGAATTCGTCGGCCTCGCGCGATGCGCGCATCGCATACCGCGGCACTGTCACGTCGCGCAGCACCGCCGTGGCGTGCGTGCAGCGGCCGTCCGCGCCCCGCTCGGGGCTTAACCGCACATCGAACAGCTTGGCGCCGATCGGATGGGCGACCGTGAACTTGAACCAGCGGGCTTCTTCGCTTTCGAAGAGCTCGGTGAGCTTGGCCTGCCACAGCGGCGCATACGCCTCGAAGCCTTCCACCTCGCCGACCGTGCGGCCAATGAACGCGTTGCGCGCGATCGCGGTGGCACGCGCAAGCGCCGCATTCGCGTAGACGATGCGCTGCTCACGATCGAAACGCACGATCGCGTCCGGGTTGTCTTCGAAGAAACTCGGGGGCGGAACCGCCGGCGCATTGCCGGCCGCGTCGGCGAGCAGCACGGCGAGATCGGCCGGGGTCGGCGCCGCCGCTTCGCGCCCGGTACGGTCGCGGGCCCGTGCGCCGAGTGCCAGGGCGCGCTCACCCGACGCGATCGCAGGCGATTCGAGCGAAGCGCGGCGCCGGGTCGTCTTGGGGTTGCTGGTCTCGGATTCCGCCACGTCTCTTCACGAAACCGGCCGCCACGCCGGTCCGCCTTGCCTGGTTGCACCTGCGGGCCGCCCGTGCGGTGCTTGAACAAACACGCCTCCGACCCCGCGGCGAGAATACTCCAGCGACTACCGCGCGCGGCGCGTGCGCGAGTTAGCCCAGGTAGTTGAACAACGAGAGCTTGGAGATCATCGAATAGCTCTGGACCGCCGCCTGGTACGTGGTCTGGCGCTGCGACAACTGGGTGGCCGCCTGCGCGACATCTAGGTCCTCGACCGTCGAGAGACGCGTCCGATATTGCAGCTGGCGATCGTCGTTGATCTGCTGGTAACCGGCGAGCTCAGACTGCGAAGATCCGTATTGCGCCTGCTTGAGCGACAGGTGGTCGAGCATCTGGTCGACCGATGCGTTCAGTCCGCTCAGAGTCGTCTGCAACTGCGCCTGATCCGCGGGACTCGTCACGGGCTTCGAGAGCAGCTGGATTGCCGCACCGACGGTGTCGAAGATCGATTGGTAAGAAGCCGGCGCGACCTGGAACGTGTCGCCGTTCGCGGGCGTGCCACGAATGGTCACCTGCTGGCCGTCGAACACGATGCTGGCCGGCGCGGTGTAGTTTCCGCTTGCGACGATCGCGCTGTCCGACGCGCGCACCACTTGATAGGTGGTCGGGCCCGCGCCAGCCGAAAAGGCGATCGTGTAGGCAGACCCGGTCACCTGGGTCGGATCGATGACCGCGCCGGGATCGATGCTCCCGGAGCCGCTGTTGCTGGCGGCAGCGGCTGTGGTGAACGTGCCGTTGCCGGGTCGAACCTTTAGAAAGAGATCGTCGCCGGCCTGCTTGACCTGCTGCAGGCGGTTGGTCGAAACCTCGAGCCGTTGTAACGTGTCGTCGCCGCTGTAAGTGACGCTGCTGCCGGACAGTGCGAACGGCGCGGCCCCTTCGCGACTGCCCGCGAACAGGTAGCCACCGGCACCGTCGGTGCTGTTTGCAAGTCCGACCAACTGGGCGAGCGTGCCCTGCAGGTCGGTCGCGATCGACAGCCGCTCGGCGTTCGAATACGTACCGTTGCCCGCGGCGATCAGCTTTTCCTTGACCTGCTGCGCAGCGTTGACCATCTGGCCGAGCGTGGACTCGCCGAGGCTCAGCAGATAACTCGCACGATCCTGGTTGCTCTTGATCTGGTCGAACTGGGCGAGTGCCGATCGCGTCGAAGAGGCCACCGCGGCGCCGACAGGATCGTCGGAGGGCGAATTGATGCGCTTGCCCGACGACATCTGTGCCTGCGTCTCGAGCAGCGCCTCCTGGCGCTGCATCATGGCGCGCTCGCCGCTCTGGAAGAATGTAAATGTCGAGACGCGCGTCATTCTTTCCTCATTGCATGATGCTGATCACGTCGTCGAAGATCGCGCGGGCAGTGGCGATCACCTTGGCGGCCGCCTGGTACTGCTGCTGATACTGGATCAGCCTCGACGCTTCCTCATCGAGGTTTACGCCAGACACGGCGCTCTCCGCGGTCACGGCGTCCTGCAGGATCGCATCCTGCGCCTTGCCAAGGGTTTGGGCATTCTTGGTCTCTGCACCGACGCGCGCGACGACCGCCGAATAAGAGCCTGACAGTTGCCCGCCGCCCACGAGTGCACGGCTTTGCAGCGCCGACAATGCAAGTGCGTTGGTGTTGTCGCCGATGCCACCCACGTTCGGCGCGACCTTGAGCTGGTCGCCGTTCGCCGGCGTGCCGTTCAGGGCGAGTTGCCAGCCGTTGAACGTGATCGGCTGACCCGCGGTGTAGGTCTGGCCGGTCAACGAGGTGACGCCATCGCTGATGTCGTACGTGGTCGCGCTGGTGAACGTGATGGTCGTATTGTTGGTGAGCGCCGCATTGCGCGTCGGACCGACGACGCTCAGCGCTTCGACGCCGATCGATCCCGTATTGGTCGACGGCGCGGAAGCCCGCACGGGGCTCGCCGCAGCGATCTGGCTGGTCTGCGTGATCGCGACCGCCATGCTGCGCGCGCCGCCGCGCACGCCCTGGACCATGAACGTATCGCCGTTGGCGGGCGGCGTGCCCGCGAGGGTGATCGACAAACCGTCCTGGCTGAAGCTCGGCGTCGCTGACGTCCAGCGGACGTTGTCTGCGAGGCGCGTCAGGGTGTACTGGCCGCCGGCGTAGTCGACCCGGTAGTCGCTCGCTTGCAGCTGCGTAGTATCGGTGAAGCTCGCGCTGATCGACGTGGCGGGGTTGCCGTTGGTGCCGGCCGCGAAGGCGGTCGGCTGGATCGGGGTGAAGAAGTTCACACCCGGGGCGCCATTGATATCGTTGCCGAGCTTGTGTTGCGTATTGAACTGCTCAGTGAGCGTGACCGCGAGCCGCCCGAGTTCGTTTTCGACGGCGGGCAGGTCCTGCAGACGGAATTGCAGCAGTCCGCCGATCGTCCCGCCACCCACCATCGAGGGGGCGAGCACCGACGTCGAAGGGCCGTCCTTGACCACGATCTGGATCGATTGCGGATCGGTCGGGTCGACCTGGGTCGCGAGTTTCATCGCGCTGCCGCCGACAACCAATGACTGGCCGCTGCCCAGGAACAGGTTGACCGAACCATCGCTCTGCGGAACCGCGCTGACGCGCACCGATTGATTCAGGCTGCGAATCGCCGCATCACGCTGATCGAGCAGATCGTTGGGCTGGTGCCCGGAACCTTGCGCCAGTGCGATCTGGTTGTTGAGCGTGGCGACCTGGCTCGCGTAACGGTTGACCGAATCGATTTCCAGGTTGATCTGCGTGTCGGTGTTGGCGCGAAATTCCTGCAGGCGAGCACCTGTGTCCGCAAAGCGACCCGCGAGCTGGTTGGCGGCCGAGAGCAGGGCCTGGCGCGACGCCGGATCGGCCGGCTGCTGCGACAGCGACTGCACCTGCTGGAAGAACGCGTCGATCGAGGAACCGATGCCGGTCTGGGCGTCGGCGAAGAGATTGTCAACCTGGGCGAGTTGCGCCGAGCGCGCGTCGGCCGCGGAGGATGCGGCCTGGGCACTGTTGGCGGCGCTGATCAGGAAGGCGTTGTAGACACGCTGCACGTCGCTCACCGCGACGCCCTGCCCGACATAGTTGCCACCGATCATCGCGCCGGTCTGCGCCGACAACACCACCGTCTGCCGCGAATACCCCGGCGTGCTCGCATTGGCGACGTTGTTGCCAGCCGTGCGCAGCGCGACGTAGGCCGCGTTCAACGCACTCGTGCCAATGGAGAAGATGCCGCTCATTGAATTTCGCTCTCGACGTCTATTTCGGCAGGCCGGCGCGTTTCTTCAGCCCCTGTTTGGGTGAGGGAGTGCTGCCGCGCGCCGCTCGATTCCCGGTCCGGCGCGCCTTGGCGGCGCTGGTGCGCGCCGATTCGACCGGCGATTCGTCGGTGATGAACCGTGCATAGACATTCATTTGTTGCTGCTGCTTCATTTCCTGCCTCTGCTGCTTCAACGACCGGTTACCCGGTGCCTGCCCGCCCGTTGCTGATGACGCCGATGACGCGCGCGAGCTTGGCGCCGTACGCCGGATCGGTCGCGTAACCGGCGCGCGCCAACCCGCTGGCGTATCCGGCACCGGTTCCACCAGCGCGTCCGGACTCCACCACTTGTGCGTAACGCTTGTTGCCCGCGATCAGTTGAGCCCAATCGCGAAATGCTTCCGAATAGTTGTTGTAGGCACGGAACTTCTCGACGACTCTCTTCGCCGCACCGTTCTCGTACTCGGTGGTCACGACATCGACCGTGCGGCCCTGCCAGCCGGTCCCCGCCTTGATGCCGAACAGGTTGTAGGTCGGAACACCCGATGCATCGCGGATTTCGCGTTGGCCCCAGCCCGATTCGAGGGCCGCCTGGGCGAGCACGAACCGCGTGGGAATACCGGTCGCCTGATGTGCGGCGGCCGCGTGATCCCACATGCGGTTGATGAAGGTGCGTTGCGCGTAGCCGAGCGCGGCATCGTCCGTGGTTGCCGGCGCATCGGCGCTTTGCGTCTGCGCAATGGGCACCGCCCCGGCCGGCGTACTGCGTTCCAGGTACGCGGCGCGTACGGCCACGTTGCTGCGCCGAAGCTCCGCGTCGCGCAACGCCGCGTTCGCGGACGCGATCGGATTCGCGGCGGCGAGCTCCGCGTAGCGATCGACCGCTGCGCGCGCGGGCGGCGGCGCAGCGGCCGCAGGCGCCGCGGAGGCTGCAGGAGCGGCCTTGCCGTCGGTCATGAAGCGGCCGAGCTGCTTGGCGATGACATCGGCAAGCCCGGTGCCGCTCTTCGAGATCTTCGACGCGAGCTGCTGATCGAGCATGCTCGTGTACGTCTGCTGGCTGTCCGAGTCGAGCAACCCCGACTTCGGAATCGCATCGCGCATGCTCTTCAGGACCATCTGCAGGAACAGCGCTTCGAACTGCTGCGCGGCGCCCTTGAGCGCCGCCTTCGGGTCGCGCGCGGCGGTCCGCTTGAGCGCGTCGAGCGAGCGCGCATCGGCAGCGAGGCCTTGCGCGGTGCTGTCGAGTAGCCGGTTGGGGTCGAGCGGATTCACGACGGCGCCCGACCCCGGTGAGCCATCTCGAGCCAAAGGCCAATGGGCCCGGCCGCTCGTGCCGCCGAGTTCCCTCGCGTCCCTCGGGAAAACAAGCTGCGGCCCGCCATCAGATCACTTCGAGATCGGCGCGCAACGCGCCGGCCGCCTTCAGCGCCTGCAGGATCGCGAGCAGATCGCCCGGATTGGCGCCGAGTGCATTGAGCGCGCGCACGACCTCCGCGAGGTCGGCGCCGCCCTTCACGTTCATGAGCGCGCCGCCATCCTGCTTGATCTGGATGTCGGCCTTCTCGCCGACCACGGTCTGGCCCTGCGAGAACGGTGCCGGTTGCGAGATGACCGGTTGCGACGAGATGGTCACCGACAGGTTGCCGTGTGCGACCGCGGCCGGCTCCAGCGTCACCGTTCGGTTCATCACGATCGAACCGGTGCGCGCGTTGATGATCACGCGCGCGGACGGGGTCACCTGCGCCACCTCGAGGTTCTCGAGCCTGGCGAGAAAGCGCACGCGGTCGTTCGGCGTCTCGGGCGCCTTGACTTCGATCACGCGCCCGTCGACCGCAAGCGCGAGATCGCTCCTGCCATCGCCCAGATTCTTGTTGATCGCGTCGGTCACGCTTGCGGCGGTCGAAAAATCGGTCTGGTTCAACTCGAGGCGCAGCCGGTCGCTGAGCAGGAACGGCGTTGCGACTGCGCGCTCGACCGTTGCGCCCGAGGGCACGCGGCCGGCCGAAAGATGGTTGATCTGCACCTTGCTGCCGCCCTGCGCCGCCCCGGCGCCGCCCACCAGCACGTTGCCCTGCGCGACTGCATAGATCTGGCCGTCCGCGCCTTTCAACGGCGTCATGAGCAGCGTGCCGCCGCGCAGGCTCTTGGCGTTGCCGAGCGAGGAGACCGTCACGTCGACCTGCTGGCCGGGTTGCGCGAACGCCGGCAACGTAGCCGTCACCATCACGGCGGCGACGTTGCGCAACTGCAGGCTCGTGCCCTGCGGCAGGGTGATTCCGAGCTGGGTCAGCATCGCCTGCAGACTCTGCGTCGTGAACGGCGTCTGCGTGGTCTGGTCACCGCTTCCATCGAGGCCGACCACGAGCCCGTAGCCGATCAATTGGTTGGGCCGCACACCCTGGATCGACGCAAGATCGCGGATGCGCTCGGCGTGCACTGCGCCCGCGGCGAACCCAAGAAGCGCCAACAGCGGCAGCCACACGAGAAGGAAACTCAGCCGCAGCGTGCGCAGGTGGCGCGTAGCGGCCGCCGCGGACCCAACCAGCTCGGCGCACCACAGTTTCCCCCGCGAGCGTTGTCCGGTTGGTTGAGATCCGAGGAGCCTGATAAGCGACATCTGCGTACGTCTGCGGCTGAAAAAACGGCGCCTTAGAAGGGCGAGAAGGAATCGAAGAAACGCGACAGCCAACCCTTGATCTGCGCTTCCTCGATGTAGCCGCCGCCGCGGTAATCGAGGCGCGCGTCGGCGACCTGGGTCGAGCTGATCACGTTGCCGGGCTGGATCTGCTCCGGATTGATCACACCGGAGAACTTCAGCACTTCGGAGTTGCGGCGGATGCCGATCTGCTTTTCACCGACGATGCGCAGGTTGCCGTTGGCAAGCACATCGATGACGGTGACGGTGATCGCGCCGGTGAAGAGATTTGAGGACGTGGTGCCGCCCTTGCCGTCGAACGTGTTGGTGGTGGTGGCGGTAGCCGACAGCGGCTTGATGGCCTTGCCGAGCACCCCGCTCACGCCGGGAAGTCCGACGTCGAAATCCGACTTGCGCTCGGTGCTCGAGTTGGCGGTCTGGCTGGCGTTGAGCTTCTCGTTGATCTGCACCGTCAGGATGTCGCCGACGTAACGCGGCTTGCGATCCTCGAACAGCGGCCGGTACGCGGCTGCCTGGAAGATGCCGCCGGTCGGCACGACGCTCGGCGGGACTTCCGGCGGACGCGCGCTGGTCGGCCCTTCCATCACGATGTCGTGACGGGGCGCGGCGCAGCCCGCAAGCAGCAGCGCAAGCAGCACCGCGAGAAGAGAAGCGAAGCGATTCATTGCAGCAACGGTCGACGTTCGGATGCCGCGCTCAGATCTGGGTCAGGCGCGCCAGCATCTGGTCGGAGGTCTGGATCGCCTTGGAGTTGATCTCGTAAGCGCGCTGCGTCTGGATCATCGACACCAGTTCCTCGACGACGTTGACGTTGCTCGTCTCGAGGTAGCCCTGGTTGAGCAGGCCGAGGCCATTGGTACCCGGGCCATTGGTGCTCGCCGTGCCCGACGCCGCGGTCTCGACGAAGAGGTTCTGTCCCTTCGACTCGAGGCCGCCGGGATTGACGAAACTCGCGAGCTGGATCTGGCCGACGTTCTGCGGCGCGGCCTGCCCCGGCACCGTGATGGTGACCGTGCCATCCTGGCCGATCGTCACCGCCTGCGCCGTCGCAGGAATCGTGATCGAGGGCGACAGCGCAAAGCCGTTGCTCGTGACCAGTGCGCCGTTCGCATCGGTATGGAACGAGCCGTCGCGCGTGTAGGCGGTCGTGCCGTCGGGCATCTGGATCTGGAAGAACCCTTGGCCGTTGACCGCGAGATCGAGCTGGTTGCCGGTCTGTTGCAGATTGCCCTGTGTGAACATGCGCGGCGTTGCCACTGGCCGCACGCCGGTGCCGATCTGCAGGCCGGTCGGAAGTTGCGTCTGCTGCGACGAATTCGCGCCCGCCTGGCGGACGTTCTGGTACAGAAGGTCCTCGAACGCCACGCGTGAGCGCTTGAAGCCGGTTGTGCCGACGTTGGCGAGGTTGTTGGCGACGACGTCGAGCTGCGTCTGCTGCGCGTCGAGGCCGGTCTTGCTGATCCAGAGGCTGCGAATCATTGGTCACTCCTGCGGCTGGAAATTCGGAACCGGCGCCAGCCGCGCCGTCGTGAGGGCCCGCTTCACGGATTGCTGATGAGGGCGTTGGCCTTCTGTTCGTTCTGCTGCGCGTTCTCCAGCAGCTTCAGCTGAAGCTCGAACTGGCGCGCCGCGGAGATCATCCCGATCATCGCGTCGACGACATTGACGTTGCTGCCTTCGAGCTGGCCCGGCACCACGCGCACGTTCGGGTCGGCTTCAGCTTCGTTGCCGTCCTTGGTGCGGAAGAGACCATCGAGGCCCTTCGTGAGCTGGTCCGTCGATGGATTGACGAGCTTCAGGCGGCCGACCTGGTTGGTGGTCGACTGTCCGGCGAGCTTCGCCGAGATCGTGCCGTCGCCGCCAATGGTGATGCGCGCGTTCACGGGCACCGTGATCGGACCGCCCTCGCCTTGCACCGGCAGCCCGTTCGGCAACTGCAGGACGCCTTCCGGGCTCACCTGCAGGTTGCCGGCGCGCGTATAGGCCTCGCTGCCGTCGCTCGCCTGCACGGCGAGCCAGCCCGCGCCCTGGACTGCGACGTCGAGCTCGCGCCCGGTCTGCTGCATCGGCCCCGGCGTGAAATCGTTGCCGATCGTCGTCTCGACGGTCGCCACGCGCGTGCCGGCTTCGGCCCCGCGCAACGGCACCGCGCGCAACGCGACCGTCTCGGCGCGAAAACCGGTCGTGTTCGCGTTGGCGAGATTGTTGGCAAGCGTCTCCTGCCGGAAGAGCAGGTGCTTGGCCCCGGTCATCGACGTGTAGATGAGGCGGTCCATGTTCTCGGCTCGCGTCTCTGCCTATTGCCGCGTGCGTCGCATCAACGCAGGTTGACGAGGGTCTGGTTGATCTGGTCCTGGGTCTTGATGGTCTGCGCATTGGCCTGATAGGCGCGCTGCGCGGTGATCATGTTCACCAGTTCCGCTGTCAGATCGACGTTGGCATCCTCGAGCGCACCCGACTGGAGCACACCGAGCGTGCCCGAACCCGGGGCCGAGACCAGCGCCTGGCCCGAGTCCGCGCTTTCCGCCCACTGGTTGTTGCCCATCGCGACGAGGCCCTGCGGATTCACGAAGTCGGCGAGCACCATCTGTCCCTGCGCCCGCGTCTGCCCGTTCGTGTAGCGGCCGAGGATCGTGCCGTCGTTGCCGATCGAGAAACCGGCCAGCGTGCCCGTCGTGTAGCCGTCCTGCTGCAACTTGTTGACGGCGAAGGCGACGCCGAACTGCGACATGTCGCTCGCCGGATACGTGACCGGAATGGCGAGCGGTGATGCCGCGCCGTTGGTGAGCGGGATCGAGACGTTCATCGTGACGTCCGCGGCGAGCGTTCCGCCGGCGCCGAAGTTGAGGGTGCCGATCGCTGCGCCGCCGTTGAGGATCGTCCCGTCTGCAGCGCCGTAGACGTCCCACGTATTGCTCGCCGTCTTGACGTAGTACGTGGTCAACGTGTGTGAATTGCCCTGCGAGTCGTACACGGTCATCGCCGTCGACGACGTGTAGCTGGCCGGGTTGGTCATGTTGAATGCCGATGTCGGCACCGTGGCGCGCGAATCGAGGTTGATCGCCAGGCTCGCGGTCGACGTCGTCTTCGGCGCGATGTTGGCAAGCGAAACCTGCAGGTCGACCGGGGTCGACGCCACGATCTGGCCGTTCGCGTCAGCCGGATAGCCGGTCAGGTGCGCACCGTTGGCGGTGACCATGAAGCCGTTCTGGTCGAGCGAGAACTGGCCGTTGCGTGAATAGGAAACCGTGCCGTTGGTCGAGAGACGGAAGAACCCCGACCCGTTGATCGCGACGTCGAGCGGATTCGACGTCGTCGTGATGTTGCCCTGGGTGAACTGCTGCCGTACCGCCGCAACCTTGGCGCCGATACCAACCTGCACACCCCCACCGCCGGCGAGCGAACTGGCGAACACGTCGGCAAACTCCGCGCGCTCGGCCTTGTAGCCGATCGTCGATGCGTTGGCGACGTTGTTGCCGATCGCGTCGAGGTTCTTCGCCGCGACGTTCAGGCCGGACAATCCTTGCTCGAAACTCATCGAATGCTCCTGGGGTGAAGCGGATGCGTGATTACAGAATCTGCTGGACCGCGGAATAGGCGACGGTGCCGCCGCCCGCGAGCACGAGTTGCAGCGCGCCGTTGACCTGGCGCACGCCCTGGACTTGACGCGCCGCAAGTGCCGTAGTGGCGACCGCGGTCGAGCCGGTCGCCGCCTTGACCGTGAAGGTGTAGTCGCCGGCCGGCGCGGAATCGCCGTTGTCCATGCGACCATCCCAATCGAAACGCGCCACACCGGCGTCCTGCTTGCCGAGCTGCAGTTCGCGCACTACCTGGCCCGCGGCATCCTTGATGTCGACGGTCACGGTGTCGGCCGGCAGATCGAGGCTGACGCCGCCGATGGCGGAACCACTCGACGGCAGCGACAGCGTGTTGCCCTGGACCAGCACATTGCGGCCCGTCAGCTGCGCCGCCTGCATCGATTCGAGCGTCGCGAACTGGCCGAGCAACTGGTTCACCGTGTCGTTGAGTCCGTTGATACCGGTGACGGTATTGATCTGGGCCATCTGCGACGTGACCTGCGCGTTGTCCAGCGGATTGAGCGGGTCCTGGTTGTTCATCTGCGCGACCAGCAGCTTGAGGAACCGGTCGTTCAGGTCCTTGGCCGACGTCACGCTGTTGTTGGCACCGGCGCTGGACGCCGAATCGACCAGTCCGGTAAGCGTGCTGACGCTGCTCATGGTGGCGTTCCCTCTTCCGCTTACGCGCCGAGCTGCAGGGTCTTCTGCAGCAGGTTCTTTGCCGTGTTCATCACGTCGACGTTGGTCTGGTAGCTGCGCGATGCAGAGATCATGTTGACCATCTCCTCGACCGGATTGACGTTGCTCATCGTCACGTAGCCCTCTTCGTCGGCGAGCGGGTGATCCGGGTTGTGCACGCGGCGCGGCGCGGCGTTGTCCTCGATCACCTGTGCGACCCGTACGCCGGCGCTGGACTGCTCCGCGCCCATCATCTGCGTCTGGAACACGACCTGGCGCGCCTTGTACGGCTTGCCGTCCGGGCCGGCGACGGAGTCCGCGTTGGCGAGATTGCTGGCGACCACGTTCAGGCGCTGGCTTTGCGCCGAAACCGCCGATCCCGATACGTTGAAGACGTTGAAGAGCGACATCGTTTACCTCTCGTCCTATCCCTGCCCGTTGATGGCCGTCATCAGTGTCTTGATCTGCGAATTGATGAACCGCAGGCTGGCTTCGTAGCGCACTGTGTTGTCGGCGAAAGCCGCGCGTTCGGTGTCGAGGTCGACGCTGTTGGCGTCGAGCGCCGTCTGCGTCGGCGTGCGATAGAGCAGGGCCGGATGCGTCGTGTCGACGCCGCCGGCGGCTGCGATGTGGCCCTGCTGCGTGCGTGCCAGCGCCGTGCTCCCGGCGACCGACGACTGGGCGAGCCCGGTGGCTTGTTCGAGCGCCGAGCGGAAGTCGAAGTCGCGTGCCTTGAAGTTGGGCGTGTCCGCGTTGGCGATGTTGCCGGCGAGCACGCGCGTGCGCTCGGAGCGCAGCAGGAGCGCGGTGGCGTTGAAATCGAGCGACTGGGTGATCTTGTCGAGCATGGCGATCGCAGACAAAAGGTGGGACGGCCCTAAAGCTTTTTTCCTCGATGCCGATTATTCGTGGGAGGGGCAAGGCCGATTGACCAAAAAGCCGCGCTTGCGCGCGCCATCTCGCCGCTTGGCGTGGGGCGGGCCTGTCTACGCTCGCGGTCATGAATCTGCTCCTCACCTTCCTTCTTCTTTTCTCGTTCTCTGCCAGCGCGTTGGCTTCTCCTGCACTGCAAGAAGCGGTGCGGATGCACGCCTTGCGTGAGGCGGCCGCCGCGGCGGGTGGACTACAGTCCCGCATCGATGTTGTGGTCGGCGAAGTGGATCCGCGCCTGCAACTCGCACCCTGCGACCGCACCGAGGTATTTCTTCCCGCCGGAGCGCGCTTCTGGGGCCGCGGCGTCGCAGGCATTCGCTGCATGGGCGGCGCGACCTGGTCGATCACGCTTCCGGTCACGGTCCGCGTATTCGGGCCGGCGCTGGTTGCAAGCAAGGCGCTCGCCGCCGGAGCGGCGCTCCAGCCCGAGGACGTGCGCACGGCCGAGGTGGAGTGGACGCGCGAGGCGCAGGGAGTCGTGACCACGGCGGCACAACTCGACCAGAAGGTGCTGGCGCGGCCCATCGCGAGCGGCCAGCCGATCGCGCTGAATGCGCTACGTGCACCGCAAGCAGTGGGTCAAGGTGAACCGGTGCGGGTCGTCGGGCGCGGCAACGGATTTTCGATCACGGCCGATGGCATCGCGCTCGCCTCGGCGACCGCAGGCCAGACTGTTCGCGTGCGGACCGAGTCCGGCAGAATCCTCACGGGCACCGCGCGCCCCGGGCGTCTGGTCGAAGTGCAGTTTTGAATGATCCCGTTTTTCCGGGGCTGGCGGCAGCCGGATCGAGCTAAAGTTGGTGGGCCTGCCGCCGTTAACTGGGTTGTAGGTAGGAGTGAGCGCCGGAGGCGACATGAAGATCACAAATACATCTGAACCGCTGCGTCCCGACCGCGTGTCGGCGAACAAGGACTCACGTGTTTCGACCGCACGCGGCGGTGGCGAACCGATCGCGGAAACCGAACGGGTCCAGCTTTCGGACCTCGGTGCGAAGCTGTCGCAACTCGAGTCCCAGTTCGCGGGCTCGGATTTCGACGTCAAGAAGGTCGAAGAGATCCGCAGCGCGATTTCCGAGGGCCGCTTCAAGGTGAACGCGGATGCGGTCGCCGATAAGCTGCTCTCGAGCGTGTCCGACCTGCTTGGCAAGAAGGCCTGACGCCGCGGCGCGATGAAGCCGGAACTGCGCGCGCTGTTCACCGACCTCGTGCAGTCGCTGCACGAGGAGACCGATGCGTTGATCGGCGGCGATGCCGAGCGGGTCGCCGCGCTCGCCGCGCGCAAGAACGACGTCCTGCAACGGCTCGCGCCGCTCGCGCAACGCGGCGCGCATGACTTTCCCCGCGACCTGGTTGACCAGGCTCGCCAGCTCAACGATCGCAACGCGCTGCTCCTGGCGCCGCGTCTCGTCGCAACGCGCGCGCGTGTCGATGCGCTGCGCCGGGCCGGCGGCACGATGGTGTACGGCGCAGATGGGCGCACTCAGGCCCTCGGCGCACCCGCCGCACGCGCCTGAGCCGCGCGTCGTTGTTCCCCACTGATTGCTGATTGCAACATCCGGCCGTGAAGGCCGGCCGACCGCTCAGAACTCTTTCCATTCGCCATTTGCGCTGTCCGCAGGTGGCGGACGCGGCGGTTCCGACGTTCTGCGTGACGGGGCCGGCTTCGCCGGCGGCAGCGCGGCGGGCTTGCTGCGGCTCGCCACTTGCGCCGCGCCGATGGCGGCACGCGCTTCGGCCTGCGACAGCTTGAACATCGCCACCGCTGCGGCCAACCGATCGGCCTGATCCTTCAGGCTCTGCGCCGCCGCCGCACTCTGCTCCACCAGCGCCGCATTCTGCTGCGTCATCTGGTCCAGTTGCGTCACCGCCTGGTTCACCTGCCCGATCCCCGAACTCTGCTCCAGCGTCGCGCTCGTGATCTCCCCGATCAGATCCGTCACCCGCTTCACCTGCGCCACGATCTCGTTCATCGTCTGCCCCGCTTCGTTCACCAGGCCGCTGCCCGACTCCACCTTGGCCACCGAGTCGGCAATCAGGCTCTTGATCTCGCGCGCGGCCTGCGCACTGCGCTGCGCCAGGTTGCGCACCTCCCCCGCCACCACCGCAAAACCGCGCCCCTGCTCGCCCGCGCGCGCCGCTTCCACCGCCGCGTTCAGCGCCAGGATGTTGGTCTGGAACGCAATGCCGTCGATCACCGAGATGATCTCCTCGATCTTGCGGCTCGACTGGGTGATCTCGTCCATGCGCGAGACCACCTGCGCCACCACCACGCCGCCGCGCTCGGCCACTTCCGAGGCCGCGCTCGCCAACTGGCTCGCCTGGCTGGCCGTGTCCGCGTTGTGCTTGACCGTGCTGGTCATCTGCTCCATCGACGCCGCCGTCTGCTGCAGGCTGCTCGCCTGCTGCTCCGTGCGGCTCGACAAGTCCTGATTGCCTTGCGCCACTTCGGAGGATGCGCTCTTGATCGATTCGCACGTGGTGCGAATGTCGACAATCGTGCGCGACAGCGCCTCGCGCATGCCTTCCAGTGCGCGCCCCATGTCGCCCACCTCGTCCGCGGCGCGTGCCTGGAACGGCACGTCGAGATTGCCGCCGGCAAGATGGTTCGCGCGCTGCATCAGCGCCACGAGTTGTCCCTTCGTGCGGCGTGCGAGCACGATCGAAACGGCCAGTGCCAGCGTTGCGGCGACGGCAAGCGTTCCCCACATCACCCAGGCCGCGGTCGCTGCGGCGGCCTGGGTGTGGGCCATCATCGCGTCGGCGCGACTGTTGATGTACTTGCCAACCGCAGTGACCGCTTCGATCGCGCGCCGGTGCTGATCGTCGGTATTCGTGATCGCCGACACGCCCGCGTTGATGTCGGTTGCCGCGAGTTCAATCGCGGCATCCACACTCTTGGCATACGCGGCGATGGCTGCGAGCGCGGTCTTGTTCAGCGTTTCGAGGTCCGCGGCGTCGTTGAGATCGATCTTCTCCAGGAGACCCGCCGCATCATCGAGACGCTTCTTGATCGCGACCCGCTCCGCCTGGCTGCGCTTTGCATCCGGCGCGCGCGTCACCGTGAACAACCGATAGACCTGGCCGGAACTCGACGCGAGTTCGAAGCGCACGTTGTTGGTGAGGCGACGGGACTCCAGGTACTTGCTGGCCAGTTCCCCCATCGCGTTTCGCTGGAAAGACATGGCCCAGGCCGCGACGCCGGCGATCACCAGCATCAACACCACGACGGCAACCGGGGCCACCAACATCTTCGACATCATGCGCATGCTTGAAACGCCTCCCGCTGTCTCGCGCCGGACTGCTTCAGCGCTTGTAGATACCGCCGCAGACAATGGCTTCCCTGAGCCGCTCGCAGTACATCTGCTTCGGCTCGACGGCCTTCGTCACGGGGTTGGTGAATTTGTAGTCCTGCCAGAAGACACTCCTGCTCCGTGCAAGCTCGACACGCTCCTGCACGAACGGCCGGCCCTCGACATCCTTCAGGTCGATCAGGCTGCGCCCGATCATCCTTTCGTTCGCGCCGTGCGCCTGCACGACCCCGTCCAGGTCATAGACCACCAGGTAGAGGTCACGATCCTGGAAGCGCCCGCGCTTGTCGCTGATCTCGGCGTACGCCTTGTCCTTGCCGTTGAGTTTTATGAAATCGATGGCGCGCTTCACCATCGCAACGGCGTCGTCGCGCGAAGCCACTTCGACCGCTGACGCGGGCGCAGCAGCGAACATCGCGCTCGCGATTGCGCAACCCACCGTCTTGAGGATCGAATTCAAGCGTTCTCCAGGTACGCGAGTCCTGCCACACCGCGGCGCAGAGTTGAGAAGTGTTCCCGGCGAGGCTGACCCACCATCCGAAGAAAAGTCGGGCGACGCGGCGCCAAATTTGGACATTTGCCAGCCATGGGGCGCCGCCCGCGGCGGACGGGAGCGCCGGAACGGACCGCTCACACGCAGCCCTGCCCGATCGCGCACCCGCCTCGCCCCTTCAGATGACCCGCATTGCGGAAACCGGGCCCCGACGGCCGACCGGCACCCGGTTTGACGAATCTCCGGTCGCCCAGGTGCTGAAAACCTATAATCCGCGCACGCCGACGGAGACCACGGCGACACTTCGGATCGACTCGTGCAACTGCTTGCCCTCGGCTTGAACCACCAGACTGCGCCACTCGCGCTGCGCGAGCGCGTGGCGTTCGTGCCCGACGAGGTCGGTAGCGCCATCGCCCGCCTGCGCGATCGGCTCGCCGCACGTGACGCCGGGCACGTTACCGAGGCCGCGATCGTCTCCACCTGCAATCGAACCGAGCTTTACTGCGCGGTCGAAGAGCCCGCCGCAGCGGGCGCCGCGCTTGCGGAATTCATCGCAAGCGCGAAGCACCTGGACACGGGCGAGGTCCGCCGCGCGTCTTACGTGCTTCCGCAGAGCAACGCCGTGCGCCATGCGTTCCGCGTTGCAAGCGGACTCGACTCCATGGTGATCGGCGAACCGCAGATCCTCGGCCAGATGAAGCAGGCCGAAAGGCTCGCGCGCGAGGCCGGCGGCATGGGACCGCTGCTCCATCACCTGTTCCAGCGCACCTTCGCCGTTGCGAAGGAAGTGCGCAGCACGACCGAAATCGGCACCCAGTCCGTCTCGATGGCGGCCGCGGCGGTGCGCGTCGCGGAGCGCATCTTCGGCGATCTCAGCGAATGCAACGTGCTGTTCGTCGGGGCGGGCGAAATGATCGAACTCACCGCCACGCACTTCGCCGCGCGCCATCCCAAGTCGCTCGCGGTGGCCAACCGCACGCTGGAGCGCGCGGAAGCGCTCGCGTCACGCATGCATGGCCGCGCGATGCAGCTCGCCGAGCTTCCGGAGCAACTCGCCCGCTTCGACATCGTGGTTTCCAGCACGGCCAGCACGTTGCCGATCATCGGGCTGGGCATGGTCGAGCGGGCCGTCCGCAGCCGCCGCCATCGGCCGATGTTCATCGTCGACCTGGCAGTGCCGCGCGACGTCGAGCCGGAGGTTGCGCGGCTCGATGACGTCTACGTCTACACGGTCGACGAACTCGGCAAGATCGTGCAGAGCGGTACCGAGACACGCCTTGCGGCGGTGGCGCAGGCAGAGGCCATCATCGAATCGCGCGTGCGCGACTTCGAATCGTGGATGAAGTCGCGCGCCTCGGTGCCGGTAATCCAGGGGCTGCGCGAACGGGCACACACGTTGCGCGCCGTGGAAGTAGAGCGGGCGCGCAAGCTGCTCGCGCGCGGCGATGCGCCGGACGCGGTGATCGAACACCTTGCGCAGGCCCTGACCAACAAGCTCCTGCATTCACCGATCTCGGCGCTGCATCAGTCCGCCGACGTCGACGACGCGGAACGCGGGCGCCTGCTTGCGTTGTTCTCGCGTTTCTATCCCGACGCCGAAAACTAGCCGGCGTCGCGCCGACCGGCCCGTGCGGCCGTGCGACGTTTCGCGGCTTCTGGCTGGTCTCCCCAATGAAACCTTCGATGCACACCAAACTCGCCCAGCTCGAGCGCAGGCTCGGCGAGATCGATGAACTGCTTGCGCGCGAGGAGGCGACCCGCGACATGGAGCGGTTCAAGGCGCTCTCGCGCGAACGTGCCGAGATCGAGCCTGTCGTGGCCCGCTTCCAGGACTACAACCGCGCGGCGGCCGACCTCGTCGGCGCGCAGGAGATGCTCTCCGATCCCGACATGAAGGTGCTTGCGGAAGAGGAGACGCACGTCGCCCGCGGCAAGATGGAAACACTCGAAGCCGACCTGCAGCGCCTGCTGTTGCCCAAGGATCCGAACGACGACCGCAACATCTTCCTCGAGATCCGCGCCGGCACCGGTGGCGACGAGTCGGCGCTCTTCGCGGGCGACCTGTTGCGGATGTACCTGCGCTACGCAGAACGCCAGCATTGGCAGAGCGAGATGATTTCGGAGAGCGCGTCGGATCTGGGCGGCTACAAGGAGGTGATCGTCCGGGTGATCGGCGCCGGCGCGTATTCGAAACTCAAGTTCGAATCGGGCGGTCATCGTGTTCAGCGGGTTCCGGAGACTGAAGCGCAGGGCCGCATCCACACGTCGGCCTGCACGGTCGCGGTGTTGCCCGAGGCGGACGACATCAACGACGTGAAGATCGATCCCACCGAGATCCGGATCGACGTCTATCGCGCGTCCGGCGCCGGCGGCCAGCACGTCAACAAGACCGAATCTGCGGTGCGCATCACGCACCTGCCGACCGGACTCGTCGTCGAGTGCCAGGACGATCGCAGCCAGCACAAGAACAAGGAACGTGCGCTCAAGATCCTCGCCGCGCGTATCAAGGACCAGCAGCTACGCGCGCAGCAGGCAAAGGAGGCCTCGACGCGGCGCAGCCTGATCGGGTCAGGCGATCGCAGCGAACGCATCCGCACGTACAACTTCCCGCAGGGCCGCGTCACCGACCACCGCATCAACCTGACGCTGTACAAGATCGAGCAGATCATGGACGGTGACCTCGACGAACTCACGGCCGCGCTGACCGCCGAGCACCAGGCCGAGCTGCTGGCGGCACTCGGCGAAGCCTGAGCTCAGGCACGCGGTGCCTACGGTCGCCGACCTGCTGCAGCGGAGCCGACTGCCGACGCTGGAAGCGCGCGCGTTGCTGGCGCACGTCCTGACAACCACGCGTGAAACCCTGATCGCGCATCCCGAGCGCAGCGTCGATGCTCCCGCTGCCGTGCGATTCCACGCGCTCGTCGCGCGCCGCCGATCCGGCGAGCCGCTTGCGTACCTCGTGGGCGAACGCGAGTTCTACGGCCGTTCGTTCGGCCTCACGCGCGATGTACTCGTGCCCCGTCCGGAAACCGAACTGCTCGTCGAACTCGTCCTGGCACGCGCAGCTCTGATGCATGTGCCAAGCATCCTCGACCTGGGAACCGGCTCGGGTTGCATCGCGATCTCGCTTGCACTCGAGCGCCCCGATGCCAGGGTCGTTGCCATCGACACCAGCGAGGCGGCGCTGCGCGTCGCGCGCGGCAACGCCGAACGCCTTGGCGCAGGCGTCGCGTTCAAGCAAAGCGACTGGTATTCAGAAGTCGGCGAGCGTTTCGATTTCATCGTCGCCAACCCGCCGTACGTCGCACAAGGCGACCCGCACCTGCTGGATCTGCCGCACGAACCGCAAGGCGCGCTCGTCGCCGAAGAAGATGGCCTCGCCTGCCTGCGCGCGATCGTCGCAGGCGCACGGCAGCACCTGAACAAGAACGGATGGTTGCTCGTGGAGCACGGTTACAACCAAGCCGCCGCAGTCCGAAACCTTCTTATCGAAGTGGGATTTACCTCGGTGGCTACCCTCCTCGACGCCACGAGAATCGAACGCGTGACGACGGGCACGCTCGAATAGGTCCAGGCGAGCAAAGCGAAGCCGCGAGTCGAGCCGCCAAGCGCGACTCGCCCCCTCTCGCCGGGCGAGAGGGGGGGTAGGGGGAGAGTGCCAAAAGCGTCAGGCGAGGGTCCCGAGCGCGTGGCCGCCCAGGCGGCCAGCGCGCTCGGGAGGGACCTCGCGGTCCCTCCCGTTTCTTCGCAACGCCTGCGCGCGGAGGCAACTTGTGGATTCGGGCGCCTGCTGCAACTCGTTGGCGCAGGCGGATTTATAGAGATCCTCCCTATCGCTGTTGGCCGGAGATCCCAAGTGAGTCGTCCGCTTTGTTGACGATGGCGTGACTCAAGTTTCCCGGCCGCGTGCCGAGGCGCGACCGGCCGGTTTGACGCCTGTCGGCGCGCTTCCTAC
>Ga0326726_10001441_pt1 | contig 22088 bp, 13 predicted proteins | sample MHFenrmetagenome_2_FD_207603 | JGI IMG/M metagenome (GOLD analysis project Ga0326726, IMG submission 207603) | Lab enriched peat soil microbial communities from Michigan Hollow, Ithaca, NY, United States - MHF15MN | ecosystem: Environmental > Terrestrial > Soil > Wetlands > Peat | place: USA... | reverse complement strand
GTCGGCGTCGGCGAGCCGCGGGTGACGGACGACGTCGGCCACGAGCCCGAGCACCGCGTCGACCTGATCGGCCGGCGTCGAGACCCGAACCGCCGCGTAGTCGGTCGCGATGTCGACGTCGAGCCGCGCGCCGTGGAGCTCGAGCTCGTCGGCGAGCGCGGCGCGATCGTGCACGCCGGCGCCCTCGTCGAGCAGGTCGGCCGTGAGCGCGGCAAGTCCCGGCTGCGCGCCGTCCTCGCGACTTCCGGCCGCGAGCTCGAGCGCCGTGATCGCGACGATCGGCAGGCGGTGGTTCTCGACGACGACCACGCGCACGCCGTTGGAAAGCGCGAACGGGATGATCGGCGGCGGCACGAAGCGCGCGGCCGCCGCGAGCGCCGGCGGTTTCGACCAGTCGATGCCGGAGGCCGCCCACGGCATGTCGGTCGGCGCGGACGGCGTGACCGGCGCGGGATGCCCGCACGCCACGACCACGACCGCGACCAGCGCCCGCATCACTTGCCGATCACCGTCGCGCTCGCGGTGTCGGCGAGCCAGACCGCTGCCGTGGTACGCAGATCGGCCGCGGTCACGCCGAGCATCGAGGACTGCGCCGCGAGCTGCTGGGTCGAGCCGAGCTCGGTCGACCAGTCCGCCAGGGTCGCCGCGCGGACCGCGAGGTTCTCCAGCCCGCCGACGAGCTCGGCGCGCGCGGTCGCGATCGCGCGCTGGAGCTCGGCCGTCGTGACGTCGCGAGCGCGCAGGTCGGCGATCGCGGCAGCGATCCCCGCGGCGAGGCGGTCCGGATCGACCCCGGGCTTCGCGGTCGCGATGATCCGGAGCTCGCCACCGCGATGCTGCGGCACGACGTCGGCGTGGACCTCGGTCGCGAGGCCGCCGTCGACGAGCGTGCGCCACAGCCGCGACGCGCGTCCGCCGGCGAGGATCCGCGCGGTGATCCCGAGCGCGATCGTGGCGGGCTTGAACGCGGCGTCGGTGCGAAACGCGACCATGACCTTCGGCACCGGATCGACCACGGTCGCGTCGACGTGTTTCGCGAGTGGTGCCGGCGGTGCAGGCTCGGTGCCGGTCACCGTGCCGGGCGGCGACGGGATCCATTCGAAGTAGTGCTTCGCGAGCGCGGCGGCCTGCGCGGCGTCGACACGCCCCGCGATCACGAGCTCGGCGTCGCGCGGCACGATGCGCGCCTTCACCACGTCGCGCACCTCGGCGCGGGTCAGGTGATCGATCCCGTCGGCGAGCGGGTCATGCCCGTTCGCGGTCGTGCCCCACAGCAGGCGTTGCGCGGTGCGCGCCACGAGTCCGTAGGGATGGTCGACGTACGCCGCTCGGCGCTCGGCGGCGATCGCCGCTCGCTCGCGCGCGAGCCCGGCGTCCGTGATGCCATCGGCGAGCCCGGCCATCCGCTCGGCCTCGAGCCACAGCACGAGCTCGAGCGCCTCGGGCGGCGCTTCCTCGAACGTGCTGAGGTGGTCGGCGGTGACCTCGCTGCTCGCCCAGCCACCCGCCGCGACGATCTTCGCCTCGAAGTCGCCGTCCTTGACGTGAACGCTGCCCGCGAACATCAACCGCTCGACGAGGTGGGTGCTGCCTGGCACGCGCTCGTCGGCGACGCCGCCGGAGTAGCGCACGTGCACCACGATCGACGCCGCCGTCGGATCCGGCGCCACGATCACGTGCAGCTGGTTCGCGAGCTGGCTCTCGAACGCCGGCAGCGGCCCTGGAGGCTCCTGGACTCGATCGGCGTGGGCACCGTCAGGCGCGCGCGCGATCGCTGCTGCAACCACGACGAGCGCGAACGCGCGCGCCCGGTTCACGGCATCGGCCGCGGCGTCATCGGCGCGTTCGCGAACGTCAGGTTCTTCGCGATCTCCTTCGCGAGGTCGAGCCTGCGCGCCGCATCGGGGCCGATCACGCGCACGTAGCACGGCGCGTCGTCGTCGATGAAGATCAGGCCCTGGCCGTGGTGATCGAGCGCCTTGGCGCCGACGTTCACCTCGACCGCGGGATCGGGAGCCTTCGTGGAGATGCCGGCATCGTTCGGCTTCACCGCGCCGGCGTCCAACATCGCGTTGTACTGCTCGATGTGCTCCGTCGAGCCGGTGCGGTACTGCTCGAACAGCGCGTCGGCGCGCTGCTTGTAGCCATCGCGGCAGTCGAAGTCGAAGGTCCAGTACTCGGCCTGGCCGGCGACGGTGACCTCGTAGTTGCACGGGTGCGGCAGGCCCCTCGGCACCGACATCGCGCTGTCGAGCACGTGCGCGGAGCCGGTCAGCGTCTGACCGAGGGCCTCGAGCGTCATGATGCTGTCGCACGCGAACTTCTCGGGATAGACGCCGGCGAGCTTTCGCCCCGACTCGGTCGGCTTCTTCTGCTCGGTCGCAGCGGAGCCGTCGTTCTTGCACGCTACCGCGAAGGCGAGCAGGGGGACGAGCCAGGTACAGCGCACGGTCCGACGGTATCCCAACCCCCGATCGCGAGCTAGTCGGTCGCGGCGATCCGCGTCGTCGCGTCGTACACCAGGCGCAGCTCGGCGACGTCCGCGACGGCCTCGGCGAGCGCGAGCAAGGGCGCCGGCTTGCGCGCCTCGTCGAGGTGAATCGTACCGCCGATGCGGCGCTCGACGTACGCGACGTACATCCCACCACGTCGCGCGGCGACCACGACCGCGCGGAGATGAAATAATGGTACGGCGGCACGCCTTCGAATGCCGAAGATCCGCTGCTCGATGCGCAGCAGGCCGTCCTCGCGGTCGAACACGAGCGTGCGCCGTAACGTCGCCAGCAGTACGCCGCTCCCGATCAGCATCGCACCCGCGATCGTCGTCCACAGCGCGCCGAACATCGCGACGCGAATGCCGACGCCGGTGAGCCCCCAGCCAGTCCAGCCGGTCGCGCGCGTCAGATCGAGCTCGACGCGGCTGTCCGTCCGTTTTCGGATGCGTACCGAGCCGAGCCAGTCGAGCACCACTGAAGCTTAGGTGGTCGCGACGCGTTCGTCGAGTGTGCGTTCGCCGCTACGTGTCGTCGCTGAACGAGCCGCCACCCGCGTCGCCACCACCGCCACCGGGATCACCGCCGTCACCACCGCCGTCGCCACCACCACCACCACCGCCATCGGGACCGCCACCACCGCCACTCTGGTCGGGACCGTTCGCACGCCACTCGCGGTTACGTCCGCCACGACCACGACGGCGCCGCCGGCGGCGCTTGCGAAGCGGCTGGCCATCCGGACCGAGCGCCGGCGGCGGCTGCTGCTGCGCCGGACCGTTCGGCTCGAAGAAGCGCACGGGCTCACCGCCGCCACCCTCGCGCGGCACCGGCGCTCCGTTGGGGCCGCCGTCGAGCAGCATCGGACCACCCGGCATCGGCGGGCCGTTGCGGCGCCGCCTGCGACGCCGGCGACGACGCGGCTGGCCATCGGGACCGAGCAGCGGCTGCTGACCACCGCCGTTCGGAGGTCCACCGCCTCCGCCTCCACCACCACCGCCACCACCGGGACGCGCATCCATCCGATCGTCGTAGCGACGCGGCGGACCGCCACCGCCACCGGCGCCACCGCGCTCCCAGCGACTGCGTTTCTTGCGGCGCCGGCCGACGCCGGCATCGTTGGGGTTCGCCGACGCGACCGGGGCCATCGCGATCCGCATCGGACCGCGCACGTACTCGATCACGGGCCCACCGCCACCGCCACCGCGACGCGGCTGCGCCTCGACGATCGGCGCCGCGGTCGACAGCACCGGCGTCAGGAACGCGCTCTTCGGCGGCAGCATCGCGCGCCGCTTGCGACGGCGGCGGCGCCTGCGGCGACGCGCCTCGGCGGCACTCGCGGACGGCGTGTCGAGATCGCGCTGGGGGCGCTGCTTCGGCGCCTTGGGGACCTTCTTGCGTGCGAGGACGGTGATCTCGCCGGGACCCTCGATGCCCTCTTCGGCGAGCTCGGCGGCGGTCTTGTCGATGACCTCGATGTCGTCATCCTCGTCGTCGTCCTCGTCGTCCTCGTCGTCCTCGAGGTCGTCATCGTCCTCGTCGTCATCGTCGAGATCGTCGTCGTCCTCGTCGTCGAGGTCATCGTCGGCCGCCTCGCCCTCGAGCTCGTCCTCGTCCTCGTCCTCGTCCTCGTCGAGCTCGTCGTCTTCCGGCGCCTCCCTCGGCGGGACGGCCGGACCCTTGGCTTCGATCGGCTTTGGCTCGAGCTCGGGCTCGGCCCCGGGCTTGCGCCGCGTCATCACGGCAGGTGCAGCTGCCGGTGCGGCGGGGCCCTGACCGTTGGGCGCCGGTGGTGCGGCTCCACCGGGACTGCGACGCAGCACCGTGGTCGGCTTCGGGGCGGCGGCCGGCTCGGCGGCGGCCGCGGCCGTGGCTTGCGGCGGTGGTTGATCGATGCGCACGACGCGCGCCTTGATCTCGCGGCGCGGCTTCACGACCTCGACCGTCGAGTCGTCGTCGAGGAACCGCGTCAGCGACGCGCCGAGGCGGGTGGCCTCGGTGGACGCCGCGAGCGCCGCTTCGCGCGAGCGCAGGCAGTTGTCGCAGCGCCCGCACTTCGGTGGCTCGGGCTCGCCGAGGTACTCGAGGATGACCTGGCTGCGGCAGCCCGGCGCCTTCACGTAGGTGAGCAGCGAGTCGAGGCGCTGGCGATCGGCGATGCGGCGAGCTTCGTACTGCCGCGCGCGCTCCATCAGCTCCTGCGGATCGGGTGGTGGATCGGCGACGTAGTAGAGGCCGCCTTCCTTCTCGATGATGAAGTGCTCGTCCTTGAGCAACGACAGCACGGTGCGCGTGCGCTGCTGGCCGACGCTCGCGCCGAGCGCGATGTTCTGGACGTTCGGCGGCGATTCCTCGGAAGTCCCGACGGCCTTCGTGAACACCTCGAGCGTCTCGAACACCTGGCGGACCTGACGCTTGGTCGGGTAGGTGCCCTGGAGGAAGTACTCCTGGATGGCGACGTCGTCGGGCGAGAACAGGAGCACGCAGCGCGCCGGCTTGCCGTCGCGACCGCCGCGGCCGGCTTCCTGCGCGTACGCCTCGAGCGATCCGGGCACGTGGTAGTGGAGGACGTTGCGGATGTTCGCCTTGTCGACGCCGAGGCCGAACGCGTTCGTCGCGACCATCACGAGCTCGGGCGAGTCCATGAACCGCTGCTGCGAGTCGTCGCGCTCGCCCTTGTTCATGCGGCCGTGATACTTCGCGACCGGCAAGCCCCAGCGCGTCAGCGCCTCGTACAGCTCCTCGACCTTCTTGACGGTCGCGCAGTAGACGATGCCCGGACGGGGCAGCTTCTTCAGCAGCGTGACCAGCGTCCGCATCTTCTCGTCTTCGTCGTGGAAGATGATGACTTCGTAGTGGAGGTTCGGACGATCGAACGTCGTCGTGACGATCGTCGCCTTCTCGAGCCCGAGCTGGAACAGGATGTCGTCGCGGACGTGGGGCGGGGCGGTCGCGGTGGTCGCGAGGACCGGCGGCCGACCGACATCCTCGATGGCCTTGCGTAGCGACAGGTACGCCGGCCGGAAATCGTGGCCCCACTGCGACACGCAGTGCGCCTCGTCGACGACGAACCGCGACACGCCGACGCCCGCGGACGCCTCCCGCAGGAACACGCGGAACGCCGGATCCGCCATGCGCTCGGGCGTCGTGAGCAAGAGCTTGCCACCGGGCGAGCGGACCAGCGCATCGACCTCGCGGCGCTGCTTGACGGTCAGCGTCGAGTCGATCTTCGCCGCCGACACGCCCTTGGCGACCATCTTGTCGAGCTGATCCTTGATCAGCGCGATCAGCGGGCTGACGACGACCGTCACCCCTGGGACGACCATCGAGGTGAGCTGATAGAGCAGCGACTTGCCGCTGCCGGTCGGCATGACCGCGAGGAGATCTTCACCCTCGAGCAGGTGTTCGAACGCCTCGGCCTGGCCGGGCCGGAACGACTTGATGCCGAGCGTCTGCTGGGCGATCCCGAGCAGCGCGCCGACCTTCTTGGACAGCTTCGCGCCCTCCGGCGGAATCGGGCCATCGAGCGTGTACGTGGCGCGCGGCGCGGGCGGCGGCGCCGGGGGGTGGGGCTCCTTGGTCGCTGCCTTCGCCGCGTCCTTCACCTCTTTGGGCGCCTTGGCCTTCGCCGGTGCACGCTTTTTGGGCGCGGCTTTCGCCACCGGCTCCTTTGCCGGCGACTCTACCTTCTTCTTTGCCGTGCTTCGTGTGGTCGGACGCTTGGTCAAAGGACCACGTCTCCTCTTCTACTTCCCCGCCCACGGATCTCGGGATCCACCGGCGAGCGCGCAGGCTCTTTAGTAAAGAGCCGCCGCGTTTTCAATTCAGAACATACCATACGACCTGTCCGCAAGGTCCTCCGAGATGATCTTCCGGTTTTGCGGTGTGTTACAGGATCATCTATGGCGCAAGCGCCGAGTGACAGGCCGGTCCGGGAAGCCGAAAACCGCCTGGAGCGGTTCAACGCCGATCGCGAGCGGCTGCTCGCCGAGGTCGAACGGCGAGTCGTCGCGCGCCGGGTCGTCGAGGCAAAACACGGGGGTGATGCCTCCCTCGAGTACGTGCTGAACGACGTCGCATTCTGCGAGATCAAGCGCCTCGAGGCCAGCCGGCAGAAGAACGGCGCGATCGATCGCTGGAAAGATCTGTCTCGCCGGCTCCTGACGATGAGCCACGGAGACAAGGAGACCGAGCTCCGCGAGCTGGTGCGCTACTACGGGCGCGACGTGGTGGGGAACTTCGATCCGCGCGTCTACAAGTTCGCGACCGGCGTGGGGCCGTCGCTGCTCGGCGTGCTGTTCTCGCCGATGACCACCCTCCGCGAGGGCATGGCCGCGCTCAAGAACCTCGATCAGCGCATCCATCCCGACGGCGAGATCGAGCTCGCGAAGGCGTGCGCCGAGCGCGGCACGTTGATCGTCACGCCGACGCATTCGTCGAACATGGACTCGCCGGCGATCGGCTTCGGCCTGATGCGCGCCGGGCTGCCGCCGACCACGTACGGCGCCGGCAAGAATCTGTTCACGAACCCGTTCATCAGCTTCTTCATGCGCAACCTCGGCGCGTATCGCGTCGACCGGCGGCTGCGCTTCGAGCTCTACAAGGATGTCCTGAAGGAGTACTCGACAGTCCTGCTCGAGCACGGCTACCACTCGCTGTTCTTCCCGGGCGGCACGCGGTGTCGGTCGAACATCGTCGAGAAGCACCTGAAGCTCGGCCTGCTCGGCACGTCGGTGACGGCGTACAAGAACCTCGTTCGCGAGGGCATGCCGAACAAGCGGCTGTACGTCCTGCCGGTCACGATCAACTACCGGCTCGTGCTCGAGGCCGAGACCCTGATCGACGACTACCTCGCCGAGACCGGCAAGAGCCGCTACATCATCACCGACGACGAGTTCTCGCGCGTCGGCCGCATGGTCGAGTTCTTCCGCAAGATCCTCGCGCACGAGGGCTCGGTCGTGGTCCGGTTCGGCCGGCCGTTCGATCCGTTCGGCAACGACATCACCGACGACGGCGAGTCGATCGATCGCGCCGGGCGTCACGTCGATCCGGCCACGTTCGTGCGCGGAGCCGATGGTGAGGTCACCGACGACGATCAGCGCGACGCCGAGTACACGCGCGCACTCGGCCGCCGGCTCGCCGCGGTGTACCCGAAGCTCACGGTGTTCCACTCGACCCACCTGCTCGCGCGCGTGCTCTACGACGAGGTCGGGCGCCGCACCGGCACGCGCGACATCTATCGCCTCCTGCGCCTGGCGCCGGCGCAGCTCGCGGTCCCGAAGGCCGACGCGATCGCCGGGGTGACGCGGCTGCGCGCGCGGCTCGTCTCGACCCCGGCCTGGGGCGCCGAGCATCCGGGCTTCACGACCCAGTCGTCCGCCGACAAGGTCACCGACGCGCTCAAGGGCCTCACCACGTTCCACACGCGCAAGATCGTGGTCGAGCACGGCGATTCGCTGCAAGTTGCCGACGTGAAGCTCCTCTACTACTACATGAATCGGACCGCTCACATTCCAGCGCCCGAGGTGGAGGCGGCCGGATTCATTCCGGCCGCCGGGAGAGACCACGCGTGACGCGTTCGGAGACCGTAGGCATCGTCGGTGCGGGCACGTTCGGGACCGCGCTCGGCGCCGTGCTCGCGAAGGCCAACCGCCACGTGGTGATCTGGTCGCGCGATCCGGCGATCGTCGATTCGATCCAGACCAGGCGATCGTGCCCGCGGTTGCCGAAGGCCGTGCTGGGCCCCTCGCTCGAGGCGACCGCGGATCCACGCAAGCTCGCCGCCGAGGCGCGCTTCATCGTCATGGCGGTGAGCTCGACGAACGTGCGCGATCGCGCACGCGAGCTCGGCAACTACGTCGACGGCAGCCACATCGTGGTCCACGCGGTCGGCGCGCTCGCGGCGCACACGAACGAGCGGGTCTCCGAGGTGGTCGGGCAGGGGCTCCCGACGTTGAAGATCGGCGTGCTCGCCGGTCCGGCGCTGCCCGCGGATCTCGTCGATGGGGAGTACTCGTCGATGGTCGTCGCGTCGCTGTTCGACGAGGTCGTCACCGAGGCGCGCCGGCTGCTGAACGCGCCGCCGGCGCTGCGCGTGTACTCGTCGAAGGATCTCGTCGGGGTCGAGCTCGCGTCCGCGCTGTCCGGCGCGTACACGGTCGCGCTCGGGCTGTGCGACGGGCTCGGCATGAGCGCCGGTCCGCGCGCCGTGCTCATCACGCGCGCGGTTGCCGAGGCGTCGCGGCTCGGCGTTGCCGCGGGTGCCGAGGCGCGGACGTTTGCCGGGCTCGCCGGACTCGGAAACCTGCTCGTGCGCGCGACCGACCGATCCGCCGACTACCAGCTCGGCCGCCGGCTCGCCGACGGCGTCGTCACCGCTGACGCCCATCGCACCGAGGGTGCGCGCGCCGCGCTCGCCGGTACCGAGCTCGCGGCGAAGCTTCGCGTGCGGATGCCGGTGCTCGCCGGCGTCGCGGCCGTGCTGTCCGGTCGCGCCGAGCCGCGCGAGGCGGCGCAGCTGGTCGGCGACACGGTGGCGGTGGAAGAATAATGCGTCTGGCCTGGGTGCCGGTGCTCGCCGCATGCGCGGGGCACCACGCGAGCACCCCGGCCGTGACGACGCAGGAGGCCGGGATCTCGATCGCGATCTACGACGGCGGTGGGACCTCGTACGGCGTCGTCGACGATCGGCGCTGGGTCACGATCGCCGGCGGCGGGCTCGAGCTCGACCACATCGATCCCGGCGCCGCGCTGGCTTCGCTCGTGATCGAGCCGCTCGGCGGCGAGCCGATCACGATCGCGCAATGCGCGCGCGCCCGGCTCCCGGAGACACCGTCGAAACCCACGACCGTGATCTACCCGGGTGTTCGGTCGAGCCGCCGGCCGATGCCCAAGCCCGTCGTCAAGACCAGACCCGCGGTCACGGTCGATCGCTTCGACACCACGGTGCGCTGCGCGGCGACCGGCGGGACCGGTCGCCACCTCGTGCGCATCCTCTACGTCTCGACGACGTTGACCTATCGCGCGCAGCACGAATTCCTCGTCACCACCGCGGACCACGCGACCGTCACGTCGCGGTTCGCGATCGAGACGCCGGCGTGGCACGACCACGCCGAGCTGGCGCTGTTCGACGGCATCCCCGGCGGCGAGCGCCTGCCGCACGAGGTCGTCCGCGGCGGGGTCACGCTCGATGGTTCGATCGCGATCCTCGCGGTGCCGGCGCGCGAGGTCCCCGCGCGGTTGCGGCGCGTGTTCGACGGCGCCGTCGCGACGCCGGAGCTGCCCGGCTCGGACGCCGCGTGGTACGGCGATTCGGTGAAGACCGTGACGGTGTGGCTCGAGCTACCCGGCCTGCGCCTCGCGCCCGGCTCGGTCCGCGCCCACGTCGAGGTCCCCGGCGAGGCCGTGCGTGACATCGACGTCTCCGAGCCGCCACGCCAGCAAGCCAGCTCCGACGCGCCGCTTCGCCTCGCGCTGTGGGCCGACGACACCCTCACCGGGACGCGCCAGCGCTTCACCGACCAGGGCGACACGCAGCTCGCGGAGCGCGTCATGCAGTCGGTCGCCAACCTCGGCGACATGCCGCGCGAGGTCTGGATCGAGGAGCACGTCCGTCCGGCGCGCCGCCGCAAGATCGAGCGCGCGTGGCCGAGCAAGCCGATGTCCGGCGACGATGTCGTGCGCTCGAAGGTGATCGTCAAGCCGCACGCGATCGAGCGCGTCGGCTACACGCTCGAGTACGAGTTCTGATCGCGAGGTCGCTGCTAGGGCACGAACGCGAGCGAGAAGGTGTAGTTGTCGAGGTCGGTGGGCGGACCGGACAGGACCTCGAAGATGTAGTCGCCGGCGGCGAGCGAGGGACATGCCGGGACGGCACCCGGACACACGAGGGTCTCGGTGAGGGAGAAGTTGCGAGACTGGCCGAGCGTCGTCGCGCCGGTGGCGTCGTAGAGGACGAGGTCGAGATCGCCGGCCATCGGGCCGTTGGTGAGCGTGATCGTCACCTTCGTCGTCCCGGGCGCCACGGTGAACTTGTAGTAGTCGAAGTCGCGACCGCCGGCGTCCGACGTCGGTGCACAGATCGCCGCCGGTCCAGAATCGTCGACGGTGACGACCGCCGCGGTGTCCGGCGTGTCGTTCGGTTCCTTGTACGCGCACTCGGCCGGCGTGTACGGACTGTCGATCGCGGCGTCGTGGACACCGGCCGAATCGGAGAAGTCGAGGATCAGCGAGCAACCCGGGACGCACGCGGCGAGCGCGACAACGCGAAGACACTCCCGGACCATGCGTTCCACGCTATCGGTTGGGCGCCGAGAACGTCAAGTATTCTGGCGCACTTAGCTCATGGACCGTGCTTGACCCCGCTGCCCTGCAACGGTAGGGTCCACGCGGTCTCGGCATGTACCTGCAAGATCTCATCTTCACCCTCGGAAAGTTCTGGGCGGAACACGGCTGTGTGGTCGAGCAACCGGTCGACGTCTCGGTCGGGGCGGGCACGTTTCATCCGGCCACGTTTCTGCGCGTGCTCGGACCCGAGCCGTGGAACGCGGCGTTCGCGCAGTTCTGCCGGCGTCCGTCCGACGGCCGGTACGGCGAGAACCCGAATCGCGCCGGCGCGTACTACCAGTACCAGGTCGGCCTCAAGCCCTCGCCGCTGAACGTCCAGGATCTGTACCTCGATTCGCTGCGCGCGATCGGCCTCGATCCGTCGGCTCACGACATCCGCTTCGTCGAGGACGACTGGGAGTCGCCGACGCTCGGCGCGTGGGGCCTCGGCTGGGAAGTGTGGTGCGACGGCATGGAGGTGACGCAGTTCACCTACTTCCAGCAAGCCGGCGGCATCGATCTGCTGCCGGTCACCGCGGAGCTCACGTACGGCGTCGAGCGGCTCGCGATGTACTTGCAGAACGTCGACAGCATGTACGACGTGAAGTGGGACAAGCACGTCACGTACGGCCAGCTCCGCCATCCGTGGGAGGTCGAGTACTCGACGTACCACTTCGAGCACCTCGATCCCGCGATCGCGTTTCGCGAGTTCGACACGTACGAGGGCGAGTGCAATCGCCTGCTCGGGCTGAACCTCGTCTTGCCGGCGTACGAGTTCTGCATGAAGTCGAGCCACGCGTTCAACACGCTCGACGCGCGTGGCGCGATCAGCGTCACCGAGCGCGCGCGCTTCATCGGCCGCGTCCGCGCCATGGCCCGCGCGTGCGCGCACGCGTACGTGCAGTCGCGCGCGCGCCTCGGCTTCCCGCTGCTCCCGAAGGAGCTCGGCGCGCAGGCCAAGGCCGCGTTCGACGCTGCCGCCGAGGCCGGCGTCAACGCGAGCGCGCTCGCCGCTGCCCGCATCGTGGTCCCGCACGCGCAGGAGCTGCCCCGTGCCGGCTGATCTGCTGTTCGAGCTCGGCTGCGAAGAGATCCCAGCGAAGATGCTCGCGAAGGCGCTCGCCGATCTGCCGGCCGCGATCACCGCGAAGCTCGCGGCCGCGCGCCTCCAGCACGGTACGGTCCGCGTGCTCGGCACGCCGCGCCGCCTCGCCGTGATCGTCAAGGCGCTCGCCGATCGCCAGCCCGATCTCGACGAGCAGGTCGTCGGCCCACCGGTCTCCGCCGCGTTCGCCGCCGACGGCACGGTCACGAAAGCCGGCCAGGGCTTCGCCGCGAAGAACGGCGTCGATCCGTCCTCGCTGACCAAGCAGGAAGTCGCCGGCAAGAAGGGGCTGTACGTCGTGGCGACGCGCCACGTCGTCGGCCACGAGACCCGCGCGCTGTTGCCCGAGCTCCTGCGCGAGCTCGCGACCGGCATCCCGTGGCCGAAGTCGATGCAGTGGGGCTGGAGCGAGACCAAGTTCGTGCGGCCCGTGCAGTGGCTCGTCGCGCTGTTCGGCGGCGAGGTCGTGCCGTTCGAGTGGGCGGGCCACACCGCCGGTCGCGCGTCGCGCGGGCATCGCTTCCTGGCGCCCGGGTTCCACGACATCGCGAGCGCCGACCGGTACGTCGAGACGCTGCGCACCGCGCACGTGATCGTCGATCAAGACGCGCGCAGGACCATGGTCCGTGCGGAGCTCGATCGGCTCGCGCGCGAGTCCAAGCTGAGGATCCGCCCCGACGAGGCGCTGATCGACGAGGTCATCCACCTCGGCGAGTACCCGGTCGGCGTCTCCGGCGGCTTCGATGCGTCGTTCCTCCAGGTCCCCGAGGAGATGATCGTCACCGCGATGCGCACGCACCAGCGCTACTTCGCGATGGAAGACGCCAGCGGCAAGCTCGCGAACCGCTTCGCGACGATGACCGCCACGATCGTGAAGGATCCGGCCGTCGTCTCGAAGGGCAACGAGAAGGTCCTCGCGTCGCGGCTGTCCGACGCCAAGTTCTTCTTCGGCGAGGATCGCAAGCACACGTTCGAAGAGTGGAACATCACGCTCGCCGATGTCGTGTTCCAGGCCAAGCTCGGCAACGAGGCCAGGACCATCGGCCACAAGATCGTGCGGCTCGAGCAGACCGCGCGCACGCTCGGCGGTGACACGGCGGCGAAGATCGCGACGTTCTGCAAGTCGGACCTCGCGTCGAAGGCCGTCGGTGAGTTCCCCGAGCTCCAGGGCGTGATGGGCAAGCACTACGCGCGCCACGCCAAGCTCGGCGATGCGATCGCCGATGGCATCGAGCAGCACTGGTGGCCGAAGGGGCAGGGCGCCGAATTGCCGCGCACCGACGAGGCGGCGATCGTCGCGCTCGCCGATCGCATGGACACGATCGTGGGCTGCTTCGCCGTCGGGCTCGAGCCCAGCGGCTCCGCCGATCCGTTCGGCCTCCGCCGCGCCGCGATCGGCATCTGGCAGATCCTGCTCGACCGCGGCTGGGGCGATCGCTTCACGCCGCTGCTCGCCGCCACGCACGCCGCGCTGCAAGCGCACGGCGTGACGCTCAAGGATCCGGACAAGCTCGACGACTTCTTCCGCGCCCGCTTGCGCGGCATCTTCATCGATCTCGGCATTCCCGCGCAGGATGCCGATGCCGCGCTCGCGCAGGACTTCCGCGATCCGATCGACGCCCGCGCTCGCGCGCTCGCGTGCGCGAAGATCTCGAAGGAGGCGCGCGAGGTGTTCAAGCGCGTCGCGAATATCCTCGACGACGCGCGTGCCAAGAAGCTCGAGCCCGGTACCGCGCCCGATCCGAAGCTGTTCGTCGCCGCCGACAACGTCGAGCACAGGCTCCACGCCGCGATCTCCGACGCGCAGAAGGCCGAGACCGCGCCGCGCGCGACCCACGACTACGCGGCCGTGTTCGAATCGCTCGAACGGTTACGGCCGACCGTCGCAGCGTTCTTCGACAAGGGCGGCGTCATGGTGATGGACCCCGATCCCGAGCTCCGCGATAACCGGCTCGCGCTCCTCAACTGGTTCGTCACGCCGTACATGTCGATCGCGGATTTCCGGCTGCTAGCAGGTGCCGCATGAACCACGTGAAGAGCTTCGGTGGCGGAACGGCGGAAGGCCGCGCGCGCGAGAAGGCGCTGCTCGGCGGCAAGGGCGCGAACCTCGCCGAGATGGCGTCGCTCGGCTTGCCGGTCCCGCCCGGCTTCACGATCACGACCGACGTCTCGCGCTACGTGATGGAGCACGGCGCCGATGTCTACCCGGCGACGCTCGACGGCGAGGTCCAGCAGGCCCTCGCCAAGGTCGAGTCGCTGACGAACGCGAAGTTCGGCGATGCCACCACGCCGCTCCTGGTGTCGGTGCGCTCCGGCTCGGCGGCGTCGATGCCGGGCATGATGGATACGATCCTGAACCTCGGGCTCAACGACACCACCGTCGCCGCGGTCGCGAAGCAGAGCGGCAACGCGCGGTTCGCGTGGGATTGCTATCGCCGCTTCGTGGCGATGTACGGCGAGATCGTGCTCGGCGTGGTGCCGGCCTCCGAGGATGCGGAGCCGCCGTTCGATCTCGCGCTCGACGCCATCAAGCACAAGTACAAGGCCGAGCGCGATCAGGATCTCACCGAGGCCGCGCTGCGCGAGGCCGTCGCCGCGTTCAAGGCGCTCGTCCACAAGCACACCGGCAAGCCATTCCCCGACGACGTTCGCGCCCAGCTATGGGGCGCGATCGGCGCGGTGTTCCGATCGTGGAACAACCCGCGCGCCGAGGTCTATCGCAAGATGCACGGCATCCCGGCGTCGATGGGCACGGCCGTGAACATCCAGGCGATGGTGTTCGGCAACCTCGGCGACGACTGCGCCACCGGCGTCGCGTTCACGCGCAACCCCGCGACCGGCACGGCCGAGCTCTACGGCGAGTTCCTGATCAACGCGCAGGGCGAAGACGTGGTCGCCGGCATCCGCACGCCCGAGACGATCACCGAGCTCGCGAAGAAGCTGCCCGCCGCGTACGCCGACCTCGTGAAGGCGGCGAAGCTCCTCGAGGATCACTTCCGCGACATGCAGGACCTCGAGTTCACGATCCAGAAGGGTCAGCTGTTCATGCTGCAGACCCGCAACGGCAAGCGCACCGGCAAGGCGATGGTGAAGGTCGCCGTCGATCTCGTCGCCGAGGGGAAGCTCACGCCGCGCGAGGCCGTGCTGCGCGTCGATCCCGCGAAGCTCGACGAGGTGCTGCACCCCACGATCGATCCGAAGGCGCGCCCGACGCCGATCGCGAAGGGCCTGCCCGCGTCTCCCGGTGCCGCGATCGGTCGCGTCGTGTTCACCGCGAACGCCGCTGCCGACTGGTACCTGCGCGGCGAGACCGTGCTGCTCGTCCGCACCGAGACGTCGCCCGAAGACATCCACGGCATGAAGGCCGCCGCCGGCACGCTCACCGCGCGCGGGGGCATGACCTCCCACGCCGCTGTCGTCGCGCGCGGCATGGGCAAGTGCTGCATCACCGCGTGCACGTCGCTGCGCGTCGACGCGGCGAAGAAGACCGCGGTGTTCGTCGGCGGTGGCAAGGAGCACAAGCTCAAGGAAGGCGACACGCTCACGCTCGACGGCTCGACGGGCGAGGTGTTCCTCGGTCAGGCGCCGCTGGTGCCGGCGCAGCTCGGCAGCGAGCTCGGGACGTTGATGGAGTGGGTGGATTCGTTCCGCCGCCTCAAGGTCCGCACGAACGCCGACACGCCGACCGATGCACGCACCGCGCGCGCGTTCGGCGCCGAGGGCATCGGCTTGTGCCGCACCGAGCACATGTTCTTCGCGCCGGAGCGCATCCTCGCGATGCGCGAGATGATCCTCGCGGCCGATGAAGCGGGCAGGCGCACGGCGCTCGCGAAGATCCTGCCGATGCAGCGCGGTGACTTCGCGGAGCTGTTCCGCGTCATGCACGACATGCCGGTCACGATCCGGCTGCTCGATCCGCCGCTCCACGAGTTCTTGCCTCACACCCAGGCCGAGATCGAAGAGGTCGCGACCGCGCTCGGCGTGCCGCCGACCGTCGTGACGGCCAAGGTGTCCGAGCTGACCGAGGCCAACCCGATGCTCGGCCACCGCGGGTGCCGGCTGGCGATCACGTACCCCGAGATCTACGAGATCCAGACGCAGGCGATCGGCGAGGCGGCCGCGCTGGTCGCGGCCGAGGGCGTGAATGTTCACCCCGAGATCATGATCCCGCTCGTGATGGTCCCGGAGGAGCTCCGCCGGCTGCGCGTGCTGGTGGCAAATGCGTTCGACAAGGCCCTCGGCGGCACGAAGATCGCGTACACGATCGGCACGATGATCGAGCTGCCGCGAGCATGTGTGGTCGCGGACCGGATCGCCGAGCACGCCGACTTCTTCTCGTTCGGCACCAACGACCTGACCCAGACCACGTTCGGGCTGTCCCGCGACGATGCCGGCCGGTTCTTGCCGACCTACGTCGACCTGGGCGTCCTGCCGGTGGATCCGTTCGTGGCGCTCGATCCGGATGGGGTCGGGGCGCTGATCGAGCTCGGGGTCCGCGGTGGGCGCACGACCAAGCCCGGCCTCAAGGTGGGGATCTGCGGCGAGCACGGCGGGGAGCCGAGCTCCGTGGAGTTCTGCCACAGGGCGGGTTTCGACTACGTCTCCTGTTCACCGTTCCGGGTGCCGATCGCCCGGGTCGCAGCCGCCCGGGCGGCTCTCCTGGAGGCGAAGTGATCCGTCGCTCATCTCCGCACCAGGCAACGCTATTGGGGGTCCCCCGGTCCAAGGCTGCGGTGCTCTTCTCGTCCGGACGATTCGTCTTCGCCGCCGGCCTCGTGGCCTGCACGGCCTCGGCGGAGCAGGTGCGTCCGCCGGAGGACCAGTTCTTCTTCCCGACCGGCGCCGCCGTGGCCCCCGACGACACGCGGCTGTTCGTGGCCAACGCGAACTCGGAGCTCCGCTACGACTCCGGGGCGATCACGGTCGTCGACCTCGCGATCGTCGATCAGATCAGCCTTGACTGGACGGTCGCGAAGACCGTGCCCGATGGCTGCACCCAGGATCCCGATCACATCGAGACCCTGACCTGTGACGAGGCGCGGTTCATCATCCCGCACACCGGCGCGCGCATCGGCAACTTCGCGACCGACATCGCGATCCAGGATCGTGGCGCCGGCAACCTCCGACTGATCGTCCCGACCCGCGGCGATCCGTCGGTCGCGTGGGTCGACTTCGACGGCTCGAAGCTGTCGTGCTCCACCAGCGAGGGCTTCGCGCTGTGCGACGAGACGCACCGCCTCGCGTACGTCCACAACAACCCGGATCTCGCGGTGCTGCCCGACGAGCCGTTCAACGTGTTTGCCGACTCGGCGAATGGTTACGCGGTCGTCACCCACCTGACCACGGGCGCGGTCACGCTCATCAACTCGCCGTCCGACGGCAACGCCACGATCGCGGACGTCACGACCGGCATCTTCGCCGCGGATTCGCTCACCGGCCTGCGCGGCTCGACGGGCGTGGCCGGTCGGCAGATCAACGGCAGCGACCTCATCTACGTCGGCAGTCGCAGCGAGAATCGGATCCAGACGTTCACGATCGGGCGCCCGGTCAACGACGCGGACCCGTACTTCATCCCATCGAACTTCTTCTTCCTCGATAGCGTCGGTGCCAACGCCGGCAGCTCCGGCGACACGCGCGGCATGGCGTTCTCGTCGAGCGGTGATCGGCTCTACCTCGTCAACCGCAAGCCACCGTCGCTGCAGGTGCTCGACACCTCGCTCAAGACGACCGGGTATCCCGCGAACGTCGGGATCGCGGCGACCGACATCTGCCGGCAGGCGTCGACGCTGTCGGTGATGGACTCCGGCGATGGCGATCGCGTCTACATCACGTGCTTCCAGGACGGCCAGGTCTACATCGTCGACCCACGCGGCCAGTCGTCGGTCGAGGACATCCTCACTGTCGGTCGCGGACCGTACGCGGTGGTGTCGGCGCCGACGCGCAAGAAGGTCTACGTCACGAACGTCCTCGAGGACACGATCGCGGTGATCGATGTCGCGCCGGGCTCGCCGACGCGCAACCGCGTCGTGCTTCGCATCGGTGAGGTCAAGCCACCATGATGCCGTGGCGTTCTACGCTCGGGCTCTTGCTCGTCGTCGCGTGCAGTGACACCACGCCGTCGGCCCCGACCCAGCTCAACCTCGATCGCCCGATCGACATCGCGTTCGCGTGCTACGGCGGGCTGCGCCTGACGGACGGCAACGCGGCGACGGTCGATCAGCAGATCGTCCAGTCCGCGCAGCCGATCGAGGCCTGCGACATTCGTTCGCAGCCGCACCCCGACAACACGCCGGCCCCGCTGCCGCCCGGTCAGGAGACGCTGTCCGCCGCGAGCAACACCGGGACCGCCGCGTACTACGGGTTCATCCTCCAGTCCGCGCCGGGGACCGTCGCGCTCGCGCAGTGGGACACCAAGCCGACGAACCTGTTCGCCGGCGGTGACGTCGTCGTGCTCGACGCCGATCCGCTGACGCCCGGCAAGAACGGCATCACGGTCGGCGAGGATCCGGTCGCGATCGCCACCGACACCGTCGGTTGTTACGAGCTCACGGCGAACGCCGGCTCGTGCGACATGTCCGCGCTCGACATCAACTCGGCGATCAACTACGCCACCGATATCTCAGGCGCGCTCGCGAACCAAGAGCCCGTGCGTGTCGATCGCTTCGCGGTCACGAACATGTCGGGCCAGCCGGTGCGCGCGAAGGCCGCCGCGATGGTCGCCGAGCCCGCGGCCGGCACGATCGGCAAGGCCTGCTCGGCGACCCCGACCGGGCTCGTCTACGTCGCGTACCCGAACTGTCACCTCGTCGCCGGCATCGATACCGCGACCGGCAAGATCGTCACCGGCGTCCAGTACGACGCGCTCGGGGTCGCCTCGATCGTCACCGGCGACGTGTCGTGCCCCGACGAGTGCGGCGGCGGCGGCGCGATCGGCATGGGCCCGCGCCCGGTCACGCTCGACCTCGAGCACGACCCGCGCTCCGACCGTCGCGCGCTCGCGATCGGCTCGCAGAACTCCAACATCGTCACGATCGCCGAGCTCGGCCTCGACAACCGACCGCTGTCGCTGTCGAACGTCGTGCTCCAGGATCCGGCCGGCAACCTCGGGGTCACCGACGTCGCGATCTCTCCGAACATCGGCATGGGCGGCTCGGCCGGCTTCATCAACGACGACTCGGCCCTCGGCGGCGAGGCGCAGTTCGTCTACGCGATCACGACCGACAACACGATCCGCGTCGCCGACATCTTCAACGTGCTCAACAAGGAGTGCGACACCCAGGTCGACCCGCGCTACCTGCACGACGTCAAGAACGTGAAGACGTTGTCGTGCATGTTCGTCGGCGATCCGGCCACACCGCCGCGCCGGCCCGGCGCCAAAGGCCCGGGCATCGAGCTCGTCGGCCACGCGGTGCCGACCTCGATCGATATCTTCAAGGTCGATCACTTCGACGCCGACACCCGGATCCCCGGCACGCCGGCGCGCCTGATCGGCTACTTCGGCGTGATCGCCGCGGCGAACGGCGCCACGTACACGCTCAACGTCGACAACGACGACTTCGCCGACTTCGTCGACACCGCGAATCCGGTCAGCAGCCCGATCCCGCTCGACATCGCGAACCAGTTGCGCGACGGCTTGCCGACGCGCGGCGCCCTCGCGGAGGAGCTGGTCGACGGGACCGAGATCGCGATCTGCGATACCGATGGCCCCGATCCCGACGGCGCGGCTGGAAACTCCGCCGGGCCGCGCTCGGTCGGCAACCCCACGCGCACGCTCCCGACCGGCGTGATCGCCCCCGAGAAGGTCGGCGCGCTGCCGAGCATCCGCCAGGTCAAGTGCCTCGGCCACGACGAGAATCGTGCGGTCAGCGAGCTGTCGTTCGCGGCACCGATCGACGTGCGCGACTCGGTGTTCCCCGACCTCCGCGGCCTGCGCAACGACGAGTCGTGGACGATGACCTGGGAAGGCTCGGTCTCGACCGACAGCTCGTCGAGCGCCGTCGATGGTCCGGCGGTGCGCGAGAGCCAGCTGTTCGTCGACGCCGCGGGTATGCGGCTCGTCGATCAGAGCCACCCGTACTGCGACGCCGGCGTCGAGCCGTTCGACATCGTCCAGCTGCGCGGCTGCGATCCGTCTCTCGGTGACGTCGACTGTCCGCTCGGCTACACCTGCTTCGTCCATCCGAACAGCCAGGTCACCGGCCTCGGCGCGTGCATGCTCACCGGCGAAGCCGACCGGCTCGCCAACGCGTGCAAGTCGTTCCTGACGTCGCTCCGGCGCTACACCGTCGGGCAGACGGCGAGCGGCACGCTGACGCTGTTGCCGCGCAAGCACGTGCTGCGCACGTCGCCGGTCGATGGCTGCACCAGCGACGACCAGTGCCAGACGCTCGCGAACTACGCGCTGAAGAACGCGAGCTCGCTGAACCCCGTCGACGACATGACGGCGGCGGACAGCCACCACTACAGCTGCGCCGTCGACGACCTGAGGGCGCCCGATATCGATGGGCTCCCGCTCAAGCGCTGCATCCAGACGTGCACGCCGGAGAACGGCGATGCGGATTGCGATCCGGGCAGCGTGTGCTCGAACGGCACCTGCATGGAAGGCGTGATTCCTCCGCAGGCCTGCGTCAACGCTCCGCAGCGCTACGAGCTACGTGTCCACGACGCGTTCTCGATGGTGGGCTCCAAGACCGGGTTCACGCATCCGATCATCCAGGACACGAACGGCGGGTGCGTGAAGGATCCGACCGCCAGCCCGCTGCAGGTCGGCCGCCTGCCGCTGCACGCGAAGCCGTGCGATCCGACCGCCGATCCGCGCACCGGCAAGCGCATGGACGGCACGTTCGAGCCAAACCCGTGCGAGCTCACGGTCGACGAGACCGAGAACCAGCCGAACTACCTCGCCGGCACGTGCACTTTTGGCTCGCCGGCGACGAACCTCGTCACCCGTCCTGCCGACGCGATCAAGTTCAAGAACCGCGGCCTGACCCTGACGCTCGTCGATCCGACCTACCCGGGCGACGCGTCGTGCATCGGCGACCGCCAGGGTGGGCTCGGCAACGTGCCGATCGTGCCGCCGCTGTTCCAGACCTCGGTCCGCATCACGGCGGGGTTCCAGCCGTTCCTCATCGGCATCCAGCCGGCGTACCCCGTGAAGGTGACGCGCGGCCCGGGCGAGAGCATCTGGGTCATCGACGAGGGTGACTTCCTGTCGACCTCGATCTCGACGCCGTCGACGCGCGGCAAGGTCTACCGGGTCGAGTCGCAGTCGGTCGGCACCATCAACCTGCTCGAGTAGGGGGCAATAACTTGCCCGTCGGGCACCGGGCCTGGAAGCTCGGGGTATGTCCCGCGCGGTCGCCAGCGAGCTCTACAAGGACAAGATCGAGGTCAGCCTCGACGGTCGTCAGATCTTCTATCTGTTCTTCGGCGGTGCGGTCATCGTCGGCCTCGTGTTCGTGCTCGGCGTCATGGTCGGGCGCCGCGTGGAGGCGCGTGGTCACGTCGAGCGCGCGCAGACGCAAGCCGCGGTCGATCCGCTCGCCGCGCTCGATCGCCTCGAGGGTGGCGCCGGGTTGTCGTTTCAGGGCGCGCTGCGCGGCGTCGATGCACCGGTGACCGATGTCGAGAAGACGATCGGCGATGCGGCCAAGCTGAAGAACGCCGCCAGCGCGAAGCCCGCGAAGCCCGAAGCGAAAGCCGAGGCGAAGCCGGACGCGCCCAAGGCCAACGTCGAAGCGAAGCCGGTGAAGGCCGAGGACAAGAAGGCCGACGACAAGAAGGCCGAGCCCAAGAAGGCCGACGACAGGAAGCCCGAGCACGCGGCGAAGGGCGACGACAAGCCCGACGCGAAGGCCGAGAAGGTCGCGGCGAAGGGCGATGGGGCAAAGCCCGAGTCCGACAAGAAGCCCGAGTCCGAGAAGAGCTCCGACAAGAAGGAGCCGAAGGCCGAGTCGAAGCCGAAGTACACGCTGCAGCTGTCGTCGTTCCAGGACAAGGGCGAGGCAGAGGCGTACCTGTCGCAGGTGAAGTCGAACGGCTTTGGCGCCTACCTCACCGAGGCGGACGTCGACGGCAAGACGTACTACCGGATCCGCATGGGCAACTACCGCTCGCTCGATGCCGCGAACGACGCCAAGGCCGAGCTCGAGAAGACGACGAAGAAGGCC
>Ga0326726_10001440_pt1 | contig 22088 bp, 22 predicted proteins | sample MHFenrmetagenome_2_FD_207603 | JGI IMG/M metagenome (GOLD analysis project Ga0326726, IMG submission 207603) | Lab enriched peat soil microbial communities from Michigan Hollow, Ithaca, NY, United States - MHF15MN | ecosystem: Environmental > Terrestrial > Soil > Wetlands > Peat | place: USA... | reverse complement strand
GTGGGCATCGTGACGGAGCGGTGGCTGCTGGCCAAGTTCAAGTACGCCGTGCTCGTCATCTTCATCATCGCGGCCGTGATCACGCCGACCCCCGACATGGCGACCCAGTGCGTTTTCGCGCTGCCGATGATCGCCCTGTACCTGCTGGGGATCGGAGTGGCCTGGCTCTTCCGGAAGAGGCCGAGCCCGGCGGGGTAGGCGGTCCGCCTAACCCGGGCGGAGCGTGAGGATGCCCGCCTGGCCGTTGCGCTCGAGAATCAACTCGACGAACTCGCGCACGGCCCCGGCCCCTCCCGCGCTCTTGAGGACGACCGTGGCGGCGCGCCGCGCGGCCGGGACGGCGTCCGACGGGCAGGCGGAGAGCCCGACCGACTCGAGCATCGGGATGTCGGGCTCGTCGTCGCCGATCGCGGCGGTTTCGGCGGCCGGGACCCCGAGCTTGCGGCGGACGGCCTCGAGCCGCGTTCGCTTGTCCCGGACGCCCTGGTAGCAGTACCGGACGCCGAGCTCGCGGGCCCGCCGCGCCGTGGCCGGCGACTTGCGGCCGGAGATCCAGCAGACGGTGATCCCGGCGGCCTCCGCCTTGCGCAGGCCATGGCCGTCCTTCGTGTTGAAGACCTTGAGCTCGTTGCCGCGGCCGTCGAGGGTGATGCGGCCGTCCGTCAGGACCCCGTCCACGTCGCAGAAGAGGGCTCGGATCCGGCGCTTCGGTCGTTTCGCGCGCATCGTCCGGTTACTGGATGCCGGCGGAAAGAAGGTCGTGCATGTGGAGCGCGCCCTCGAGCCGCCCGTCCGCCCCGAGGACGAAGAGCGAGGTGATCTTCTTCGAGCGCATCGTCTCGAGCGCCGAGGAGGCGAATTCCTCGGGCGCGATCGTGCGGGGATTCGGCCGGCAGCAGTCCCCGGCGGTCCGGCCGAGCTCGGCCGGGTCCTTCTCGAGCAGCCGCCGCAGGTCTCCATCCGAGATCACGCCTTTCAAGCGGCCTCCCGGCTCGACGACCGCGGTCACGCCCATCATCTTGCGCGACATCTCGTGGAGGGCCTCCGTCATCGGGGCCGCCGCCACCACCTTCGGGACGCGATCGCCCGTGCGCATGAGGTCGCGGACCTTGAGGAAGCGGCGGCCGAGACTTCCGGCCGGGTGCAGCAGGGCGAAGTCTTCCGCCCGGAATCCGCGCCGGGCCGAGATCGACAGAGCCAGCGCGTCGCCCATGGCCAGCATCGCGGTGGTCGAGGCGGTCGGCGCGAGGTTCAACGGGCAGGCTTCGCGGGGAATGGCGACGGACACGAAGATGTCGGCGGCCCGGGCGATCGAGGATTCCGGCACGCCGGTCATGGCGATGGTCCGGATCTCGCGTTTGCGGGCGAACTCGAGAAGCCGCACGACCTCGGGCGTTTCTCCGGAGTACGACAGGGCCAGCACGACGTCGCCCGGCATGAGCATCCCGAGGTCGCCGTGGCTCGCCTCCCCGGCGTGAAGAAAGTAGGCCGGCGTTCCCGTAGAGGCGAGGGTCGCGGCGATCTTCTGGGCGATGAGCCCCGACTTGCCGATCCCGGTCAGGCACAGCCGGCCGCGGGTGGTGTCGATGGCCTCGAGAGCGGCGAGGAAGCCCGGCCCCAGATTTTCGATCTGCCGGCGGACCGACTCCGCCTCGATTTCCAGGACCCGGCGGGCGGCGTCGAGGCTCATGGGTGGGTATCTTAAGGCTTCGGCGGGCCGGGGCCGAGGGGCGTCGGCCCGGCTCGTTTATGATCCGGCTCCCATGGCGCACCTGACGCAGTACGTGATCGCGTACGGCCTCCCGCTCATCTTCGGGATCGTCCTGCTCGAGCAGCTCGGCGCGCCGATTCCGGCGATCCCCGTCCTCGTGGTGGCCGGGGCCCTCTCGATGGATCGCGACCTGTCGGCGTGGCAGGTTCTCGTCGTCGCGATCGGGGCGTCGCTCGCGGCGGACACGGTGTGGTTTCTGCTTGGCCGCTCCCAGGGGCACCGGATCCTGAAGACGCTGTGCCGGATCTCGCTCTCGCCCGACTCCTGCGTGCGGCAGACCGAGTCGGTCTTCGAGCGCTGGGGCATGCCCTCGCTGCTCGTCGCGAAATTCGTTCCGGGCTTCTCGACGGTGGCGCCCCCGATGGCCGGGGCCACGCGCGCGAGCCTCGGCGAGTTTCTGCTCTTCGACGGCGGCGGAGCTCTGCTCTGGGCGGGGGCCGGAGTCGCGGGAGGAATGATCTTTCATCGGGCGATCGACCGGGCGCTCGCTTTTCTCGCGTCGATCGGCAGCGCCGCCTTCGCCGTGCTCGGCGTGGGACTGCTCGCGTTCGTGGCCTTCAAGTGGTGGCAGCGGCGCAGTTTCTACAAGTTCCTCCGGATGGCCCGCATCTCCGTCGAAGACCTGCGGCGCCTCATGGACGAGGGCAGGAGCCCGCTCGTCCTCGACGTGCGCACGACGAAGGGGCGCTCCCTGGATCCCCGCCGCATCCGCGGCGCCGCCGTCCTCGACGTCTTCAACCTCGACGAGGCGTTGAGGGACCTGCCGCGGGACCGGGAGATCATTCTCTATTGCACTTGACCCAACGAAGCCTCAGCCGCCCGTGTGGCGCGCATGCTCATCGACAGGGGGTTCAAGCTGGTCCGGCCGCTCGCCGGCGGCCTCGAGGCCTGGGTCGAGGCCGGCTACGCCATCGACGCCGAGCCCCTCATCGCCATCCGGCCGTCGGGAACCTACGAAAAGATCTCGGCCGGGCCGGGAGGGAAGTAAGATCCGCCGAGAAAAGGAGGCCAGAAAGATGCGTCAAACACGCCTCGTGATTGCGGTTCTGGTTCTTGCGGCGCTGCTCACGGCGATCCCGGCGGTCGCGGCCACGAAGACCTATCAGGTGACGGGGCCCGTTCTCGAAGTCAGCGACACGATGATTGCCGTCCAGAAGGGCAAGGATCGCTGGGAGATCGCCCGCGACGCCTCGACGAAGGTCACGGGAGATCTGAAAGTGGGCGCCAAGGTGACGATCGAGTACCGCATGACGGCGACGGCGGTCGAGGCCAAGGCGGCGCCGGCGGCAAAGAAGACGAAGTAACGAGACGATCTCGGCAGGATGAGAGGGCCGCCTCGAGCGGCCCTCTTTCTTTTCAGCCGCCGGACCGGCGGGCCGCCGCGGTCAGCTCGAGAAGAGACCGCAACAGGATCGGAACGATCTTCACGTCGAGCTGGGTCGAGCGGTCGGAGAGGGCCTGGTCCGGGTTGTCGTGGACTTCCATGAAGAACCCGTCGACGCAGCCCGTCGCGGCGGCCGCCCGGGCGAGGATCGGGGCATACTGCTTCAGCCCGCCCGTCTCTTTTCCTCCACCCGGCAGCTGCAGGGAGTGCGTGACGTCGTAGACGACCGGGTAGCCGAAGGCGGCGAGGATCGGGAAGGACCGCATGTCCACGACGAGGTTGTGGTACCCGAACGAAGCTCCCCGCTCGCACAGCAGGATCTTCTCGTTGCCCTCGGCCCGGCACTTCTCGATCACGTTGCCCATGTCGTCGGGGGCCATGAACTGGCCCTTCTTGACGTTGACGGGCTTTCCCGTGCGCGCGACGGCCGCGACGAGGTCGGTCTGGCGCGCGAGGAAGGCCGGAATCTGAAGGACGTCGAGGACCTCGGCGGCCACCGCGGCCTGGGCGGGCTCGTGCACGTCGGAGATGACGGGCAGTCCGGTCGTTGCCTTGACCTCCGCCAGGATCGCGAGGCCCTTTTCGAGGCCCGGGCCCCGGAAGGAATCCTTCGACGAGCGGTTGGCCTTGTCGTAGGAGGACTTGAAGACGATCCGGGCGCCGATCTGCTCGCCGATCTTTTTCAGGCGCTCGGCCATCGCGAGGGAGTGCTCGCGCGATTCGATGACGCACGGCCCGACGAAGAAGACCGGCGGCGCACCGCCGCCGGCGAGGACACCCGGGGCGATCGGGACGGCCCGCGTCGGGCTCAGGCGAGGTCCCCGGAGGCCGGCTCCGACACCGCGGCGCCCACGCCGGCGGCATCCTGCGACACGGCCGCGCGATGGGCCCGCGCCGCCCGCACGAAATCCTTGAAGAGCGGGTGGCAGGCGAAGGGCTTGGACTTCAACTCCGGATGAAACTGGCACCCGAGGAACCAGGGGTGGTCCTCGTGCAGCTCGATGATCTCGACGAACTTCTTGTCGGGGGACATCCCGGTGAAGGAGAGTCCCGCCTCCTTCAGCCGCGGCAGGAATTCCTGGTTGACCTCGTAGCGGTGGCGGTGACGTTCCCAGATCAGGTTCTCGCCGTAGGCGCGGGCCGCGAAAGACCCCGGGGCGAGCTCGCACGGGTACTTCCCGAGCCGCATCGTGCCTCCGAGGGCTTCGACGCCGATCAGGTCCCGGAGCTTGTAGATGACCTTGTGCTCGGGCTCCTCGTCGAACTCGGTCGAGTTCGCGCCCTCGAGGCCCGCGACGTGGCGGGCGTACTCGATGACCGCCGTCTGGAGCCCCAGGCAGATCCCGAAGAACGGGACCTTCTTCTCGCGGGCGTAACGGATGGCCTTCATCATGCCCTCGACGCCCCGCCGGCCGAAGCCGCCGGGCACGAGGATCGCGTCCGCGCGGAAGAGCACCTCCGGGTACTGGTCGCCCTCGAGCGTCTCCGAATCCACGTAATGCAGCTTGACCCGGACGTTGTTGGCGATCCCGCCGTGAGCCAGCGCCTCGTTCAACGACTTGTACGAGTCGCCGTAGTCCACGTACTTGCCGACGATCGCGATGTCCACCTCGCCAGTGGGGTTCTTGATCCGGTTCACGAGGTTTTCCCACTTCGACAGGTCGCGGTCGTAGTGGGGCAGCGACAGGAGGTCGAGGAGGATCTCGTCGAGCCCCTCGGCGGCGAAGTGGAGCGGTACCTCGTAGATCGAGGGCACGTCCTTCGCGTTGATGACGGCCTCGACCGGCACGTTGCAGAAGAGGGCGATCTTGCGCTTGACCTCGTTGGTCAGGACGCGGTCGGTCCGGCAGAGCAGAAGGTCCGGCTGGATCCCGATCGAGAGCAGCTCCTTGACCGAGTGCTGCGTCGGCTTGGTCTTCAGCTCGTCGGACGCCTTGATGTACGGAACCAGCGTCAGGTGCACGTTGATCGCGTTGCCGCGGCCGGCTTCCTGGCGGAATTGGCGGATCGCCTCGAGGAAGGGCAGCGACTCGATGTCGCCCACCGTGCCGCCGATCTCGACCAGGACGACGTCGGCGTCGGTGCCGACTTTGCGGATCGACTCCTTGATTTCGTCGGTGATGTGCGGGATGACCTGCACCGTCTTGCCGAGGTAGTCCCCGCGCCGCTCCCGCTCGATGACGGTCGCGTAGATGCGGCCGGCCGTCGTGTTGTTGATCTTCGAGCCGGTCATCGACGTGAAGCGCTCGTAGTGCCCGAGGTCGAGGTCCGTCTCGGCGCCGTCGTCGGTGACGTAGACCTCGCCGTGCTGGAAGGGCGACATCGTGCCCGGGTCCACGTTGATGTAGGGATCGAACTTGGCCATCGCCACCGTGAAGCCCCTGGCTTCGAGCAGCGCCCCGATCGAGGAGGCCGCGATGCCCTTGCCGAGGGACGAGACGACGCCGCCGGTGATGAAAACGTACTTCGTGCTCATGAAACGGTCTCCTTCGCCAGTCGTCTCTCGACTTCCTGCAATCGCCCTTCGGCCTGGGCGAGGTCCGCCGGCGTGTCGACGCCGATGGAATCCCCGGCCGCCTCTCCCACCCAGATGGTATAGCCCGCCTCGAGCCAGCGCAGCTGCTCGAGCGATTCCGCGCGCTCGAGCGGCGAGGGCGGCAGCGCCGCGACCGCGGCCAGGGTTTGCGCCCGGTACGCGTAGATGCCGAGGTGCTTGCGGTACGCCGGAGGCCCGTTCCGGTAAAAGGGGATCGGCGAGCGCGAAAAGTAGAGCGCCCGCCCGTCCTGCGCCACCGCGACCTTGACCGTGTCGGGGTCGGTGGCGTCCCCGGCCTCGATCGGGAAGGCGAGGGTCGCAAGCTCCCGCCCCGGCCCGTCGGCGAGCGCTCCGACGGCCCGGTCGATGTTTTCTCCGGGCATGAGCGGTTCGTCGCCCTGGACGTTCAGGTACACGTCCGCCGGGAACCTGCGGGCGACCTCGGCGACGCGGTCGGTCCCGCTCGCGGCGGCCGGGGACGTGAGGACGGCTTCGCCGCCGGCGGCGTGCACGCACTCGGCGATGCGGGCGTCGTCGGTCGCCACCAGCACCCGGTCCACACGCTTCGCCCCGCGGACGGCCTCCAGAACGTGAACGACCATGGGCCGGCCGGCCAGGGGAGCGAGGGGTTTTCCGGGGAATCTGACGGAGGCGTAGCGCGCGGGAATCACGGCGATGACCGTCATGCAATCATCAGCGGCGATAGTATCCTCGCCTCCGCCTTGCGTCAAGAAACGCCGTCGAAGGCCCCGTCGATCTGGTCGCGACCCGCGTCGGCGGCGCTCTTCGTGCTCGCCGCCACGCTCGCCGCCTCGTCGGCCGCTCTGACGCTGTGGCGTCGACACGAGGACCGCCTCCACCGCGTCACGGGGCGGGCCGAGTGGATCTGGTACGCGCGCGCCGGGCGAAAGCCCTCCCCGCTGCGCTTCTACGCGACGCGGGACGTCGAGCTCGGCGCGGCCCCGCGCCGGGCCGAGGCCCGCTTCTTCGTGGATCCGGAGTACGTGCTCTACGTCGACGGCCGGCGGGTGGGCGCAGGCGCGCGGCGCCCCGGAGACGCGCTGGCCGTCGTGGACCTGACGACCTCCCTGCACCCGGGCTCCAACCGGATCGCCGTCGAGGCATCGAGCGCCGACGGAGTCGGCGGGATTCTCTTCTCCGTCGCGGGCGAGGGTCTCGACTCCGATGCCTTCGCGTCGAGCGCCCGCTGGAGCGTGAGTCTCGACCCGGCGGCGATCACGCAGGGCGGCGGACGGCCCGCGATCGTTTGGGGGAGCCCGCCGCAGTACCCGTGGGGGTACCCGAGGCTGCCCTAGGCCTGGACTTTCTGGACGAGAGTGTCGAGCGCCTCGCGGGCGGCGAGGCAGTGGGGATCGGTGCCCTCGTAGCCGGCCAGGGCGATGACCTTCTTGTAGCCCGCGACGGCAGCCTCGACGTCGTTCAAGCCCCGGTCGTAGATCTTCGCCATCAGCAGGCGAGCCGCCAGGTGCCGCGGGGCCACCTCGACCGCCTTGGTGCAGAAGACGAGGGCAACGTCGAACCGCTCCTCGGCCGCCGCCAGGCGGGCCCGGCGGTAGTAGAGGTCGGCCTCTCCAGTTGGATCTGATTGACCTGGAAGGAGTTGGGAGAGATTCTTCAGCGTTGCGGCCAGGGCCGTCCAGGTGTTCGGGATCGCTGCCATCCACGCACAGTGTACGACTTCTGCGGCTAATCGCAATAAAAATTTAGAAGGATTATATCTATTTCCTTCTTTTATACGGGGCTCTGTCTCGAGCTCCGAGCGGGGGGACAAGGAATCCGTCGCTGCAGCCGGGGTGGAGAACCAATCGGGCTCCACATCGACTCGGTCGCCTAATTAAATAAGGTTTTAGCTATTAATCTCCTAATTTACGAAGCCCATCCGGCGAATCAGCGTATACGGTCGATGACCGATTCCGTCGCGAGGAGGAGGCCCTCCTTGGCCGGGGAGTCGGGGAAGCCGCCGAGAGCGACGCGCGCGGCGCCCGCGTAGTCCCGCGCGAGGGCCCGCGTTTCCGGGATGCCGTCGTAGCGGTCCACGATCGAAAGGATCTCGGGAGTCTGGACGGTCTTGAAATCCCGTTCGCGGAGCACGGCCGCGACCTTCTCGCGCTCGGCCGCGTTGGCCCTGGGCAGGGCGAGCAGCAACGGCATCGTGAGCTTGCCCTCGCGCAGGTCGTTCAAGACCGGCTTGCCGACCTCCGCCTCGTTGCCCGTGTAGTCGAGCAGGTCGTCGATCAGCTGGAAGGCCATGCCGAGGCAGCGCCCGTACTCGGCCAGGCGCTCGGCGGCGACGAGGTCGCCGCGGGGCGCGAAGTGGGCCGGCAGGCGGCAGGCCGCGGAGAAAAGGTCCGCCGTCTTTCGGCGGGTGATCTCGAGGGCCTCTTCCTTGGTGACGTGGATCGCGCCTTCTCGCTCGATTCCGAGGATTTCGCCCTCGATCATCGAAAGTGTCGTGTCCGAGAGGACCTTGAGAATCGTCAGGTCGCCTTCGTCGAGGGCGATCCCCATGGACATCGTGTAGAGGTAATCGCCGAAGAGGACCGTCAGGTTGTTTCCCCAGCGGGCATTGGCCGACGTTCGCCCGCGGCGCAGCCGCGCCTCGTCGATGATGTCGTCGTGAACGAGGGTCGCGGTGTGGATGAACTCGATCACGGCGGCGTACCGGACGTCCTTGTCGCCGTGGTCGCCCTCGCCATAGTCGAGCAGCCTGGCCGAGAGGAGCAGGAGGGCCGGCCGGATCCGCTTACCGCCGCCCTGGGCGAGGTACGTGCCGATGCGATCGATCGTCGAAATCGGCGACCGGAAGTGGAGAAGCAGCTCCTCCTCGACCTTCGCGAGCTTGTCGGAGATCAGGTCGTAGGCGCGCTTCAAGCGCACGTTGTCGAGGCGCGCGGCGGTCATCGGTAGTTCGTGAACTGCAGCGGCACGCCGAAGTCGCGGCCGCGCAGCAGCGTCTGGACGGCCTGCAGGTCGTCCTTGGCCCGGCCCGTCACCCGGACCTGGTCGGCCTGGATGGAGGCCTGGACCTTGATCTTCTGGTCCTTGATCGCCTTGACGATCTCCTTCGCCTTCTCGGAGGAGATTCCCTGCTGGATCTTCACGAGCTGGCGGACGGTCGTGTTGGCGGCGGGCTCGATTTTCTGGAAGTCGAGCGACTTGACGGCGATCCCGCGCTTGACCAGGCGCGTCTCGAGAATGTCCACGACGGACTTCAGCTTGTGCTCGTCGTCGGAGGTCAGCGTGAGCTGGAGCTCCTTCTCGTTCCACTCGATCTTCGATTTCGAGCCCCGGAAGTCGAAGCGCGTGGCGATCTCCTTGGAGGCCTGCTGGACGGCATTCAGCACCTCCTGCAGGTCCACCTTGCTCACGACGTCGAAGGAAAAGTCCTGGGCCACGGGCGCATTCTATTTCAGGAGGCGGGAGGTGCAGGAGGCGGGAGGCCCCTAGTTCTCGACCGTTCTCGTGCCCTTGGGCCCCATGACGCGGTAGTCCGCGGCGGGCCTGGCCTTTTCGGTTTTCCAGCCGTCGAAGCGGAACTCCGTCCGGTTGCCCGACGTGTCCTCGTAGGCCAGGGTCTCGACCATGCCGGAGTCGGCGATCTTGAGCTTGAGCCAGGCGAGCTCGGAGTCGCCGGACCGCGGCTTCAGGACGACGACGCCCGCGGCGTCGCGCGAGATCTCGTAGCGCTTCGAGAGCTCGTCCGGCTTCTCCAGGAAGACGATCGGCAGGCGCGCCTTCTCGTCGGCCGAGAGCCTGTGGACGGTGAGCTGCTTGTCCTCGGGGGAAAAGAAGCGCCCCTCGCCGCCGTCATACGTGAAGACCTTCACGTCCGGCGCAGCGTAGTCGAACCGCAGGCGGTCGGGCGCCTGGACCCAGACCGTTCCGGACTCGCGCTTGGACGTCGCGAAGCCGGCGGGCGTGTAGATCTGCGTGAAGGCGGACGCGTCGGCGGCTCCGGTGCTGAAGGCCGCCGCCGACTTTGCGAGCAACGCCATCGCGTCCGAGGCGCCCGGCGCCTGTCCGGGAAGCCTCGGGGCGGCGACGAGCAGTGCCGCCGCCACGAGGCAGGTCCGGCGGACGGCGGACGGCTGACCGCTGACGGCTCTCAATGCCGGAAGTGGCGCCGCGGCGCCATCAGGAACGCCATCGCGCGCTCGTCGGTGACCGCGATGATCTCCTGGTCCCGGATCGAACCGCCGGGCGCGACGATCGCGGTGACGCCGACTTCGGCAAGGATGTCGACGCCGTCGCGGAAGGGGAAGAAGGCGTCGGAAGCGGCGGCGCAGTTGACGATCGGGAGGACGGGCTTGGTCGCCGCGAGGCGACACGCGTCCACGCGGCTCATCTGGCCCGCGCCGATGCCGATCGTCTGCCGCGCGTTGGCGATGACGATCGCGTTCGACTTGACGCGGCGCGCGACCTTCCACGCCAGCTCGCAGGCGGCGCGCTCGACCGCGGTGGGCTTGCGCTGCGAGACGAGCTTCCAGGCCGAGCTCTGGTCGGCCTCGCTGTCGGAATCCTGCACGAGCAGGCCCCCCTCGATGCGCTTCCAGTCCAGGCCCGGCACCGGGGGGCGCGACACGGGCACGCGCAACAGGCGGATATTCGGCTTCTTCGCGAAGAAGGAGAGCGCCTCGTCGGTGAACTCGTCCGCCGCCACGACCTCGACGAAGTGCTGGAGCACGAGAGCGGCCAGCGCGCCGTCGACCCTGCCCCGGATGGCGATGATGCCGCCGAAGGCCGCGAGCGGGTCGCAGGCGAACGCGCGCCCGAAGGCCTCGGAGATCGTCTCCCCGATCCCGACGCCGCACGGGTTGTTGTGCTTGACGATGACCGCCGCCGGGCCGTCGAAGTCGCGCGCCAGGGCGACCGCCGAGTCGAGGTCGAGCAGGTTGTTGAAGGACAGCTCCTTGCCCTGCAGCATCTGGAAGCGGACGAGCGCGTCGGGAGGAGCCGACCGGAAGGCGTAGAAGGCGGCGCGCTGGTGGGGATTCTCGCCATAGCGCAGGGCCCCCACCCGGTCGAAGGAGAAGACGAGATTTTCGGGGAAGTCGTAGGGCTCGCGCACCGAGGCGGCGAAGTAGCCGGCAATCGCGGCGTCGTAGGCCGCGGTCCGGGAGAACGCCCGTGCGGCCAGCCGCTCGCGGGTGCCGAGCGCCGTGCCGCCCGTCGTTCGGATCTCCTCGAGAATGCCGGCGTAGTCGGCCGGATCCACCACGACGGCGACCCGCTTGTGGTTCTTCGCCGCCGCCCGGATCATCGCCGGGCCGCCCACGTCGATCATCTCGACGACCTCGGCCCGGGCCTTGCCGGCGGCCACCGTCTTCTCGAAGGGGTAGAGGTTCACGACGACGAGGTCGAAGGCCTCGATCGACTCCTGCTTCATGTCGCGCACGTGGTCGTCGCGCGAGTCGTCGGCCAGCACGCCGCCGAAGACCTTCGGGTGGAGAGTCTTGACGCGGCCGCCGAGGATTTCGGGGAATCCCGTCAGCTCCTCGACGAGGCCGACCGAAACGCCGGCCTCCTTCAGGTGCGTGGCCGTGCCTCCGGTCGAGACGATGCGAACGCCCGTCTGGGCGAGGGCGCGCGCGAAATCCGCGACCCCGGTCTTGTCGTGGACGGAGAGCAGGGCGCGGCGGACGGGCGTCGAAGCGGTCAGCGCTGAGGGTTCGGCCATCGGGGAGGGAATATAGCGGAGTCGACTCTCTAAAACACCTTCAAGATCTGGGCGTTGATCGTGAACCCCTTCACGCCGTGGGCGACGACGGGATAGCCGACGTCGGCGCGGATCCGCGTGTTGTCCCAGGGGCCGTTGAACGAGGTCGTGATCCCGATGCCCGAGAAATAGGTGTTGTGATAGCCGGCGTATTTGTTGGTCACGAGCGCCTGGTCGTATTCGATCTCGAAGCGGAGAACCTCCTGGATGTTGATGCCGTAGGAGGCGTTGCTCAGGACGGCCTCGTCGGCGAGCACGCTGCCGCTCGGGAACCCGGTGAGCTGGGTCGTCGTGAACGGGCCGAAGTCCCATTCCGAGAAGCGGTCGAGGTCCTTGCCTCCGAGGTAGGCGAGCTTGACGAGGAGCTTGCGGAAGTCGGCAAAGTAGAAGCCCTTGGCCGCTTCCACCGAGTACTTCCAGTAGTCCTTCTGGTTCGGGTTGTACACGTACGGGGCGAGGTTGGGGTCGCCCCACGGCTCCCACTTCTGGCGTGAGTAGTACCCGCCGTTTGCGGTGAGGTTGTACCCGTCCTCGCTCCAGTTCAGCCGCAGGCCGGCGCCGAGCGTGAAGGTGTCCACCGGGATGACGAAATCGGGAGACGTGTCGTTCGTCGACTTGTAGGCGTCGTAGCCCGCGGACAGGACCAGCGAGGCCTTGAGGTACGTTCCGAGGGGGTGCCCGACGTTGAAGGAGAGGTACTCGGGCAGGTGCTTGACGGACCCCGCCTTGAACTCCTGGCCGAAGCGGTAGGCCGTTTCGGTGAACGGGAGGGCCACGCCGAAGGCATCGGCGCCGAGGTCGAAGTGGGTCCCGAGAAACGCCGGGTCCGTGTAGTTGGCGAAGAGCAGCGTGCCGAAGAAGAAGACCGACAGCTGCTTGTTCTTGCCCCACATGTCGAAGTTGAAGTACTGGACGCCGAGGAGAGGAAACGGGTAGTCGAGCCCTCTCTCGTAGAAGATGCCGGCCACCCCGATGAGGCTCTTGCGCGTGAGCCGGTTCGAGACCTGCCGCTCGTCCGGCTTTGCCGGGTCGGGCTCGAGGTACCGCAGGCCGTCGTCCGTGTCGCGCACCATCTGCGACGGGGAGGCGTACGCCTCCTTGAGGCGTGTTTCGAAGTTCGGCGGGTCGATGGCGACCTCGCTCATCGTGACCTTGCGCTCGATCGCCGTCGTGCGGCCGGCCGTCGAGAACACCTGCTGTCCCCGGATCTCGAGCGGCAGCACGGCGCCCGCCGTGCCCGGGACCTCCCGGTAGTACTCGGTCTGCACGTTCGAGAGCGTGTCGCCCTTCAGGTTCAGCTGGATGGACTCGCGGCGCAGCAGGGCGAACGTCTCCCTGTCGATCCAGGCCGTGCCGCGGTAGATCGGCTTGTCGCCCACGGTCTCGCGGGGCCGGAAGTCCACGCGGTAGGCCGGCCGCTCGTCGACGCGGGTCTCGCCCGAGAGCTCGTAGTCGTACTCCTCGGTGAGGCGGATGTCGAGGGGCAGGGTCGTGACCTTGTCGGGCTGGAGGATGGGCAGTTTCGGGATCGTCCGGCCCTTCCACTTGACGCCGTTCAGGTAGAACTCCTGCCAGGCCCAGTCGGGGGCCTTGCCCCGCTGGAAAAAGTAAGGTCCGCGGATCGTGAGGTCGAGGCTCCCCGGCAGCGAGGCGACGCGGAAGCGCAGCGACGAGTCCATCGCGGCGATGTAGCTCTTCGTCTTCTCGCGCTGGCCGGCGTCCCATGCGCGCTCGCGAGCGATGATTTCGTCCGCGGTCAGCCCGCGGGTGGCGCCCACCTCGACGGCGGCCTTCGTCTCGCCCCCCTTCTTCGCCATCGGCTGGAGCGCCACGGCGAGAGGGCCCCTCGACAGGTCGAGGGTCAGGGTCGGTGAGCCCTTCAGCTCGAAGTCCCGTTTCACGCCCGAGGCGAGATTCTCGACCGACGCCTTCTCGAACGGGCCGCCCGACAGTTCGATCGAGGCGGCGCCGCCCGGGTCCTCGGGCAGGAGCAGCACGGGCGTGAATTTCTTCGCGTCGAAGAGGCGCAGGCCCTCGACCGCCGCTCCGTCCTTGCGGGCGATGCGGGTGGCCGTCGGATCGCGCGAGGCGTCGGCGCTCAGGTACTGCTGCACGCGCGCGAGCGTGTCGATCTCGGCCGGCGTGAAGGGTCGCTCGCCGGCGGTGAGCACGACGAAGACGGACTGCGGGAACTCGCGCAGGGCCGACAGCGCGGCGTTCGTGGGGCTCGCGGCCGGTGGCGGCGTGGTCAGGACCCAGACGCGCAACGTCGTCTCGGCCGAAGCCGGACGCCCGGGCCGCGCGACGAGGGCGTCCACGTACGCCGCGAGCTCTTCCTCTAGAGCGGCGTCCGGCGGCCGCGGCACGTCGAGGGCGACGAGGCCGTCGGGCGAGCCGGAACGAAAGATGGAGGAGAGCCGTTTGACGGCGTAGGCGAAGCGCTCCGCGTCGTCGGGAACCGGAAGGACGAGCACCGCGCCCGCCGCGGCCTTCAGGGCCGCGAGCCGCTCGACCGCCCCGTCGATCGCGGCGTCCGAGAGGTCCTGGAGCGAAACGAGGAAGAGGCAGCCCGACGGCTCAGATCCCTCGGGGATCGGGCTCTCGAGCCGGGCGACGCCAGGCAGCTTCGTTTGCGCCGGGCAAGCGCCGTCCGGCCGCTCGGCCGCCAGGCGCAACTGCTCGGCGCGGGCGCCCGCGGAGAACGCGGCGAAAAGAAACGCGCCCGCCAGGGCGCGGGCGCGAGGTGAGCCTTGCATCATCATCGGGAACGGGATTATTGCAAGAGTTCTTCCAGCTTCCGCGGTCCTGTCCGAGCTCTCGCGGAGAAGCGGCCTCGCACTAACGCCGCGCCTTCTCCTTTTCCTTGACCGCTTCCACGACGTCGGCGGGAACCGCCGCCGCCTTGCCCGGCTCGACGGGCGCGAGGCCGAGGCTCTGCCGGAGCTTTTTCTCGATCTCGTTCGCGAGCTCGGGGTTGTCCTTCAGGAACTGTTTCGCGTTCTCGCGGCCCTGGCCGATCCGCAGGTCTCCGTAGGAGAGCCAGGCGCCGGACTTTTCGACGAGCTTGGCCTCGATGCCCATGTCGATCAGCTCGCCGGCGCGCGAGATGCCCTCGCCGTAGTTGATGTCGAACTCGGCCTGCCGGAAGGGCGCGGCGACCTTGTTCTTGACGACCTTGACCTTGGTGCGCGACCCGACCACCGTCTCGCCGTCCTTGATGGAGGCGATGCGGCGGATGTCGATCCGGATCGAGGAGTAGAACTTCAGCGCCCGGCCGCCCGTCGTCGTCTCGGGGTTGCCGAACATCACGCCGATCTTTTCGCGGATCTGGTTGATGAAGATCAGGCTCGTGCCGGACTTCGAGACGATGGCCGTCAGCTTGCGCAGGGCCTGGGACATGAGGCGCGCCTGGAGGCCCATCTGGGCCTCGCCCATCTCGCCCTCGATCTCGGCCTTGGGCACGAGGGCCGCGACCGAGTCGATCACGATCACGTCGATGGCGCCGGAGCGGATGAGCATCTCGGCGATCTCGAGGGCCTGTTCGCCGTTGTCGGGCTGCGACACGAGCAGGTTGTCGGTGTCGACCCCGAGCTTCTTCGCGTACTCGGAGTCGAGCGCGTGCTCGGCGTCGATGAAGGCCGCCAGGCCTCCCGTCTTCTGGGCCTGGGCGATGACCTGGAGGGAGAGCGTCGTCTTGCCCGAGGATTCGGGCCCGAAGATCTCGACGACGCGGCCGCGGGGGATGCCGCCGATGCCGAGGGCGGCATCCACGGCGAGCGATCCCGTCGGGATCACGGCGATGGCCACCTCGGGCCTCTCGCCCAGGCGCATGATCGAGCCCTTGCCGAACTGCCGCTCGATCTGAGTCAGCGCCGTTTCGACGGCGCGCCACTTCTCGTTGGGTTTCACGCTGGACATGTCCTCACCTTTCTCGATCTCAAGGAAAAATTCCGCGCGTTCTGCGCGATTATAGACTCCGCATGAGGCGCCGCAGGACGCGATGAGGACGGAAGGATCTTCTCTCCGGCACGACCCGGTGTCAATGTCGGAGGCCCGCCGCGCGTTCGCCGCGCATCCGTTGGCCGCCTTCGTCGCGACGGGCTTCGGCTCCGGGCTCTCGCCGATCATGCCGGGCACCGCCGGGTCGATCGTCGGTCTCGTGCTCGGCTGGCTCGGCGCCCGCGCGCTCGCGTCTCATACCGGGAGTGTGGGGGTCGCGGTCGGACTTTTGACGTCCGGGCTGCTCGTCGGCCTGCTCGGCGTGGCGGTTTCGGGGCCGGTGTGCCGCGCGCTCGGAGAAGACGATCCGGGCTGCGTCGTCATCGACGAGATTTCGGGGCAGCTGATCGCGTCGGCCGCGGTGCCTCTCGTCGCGCCGCGGCTGCCGGCGCTCCTGCTCGCGGGCGCCTGGATCGGGTCCTTCGTGCTCTTCCGGTTCTACGACATCGTGAAGCCCGGCCCGATCCACGGCCTGCAGGAGCTCCCGGGCGGCTGGGGCGTCGTCGTGGACGACGTGGCCGGGGGAATCGCCGCGGCGGCGACGCTTCTCGCGGCCGGATGGCTCGCGGTCCGGTTCGGATGGATCTGAGCCTCGCGCCCGAGGCGGGCGCGGTCGAGCGAGACGCCCCGCTCGCGCGCCTGACGACGTGGCGCATCGGCGGCCCGGCCCGGTATCTGTGCCGCGTGCGGACGGAGGAGGCGCTCGCTCGCGTCCTCGCCGCCGCCGCCGAGGCCTCGCTGCCGGTCGCGCTGCTCGGGATGGGCTCGAACATCCTCGTCGCGGACGAGGGGTTTCCCGGCTGCGTGCTGCGTCTGGAGGGCGTGTTTCTCGAGGTTCGCATCGAGGGCGAGCGTGTGCGGGCCGGGGGCGGCGCGGCGCTCGGCGGCGTCTGCGCCGCGGCGGCGCGGGCCGGCCTTTCCGGCATCGAGGCGATCTCCGGAATTCCCTCCTCGATCGGGGGCGCGGTGCGGATCAACGCCGGCGCCTACGGCGGCGAGATTTTCGACGTGCTGGAGAGCGTGAGCCTCGTGGCGCGGTCGGGGCAGCGGCGAGTCGCGGCGGCGGCGCAGATTCCCCACGGTTACCGCTGGTCGGGCCTGATCGAGTCGCGGGAGATCGTCAGCGAGGCGGTCCTGCGCCTTTGCCTCGCATCCCGCGAAACGATCGACGCGAAGACGAAGGCGGTCTCGGACAGGCGCCGCGGCGCGCTGCCTTCCGAGCCGAACGCGGGCAGCGTGTTCAAGAACCCGGAGGGCGACTACGCGGGCCGCCTCATCGAGGCGTGCGGGCTCAAGGGCGAGCGCCGCGGAGACGCCCTCGTTTCGCCCCGTCACGCCAATGTGATCGTCAACACCGGCCACGCCCGGGCCGCGGACGTGCTCGACCTGATGCGGACGATGCGAGACGCCGTCCGCGCGAAATTCGGGGTTACCCTGTTTCCCGAAGTGGAACTGCTGGGGCTGAAATGGGAGTGACCGCCGGCGCGCAGCGGTCGGCGGTCATCCCGAGCGAAGCGAGGGATCCCTTTAGGCGCCGCGCGGTTGCTCAAATGGGGCGCCGATGAGAATCCTCCTGCTCGCCGGCGGCGGCGGGACGCGCCTCTGGCCCCTCTCGACCGAGGAGCAGCCCAAGCAGTTCCTGGCGCTTCTGTCCGGCAAGAGCCTGCTGCGCGAGACCTACGAGCGCCTCCTGCCGCTGTCGCGCGACGTCTACGTGGCGACCGGCGCGCGGTATGCCGGCCTCGTCCGCGGGGAGCTGCCCGAGCTTCCCGCCGGGCGCATCCTCGAAGAGCCGGCGCGGCGCAATTCGGGCCCGGCGCTGCTCGCGGCCGCGCTCCGATTCGCGGCCGATGGCGATCCGATCACCGCGGCCGTTCCCTCGGACCAGACGGTGCGCGACGCCGACTCGTTGCGCGCGGCCCTTGCCGCCGCCGTGCAGGAGGCCGATGCCGCGAGCGTCGTCCTGCTCGCCGCCGCTCCCACCCGTCCCGAGACCGACTACGGTTACATCGAGCAGGAGGGGGGAGCCGTGACGCGCTTCACCGAGAAGCCAGACGTGGAGACGGCCCGCGAGTTCCTGGCCTCGGGCCGTCACCTCTGGAACGCGGGGATCTTCGTGTTCCGCCCCTCGCGCCTCCTGGCCGAGGCGCGGCGGGTGGCGGGCGAGCTCGTGGCCGGCGTCGAACGCTTCGTCGCGACCGGAGCCGCTCCCGATTACGAAGCGCTGCCCGACATCTCGATCGACTTCGCCGTGATGGAGAAGATCGCCTCGGTCCGAGCGGTGCGGCTCGAGGCCGGCTGGAGCGACGTGGGGACCTGGCGGTCGGTTCGGGAGCTGCGCGGCGCAAGCGACGCCGCGGGCAATCTGGTCCTTTCGCCGGTTCCCGTCCTCGCTCCGGGCGTGCGCGACGCGGCGATCGTGGCGGGCGAGGCGGGCATCCTGGTCCTGCCGTTCGAACGGGAGGGGGAGCTGCGCGGCGCCGTCGAAGCGCTCAAGCGACGGGAGCGGCCCGCGGGCCGTAAGGAGTAAGAGAAACGGTATGACGGATTCCGCCGCCTCCCTCTCGAAGCTGCGCACCAACGTCGCGCTCGCCTACCGCGGCGAGCCGCGGGCGGTGGACCTGGTCCTGACGGCGCTGCTCGCCCGCGGCCACGTCCTCATCGAGGACGTGCCGGGCGTGGGCAAGACGACCCTGGCGCGCGCCCTCGGGCGCAGCCTCTCGCTCGACTTTCGCCGCATCCAGTTCACCAGCGACACGCTGCCCGCCGACGTGCTCGGCATCTCGGTCTTTCACTCGCCGTCGGATCGCTTCGAGTTCCATCCCGGCCCGATCTTCGCGAACATCGTTCTCGCCGACGAGATCAACCGGGCCACGCCGAAGACGCAGTCGGCCCTGCTCGAGGCGATGAACGAGGGGGCGGTGACGGTCGAGTCGGAGCGCCGCGGCCTGCCCCAGCCGTTCATGGTCGTGGCCACGCAGAACCCCGTCGAGTACCTGGGCACCTACCCGTTGCCCGAGTCCCAGATGGACCGCTTCCTCCTGCGCCTGACGCTCGGTTATCCGGCCGCGGAGGAGGAGAAGATGCTGCTGCGCCGCGGCGGGACCGAACGCGTGCTCGCCGCAATCCCCGCCGTGCTCGGGCCGGCCCAGGTCCTCGCCCTCCAGGAAGAGACGGAGAAGATCGCGGTCTCCGACCGGCTCCTCGACTACATCCACGCCCTCGTGCGCGCGACCCGCGACACGGTGGAGCTGCGCCTGCCCGTCTCGACGCGCGGAGCCCAGGCGCTCTTTCGGGCCGTCCAGGCGCACGCGCTCCTGCAGGGCCGCTCCTACGCGACCCCCGACGACGCGCAGGCCCTGGCCGAAGCCGTCCTGGCGCACCGCATCCTGTCCGTGTCGTCGGACGGGTTCGGGGCGGGCGGCAGAGAGAGGGAGATCGTGAGGAAGATCCTTTCGCAGGTGCCGGTGCCCTTGTGAATTGCCTCCTCGTCCTTCCATGACCCGCCTGATTCCCGAGTGGGAGATCCGCGTCACCAACTTCGGCCTCGGCTACATCCTCATGTGCCTCGTCGTGGCGATCGCGGCGCTGAACACGGGCAACAACGGGCTGTACCTCGTGCTCGCCGGGATGCTGGCGGGCATGATCGTCTCGGGGTTCCTGTCGCGCCGCAACGTCCGGGCCGTGCAGTGCCAGATCGAAACTGCCGGCGAGGTCGTGGCGACCCGGCCGGCCTGGTTGAAGGTGAAGCTCGAGAATCGCCTGCGCACGACGACGGCGCAGGCTCTCTTCTTCCTTCACGAGTCGCTGCCCGGCCCCCTGTGGGTGGACCCTCTGGCGCCGGGCGAAAAGCGCGAGATCGTGGTCGAGGGCGTCTTCCGGCGGCGCGGGGTCTTTCGCGAAGCCGACGCCGGCATCCTGTCGCGCTTTCCCCTCGGCCTCTTTCGCAAGTACCGGAAGGCCGGTCTCGCCCGCGAGATCGTCGTCTACCCGCGGCCCGAGACGGTGCCCATGCCGGAGATCCCGCCCGAGGACGCCCGCGGGGGCCGCCCCCACCCGCGGTCGCGCGGCGGCGGCTCGGACATCCGGACGCTGCGCGAGTTCTCGCCGGGGGACGACCCGCGCGACGTCCACTGGAAGCAGTCGGCCCGCATGCGCCGGTGGATCGTGCGCGAGCGCGAGGCGGAGCGGGACCGCGTTCTCTTCCTCGCGATCGACAACGCCCTGCCGGTCCCCGGCGACCCGGCGGCGCTCGAGCGCTTCGAGCGGGCCATCGCGCGCTGCGCCGGCGCCGCGCTGCTCCTGCTCTCGCGGGGAGGCGAAGTGGGATTCCACGCGCGGGGCATCAAGGTGCCGGCGCGGGGCGGCAAGGGCCAGCGCGTACGGATTCTCGACGCGCTCGCGAGGCTCGAACCCGTGGCCCTCGAGGCCGCGCCGGACTTTCCGGCGATGCGGCGCGGGGACCTGCGATGGTTCGTCTCGTGACGTCGCGCCGAGCCATGCCGCTCGGGCTGGCCCGGGCGTACCTTCTCGTGCTCGCGCCCGCGGCCTTCCTCGCGCCGCTGCCCCTCCTGTGGACGGGAGGCGCGAGCCGCAAGGCGATCCTCCTCTACGAGCTCTTGCTCGGCGTCCTGTGGTGGCGGGCCCGGGGAGGGCGGCCCGTCCGCGTCTCGGACGCGTTCATGAACGTGGCGGGACTGGCCTACATCGGGTGGCTCGCCGTGTCGACGGTTCGGTGGCGCTCGGGGATCCTCCCCTCGGTGGCGCACCTGCTGCTTTTCACGGGACTCGCCAAGCTCGCGTCGCTCAAGCGCCCGAGCGAGGCGCGGCTGGCGCTGCTCGTCATCTTCCTCCTGACTCTCGCGTCGGCCTCGACGGCGACGCACGTCGCGTCGATCCTCTATTTCGCGGCGGCCGCCTGGGTGGGCTTCCGGGCGCTCGGCCTGCTCGCCGTGCTGGCGGACTTCGACGTCGCCCCGCCGGATCGCGTGCTCTCCGCGGTGCCGACGCGCGGCCTGACGGCCGTCGCGCTGGCGGGCGGCGCGCTCTGCGCGGCGCCGCTCTTCTTTCTCCTGCCGCGCCTGCACAGTCCCTTCGCGCTCGCCCCGTTCCGCATCGACGACGCCTTCGGCAAGGCGCTCGCATCGGACCGGGTGGACCTGCAGTCCTTCGGCGCGGCCAAGCAGAGCGACCGCGTGATCCTGCGGCTGTCGTCCGAGCCGGCGCTCGCTCCGATGGACGCGCTGCGCCTGCGCGAGGCGGTTTTCACCGACTACCTGGATGGCGTCTGGACCCGCGATCCGCGGGTCGGCACGCGGCGCGGCGACCGCGCGGCCCACGCCACCGGGGCCGCGGCCGCATCGGGCAGGCCCGCGGCGGTCGTGTCCGTGGATTTGAACGTCGTCGGCCAGGGGTTTCTCTTCCTGCCCTACGGAGCCAAGGCGGTCCGCGTCGAACGAGGGCGTGCCATGGAGCTGCCCGACGGCGTCATGCAGGTCGCGTCCAGCCGGGGTCCGGTGCGGTACGAGGCCGACGTGGAGCGCGTCCCGGCGCGGGGCGCCGGCCGCGGCGTCATCCTCACCGCCGACGTGCCGGGCGAAATCCAGAAGTACGCCCTGGAGCTGACGGCGGGCCTGAACGACCCGAAGGCGATCGCGCGGCGCATCGAAGAGCACTTCGCGAAGACGTTCGTCTACACGCTCGACCCGCCGCGGGGCGACGGCGATCCGCTCGTTTACTTCCTGCTGCACTCGAAGGCGGGCCACTGCGAGTACTTCGCGTCGGCCGCCGCGATGATGCTGACCGCGCGCGGCATCCCGGCGCGGCTCGTCACGGGCTCCTACGGCGGCGAGGAGGGGTTCCTGTCGCGCACCGTCGTCGTTCGGGCGCAGAACCTCCACGCTTGGGTCGAGGCCGACCTGGACGGATCGGGATTCCAGGTCTTCGATCCCACGCCCCCGGCCGGCGTTCCGCCGCTGCTGCAAACGTACTCGTTTGCGTCGCGCCTCCTGGCCCTCGGGCGCGAGATCGAGTTCTTCTACGACCGGCGCGTGCTCGGCTTCGACGCCGGCGACCAGGCCGGAGCCGTCGAGACGGCGCGCGAGTCGCTGGCCGAGGCCGCGGGCAATCTCGCCTCCCTGAAGGAGTCCCTCCGCGAAGCCTTTTCGCCGAGCGCCGCCGCCGGGTTCCTCGTCGCGGGTCTTGCGGGCTGGCTCGTCCTGAGCCTCGTGGCCTCGAGGCGTGATCGCCACGGACCCGCGACGCGGGCCTACCTCGCGCTGCGGCGGCTGGCCGGACGGCGCGGGGGAGTCGTCGTCCCATCGACGCCGCCCGCGGAAGTGGCGCGCCTCTTTGCGGCGGAGGTTCCCGAGGGGGCCGAGGACGCGCTAGCGGTGATCGAGACCTACTGCGCGAGTGCTTTCGGGGGCGTCGAGCCGGATCGAGAGGGCGTGAGGGAGCTTTCGGAGCGGCTACGGCGGCTGAGGAAGCTGGCGTAGTTTTCGCGGGATCCGGGCGGGATTGCTAGCAGGTTGCTGAAAAAGGGTGTGGGATGGCGTTACGAGCGCCGCGGGGTCAGATGCAAGGAAGCGCGACGATGGCGATGCTTTCGACACGCCCAAGGAGCGATGACGCCGCAGATGGCCCCGCGCCGCCGTAACCC
>Ga0326726_10001439_pt1 | contig 22089 bp, 17 predicted proteins | sample MHFenrmetagenome_2_FD_207603 | JGI IMG/M metagenome (GOLD analysis project Ga0326726, IMG submission 207603) | Lab enriched peat soil microbial communities from Michigan Hollow, Ithaca, NY, United States - MHF15MN | ecosystem: Environmental > Terrestrial > Soil > Wetlands > Peat | place: USA... | reverse complement strand
TTCTTGACCGCGGTGAGCCTCGCCGTGGCGGCCATTCCCGAAGGACTGCCGGCCGTGGTGACGCTGACGCTCGCGCTGGGCGTCGAGCGCATGGCGCGTCGCAACGCGCTCGTGCGCCGGCTCGTCGCGGTCGAGACACTCGGCTCCACTCAGGTCATCTGCACCGACAAGACAGGTACGCTCACCGTCGGCGCGATGACGGTGCGCAAGCTCGTCGCGCGCGGCGACGTGTTCAGCTTCGCAGGCGACGAGCCCTCGCCGGCGGGCGCCGGCCTCGACGAGTTGCTGTGGGTGGCCGCCGCCTGCAACGATGCGGAGCTCGTGCCGCGCGGCGCGGAGTCCGAGGTGATCGGCGACCCGACCGAAGGCGCCCTGCTGCTGGCTGCCGCCAAGGCGGGGATCCGGCGCGAAGCGATCGAGCGCGACTCACCCAGGCTGGCGACGCTCCCGTTCGACTCCGAGCGCAAGCGCATGACGGTGGTGCGCCGGCGCGGAGATGCCGCGATCGCGGCCGTGAAGGGCGCGCCGGAGGTCGTGCTGGAGCGCTGCACGCGCGTGCGGACGGCGAAGGGAATCGAGCCGCTCGACGAGGCCGAACGCGCGGCGATTCGCGAATGGGTGCGACTGCTCGCGAGCGAGGCGCTGCGTGTGCTGGCGTTCGCGGAGCGCCGCCTCGAGCGATTTCCCTCGGGAGCGGACGTCGACTGCGAGCTGACCTTCCTCGGGCTCGCCGGGCTCCAAGATCCGCCGCGCAGCGACGCGCGCGACGCCGTCGAGCGCTGCAAGCGCGCCGGAATCCGGACCGTGATGATCACGGGAGACCACCCCGACACGGCGCGCGCGATCGCCGCGGAGCTGGGTGTGTCCGGCGCGGGTGACGAGCTGATGTTGGGCTCGGAGATCGACGAGCTCGACGCCGAGTCACTCGCCGGACGTGTACAACGCACTTCCGTGTACGCTCGAGTGACTGCCGAGCACAAGCTGCGCATCGTGCGCGCCTGGAAGTCGCGTGGCGCGGTGGTCGCGATGACGGGCGACGGCGTGAACGACGCGCCCGCGCTCCGCGAAGCCTCGATCGGCGTCGCGATGGGGCGCGCCGGCACGGAGGTGGCGAAGGAAGCCGCGGACATGGTGATCACGGACGATCGATTCTCGTCGATCGTCGCCGCGGTCGAGGAGGGCCGCGGCATCTTCGACAACATCCGCAAGACGCTGGGCTACCTGTTGGCGGGGAACGCCGCTGAGCTCGCCATCATGGTCGTGGCGACCTCGCTCGGCACGCCCCTGCCGCTGCTGCCGGTACAGCTGCTCTGGATCAATCTCGTGACCGACGGTCTTCCGGCGCTCGCCCTCGCGACCGATCCGATCGACCCGGACGTCCTCTCGAGACCGCCTCGCCGCCCGGACTCACCCTTCGCCGACCGCCGCCTCGTCGTCTCGATCCTGGCCACCGCCACGCTCACTGCCGCGGTGACCTTGGGAACCTTCCTCTACGAGCTCCACTTCGGCGCGGGCCTCGCCACCGCGCGCAACGCGGCATTCTCGGTGCTCGTCTTCGCCGAGCTGCTGCGCGCATTCGGTGCGCGCAGCGAGACGCGCGGAATCCGGGAGCTCGGATTGTTCTCGAACCTGCGCCTGTTCGCCGTCGTCGCGGCGAGCTTCGCGCTGCAGCTGGCGATCCAGCGCTACGCGCTCGCCGAAGAGCTGTTCAAGACGGAGCCGATCTCGTTCGCCCAGTGCGGCGTCTGGGTCGCCCTGGGCGCGGTGCCACTCGCGGTACTCGAGATCTCGAAGCTCGTGCGCGCCCGTCAGGTCGAGGGGAAGCGGCGCACCTCGTCGGGGCCGAGATAGGTCCCGTCGAGCCAGGTGCGCTCGAGGCGGCGCGCACGGATGCGCCAGCCCTCGGCCGTGCGCGCGAGCTCGTCGCGGTACACGCTTCCCTCGGTGACTCGCAGCTCCGTGCCGTCGTGGCGCACCTGCAAGTGCGTTCCGGTCAGGTACGACGTACACCGAGCGGTGTCACCCGAGAGCTCGACGAGCGGATTGGTGATCACGTGCTGGGTGACTTTGAAGATCTGCATCGCCTGCGCGAGCCACGGCCCCAGCTGGCTGAAGGCGAGCTCCGCGCCGCGCTCGACCGCGTAGTGGATGCGCGCGTCGGGCGTGAAGACCCGCTCGAGCGTCTTCCAGTCCTTGGCGTCGATGGCGCGCGCGTAGCGGTAAAGGAGCTGCGTGATCTCGGAGACGTCGGCGACCGAGTCACTACCCACGTGCTAGATCGCGCGCTCGCGGTTCGCCCAGTAGGGGTCGCGCAGCTTGCGTTTGTACAGCTTCCCGTTGGGATCGCGCGGCAGCTCCGCGAGGAAGTCGATCGTCTTGGGCGTCTTGAACTTGGCGAGCTTGTCGGCGCAGAACGCGAGGATCTCCGCGGCGAGCGCGGGTCCCGGAGCGACGCCGGCGGCGGGCTCGATCACCGCCTTCACCTCCTCGCCCCAGTCCTCGTTCGGGATGCCGAACACCGCCACGTCGCCGACCTTCGGGTGCGCGAGCAGCACGTTCTCGATCTCGGCGGGATAGATGTTCGCGCCGCCCGAGATGATCATGTCGATCTTGCGGTCGCACAGGAACAGGTAGCCGTCCTCGTTCAGGTAGCCGACGTCGCCGACGGTGAAGTAGTTGGCGATGCGGTTCTTGCGCGTCTTCTCTTTGTCCTTGTGGTACTCGAAGTCCGCCTGGCCGAGGCGCATGTACACCGTTCCCTGTTGGCCCGTCGGGAGCTCCTTGGCCTCGTCGTCGTAGATCTTGATGTCCGCGCCGGGCCACGCCTTGCCGACGGTGCCCGGGTAGCGCCGCCACTCCTGCGGAGTCACGAGCGTGCCGCCGCCCTCCGTCGCGGCGTAGTACTCGTAGATCGAGTCACCCCACCAATCGAGCATGCGGCGCTTCACGTCGGGAGGGCAGGGCGCGGCCGCGTGCACCATCGTGCGCGTGGAGCTGCAGTCGTACTTCGCGCGCACGTCGCGCGGCAGCGCGAGCATGCGGTGGAACTGCGTCGGCACCATGTGACTGGTCGTGACGCGGTACTTCTCGATCAGGCGCAGCGCTTCCTCGGGGGTCCACTTCTCCATCAGCACCACCGGGTGCCCCATGTTCAGCGATGCCGAAGCGAACACCAGCACGGCCGTGTGATACAGCGGCGAGCCGACGATGTGCACGTTCTCGTCCTCGGGCTTGATGCCGAACATCGCGAGGAAGCCGGTGAACAGGGTCGCGATCGTGTCGGGGTCGAGCGGCGCGAGCGGGCGGCGCACGCCCTTGGGCTTTCCGGTCGTGCCCGAGGTGTAGTTCATGACCGCGCCCGCGGCGCGCTCCGCGGGCAAGCTCGTCGGCTGACCGCGCACGAGATCGTCGAACGGGCGGAAGCCGGGGATGGCGCCGAGCGCGAAGCGGTTCGCCGCCGGGAAGTCGATCTCGTCGGCGGCGGTGCGACACACGTCCGCGACGCGCTCGTGCGCGATGAAGGCCTTGGCCTCGCTGTCTTGGACGATGTAGGCGATCTCGCCGGCCGCCAGGTGCCAGTTGATCGGCACGAGATACCAGCCGCACTGCGCGCAGGCGAGATTGATCGCGAAGAACTCCGCGCAGTTCGGCATCGCGATCGCCACCGCGTCGCCGCGCTGCAGGCCCGCCGCGCGCAAGCCGTGAGAGATCTGGTTCTGCAGCGCGAACAGCTCGCCGCGCGTCCATTCCCTTCCGTCGGGCGCCGCGAGCGCCAGCACCGAAGGATCGCTCTGTGCGAAGTTCCAGAAACCCAAGTCAGCCACCGGTCCCTCCTAGCAAGCGAAGCGCAGCCGAGCGAAGCCGGGTAGCCGCGGCCCGACATCGGCCCGCGGGCCGATGTCCCGCGGGGGGGCGGCGGGTCCCGCCAGTCATGGTTTGTGGTCGGCGACGATGTACGTCGAGAAGTACTGCGAGCCGCCGCCGTAGGCGTGGCCGAGCGCTTTGTGCACCCCGTCGACCTGGTGCTCGCCCGCCTGGCCGCGCACCTGCATCGCCGCTTCCGCGAAGCGAATCAGTCCCGAAGCGCCGATCGGGTTCGACGAGAGCACGCCGCCCGACATGTTCACGGGCAAGTCGCCGTCGAGCGCGGTCGCGCCCTCGTAGGTCATCTTCCAGCCCTGGCCCTCCTCGGCGAAGCCCATCGTCTCCATCCACATGGGCTCGAACCAGCTGAAGGGCACGTAGATCTCCGCGCAGTCGATCTCCCTGCGCGGATTCGTGATGCCCGCCTTCGCGTAGAGGTCCTGCGCGTTCATGCGGCCGGCGAGCGGATTCACCTGGTCGCGGCCCGCGAACATCGTCGGCTCGGAGCGCATGGCGGTCGCGTGCACCCAGGCGGGCTTCCCGGGCGACTTCGCGGCCTTGTTCTCGCTCGCGAAGATCATCGCGCACGCGCCGTCGGACGACGGACACGTTTCGAGATAGCGGATCGGGTCCCAGAGCATCGGCGAGGCCATCACCTGGTCGAAGGTGACTCCCGGAATCTTCACGTGCGCGTACGGATTCTTGAGCGCGTTCTGGCGGTCCTTCACCGCGACGCGGATGCCGGTATCTTCGGGCGCGCCGGAGCGGCGGATGTACGCGCGGATCAATGGCGCGAAGTAGCCGCCCGCGCCCGCGATCACCGCGACACTGAACGGTGTCGAGACCGTGAGCGCCCACATCGCGTTCGACTCGGACTGTTTCTCGAACGCGACGCACAGCACGCGCTCGAAGACGCCCGACTCGACGAGCGACGACGCGACGATCCCCGTCGACCCGCCGACGCTGCCCGCCGTGTGCACACGCAGCAGCGGCTTGCCGGCGGCGCCCAGCGCGTCGGCGAGAAACAGCTCGGGCATCATCACGCCCTCGAACATGTCCGGCGCCTTGCCGACCACGACGGCGTCGATGTCCTGCCAGCGGAGGTCGGCGTCGGCGAGGGCCGCGAGCGCGGCCTCGCGCACCAGCCCGGGCATCGACACGTCGATGCGCTTCGCGTCGTACTTCGTCTGTCCGATCCCGATGACGGCGCTGCGCTCGCCCATCAGTCCCCCTCCAACACGCACACCAGGTTCTGCTGCAGACACGGCCCTTGCGTGGCGTGCGCGACCGCGCGGTCGCCGTCGCGCGCCATGAGTCGCAGCGCGGCCTCGCCGATGCGCACGAGGCCAGCGGCCATGAGCGGATGCGAAGCGAGCGCGCCGCCGGACGGGTTCACGTCGACGGACTCGCCCAGGCCGAGCGCCGCGCGCAAGATCAGCTCCTGGTGCGAATACGGCGCATGCAGCTCCGCGAGGTCGACGCGCCCCTTGTGCACGCCCGCCTTGGCGCCCGCGATCTCCGTCGACGCCGAGCGCGCGAGTTCGCGCACGCCGAGCCCCTGCGGCTCGATGCGGTGATCGATGCCGCGAATCCAGACGGGGCGCGCGCACAGCTTGCGCGCGCGCTCGCCCGCGACCATCACGAGCGCGGACGCGCCGTCGGTGACCGGCGGCAGATCGTGCGCGCGCAGCGGCGAGCTCACGCATGGCTCGAGCAGCAGCTTCGCGACGTCGAACTCGCCCGACACCACCGCGTGTGGGTTGCCGATCGCGCTGCGCCGGCTGCGCACCGCGACCTCCGCCAGATCGCGCTCGCTCTTGCCGGTCGCCTCGAGGAACGCGCGCGCCTGGAGCGCGGCGAGACTATGGGCGTCGGGCCAGAGTGGGGTCACGGTGTACGGATCGAGCTGCAGCGCCAGCACCTCGGCGATGTCGCCCGGCGACGACTTGCCGAACGAGTAGACGAGCGCGGAGTCGACGTCGCCCGTCTGGATCTTGATCCACGCCTCGTACAGCGCCCACGCGCCGTCCATCTCGACGTGTGACTCCTTGATCGGTGGCCACGCCCCGACGGCGTCGAGCGCGCCCACGAACGCGAAGCTCTGACCCTGGAGATAGTCACTCGATCCCGAGCAGGTGAAGCCGATCTCGGTGCGCGGCAGGCCCGACGCCTTCACCGCCTCGCGCACCACCGGCATGAGGATCTCGACCTCGTTGCGCTGATCGCGCGCCTTGGCCGACTGCGCGAACGAGACGATCGCCACGTCGCGCATCAGAGGTGCTCCTTGTACGAGTCATAGTCCGCGTCCGGCTCGGCGATCGGCTTGAAGTAGCGGATGCTCGACATGGAGGGGCCGAGCTCCGCCGCGGGCTTCCACACCGCCTGCACGCGCATGCCCATGCGCACGTCCTCGAGCGAGCACTCCTGGAGCACGTGGTTGAACGGGATGTTCGCCCCGTCGAGCAACACCGCGACGCACGCGTACGGCGGCGTGAACGAGAGGTTCTCGGACGGCACGCGCACGATGCAGAAGGTGGTGACGGTCCCCTTGTCGGAGACCTGCAGCTCCTCCTCGGTCGGCACCGCGCAGCGCGGGCAGGCGCCGCGCGACGGCACGTACACGCGCCGGCACTCGACGCAGCGCTGGCCGAGGATGCGCCCCTCCGCGATGCCCCGCAGGAAGCGGCTCTGCGCGCGCCCGGTCACGTAGTCGTAGTCGAGCGACACAGGAGTCACGATGCTCTTCACCAGCTCCACGCCTAGGCCTCCGGCTCGAAGCAGGCGAGGTCGCCCATTTCGCCCTTCGTTTCGGTGCGCCAGCGCGGCCGCACGCGCAGCCCCGTGCGCATGCGCGACTCACTGCCCGCGTCGATGGCGTGCAGCAGCGGCGTGTCCGCGCCGTCGAGCTGAATCAGCGCGTACGCAAAAGGGTGTTGGAGCGGCTGCTTCGCGCGCGGCGTAGCCACCCAGGTCCAGCTCTTGACCACGCCGCCCGGTCCGACGGCGACGAACTCACCCGTCGTGGCGTCGCCGTTCGCCGGGTCGTACTCCGCGGGCGGCACCAGGACCTTGCCCGCTCGCGTGCGCACGCCGACCACGCGCCGCTCGCGCAGCTCCGCGAAGAAGCGGCCGAGCACCGGGCCCACCGAGCGCCGGTAGGCATACTCCAAATGGTGTCGCGCGGTGAGAGGCGCGTCCTGATCCGGGTTCGCCTGCGGCAACCTTCATCCCTCCCGAGCTGCGGAGACGCGCGCGTCGAAGCGCGGACCCTCGAGCATGAGCTTCGCCGCGCTGCGCATCTTGCGCGGGATCGACGCGGGGTCCGGGTCCGCGCCGATCACCCAGCCGATCAGCGCGGCGAACCAGACGCCGGTGAGCGCGTCCGCGAACTCGCGCTCGTCCGCGCTCGGCTCGAATTCGTCGAGCGCCCCGAGCAGCAGGCTCGGCTCGTCGCGCAGCGAGGCGACGATCATGCGCGCGATGCGCCGGCTCGAGGCCGCGATCTGCTGAGCGGTCTCGCGCTCGCTGCCCGACATCGCGCGGACCAGCGCGCCGCCGAGATCGGGATTGCGCAGCAAGCCGCGCGTCGCGCGGCGAAAGAAGGCGGTGACCCGCTCCTGGGCGCTGCCGCCCGCGGCGGGCCGCGCGGCGAGACTCTGCTCGAGGCGAGTCACGCCCTCGTCGAACGCGAACAGGAGGATGTCCTCCTTGCTGCGGAAGTACTTGTAGAGCGTGCCGAGCGCCACGTCGGAGCGTTCCGCGACGTCGCGCAGGCGCACCGCGTCGAAGCCCCCTTGCTCGGCGAGCTCGACCGCGGCGTCGACGATCCGGCGCATGCGGCGCAGCTGGCTCGCCACGAGCTTCGGCGGGGGCGCCGCGCTCGGGCGCGCAACCGTGACAAGGGGGGTGCGGCGCATGGACGGATTAGAACACGTTTCAGCAGTTCTGATCTACTTCGCTCGCCTGCCGAATCGGGTGGGCCATCCTGGCCGACTAGAGCTCTCGCGCATCGCGCGGCTGCGCCCTCGGGGCGGCCCTCGCTCGGCCTCGCCCTTTCGATCGCCTCGCTCGAGAGGCGCCGGATTCGGAGCCTGGGGGCATGTCACACTATCGCCCCATGAAGCTCGGTCTGCAGCTGGGGTACTGGCAGGCGCAGCCGCCGACGAATCACGTCGCGCTGGCGCAGGAGGCGGAGCGGCTGGGCTTCGACTCGGTGTGGACGGCGGAGGCGTGGGGGTCCGACGCGTTCACGCCGCTCGCGTGGATCGGCGCGCAGACCACGCGCATCAAGCTCGCGACCGGCATCGTGCAGATCTCGGCGCGCACGCCGGCGTCGACGGCGATGCACGCGCTCACGCTCGATCACCTGTCGAAGGGCCGGGTGATCCTCGGGCTCGGCGTCTCCGGCCCGCAGGTGGTCGAGGGCTGGTACGGCCAGCCCTTCGACAAGCCGCTCGCGCGCACGCGCGAGTACGTGTCGATCATCCGGCAGGTGCTGCGCCGCGAATCACCCGTCGCGAACGCCGGGAAACACTATCCGCTGCCCTACACCGGGCCGGGCGCGTGGGGCGTCGGCAAGCCGCTGCGCTCGATCGTGCATCCGCTGCGCGCCGACCTGCCCATCTATCTCGGCGCCGAGGGGCCGAAGAACGTCGCGCTCGCGGCCGAAGTCTGCGACGGCTGGCTGCCGCTCTATTACTCGCCGTTCCGGCCCGAGGTCTACGCCGAGTCACTCGCGCGCGCGAAGCCGGGCTTCGAGATCGTGCAGGGTCTGGCGGTGAGCATCACGGGCGACGTCGCCGCGGGCCTCGCGCCCGTGAAGGCGATGCTCGGCTTCTACATCGGCGGCATGGGCGCGAAGCAGCACAACTTCCACAAGGAGTTGATGGCGCGCATGGGTTTCGAGGCCGAGGCGAACCGCATCCAGGAGCTCTTCTTCGAGGGCAAGCGCGGGGAGGCGATTGCCGCGGTGCCCGACGCATTCGCGGACGAGATCTCGCTGGTCGGGCCGATCGAGCGCATCCGCGATCGACTCTCGGCGTGGAAAGGGACGCCGGTCACCACTCTCTTGGTTTCCGCGCATGACCCGCAAGTTCTGCGCAGGATCGCGGAGATCATGCTCTAGCCGCCGCGCGGGCGACTAGACGCCGACGCGACCGAGCGGTTAGGGTGCGTCTTCCGCGCGGGGCCGTCGCTCCGCGCCCCGCATGGAGCCTTCATTGAGCGAGCGCGCCACAACTCGATTCGGTCACTTCGTCGTGCGGCAGCGGGGGCCGATCGCGGTCCTCCTGATGTTGTCGACGGCGTTCTTCCTCTACCCGACGGTCAACGCGATCTCGACCGCGGCGGGGCATCCGCTGCCCGGGCCGCGGGTGCGGGTCGGCAGCGACGCGCGCGCGCAGCTCCCGGATCACCCGTTCATTCACGCGCAGAGCAAGTTCGCCGGTGACTTCGGAAACGCGACCCCCGTCGCGATCCTGCTCGTGGTCGACGAAGGCACGATCTTCACGCCCGACAACCTGGCGAAGATCGACGCGATCACGAAGTCACTCGACGGCTGGGACTACGACGCGCGGACCGACGAGCGCAAGGCCGAGAAGGAGCGCCTGCAGAGGGAAGGCAAGAAGACGCGCGCGGAGATCGCCGCCGAGCTCGACCGCCGCTTCCCGCCGTACCCGGTGAACCACGACCAGGTGCGCTCGCTCACGCACCTCTCTACGCGCGTCGTGATTCTCGAGAAGGACGGCTCGCTGTCCGCTCAGCTGCTCATGGAAGACCCGCCGACGACGCAGAAGGGCGCCGACGAGATCCGCCGGAAGGTGAACGAGCTGATGCCGGACGAGCAGAAGCGGCTGCTCGTCTCGCCGGACGAGAAGGCCGCGCTGATCACGGCCGGGTTCGTGACGGACCGTCTCTCGAGCCTCGAGGTCTACCGCGCGGTCTTCGATCACCTGATGGCGCTGCAGAAGCGCGAGCAGGACGAACACCATCAGGTGTACATCACCGGGCAGCCGCTCGCGGTCGGGTATCTGCTGGCGCACTCACGCGAGATCGCGTTCTCCGTGGTCGGCGCCGTCGCCGCGATCTTCGCGCTGCTCTGGGCCTACTTCCGCCGCTGGCACGGGGTCCTCATCCCGATGGTGGCGGCGTTCGTCACGGTCATCTGGGGCACCGGCTTCACCGGCTGGGCGGGGATCGCCTTCGACCCGCTCGTGCTCGTGATTCCCATGCTGATCACCGCGCGCGCGGTGTCGCACACCGTGCAGATGGCCGAGCGTTTCTTCGAGGACTACGAGCGCCTCTACCCGATCTACGGCGACGCGCAGCGGGCCAAGCTCGAGGCCGCGGCGATCGCAATGGGCGAGCTGATCGTTCCCGGGACGCTCGGTATCCTGACCGACGTCGCGGGCCTGCTCGTGATTCTCGTGACCACGATCCCGCAGATGCGCGACCTCGGGAAGTTCGGCGCGTTCTGGGTCGCGTCGATCGCGGTCACCGTCGAGATACTCCACCCGATCCTGATCTGCTGGCTGCCCGCGCCCAAGGAATACCGGCACTACACGCCGAAGCTCATGCGCCGCATCGTCGGCTGGCTCGGCGATCTCGTCACCGATCCGCGCGGCCGTTGGGTCGTGGTCGGCGCCTTCGCGACGATCTTCATCGCTTCCGCGGTCGCCGTCGCCGCGTGGTCGACGATCGGCGAGGCGAAGCCCGGCATTCCGCTGTTCTGGCCCGATCACCCGTTCAATCAGGCGATCGGCAAGATCGGCGAGAAGTTCGGTGGCGCCGACAACCTCGTGATCTTCGCGGAGGGCGACCGCGACGAGTCGGTCGGCGAACAGGAGGTCCTGGCGAAGATGCAGCTCCTCGAGCGCGCCTTGCGCCGCGACACCGGCGCGATCGCGGTCGTGTCGCCCGTGCCCCTGGTGCGCGTCGCGAACAAGACGTTCCGCTACGGCGAGCCGAAGCAGGAGATCATTCCCGAGGCGGCGCGCGCGATTCTGATCTTCTTGCGCTTCAACAGCCCGCCGGGCGCACTCACTTCGATCATCACCAACGACGGCCGCGCCGCGCAGGTCACGGCGATCTACCCCGACCACAAGGGACAGACCATACGCAAGGCGGTGTCGGTCGCCGAAGACTTCATCGCGAAGAGCGCGATCTCGATCCGTCTCGACGAGCACCGCGGAGAGGCCAGCGCGCCCTTCTGGGACCGCGAGCGGGTCCTCGACTTCGTCTACTACATGATCGGTCCGTTGCTGCCGGCGCGCGCGCACAGGCTCGAGGTGCTGCGCCGCGAGGAGGACCACTACGTGCCGTTCGAGGTGAAGACCACGGCGAAGGACGGCCTGCCGCCGTGGATCGAGGACTTCCGCAAGCGCGCGCTCGAGAAGTACGCGAAGGAGCACGACCACGTGAAGCCGGGCCACACCTTCACGTGGCCCGCGCGGCTGGCGAACTGGAACGCGAACAGCGTCGACCAGTGGTTCGAGAACGACGAGCTGCGCATCCGCGCCGTGGCGGTGAACACGCAGGACCTGCTCGTGGACGACGAGAAGGCGCGCGGCTCCGCGCCCACGTATCAGCCGACTCAGTCATGGACGCGCGGCGTTCAGTTCATCATGGCGGGCGGCGCGATGGGCACGCTCGCGGCGGTGAACGACGAGGTCGAGCGCGGGCATCTCGCGAACATCTCGCTGATCCTGTTCGTGATCTTCGTGCTGCACTCGGTCACGTACCGCTCGGCGGTGAGCGGCGGGATCATCTTCCTGCAGCTCGCGACGGCGACGTTGCTCTCGCTCGCGTACATGGCGGTGCGCGGCGTCGGGCTGAACATCAACACACTTCCGGTTCAGGCCGTCGGAGTCGGGGTCGGCGTCGACTACGCGATCTACATCGTCGACCGCATCCGGCAGGAGATGGCGGTGCACCGCAATCTCGACGAGGCGATTCGCACTGCGGTGCGCACGACCGGCATGGCGGTCACGTTCACGGGCACGACCGTGGTCGGCGGGATCGGCTTCTGGGTGTTCTCGAACCTGCGCTTCCAGGCCGAGATGGCGCAGCTCCTGATCGTGCTGATGGCGATCAACATGCTCGCGGCGGTCACGCTCGTGCCGGCGCTGTATTCGATCTTGCGGCCCGGAGTCGCCTCGTCGCTCATGCGCCGCGACGTCGCCGAGGAGCAGGTGGGCGCCGAGGCCGACGCCGCGGGCTGAGGCGAGGCGAGGGCCGCCCCGGTCAGAGCAACGAGAGCTGTCCGCCGCCCGGTCTGCGGAAGCTCGCGATCGACAGCGCCGGCCCGTGCGCCGGAATCCCGTGACGTCTGCGCGAGAGCGCGACCAGATCCGCGATCTGCTCCGCGAAGATGCCGACGCCGCGGTGACGTACACCGAACTGCGTCGCGTTGAGCTTGCCGTCGCGGATCGATTCGATGCGGTGCAGGATCTTCTCGCGCCGGTCGGGGAAATGATCCGCGAGCCAGGCCGAGAACAGGTCCTTCACCGAGTAGGGCAGGCGGACCATCTGCCAGCCCGCCCAGCGGGCGCCGGCCGCCGCCGCGGCGGCGACGAGCGCGGGGATCTCGTGGTCGGTGAGGCCCGGCACGATCGGCGCGAGGTTCACGCCGACGGGGACGCCGGCGCGCGCCAGCGCCTCGATCGCGGCGAGTCGCGCGCGCGGCTGGGCCGCCCGGGGCTCCATCTTGCGCGCCACGACCGGATCCAGGCTCGTCAGAGACAACGTCACCGACACCGCCTGGTGTCGCGCGAGCTCCTGCAGCACGTCCGCGTCGCGTGCGACGAGCCGGCTCTTCGTGATCAGGGAGCACGGGTTTCGGAAGTCGGCCAGCACCTCGAGACAGCGCCGCGTGAGCCGCAGCTTCCGCTCGACCGGCTGATAGGCGTCGGTCACTCCCGAGATCCCGATCACCTGCGGCTTCCAGCTCGGCCGCGCGAGCTGCCCGCGCAGCAGCTCCGGCAGCTCGTGCTTGACGAGGATGCGCGTCTCGAAGTCGAGCCCGCTCGAGAACCCGAGATACTCGTGACTCGGCCGCGCGTAGCAGTTGTGCGTCGCGAGGCCGGCGGCGAAGAACGTGCCGGTCGAGGTCTGGATGTCGAGGACGTCGCGCACGCCTGCGGGCTCGATCGCCTCGATCGGCTCGGGCGCGTAGGCCGGCTCCCGTCCCCAGACGGCCTCGAACTTGCGCCGGATCGCGGGGCGACAGACGGCGAAGAAGCGCATGCGCTCCGCGACGGAGCCCAGCAGCCGGATCGCGCTCGCCCGCGGCGCGCGCTTCTCCAGCCGGAACCGGAAGCCGAGCGCTGCCGCGTATCCGCTCACTCGCTCGAGTACGCCGATGTCGACCTGCGAAATCCGTAGCGAGTCTCCGCTGTGGCCCTCCGCGTCGAAGAAGCCGGCGACGAACCCACGCCGGTAGCTCGCGCTCGATCGCTCGACGTGCAGGATTTTGTCGACGATGGCCAGCGAGCTGAGCGAACGAGTCTCGACCTTCGACATGGGCTTGCGCGCGAGCGGGCCGCCCGAGAACGGGCGGACGAGGACCTCGACCCCAAAGCACTTCAGATACTCGGCCACGCGCTCAAGCGGCTCGCGGTCGTTGAGCGCCACCCGCCAATAGGCCGCCGGGAAGCCGAGCTTGTCGCTGCGCCAGCCTGGCTCATACCGGTACGTGCCGTCGCCGAGAGACAGACCGGCGAGGTATCCCGCGCGGTAGTCGTCGTCGATCTCGGGAGACTTCACGCACGGAATGCGACGCAGCTCCTTCCCCGGCGCGAGCTGGCTCGTGCGCCACCAGCGGAAGTTCCGCGCCTGCAGCCAGCGGTGCTCCGCCGTCGCGACGACCTCGGACTCACGAGTCACGAGGCGGAGGGTCTCCTTCCGCGACCGCCACACGTTCTCGACGGTGGCAGGCCGCAGCTTCCGCGTGCCTCTCGCCGGCGGATGCTCGTCGAAGCCGACCAGCACGTCGCCGATGCGGATCTCGCCCAAGCGGCGCCAGGTCATGTCGGCGTGCAGCACCGGCGTGTCGGGACTCAGGCAGTAGATGCAGCCATGCTCGCAGCCGCGGTACGGGTTGATGCTGACGTCGAAGCCGACGTCGGGGCTCTGGTTGCGAGCGATGGCGGAACGCGAGGCGTCGCGCAGATACTGGGTGCGCGGATCGGGCGCGAGCTCGTCGTCGAACCCGGTCTCGGGCTCCGGCTCCAGCGCCGCGCTCTCGAAGCGATTCGGGGGTGCGGCCTGCGTGCCCCGGCCGCGAATCGGCTCTCGGTAGCGGGCCATGGCACCAGCCTAGGCGAACATAAAGCGAAAATCAAACCCGCCGACGGCGATCGGCGGGGCTTGATAGAGTCGGAGAAGAACCCAAGGAGGACGCCATGAGCGACCTGCTCTACGAGAAAGACGGTCCGATCGCGACCCTCACGCTGAATCGCCCCGAACGGCTGAACGCGATCTCGGGGCCGATGCTCGCCGCGCTCTCCGAGCGACTCATCGAGGCGAACGGCGACCGCGACGTCCGTGTCGTGATCATCACGGGCGCGGGCCGCGGCTTCTGCGCCGGCCTCGACCTCCAAGACGCGACCAGCGGCGCGGGCATCGGGGGAGGCGGCGGAATGCCGGTCACGCTGGATCTGCGCACGGCACCGCCGACGGTCCTCCACTCACTCGACAAGCCGGTGATCGCGGCGCTGAACGGCGGTGCCGCCGGCTACGGAATGGACCTGGCACTGGGCTGCGATATCCGCATCGCGGCGAAGCGCGCGAAGCTCGCGGCCGCCTTCACGAAGCGCGGCGTGCTGCCGGAGTCCGGCGGCACCTGGCTGCTCCCGCGGCTCGTCGGCTGGGCGAAGGCGGCGGAGATCATCTTCACGGGGCGCACGCTCGACGCCGACCAGTGTCTCGAGCTCGGGCTCGTCAACAAGGTCGTCGCCGACGAGACACTGCTCGACGAGGCGCGCGCGCTCGCGAACGAGATCGCCGCGAACGCGCCGCTCGCCGTGCAGGGCGCCAAGCGCATGATGCGCATGGCGCTCGCCGAACAGTTCGACGATCACGTCCACCACGTGTACTTGCAGCTCTTGCCGCTGTTCCAGAGCTCCGACTTCCGCGAGGGAATGAAGAGCTTCCTGGAGAAGCGGGAGCCCAAGTTCCAGGGCCGCTAGCGAGCACACCCAGCACGTCGGCCGTCGTGGAGACGACCGGGGACACGCAGTAGGGAAGTGCCGCGCGGGTGAAACACCCGCGCGGAGTCAGTTCCTAGTAGCGGTCGCGATCGCGATCGCGGAAGCCGCCACCGCCACCACGCGGACCACCGCCGCGCGGACCGCCGGGGCCACCACCGCCGCCACCCGGACCACGGCGCTCGTTCGCTTCGCTGACGCGGAGCTTGCGGCCACCGAAGTCCTGACCATCGAGCGCGTTGCGCGCAGTGTCAGCCGCGTCGTTTTCCATTTCGACGAAGCCGAAGCCTCGCGAGCGACCGGTCTCGCGGTCCGAGATCACGTTCGCCGATTCGACTCGGCCGTGCTTCTCGAACAGTGAGCGGAGGTCCGCGTCGTTGGTCGTGTACGGAAGGTTCCCGACATAGAGCTTCTTACCCAAAACAATGTTCCTCGGTGCCTGGCTCTCCTAGAAACTGGAGCGGCACCCTACTCGCCTTGGGCTCCGGGCCGGCATTCGGCGTGGGAACCCATGCAAAAGACCTCCGGAATGGAGGCCACCGAGGCGGAGCTTATCACACGACCGCGCCGTAGCCCGGTTAATCTTGAAAAAAGGTCGCGAGTGCGCAGGGGTACGCAGCGGTTCTGCGGCTCTCGCGCCGGCTTCAGCCGAACGCCTTCGAGTAGTCGACGGTGAGCCAGCGCTCCGGGCGCACCCGGACGACGATGTTCTCCTCGCCCGAGGCGCCGGACGCGGCCAGGTAGCCGTCGCCGAGCTCCCTGCCCAGGTAGCGGTGCGCGAGCACGCGGCGATGCCGCTCGAGGTCGGCGCGCTCGATGGCGGCGATCGGGCCCTCGATGGACACGTACTTGTACGGCGGGCTCTCGGTCTGCACGCACAGGCTGATGCGGTCGACCAGGAGCAGCAGCTTGCCCTTGCGCGAGTCGCGCTCGGTCAGGAACCAGAGGTCGCCGCCCGGCTCGTAGCCGTACCAGACGGGCACCGCCAGCGGGCCCCGCTCTCCGTCCGAGATGCTGACCACGCCGACACGCACGTCGGCGAGAAAGGCCTCGCGCTCGGCGCGCGTCATGCGCGTGTCAGCCATCGCGTCCGCCTCAGGCGTCGAACACGATCACGCTGCGGGCGGCCGTGCCCTTGCGCATCTCGTCGAAGGCGTGATTCACCTGGTCGAGCTTGAGGCGCGCCGAGATCATCTCGTCGAGCTTCAGCAGACCCGAGAGATAGAAGTCGACGTAGCGCGGCATGTCCACGCGGAAGCGGTTGTCGCCCATCATCGAGCCGATGATCTTCTTGGCGCTGATCACGACGTCGAGGCCGGGCAGCTCGACCGTCTGGCCGATCGGCAGGATCCCGACCCAGACCGCGGTGCCGCCCTTGCGGATCATCGCGACGCTCTGCGCGGCGGTCTGCTTCGTGCCGATACACTCGAAGCTGTAGTCGACGCCGCCGGGCACCAGGCTTTGCACCTGAGTCACCGCGTCCGACTCTTTCGCGTTCACGCCGTCGGTCGCGCCGAGCGTCTTCGCGAGCTCGAGCTTCCAGGGCATGGTGTCGACCGCGATGATGCGGCTCGCGCCGGCGATGCGGCAGCCCTGGATCGCGGCGAGGCCCACGCCGCCGCAGCCGATCACGGCGCACGTGCTGCCGGCCGGAACCTGCGCGGTGTTCAGCACCGCGCCGACGCCGGTCGTGACTCCGCAGCCGATCAGCGCGGCGCGATCGAGCGGCATGTCCTTGCGGATCTTCACCACCGCGTTCTCGTGCACGAGCATCTTCTCCGCGAACGACGACAGATGCGCGAACTGGTTGATCGTCACGCCGCCCTTCGACAGCCGCGGCGGCTCGTCGCGCCTGCGCATCGTCGCCGCGCCGCCGCACATGTTCGGCCGGCCGGTGAGACAGTACTCGCAGCTCCCGCAGAACGCGGACAGACAGCCGATCACGTGGTCTCCCGGCTGCACGTGAGTCACGAGCTCGCCCACGGCCTCGACGATGCCCGCGGGCTCGTGTCCGAGCACCATCGGCGGCGGCACGGGCAGCCCGGCTTCGATCACGTGCAAATCGCTGTGACACACGCCGGTGGCGGCTGTGCGCAGCAGCACCTCGCGCGGCCCCGGCCGGCTGATGTCGATGTCCTCGAGCTCGAGCGGCTGTTTGAACGCGCGCATCACGGCAGCTTTCATGGCGGAGTCTCCTTGGGGTGGAATTCTGTCACGCCGCCGGTCCGAGAAGCTTCTCGGCGAGCCAGCGGCGCTGGCGCATCGCGTCGCCGAACGCCGGCCGCGTGGTCTGTGCGCGCTTCAGATACAGGTGTGCGTCGCAGTCCAGGGTGAATCCGAAGCCGCCGTGCAGCTGCACGGCACGCGAGGCCGCGAACACGTACACGTCGCACGCCTTGGCCTTGGCCATGCGCGCGAGCGCCTCGCCGTCCGCGTCGCCGGCGTCGAGCGCGGTCGCGGCCGCGTAGACCAGCGAGCGCAGCCCCTCGACGCCGATCAGCACATTCACGAGTGGGTGCTTCACGGCCTGGAACGAGCCGATCGGCTTGCCGAACTGCTCGCGCGTCGCGGTGTAGGCCGCGGTCAGCGCGAGCAGCGCGTCCGCGCCGCCGGCCATCTCGGCGGCGAGCGCGAGGCACGCCCACGGCGTGAGCTTGGCGAGCACCTCGTCGGCGCTCGCGGGAAGGAACGCGTCGGCGTCGACCGACACCGCGTCCAGATTCACGCGCGCGCCGCGCCGCGTTCGGTCGAGCACGATCTCCGGCTCGACGCGCGCGCCCGCAGCGCGCGCGGGAACGATCGCGAAGCGGTCGCCGCGGCGCGCGAGCAGCGCGTCCGCGTGGGCCGCGCCCCAGACTGCGTCGGGACCGACCGCGAGCACGATACGTGACTCGCCCGCCGCGAGCGGCTGCAGCCAGCGCTCCCGCTGAGCCTCGGATCCGCTCTGGGCGAGCGCGAGCGCCGCCAAGGTCGAAGCGAGGAGCGGGGAGGGCACGAGCCGGCGGCCCGTCTCCTCCATCAACACCGAAAGGTGTACGGCGCCCAGGCCGGCGCCGCCGTACTTCTCGGGCACGCACAGGCCGAGCCAGCCGAGCGCCGCGAGCTCCTTCCAGTCGGCGGGCTCCTCGCCCGCTTCGCCGTCGGCCAGCGCGCGCACGCGCGCGATCGGGAAGCGCTCCTCGAGCCAACGGCGCGCCTCGGCGCGCAGCAGGGCGTGTTCCTCGTCGTAGCGGATCGCCGTGTTCATCGCGTCTTCGGCTGGCCGAGCACGCGCTCGCCGAGGATGTTGCGCAGGATCTCGCTCGTGCCGCCCGCGATCGTGTTCGCAAACGAATTCAGATACGAGCGCTGCCACTCCGCGTTCGCGGGCGCGTGCGGATCGCCGATCCAGAGCGCAGCCCCCGGGCCCTCGAGCTCGCACGCGAAGTCGGCCAGCGCCTGGCCGTGCTCCGAGCTCGCGAGCTTCGACTGGAGCGGCAGTGCTTCGGGCCGATCCGAGACCAGCCCCGGAACGCGCGCGCGCGCCGCGTTCGCGCGCAGCGCCGTCTCCTCGATCCAGAACTGCGCGAGTCGATCGCGCACGACGGGGTCCGCGAGCGCCGGCCGGCCGTCGCGCTCGAGTGACTGCGCGAGCCGCGCCAGACTCGCGACCTGCTCCGACGGGCCGCTCACGAATTGCCCGCCGGCGGAGCCCTCGGCCGCGCCGCGCTCGAACTGCAGCGTGGCCATCGCGATCTCCCAGCCCTGGCCCTCGCGGCCGATCAGCGCGTCGCCGGGGATGCGCGCGTCGCCAAAGATCACCTGGTTGAAGCCGCCCTCGCCGGTCATCTTGACCAGCGGCTGCACCTCGACCCCCGGGACCTTCATCGGCGCGAGGAAGTACGAGATACCCGCGTGCTTCACGGCCGACTCGTCCGTGCGCGCGAGCAGGATACACCAATCTGCGTAGCGCCCGAGCGTCGTCCACACCTTGTGGCCGTCGATCACCCAGTCGGCGCCGCTGCGCTGCGCGCGCGTGCGCAGCGACGCCAGGTCACTGCCCGCGCCCGGCTCGCTGAAGCCCTGACACCAGATCTCGTCGCAGCGCAGCAGCCCGCGAATGAACTTCCGCTTCTGCGCCTCGGTGCCGTAGCGCAGGATCACCGGCCCGGCCCAGGAGAGACCGACCAGGTTCAGCAGGAACGGCGCGCGCCCTCGCGCCAGCTCCTGATCGATGACTCGCTGCGTGCCGCGCGGCTTGCCCCCGCCGCCCAGCTCGCTTGGCCACTCGGCGCCGACGTAGCCGGCGTCGTAGAGCTTGCGCTGCCAGTCTCGCAGCCAGTTGAACTGGCGGTCGTCCGCGACCTCGAGCGCGCTCTGCGGCAGCTTCCAGCCGGGATCCCCCGGGTGATGTGCCCGGATCCACTCGCGCACCTCGCTGCGCAGGCTCTCGTGTTCGTCCACGCGGACGATCATACTGGAACTCACGATGCGCCTCTTCGACCACTTCGATTGGCACGCGCGCGAACGGCCCGACGCCGCATTTGCCTGGTTCGCAGGCCGCGAGATCCCGTACCGCGAAGCACTCGCGCGCGCGAATCAGATCGCGAACGCGCTGATCGCGGAGGGTCTGCAGCCGGGCGCGCGCGTGGCGTTCCTCTCCAAGAACTGCGCGGAGTACGCGCTCTTCTACTACGGCGCAGCGAAGGCGGGCGTCGTGCCCGTTCCGCTGAACTTCCGCCTGGCACCGCCGGAGTGGAGCTACATCGTGAACGACGCGCGCGCCGAGCTCTTGTTCGCGCGCGGCGCGCTGGTCGGCGCGATCGATCCGGTGCGCGCGGAGCTCTCGTCGGTGAAGCGCTTTCTCGCGCTCGACACCCAGCCGCCCGCGGGCTGGGAGAGCTACGAGCGCTGGCTCGCCCGCAGCCCGACGACGAAGCCCACGCGCGAGGTCGACGACTCCGCGGACGTGTACCAGATGTACACGAGCGGCACGACCGGCCGGCCCAAGGGCGCGGTGCTGCAACACCGCGCGGTGACGGCCAACGCGAGGCAGATCTCCGCGGTGACCTGGGTCTCGGCTGGGGATCGCTATCTCATCGTCGCGCCGATGTATCACGCGGCCGCCGCGGTCTCGTCGTTCTGGGTCGTGGCGCAGGGGGGAACCCTGTACATCCACGAGGACTTCGCGCCGGGCGACGTCGTCCGGGCGCTGTCGGAGGAGGGGATCGTGGCGGGCATGTTGGTCCCGGCCATGATCCAGGCTTGTCTCGTGCACGTCCCCGACGTCGCGAAGCGCCGCTACGAGTCACTGCGCACGATCATCTACGGCGCGTCGCCGATCGCCGTCGAGACCCTGCGGCGCGCGATCGAGGTGTTCGGCTGCGGCTTCGCGCAGGGCTTCGGGATGACCGAGACGACCGCGGCCGCGACGTTCCTGCTGGCGAGCGATCACGCGCGCGCGCTGCGCGACAAGCCCGAGCTCCTGCTCTCCTGCGGGCGCGCGCTGCCCGGCACCGACGTGATGATCGCCGACGCCGACGACCGCGAGGTCGCGCGCGGCGAGATCGGCGAGATCCTGGTGCGCGGCCCGCAGATCATGCGCGGCTACTGGAATCTTGCCGAGGCCAGCGCCGAGGCGCTGCGCGGCGGCTGGATGCACACCGGCGACGCCGCGACGATGGACGACGAGGGCTACGTCTACATCCAGGACCGCGTGAAGGACATGATCGTGTCGGGCGGCGAGAACGTGTACCCGCGCGAGATCGAGGACGTGCTCTTCCGGCACCCCGCGGTCGCCGACGCTGCGGTGATCGGCGTGCCCGACCCGCAGTGGGGCGAAGCGGTGAAGGCGATCGTCGTCCTGAAGCAGGGAGCGAGCGCGACCGAAGCCGAGCTGATCGAGCACTCGCGCAAGGCGCTCGCGAGTTACAAGCGCCCGCGCTCCGTCGACTTCATCGCGGAGCTGCCGCGCAATCCGAGCGGCAAGGTGCTGAAGAAGGACCTGCGCGAGCCGTTCTGGCGCGGCCATTCTCGGCGGGTGAGCTGAGCTAAGGCGAGCGCGCGGCTGCAGCGATCGGACTCGTGACTGAGTGACTCGGCTCTTCTCTACCCCGACGACAAGCACCGCGATGGCGAGGCGAGGGCCGCCCCGAGCCGAGCCCGCAAGCGGCGAAGCCGCGCGCAGTGAGGCGCAGCCGAACGAAGTTCAGCCGGAGTCAGCGAGTCCGCGAGCGAGAAGGGACCCACGAGGAGGCGCCGGCGAGCGTGCGGGCGGCGGGTCGAAAACCTCCGACTGATTCACTCAGCCGTTGATCTTCTCCAGCACGTTGCCCTCTCCGCCGCCACTGTTTCCGAACGCCCCGAACACCGCGTTCAGCCCGCCGTCGATCGACAGCCCGACGCCGGTGATGAACGAGGCCTCGTCGGAGAGCAGGAACGAGACGACGCGACCGACCTCCTCCGGCTGACCCACGCGGCCCAGCGGATGCGCGCTCGCGAGGACGCCTTCGGTGAACGTCTTGTTCTTGTGCAGCGGCCCGAGGATCGGTGTGTCGATCACGCCCGGGCAGATCGCGTTCACGCGGATCTTGAACTGCGAGAGATCGGCGACCGCGCACTTCATGAGTCCGAGCACGCCGTGCTTCGACGCGCAGTAGCTGCCCATCCCGCCGCCGCCCCGCAGGCCCGCGTCGGACGACGTGATCACGATCGCCCCGCCTGCGCGGTTGTCGCGGATCGCGCGCGCCGTCGCCTGCAAGCCGTAGAACACGCCCGACAGATTGATGCCGATCGTGCGGTTCCACTCTTCGAGCGTCGTGTCGAGCACGGACGAGGTCGCCGCGATGCCCGCGTTGAGATGCGCGAGCTGCAAACCACCGAAGCGCTTCACGACCGCGGCGACCGCGCGCTGATTGTCGGCCGGGTCGCTGACGTCGAGCCGCAGCCCGATCGCCTCGCCGCCCGCGCGCGTGATCTCCTTCGCGACCGACTCCGCGCCTTCGCCGTTCAAATCGGCGCACGCCACGCGCGCGCCCTCACT
>Ga0326726_10001438_pt1 | contig 22102 bp, 18 predicted proteins | sample MHFenrmetagenome_2_FD_207603 | JGI IMG/M metagenome (GOLD analysis project Ga0326726, IMG submission 207603) | Lab enriched peat soil microbial communities from Michigan Hollow, Ithaca, NY, United States - MHF15MN | ecosystem: Environmental > Terrestrial > Soil > Wetlands > Peat | place: USA... | reverse complement strand
CGAGCGCGCAGTGCTCCAGCTCGACGCGTGGAGCGAGCACGTGCCCGCGGAGTTCGCGGCGCGCCTGCGACTGCGCGCCGCTCAGCTCGAGCTGGCGCACGGCGACCGCGCGCGCGCGCGCCGGCGGCTCGAAGAAGTCACGGACGGCGAGTCGGTTCCCGACGACGCCTGGGTCGCGCTGCTGGAGATCATCCGGAGCGACGACGGCGCGACGCGCGCGCTCGACTTCGCGGCGCGCGCGCTGGCGGCCGTGAAGGCGGCGAAGCCGCGCGCGTCCCTGCTCTGGAGCGCCGCCGAGGCGTCGGCGTCGGTGGGGCAGAACGGCCCGGCCGCGCGCCGCGCGATGGAGGCGCTGACCTTCGAGCCGGGCCACGTGGCGGCGGCGCGCATGCTCGCTGCGAACCTCGGCCAGCTCGAGGACTGGGGCACCGCGGTGAAGCTGCTCGAGAAGACACTCGACACCGCGCATCCGGATCGCCCGGTGGAGGCGGAGCTATGGGAGGCGGTCGGCCGCGCGTACGCGGGCCCGCTCGAGGACATCGAGCGCGCGCAGCGCTGCTACCGGCGAGCGCTCGAGTGCAACCCGCTGCGCCAGAGCGCGCGCGAGGCGCTCGCCGACACGACCGCGTTCGATCCCGCGGCGCACCGCGAATCCGTCGACGCGCACCGCGGTCTGCTGGAGCGACACCCGGGACGGCGCAGCTCGTGGCGCTCACTCGAGCGGATCGCCGCGCACTGGAAGCGCGAGCGCGCGCAGAAGACCTGCGCCGCGGTGCTCCAGGCGCTCGGCCCCGCGGGCAGTGGGACGAGCGTCGAGGGGTCGCTGCTGGTCGAGACCGGCGCGCCGTTGGACGGAACCGTCGCGGCCGCGACCGAGCTTCTGCTCGCGATCTCCGAGGCCGGCGCGCTGCCCGCTCCGGGTGACGCTCCGCCCTACGGCACGCTCACGCCCGCGCTCGAGCAGGCCCTGGCCGCGCTCGTCGGGCCGGCGTGGAAGCTCGACGACGCCGCGCTGCGCGGAATCTGGAGTCAGCCCGGGGAGGACTCGACCCAGACCGGTGACGACATCGGCCGGCGGGCGAAGCGCCGCCTGAAGAAGGCGTTGCGCAGCTTCGACACCGAGCTGCTGCGCGTGCTGACCCCCGATCTCTGGCGCGAGCAGGTGCTCGGCCACGCGGCGGCACGCGTGCTCGGCTCCGGTCAGGTCGAGCTGCGCGAGCTCTTGCTCGAGCTGCTCAGCGTCTGGCCGACGACGTCGCGACTGGAGCTGCGCGCCAGCGGCGATCTCGCCTCGGCGGTGCAGCTGTGTCCGCCGGCGCGCGTGCTGCTGCTGCGCGTCGCCTCCGCGGTGATCGGGTCGCTCGGCCTCTAGGTCGGCCGAGGGCCTTCTAGCCGCGGCTGGGGCGGAGCGCGGGCTGGAACACGCCAGCCTCGGGCTGGAGCTCGCGCTCGCTACCCGGGGTCTCGAGTGACCAGCAGCTCGGATTCGCGCGGATCTCGGCCACCAGCGCCTGGTGCAGCTGATGCCCGCCGCGCACGGCCTTCACGTGGCCCTGGAGCGGAACCCCGAGCAGCGCGAGGTCGCCGATCAGGTCGAGCGCCTTGTGGCGCGCGAACTCGTCGCGGAAGCGCAGGCCTTCGGGATTCAGCACGCGCGTCTCGTCGAGCACGATCGCGTTCGCGAGCGAGCCGCCGCGCGCGAGGCCCATGGCGCGCAGCTGCTGTGTGTCCTTGAGGAAGCCGAAGGTGCGCGCCGGGGCGATCTCACGCGCGAACACTTCAGGTGAGAGCACCAGCGCGTCGATCGACTGCCGACCGATCGCGGGATGGGCGTAGTTGATCTCGACCGACAGCTTCAGCTCGCGCGAGGGCACGACGCGCACGTAGCGGTTGCCGTCGCGGACCTCGATCGGACGCCGGATGACGATGCGGCGGCGCATGCGCGCCTGCGCGCGAATGCCGGCCTGCTGAATCAAATAGACGAACGAAGCGGCGCTGCCGTCCATGATCGGCAGCTCGGGGCCCGAGACGCCGACGGTGCAGTTGTCGATGCCCATGCCGCGCAGCGCCGAGACCAGATGCTCGATCGTCGACAGCCGTGAGTCCTCGTTCCCGAGGGTGGTGGCGAGAGTGGTATCTGTCACCCACTCCGCGCGGGCCGGGAAGCGGACCGGCTGCTCGCCATCGTTGCGCACGAACAGGACTCCGGTGCCGGCAGCGGCGGGCTTCAGGGTCAGGTCGACGGGCTCGCCGGTGTGAAGGCCGATCCCGGTACACCCCACCGCTGTCGCGATCGTCTGCTCAACGCCTCTCAGCAAGGCATCCCCCCAACAACTCGCTGAAACGCCATTGAACTGTGATCCCCCCCACGGACACTGCACTACGAGCAACCTGCGTGCCAGCTGCTCGATCTGGATGGCTGAATCGGAAGAAATGGCGAAGTTCTGGATTCATCTTGTGATTTAGCGCACATCGAGAGCATACACGCCGTGGGGACGCCACCACGTGCGGCCGCATCCGGGCCGGGAACAGTGACGTTTCCATTACGCCGTGACCACGCGATCACGAGCGTGCGGCTTCAGGCGGGGGCTCGGCCGCTCTGCCGGTCGAGCTCGTCGAGCAGGTCCTTGGCCGACTGGAAGCGCTCCGCAGGGGACTTCTGGAGGCACTGCAGGATGATCTTGGCGAGCCCTTCCGGGATGTCGGCCTTGATGCTGCGCGGGTCGGGTGGCGGTGTATGCACGTGATGGTAGGGCACATTGCCCTTCTGGAACGGCAGCTCGCCCGTCGTGAGCTCGAACAGGGTCACCCCGAGCGAGTAGAGGTCCGTGCGGTGGTCCACGTCGCGCCCCAGCGTCTGTTCGGGGGACATGTAGAAGGGCGTGCCGGAGATCATGGTGGTGGCGTTGCGGACCTCCTCCATCAGCTTCGCGAGACCGAAGTCCATGATCTTCACGTGCTTTTCCGTGGTCCACATCGTGTTCGCGGTCTTGATGTCGCGGTGCACGACCTTGCGCCCGTGCGCGTACTGAAGCGCGGACGCCATCTGGCGCAGGATGTATACGGCCGCGTTCGCGGATACCGCGCCGCGCTGGCGCAGGATCTCCTTCAGGGTCGTGCCCTCGACCAGCTCCATCGCCATGTAGAAGCCGTGCTCGGACTCACCCGCGTCGTACACGGTCACGATGTTCGGGTGGTTCAGCTGCGCCGCGGCCTTGGCCTCGCGCAGGAAGTTCTTCAGCGCGTTCGGATTCCCGCGCAGCCCCTCGGGCAGAACCTTGTAGGCGACCTCGCGCTCGAGCACTGAGTCGCGCGCGAGATACACGACGCCCATGCCGCCGCGGCCGAGCTCGCGCACGATCTCGTAGCGCTTCTGCACCGATGGGATGCCCGAGGGAGACGTCTGCGGCGGCGCGGTCTCGTCCAGCTTCTGCTGCTTCAGAGTCGCCTTGCAGCGCTCGAGGCAGGCGGCGACGTCTTTGTAGTGATAGTCGAAGCTGAGGATCCGCTCATAGATGTCGACCGCACCCGGCAAGTCTTCCTTCTTCTCGTGCGCAGCGGCGAGCTGATAGAAGGCGTCGACGTTGGCGCGAGTCACCGAGTCGGAGCCGGCCGCCTCTTCGAACTTTTTCACTGAGAGGCTGTGCATGCCCTTGTCCTGGAACATGCGGCCCAGGATCGAGCACGCCTCGCCGTAGTGCGAGTCACTCGAAGGGATCAGCTGCAGCAGGCGGATCGCGGCGTCGCTCTCGCCGAGCTCGGCGAAGAGCTTGCCCGCCTCGAACGGGCTGCCGGCCTTTTCGAGCATCTGCGCCTGCTTGTCTTTCTTGCCCACGGCCCCGTAGCAGGTCGCGGCGTCCGCGAACTTCTGACACTGCGCGTAGGCGTCGGCGGCCGGCTCGAGCTGCTCCGCGGCGCGAAACGCTTCGGCCGCCGCCGGGAAGTCGTTGGCGCGCGCATAGGCCTCGCCCGCCTCGCCGAAGCGCGCCAGCTTGCGGTACAGGTCGCCGCAGGTCGCGTGCTCGCCGGCCTTGCTCAGGAACTCGACGGCCTCGGCGTCCTTGCCCTGGTCGCGCAGATACTCGCCCATGACCCGCGCCGCGCCGACCTCGTCGCCGAGTCTCTCGAGCGCCTTCGACGCCAAGTCACCGCGGCGCACGCGCAGGAAGAGCTCCGATGCGCGCTTGTAGTTCCCGGTCTGGAAGGCGATCTTCGCGGCGGGCCCGAAGGATTCGGAGCGCACCAGCAGGTTCTCCGCCTCGTCGAAGCGCTCCAGCTTGGCCAGGATCTCGGCCGCCTTCTTGGCGATGCCGCGCATCTCCTTGGCCTTCTGGTCGCTCTTCGCGCCGGCGACGCCGCCTTCCTCGTTGAATGCTTGAACCAGGCTCTCCGCCGCGGCCGCCTCGGCTCCGCCCTTCAGGTACGCCTGGGCCGCGTGTCGGTGGAAGCCCACCTTCGAGTAACACTTGCCCGCTTCCTTGAAGTTCTCGGCGCGCTCGAACATCTCGCCGGCGATCGAGAACTTCTCCGCCTCGAGATAGCACTGACCGGCTTCCTCGTACCGGCCGATCTGCGCGAAGATCTTCCCGGCCTGCTCGTGCTTGCCGAGCTTCTTGTAGAGCTCCGCGGCCTCGTCGAAGTGGTTCTGATCGTGGCGAATCTCCGCGGCGCGGTGGAAGAGCTCGCCGCGGATGAAGACCTCCGCGGCCTCGTCCTTCATGTTGTGCCCGGCGAGAAACTCGCCGGCGGCCTCGGCGCCCTTGTCCGCCTCGATCTGCGCAGCCTGCTTGAGATACTTCTTGCCCTCTTTGTTCGAGGGCGCGAGCGCCGTGTCTTCGCGCTCCGCGTGGGCGGCCTTCTTCGCGTGGGCGACGGGCTCGCCCTTCGCCGCCGCTTCCTTCCCGGCCTTCGCGGGCTTCGAACGAGCCGGCTTGCGCCTTCGGCCTTGCGGCACGACGGAGAAAACGAACAGCAAGACTCCGCCGCCCAGCAAGCCGCCTTGCACGGGCCGCGTGCGAAGTGACTCGAGCTGACCCAGGGCGCTCTCGGCGATCACGCCGGCTGCGCCGCCCCTCGCCTTCTGCAGGCGAAGCTGCGAGCCGAGCTCGCTCCAGGCCTTGTCGCCCGTGAACGCGCCGCACAGCCCTCCCAGGAGCAGAGGGATGGCAAGGAGAAACGCGAGTATCCGCAGGCCCGTACGCACCTGCTAGAGATCGTCCGGAGCTCGAGTCTCGTTGAGCTGGGAGCGCACAGCGAAACGGCGGCCGCGGCGCGCCTGGCGCGCCTGCGCGCGAATGTCAGAACAGCTTGTCCTGTCGGTGCGCCGCGGCGTGCGACTCCGCGCCCGGCGTCACACCGAAGTGTCGGTACGCGCGCTCCGTCGCCACCCGGCCGCGCGGCGTGCGGTCGAGATAGCCCTCCTGGATCAGGAAGGGCTCGTAGATGTCCTCGATCGTGCCGCGGTCCTCGCCGATTGCAGCGGCGAGCGTATCCAAGCCGACGGGACCGCCGCCGTACTTCTCGATCAGCGCGCGCAGCAGCTGCCGGTCCATGCGATCGAAGCCCGCCTCGTCGACCTCGAGTCGTCCGAGCGCGAAGCGCGCCAGCTCGAGCGTGACCGTGCGTGATCCGTCGACCTCGGCGAAGTCGCGCACGCGGCGCAGGAGTCGATTGGAGATACGCGGCGTGCCGCGCGAGCGCGTCGCGATCTCAGCGGCGCCCTCGGGAGCGAGCTCGATGCCGAGGATGCGCGCGCTGCGCGCGAGGATGCGCTCGAGGTCCGCCGACGGGTAGTAGTCGAGGCGCGCGATCACGCCGAAGCGATCGCGCAGCGGCGAAGTGAGCAGACCGGCGCGCGTGGTCGCGCCGATCAAGGTGAAGCGCGGCAGCTCGATCTTCACCGTCTGCGCGCTCGGCCCCTGTCCGATGACCAGGTCGAGCTTGCCGTCCTCCATCGCGGGATAGAGGATCTCCTCGACAGCGGGGGCCAGCCGGTGGATCTCGTCGATGAACAGCACCCCGCCCGGCTCGAGGTTCGTCAGGATCGCCGCGAGGTCGCCCGCGCGTTCGATCACCGGCCCGGCAGTGACTCGCAGGGGCGCCCCCATCTCGCGCGCCACGACGTGCGCGAGCGCCGTCTTGCCGAGCCCCGGGGGGCCGTAGAAAAGCACGTGATCGAGCGGCTCACCGCGCTCGCGCGCGGCGCGGATGAACACGCGCAAGTTCTCGCGCAGCGCGTTCTGGCCGACGAACTCGTCGAGCGAGCCGGGGCGGAGCTTCTCCTCGACGCCGCGCTCGAGGTCGGCGGAGTCCCCGCGCAGCGCGTCGCGGCGGCGCTCATCCGGCCGCGGCACGCAGCGCCTCCTTGATGAGTGACTCGAGCGCGGGTGACTCGGGCAGGGACTCGAGCGCGCGGCGCACGGCCTTCTCCGCGTGCGCGCGCGGATAGCCGAGGTTCACGAGCGCGCTCTCGGCCGACGCGGACGCATCGTCGCGCGGCGCGCTCGCGGACTCGGCGGAGACGTCGATCGCGCCGACCCGATCGCGCAGCTCGACGACGATCCGCTCCGCCGTCTTCTTGCCGACGCCGGGAATGCCGACGAGCGCCGCGAGATTGCCCGCGCGCAGCGCGGCGACCAGCTTGTCGACCGGCAGCCCCGACACGATCGCCAGCGCGAGCTTCGGCCCGACGCCACTGGCGCCGAGCAACAGGCGGAACAGCGCGCGCTCGAGCTCCGTGCCGAAGCCGAACAGCTGGAACGCGTCCTCGCGCACGTGCGTGTGCACGCGCAGGCGCACCAGCTTCCCCTCGTCGGGCAGCTCGAAGAACGTCGACAGCGGCACGCGCAGCTCGTAGCCGACGCCGTGCACGTCGAGCACCACCGCGTCCGGGCTCTTCTCCGCGAGCACGCCCTCGAGCCGCGCGATCATGCGCGCCGCTCCGCCTCGAGCGCGCGCTGCGTGAGCGCCAGCGCGCGGCGCGAGAGCCCGTGGCAGACGGCGACCGCGAGCGCGTCGGCCTCGTCGCTGGCGGGCGGAAGCGCGAGGCCCAGCAGCCGCTGCACCATGCGCATCACCTGCAGCTTCTCCGCGCGCCCATAACCAGTCACTGCGACCTTCACCTGCGCTGGGGTGTACTCACCGGTCTCCAGACCGGCGCACGCGCACGCCGCGAGTGCGACGCCGCGCGCGTGGCCGAGCACCAGCGCGGAGCGCACGTTCTTGGCGCTGAACACCGACTCCAGGGCCGCGGCGTGCGGCGCGAGGTCGGCGATCGCGCGCTCGAGCTCGCGCTGCAGGTGGGCGAGCCGCCCGCCCAGCGTTTCTCCACGCGCCCGAATCGTGCCGCCGCCCAGCCGCCGCAACGAGCTGCCCTCGACGGACACGACGCCGTAACCCGTGGCGTTGGAACCGGGATCGATTCCCAGGATCCGCACCCGACCCCCCGGTCGACTGACGACCAGGGGCGAGTGTAACCGATGGCCTGCGCCGTGCAGCTGTGCGATCGCGCCCGAGCTTTGCTCGGCCGGGGCCGGCTAAGAACTTGCGGCAGCTAGGAGGTCCTCGTCAGACATTTCGAAGTTCGAAAATACTTCTGACACGTCCTCCAGCTCGTCGAGCGCTTCGTAGAGCTTCAGCATCTGCTCCGCGTTCTTCCCCGACACCTTGACCGTCGAGCTGGGAACCATTGCGAGCTTCGCGCTCGCGGGCGTGAACGACTTCGCCTCGAGCGCCTCCTTCACCGCGGCGAAGTCCTCGGTGGCGGTCTGCACCGTGAGCGTGTCCGCGTCCTCGACGATGTCCTTCGCGTTCGCCTCGATCGCGGCTTCCATGAGCGCGTCGGCCTCGACGCTGGCGCGGTCGAACTCGAGCACCCCGAGCCGTTCGAACATGAAGGCCACGCAGCCGGTCGCACCCATGTTGCCGCCGAAGCGGCTGAAGATGTTGCGCACCTCGGCCCCGGTGCGGTGCCGGTTGTCGGTGGTGGCGTCAACGATCACGGCTGCGCCGCCGGGGCCGTAGCCCTCGTAGCGGACCTCCTCGTAGTTCTCGCCGCCGAGCTCCCCGGTCCCCTTCTTGATGGCGCGCTCGACGTTGTCGCGCGGCATGTTGACGCTGCGCGCCTTGAGCATCGCGAGGCGCAGGCGGGGGTTGGAGTCGGGGTCGCCGCCACCGATCCCGGCGGCGATGCTGATCTCGCGGATGACCTGCGTGAAGATCTTGCCCCGCTTGGCGTCAGCGGCGCCTTTCTTCCGCTTGATCGTCGCCCATTTCGAGTGACCCGACATGCTCGCGCCTCCTAGGGAATCGGCGAGGGCTTCGGGGATAACACCGTGCCCTGACTCGGTCAATCGCTTCAGTCGGCTCGGTGGCCTTGCCGATGAAATGCGCACGGTCGCGTGCGACCGGCTGAGCGCGGGGAGGTACCCGCGCGATCATCGGTCGGAGACTGGAATGAGCAAGGACGTCACGATCGGCATCGATCTCGGCACGAGCAACTCGTGCGTCTGCGCGATGCTCGACGGCAAGCCGACGGTGCTCGCCAACAAGAAAGGCGAGCGAGTGATCGCGTCGGTCGTCGCCTTTCACGAGGGCGGCAAGATCGAGGTCGGGAACAGCGCCAAGGCGCGCATCATCCTCGACCCCAAGCACACCGTCTCCTCCGCGAAGCGCTTGATCGGCCGCTACTTCTTCAGCGAGGAAGTCCGCAAGGCGCGCGCGGTCTGCAAGTACGAGATCGTGCCCGGCGAGAACCACGGCGTCCGCATCAAGATCCGCGAAGAGGAGTTCTCGCTGCCCGAGATCTCCGCGTTCGTGCTGAAGGAGATGAAGGCGATCGCGGAGGGCGCGCTCGGCCGTCCCGTCTCGGGCGCGGTGATTACCGTGCCCGCGTACTTCAACGACAACCAGCGCCAGGCGACCAAGGACGCGGGCCGCATCGCGGGCCTCGAGGTGCTGCGCATCCTGAACGAGCCGACCGCGGCGGCGCTGTCGTACGGGTACGGGAGGGATCTGCGCCAGAAGGTCGCGATCTACGACCTCGGCGGCGGCACCTTCGACGTCTCGATCCTCGAGATCGGCAAGGACGTCTTCGAGGTGCTCGCCACCGCCGGCGACACATATCTCGGCGGCGACGACTTCGACGACCGCGTGATCGACCTGCTCGCGGACAAGGTCCAGGCCGAGCACGGCGTGAACGTGCGCACCGATCCCTACGCGTTCGCGAAGCTGCGCATGGCGGCCGAGGCCGCCAAGATCGAGCTCGCCGAGCGCGAGGAGTCCCACATCTCGATTCCCGATCTCGCCCAGCACGAGGGCAAGCCGATCGGCGTCCAGTACCGACTCACGCGCAAGGACTTCGACAAGCTGATCCGCGACCTGATCCTGCGCACCTTCAAGGTGTGCGACGAAGCGCTTCAGCAGGCGAGCCTGACCACGCGCGACTTGAACGGCGTGATCCTCGTGGGCGGCCCCACGCGCCTGCCCTCGATTCGCAACGCCGTGCGCGACTACTTCCAGCGGGAGCCCGAGACGGACATCAATCCCGACGAGGTCGTCGCCATGGGCGCGGCCATCCACGCCGCGTCGCTCGCCGCGCCGGAAGCGGGCAGCTATCTGCTCGACGTCACGCCACTCACTCTGCGCATGGGCATCGCGGGCGGACTCTCCGAGCCCATCATCGAGCGCAACAGCCCGGTGCCGATCGACCACATGCGCGTCTTCACGACGGTGCGCGATCACCAGCAGACGATCGCCGTGCGCATCTACCAGGGCGAGTCACGCCAGGCCGAGGGCAACACGCTGCTGGGCGAATTCGAGTTCTCCGGCTTCGCGCCCGGACCGCGCGGCGAGGTGAAGATCGAGGTCACGTTCTCGATCAGCACCGAGGGCATCGTGAAGGTGCAGGCGCGCGACCCGAAGACCGGCGCCGAGGCTTCGACGACCGTGTCGATGTCGAGCGGCCTCTCCGAGGAGCAGATCCAGTCGATCATCGCCAAGGGCCGCACGAGCGACGTCTCGGCGCCGGCGGCGAGACCGAAGCGCGCCGCGGTCGACAACGCGCCCGAGCCAGTCGCCGCCCTCGAGGAGGCCGACGACGGCCTGCTCGACCTGCCTGCGCTCGAGGCAGACGTGCAGGAGCTGATCGAGAAGCCGGATGCCGAGCAGCCGCTCTTCGGCCGGGTCGAAGACGACCTCGGCGGCGAGCCGTTGGAGCCGGTTCGTGACTCGCCGCCGCTGGGCGGCACGCGCGAGATCGACCTCGACCAGACCGCCGAAGATGCGCCGCCCGAGGACGATGACCTGATCCTCGGCGACGACTGATCCGGGAGCCCGACGGTGACCGCCTCCGACACGAACCTGCAGGAGATCAAGGCGCTCGCGCGCGTGATCGACCGGGTCGACTACTACCGCCTGCTGAAGCTCGAGCAGAGCGCGAACGCCGACGCGCTGCGCAGCGCCTATCACGACGCGCGCCGCCGCTTCCATCCCGACGCCTACCTGGCGCAGCCCGAGGACGTGCGCAACGCGGTCGACCTGATCGCGCGCCGCATCACCGAGGGCTACCTGGTGCTGCGCGACCGCACGCGCCGCGCCGCGTACGACTCTGCGCTCTCGACCGGCCAGCTCCGCTACAACCCGGAGCTCGAGCAGGAGAAGCGCACCGAGGCAGAAGCGGCGCGCGGCACCACTCCGAACGGCAAGCGCTATTTCAACTTGTTCCTCCAGGAGGAGCGGGCCGGGGATCTCGTGAAGGCCCACGCTCACCTGAAGACCGCGGTCACCTTCGAGCCGAAGAACGCCGCACTGCGCGCGAAGCTCGACGCGATCGAAGCGCAGCTGAAAGAGCTGCGAAAGAAGGCCAAGCCCACGATCGTTTGACCCGCCCATTGCCGGTGGCGCAGAATCGACGCCGTTTTTCTGTCGTCGAGGTGCGCCATGCCCGAGGCTGCAGCGGCTGCGAAGAAGCCGCTTCCGGTAGTTCCCTTTCTGAAGATCCCCGAGAAGGGCGAGCCCTATCTCGAAGGCCTGCGCTGTAGCGCGTGCAAAGCCGTGTTCCTCGGAGCGCGCGACGTGTGCGCGAACTGCGGTGCGCGCAAACAGCTCGAGCCGCTGAAGCTCTCCAACAAGGGTGAGCTGTACGTGTACTCGATCACGCACCGGTCGTTCCCGGGCATCGAGACACCGTACGTGTCGGCGGTCGTCGATCTCGACGGCGGCGGGACCGTGAAGGGGAATCTGATCGGCATCGAGCCCGACCCCAAGAAGATCAAGATGGGGATGCGGGTCGACGTGGTCTACCAGGTTGCGCCGCGCAAGGACCGCGAAGGCAACGAGTATCTCACTTACTACTTCCAGCCCGCGAAGAGCTGAGAGGGGGAAACGAGCATGAGCGACGTCTACATCCTCGGCACGGACATGATCAAGTTCGGGAAGTTCCCCGACCGCAGCGTGCCGCAGATCGGCGCGGAGGCGGCGCTGCTCGCGCTCGACGACGCGGGACTCACGATTCACGACATGCAAGCACTCTACTGCGGCAACCTGATGCAGGCGAACGCGATGGTCGGCCAGCGCATTCTGCAGCAGATCGGCCAGACGGGCATTCCGGTCGTGAACTGCGCCAATGCCTGTGCGACCGGCGCGACTGCGTTCCGCGAGGGCTGGACCGCGATCAAGGCGGGCCTCTACGACCTCGTGCTGTGCGTCGGCGTCGAGCAGATGGCCGGCGCCGGCTTGCTCGGCGGCGGCGGCGGCGGCAAAGGCATCCCGACCGAGGGCCTGCTCGGCTCGGGCACGATGCCCGCCGTGTTCGCGGAAGCGGGCATGGAGCACACGCGCAAGTACGGCACCACGTTCGAGCAGTTCGCGAAGGTATCCGTAAAGAATCACTGGCACTCCACGATGAATCCGAAGGCGCGCTACCAGATGGAGACGCCGCTCGACGAAGTGATGAACGCCGAGATGATCTCGTACCCGAACACCAAGCTGATGTGCTCGGTGAACGTCGACGGCTCGGCCGCTGCGGTGCTCGCGAGCGAGAAGAAGGCCAAGGAGCTCGGGCTGAAGCGCGCAGTGAAGGTGAAGGCGTCGATCCTGACGAGCGACCGCTTCACGCAGCGCGACCTCACCATGCCCGACGTCAACACGTGCACGCGCGAGGCGGCGATGAAGGCCTACGAGATGGCCGGCGTCGGCCCCGAGGACATCAACCTGATCGAGCTGCACGACTGCTTCGCGACGGCGGAGATCCTCCACTACGAGAACCTCGGCATCTGCAAGGACGGCGAGGCCGGACGCCTGATCGACGAGAAGCAGACCTACCTGGGCGGCCGCATCCCGGTGAACGTTTCCGGCGGGCTGCTGTCCAAGGGACATCCGCTCGGCGCGACCGGCATCGCCAACATCTACGAAGTCGCCACGCACCTTCGCGGCGAAGCCGGCAAGCGTCAGGTGCAGGGCGCGAGGCACGGACTCACCCACGTGATCGGCCTCGGCTCCGCCTGCGCCATCCACGTGCTCGAGAAGGTGGCCAGCTAACTTCCCCAGACGACCAGGCCGAGTCCGCGGACGCCCGCGGCTCGGCCCGCAAGCGAGCTCCGCGAGCGCCAGCGAGGCGCAGCCGAGCGAAGAACATCGAGAGGAGAGCTTCAGTGAGTGACTACACGATGACCATCGACGGCAAGGCCGAGTCCGCCCAAGGGACGTTCGGCGTGATCAATCCGGCGACGGAAGACATCTTCGCGCGTCCGCCCGAGTGCACGCGCGCGCAGCTCGACGCCGCAATGGAGTCGTCGCAGACCGCCTACCGCTCGTGGAGCAAGGACGAGGCGCGCCGCCGCCAGGCGCTGCTCGACATCGGCGCCGCGATCCAGGCGCGCGGCTCCGAGATCGCCCCGCTCCTGACTCAGGAGCAGGGCAAGCCCGTCGACAAGGCGATGCAGGAAGTGTTCGGCGCAGCGATCTGGTTCCAGTACACCGCTTCGCTGCAGATCCCGGTCGAGACGATCCAGGACGACGCGCAGCGGCGCATCGAGATCCGCCGCCGCCCGCTCGGCGTCGTGGCCGCGATCACACCGTGGAACTTCCCGCTCATGCTCGCGGTCTGGAAGATCGCGCCGGCGCTGCTCGCGGGAAACACGGTCGTGATCAAGCCCTCGCCGTACACGCCGCTCACGACCTTGAAGCTCGGGGAGATCCTGCGCAGCGTGGTTCCGCCCGGGGTCGTGAACGTGGTGTCGGGCGGCAACGAGCTCGGCGGCTGGATGACGAGTCACCCGATCCCGCGCAAGATCTCGTTCACCGGCTCCGTCGCGACGGGCAAGAAGGTTGCGATCGCCGCCGCGCCCGATCTCAAGCGCGTCACGCTCGAGCTCGGCGGCAACGACGCCGCGATCCTGCTCGGGGACATCGACGTGAAGGCAACCGCGCAGAAGGTCTTCTGGGGCGCGTTCGAGAACTCGGGCCAGATCTGCAGCGCGATCAAGCGCGTGTACGTGCCCGAGAACCTGTACGGCGCGGTCGTCAACGAGCTGACCGAGATCGCGAAGACGGTGAAGGTCGGGAACGGCCTCGAAGCCGGCACGCAGCTCGGCCCCCTCAACAACAAGATGCAGTTCGACAAGGTGAAGGAGATGATCGAGGACGCGCGCAAGCACGGCGCAAAGGTCGTCACCGGCGGCCAGTCACTCTCCGCGAAGGGCTACTTCATCGCGCCCACGATCGTGTCGGAGATCAGCGACGGCACGCGCTTGGTCGACGAGGAGCAGTTCGGACCCGCGCTGCCCGTGATCCCCTACCGCAAGGTCGAGGATGCGATCGAGCGCGCGAACGCGACTCACTATGGGCTCTCGGGCTCGGTGTGGGGGACGAACTGGGAGAAAGCCGCCGAGGTGGCGGGCCAGCTCGAGTGCGGCTCGGCCTGGGTGAATCAGCACCTGGCGATCGCCCCGAACCTGCCGTTCGGCGGCGCCAAGTGGTCCGGCATCGGCGTCGAGAACGGCCCGTGGGGCCTGCTCGGGTTCACCGAGATCCAGGTCGTGAACGTCGCGAAGGCCTAAAGGGCGCGAACGGTCACTCGACTCAGCGAACTGGCGCGCCTCGGTGACTCGTCAGCGAGGCGCGCTCTTCGTTTTGGCCAGCGTCGCGTAGCACAGTGGCGCAAGTGTCAGCGTTGCCCGTCCGATTCACGCTCCTCCCCTAGCAGCCGTAGAACGCGTCGATGAGCGCCTGAGGGCGCTCGTCGATCGAGACACTGCTGCTCATCCGGTTGGTCACGTAGCCGAAGCCGACGCGCGCGTTCGGGTCGGCGAAGCCCAGACTGCCGCCGGCGCCCGGGTGACCGAACGCGCCCGGATTCGGACCGAAGGCGAAGCCGGTGACACCCGGTTGTGTCAGCCAGTAGCCCAGCCCCATGCGGATCGGGACGCCGAGCAGCGCGTCGGTTCCTTCGGCTTGCAACGCGCGCACGCGCTCGGCGCCGGCCGGCGAGAGGAGGCGCACGCCGCCGAGCTCGCCGCCGCGCGCGAGCGCGCTGTAGATGCGCGCGAGCGCCGCCGCGCTGCCGTGGCCGTTGATCGCGGGAATCTCCGCGCGTCGGTGCGCCGCGGAATTGTGGTCGCCGGTCCCGCTCGGATTCACGAACGCGAGCAGGAGCAGCGGCGGCTCACCGGAGGCTCCTCCACGGAACGCCTCCGCGAGCTCGGGCGGCGGCGCGAGCGCCGTGATGTCGGCGGCGCGCCTCTCCTCGGCCGAGCCGAGGCCGATGTGGAAGTCTGCGCCGAGCGGCGCCGCGATCTCCTCGCGGAAGAAGCGGCCGAGGCTCCGGCCGTCGACGCGCCGCACGAGCTCGCCGACGAGCCAGCCGAACGTGACGGGGTGATAGCCGAGCGTTCCGGGCTCGATGCACGGCTTCGCCGCAGCGAGAGCGGCGCACATCCCGTTCCAGTCGTACAGCGTCTCGGGAGGGAGCCACTCCCGCAGTGCCTGCAGCCCCGCGCGGTGCGAGAGCAGCCAGCGGACCGAGATCGCGCCCTTCCCCGCTTGGCCGAACTCCGGCCAGTAGCGCGCCACGGGCGCATCGAGCTCGAGCGCGCCGCGGTCCAGCAGCCGGTGCGCGCACAGCGCAGTCATGCCCTTGGTCACGGAGTACACGTGCGAGATCGTATCGGCAGTCCAGGGCCGCGTGCGCGCGGGGTCGGCCCAGCCGGCGAACAGGTCGACGACCGGCTCACCGTCGACGTGGATCGCGACCGCGGCGCCCAGCTCGCTGCCGCTGCGAAGCTGCTCGGCGAAGGCGTCACCCACCTTCGCGTAGCGGGGATGGACGCGCCCCTGGATCTCGACCGGGCTGGACACGAGAAACTCCTGGCTACTGGATAGAGCTACTATCCATATAACGGATACTAGACATGTCCGAGTTCCAGAGTCAAATTCGGCGCCATGCGTCTGGCCGAGCTCTCCCGGCGCGCGGGCGTCCCGCGCTCCACCATCAAGTTCTACATCCGCGAGGGCATCCTCTCCGCCGGCGCGACGCACGCGCGGAACCAGGCGAGCTACGGCACACAGCACCTCGAGCGCCTCGAGCTGATCCGCGCGCTGCGCGAGGTCGCGGCCCTGCCGCTCGAGGTCGTGGCACGAGTCACCGCCGAGCTCGACCGCGGCTGGGAGGGGGATCCCTTCTCCGAGGCGATGCTGGCGATGTACGCCCTGCCCCTGCGCGCGGCCGCCGCGGGCGACGAGCCCGAGCGCAGGCGCCTCGCGAGGGAGGTGCGCGCCTTCCTGCGCGCGCTGCCGTGGACCACCGGCAACGAGCGCCACTTCTTTGCGAACGAGATCGCCGCGGCGGTTCTGCAGGTGCGCCGCTGGCTGTACCCCGACTTCCCCGTGGCCGGCCTCGCGAGGTACGCCGAGATCGCCTGGCTCCTCTCCGAGGCCGAGTTCGCGCTCGCGCCCGGAGGCCCCGGGGTTCCGCTGCGCGCGCGCGGGGACGACCTCGCCGAGCCGACGCGCCGCGCGATCCTCGGCAGCGTGCTCTTCGAGCGCATCTTCGGCGCGCTGCGCCACTGCGCGAACGCGATGCGCTCGATGCGCATCGCGACGGGCGCCGCCGTGCCGCCGGCCGCGCTCCGTCGGCCGACACGGAAACGTGTAGCGGCGCGCCGGGAGGCGAAGCGCTGAGCTAGGGGCTCGCGCCGAGCGCTTCGGCCAGCGCCTCCCACGCCAGCGTCGCGCAGCGCTGCCGCGACGGCAGCGAGGCGACCCGGCCGAAGGCGCGCAGCCGCGGATCGAGATCGGCGCGCACGGGCTCGCCGCGGACCACGCGGCCGAACTCATCGGCGCTCGCGCGCGCCTCGGCGGGAGTCTCTCCGCGCACGAGCTCGGTCATCACGCTGCCCGAGGCCACGGCAATCGAGCAGCCGCGCGCGCGCGCGGAGACGGCTGCGATCCGGCCATCCGCGAGCTCCACCTCGACGTGAACCTGATCGCCGCAGATCGGATTCACCGCGCGGCCCTCGGCGGTCGCGTGCGCGAGCGGCGCGCGATTGCGCGGGCTGCGGTAGTGCTCGAGAACCACCTCGCGGTACAGCGCCTCGAGCGCGTCGCGTTTCTCCGGAGCGTCGCTCAGGTGGGACACTTCGCGGATTCGAGCGGACCCTCGGGAACCTCGACGCCCGCGTCGGTGATCTGCACGCCCTTCACCTCCATCAGCGGCCGGCCGCTCGTCCGCCCGCCGCGCGCCCGCTGGACGACCTCGGCGAAGATCGAGAGCGCGATCTCCTGGGGAGTCACTGCGCCGACGTCCAGGCCCGCGGGCGCGGCCACGCGGCGGAGGAGCTCGAGCGCCATGCCGTCCTCATGCAGTCGCTCGAGCACGAGCGCGCTGCGCTTCCGACTCGCGACGAGTCCGACGTAGGCGGGCGACTGGCGCAGCACGCGCTGCAGCGCCTCGTAGTCGCTCTTGTGTTGCGTCGCGATCACCACGTACGTCTGCGCGTCGCACTCCGCCTTGGCGTAGTCGGGATCCTGCGTGACGCGCACGTCCGCGTGCGGAAACGCCTCGGGCGTGGCCAGCGCGTCGTTGACGGTCGTGTGGAAGCCGAGGGCGTGCGCGAACGCGACCAGCGTCTCCGCGATCACGCCGTGACCAAGCACGAGGAGCTTCGGAGCTTGCATCATGGCCTCGATGTAGATCTCCATGTAGCCGCCGCAGGGCATGCCGACGCCGAGCACTTCGTCGTCCAGGTCGAGCCGGATCAGGCGCGAGGAGCCCTCGGCGAGCACCTCGCGCGCCACGTCGCGAACGGTCGACTCCGCGCAGCCGCCGCCGATCCAGCCGAAGACCGTGCGCCCCTGCGCGTCGATGATCGACTTTGCGCCAGGCTTCGCCGATGCGCTGCCCTCGATGCGCACCACGGTCGCGACCACGACGTTCTCGCCCGCGCGCAGCCGCGCGTCCAGCGCGCTCGCGAACTCCTGCGCCGAAGCGGATCCCATGAGCCCCCAGTCTAGAGGGAACCCACAGCGCGTGCGATGGGCGCGGGTCGCGGCGAGGGCCGCCCGGAGCCGCGATCGCAAGCGCCGCAGGCGCGCGCCGCTACGCAGAGCCAGGCGCAGCCGAACGGAGTTAATTGGGTAACATCGCCCGACCCCGGAGATCCGAGGAGTGATGCGGACGAATCTGAGCTGGACTCACGCAGCCGCGGGCGCCACGCTCGCCGCTGCGCTCATCTGGGCCGCGTTCGCACTGGCGCCCGCCCAGGCCGCGGACGCGCCGCGCACCGAGCAGTCACTGCCGCGCTTCGAGGGCCGCACGCTTACCGGCGGCCACGCGGGCACGGACCTGGTGCAGAAGCGGCGCGCGATCCTGCTCGTGTTCGCGTCGAGTGATCCGGACGCGGAGCGCGCGGCCGCGCTGCTCGAGGGCCTCCGCCCCGCCGCGGAGCGCGCGAACGTCGCGCTGCTCGGCATCACGCGCGACCGCGATCCCATTCTCGCGACTCACTACCTGAAGCTCCACGGCTTCGACTTTCCGGTGATCGTCGACGCGGACGGCGCGATCTCGGGGAAGCTGCACCTCCCCACCGGCACCTCCTCGCTGGTCCTGGTCGACGCGCAGGGATACATCCTCGGCGCGCTCTCGGGTCTGGCCGCGCAGCCCGTCGCTGAGGACGCGGCGCTCGGCGTCGAGCTGCGCCGCGTGCTCGACCTGCCGGCCGAGGACAACGCCGCGACCCCGACGCTCGGCGTCCTGCCGACGGCCCCGCCCTTCGAAGTCACCGACCTCGAGGGCAAGACCTCGGTGAAGCTCGCGGACTACGCGGGCAAGGTGCTCGTCTTCGTGTTCTTCCTCCCGACCTGCCCGCACTGCCACGAGATGCTGAAGTATCTCAATGGCCTCGCGAAGCAGCTCGCGAGCCCCGGCCTGGCGATCGTGCCGGTCTCGGTGTCCGACAAGAAGTACGTGGTCGAGGAGATGGTCAGCGACTTGAAGCTCTCCTTCCCGGCATATCTGGACCCCGACGGGAAGGCGCAAGCCGCGTACGGCTTCCAGCGCACCGTGCCCGAGGTGTTCGTGATCGATCGCCAGGGGCGCGTGGTGCAGCGCACCGCGGGCGCGTCGCCGCGCCTCGAGGCGCTGCTGACGCTCTCGATCAAGCGCGAGCTCGGCGGTCCGAATCCGATCCTGCTCGAGAAGGCCGGCTACTCGGGCGAGGAGTTCTGCTCGGTCTGCCACCGCGAGCAGCACGCGACCTGGCTGCTGACGAAGCACGCATCTGCCTGGGAGACGCTCGTCGAGCACGGCAAGGACCGCGACCCCGAGTGTCTCAAGTGCCACACGGTCGGCTTCGGGCAGCCGGGCGGTTTCGACCCGCAGCAGCGACAGGAGCACCTGCGGGGCGTCCAGTGCGAGAACTGCCACGGGCGCGGCGGTCCGCATCAGTCGCCCGAGTTCGCGAAGGCGGGCTTCGAGAAGACGTGTCTGGGCTGTCACGATCCCCAGCACTCCCTGCACTTCGTCTTCGCGGAGCGCGTGCAGCTGGTGTCGCACCAGGCGGACAAGCAGTTCGCCAGTCTCTCCGTCGAAGAGCGGCGCAAGCTCATGGAGAAGCGCGCGAAGCGCGATCGCCAGTTCTTCGAGCCGGGGGAGTTCGTGGGCTCGGCGGCCTGCGCGAGCTGTCACGCCAAGGAGCACGACCTCTGGTCGAAATCGGCGCACGCCGGCGCCTTCGCGACGCTCGAGCACAAGGGCGAGGCGAAGAACGCCGACTGCCAGCGCTGTCACACGACCGGCTTCAAGCAGGCCAGCGGCTTCCCGACCGGCGGGGCGACACTGGCGGGTGTCGGCTGCGAGAGCTGTCACGGCCCGGGCAAGCGACACGTCGAGGACAAGGGTGCGACGCCGGGGACGATCCTCGCGCTCACCGACAAGTGCGACAGCTGCGCGATCGCGCTGATCTGCGGCACCTGTCACGACGACGCGAACGACAAGGGCTTCGAGTTCGCGATCGACGCGAAGCTCGCGAAGATCAAGCACGGCTTCCGCGAGAAGAAGACGGCGGCGGCACAGTGACCACCGATCCCGAGCGAGCCCGAACGCTGGCGGCGATCCGCGACTCACTCCGCGATCTGGTCGCGGACGGTGTCGACTTCGTGCCAAGAGCGGCGGGGACGGCGGCGCGGAGCGCCGCTGCGGCGGCAGCGAACGCGCCGGCTTCTCGGCCACGCGCCGCCGCGCTCGGAGCGCAGACCTCGGCTCCGCGAGCCGCCGCTCCCGCCTTCCGCCCGCGCGTCGCGCCGCTCGTCGCGCCGACGGTCGTCGGCGACGCCGCTCTGACGAAGCAGGCGCAGCTCGACGCGATTCGCGCCGAGATCGGCGACTGCCGGCGCTGCGCGCTGTGCGAGCAGCGGCGCAGCGTCGTCTTCGGCGAGGGAAACCCGGACGCGCGGGTCGTGTTCGTGGGCGAGGGCCCCGGCGAGGAAGAGGACAAGAGCGGCCGGCCGTTCGTCGGGCGCGCGGGCGAGCTCCTCACGAAGATGATCGAGGCCGTCGGCTGGCGACGCGAAGACGTGTACATCTGCAACATCGTGAAGTGTCGCCCACCCGGAAATCGCGACCCGCACCCGCTCGAGGTCGCGACGTGCGAGCCGTTCCTCGAGCAGCAGCTGCGCGCGATCGCGCCCGCGGCGATCGTCACGCTCGGGAAGCCCGCGATCTCGGCGCTCATCGGCCGGCCCGTGGCGATCACGAAGCTGCGCGGCCGCTGGCTGGAGTGGCAGGGCGTGCCCGTGATGCCCACGTATCACCCCGCCTACCTGTTGCGGAACTACACGCGAGAGACTCGACAGGCGGTCTGGGACGACCTTCGGGCAGTGCGCGAGCGTGTCGAGGGATCGGGTTCGAGCTAGGCGCGCGCCAGCGCGCGGAGCGTGGCGCGGCCTCGCCGTCGCGCTGCTGCTGTGCGCGCGCGGCGTCCGCGCGGACGAGCTGCGGGTCGGCTTCGGCGCGGTGCCGCTGCCGGCGCTCACGGGCGAGGCGATGGGCGGATATGGCGGGCTCAGCACGCGCCGCGCCACCGGCGTGCTCGACCCACCCGAGGCGCGCGCGCTCGTGTTCGACCAGGGGGAGCTGCGCGTCGCGATCGTGACGCTCGACGTCGTGATCGCGCGGCCCAACGTGCGCGACCTGGTGCTCGAGGCGACTCACTCGCTCGACGTCGATTTGCTCATGCTCGTCGCGACTCACACTCACTCCGGCCCGGGCGGCTATCTCCCCGGCTGGTTGCCGGCGCGCATGACCGCGGGCGAGTACGATCCGGAGATGCCCGCGCGTCTGGCCCGCGCGGCGAGCGAGGCACTCGAGCGCGCGGTAGCCGACCTCGCGCCCGCGCGGCTCGCGAGCGCCGTCGTACCGCTCCACCTGGCGCGCAACCGCCGCTTCGCGGACGGCGCCGCGCAGACCGAGCTCGCGCTGCTGCGCGCCGACTTCGCCGACGGCCGGCCGCCCGTCCTGCTCTTCGACTACGGCGCGCACGCCACCCTGCTCTCGGCCAACGACCTCGAGCTCTCGGCCGACTGGCCCGGCGCGGCGCGTGCCGCGCTGCTCGGCGACGGCTGGCGCGCGATCTTCGTGCCCGGAGCGCTCGGCGACCAGGAGCCCGCCGCAGACCTCGGCATGTTTCCGAGCCTCGAGCACGAGCGCGCGGTCATGAAGGAGTTCGGTCAGACAATGGCGAAGTCGGTCGACGCCGCCGCGCGCGGCCTCGACCCGATGTCCGCGCCCGAGCCGAGCCTCACCGCCCTCGAGCGCTGGGTCGAGACGCCGCGCGCGCAGTTCCGCAGCTTCTGCTCGCTCTGGTGGATCTCGCCCTTCGTGGGCTCGTCGCTCGACGCATTCGTCTCGAAACGCGTGCCGTTCCAGGTCGTGCGCGTGGGCGACGCTGAGCTCGTGACCGTGCCGGCCGAGCCGATCGCCGTCGTCGGCGCAGAGCTGCGCGCGCGCGTGCCCTCGGGGCGCAATCGCTTCATCGTCGCGCACGCGAACGACTGGCTCGGCTACGTGGTCGACGAGCCGACGTACGCGCGCGGCGGCTACGAGTCGTGCCTGGATCTCTTCGGGCCCAAGGGCAGCGCGTGGCTGATCGACTCGGCGGGTGAGACGCTGCGCGAGCTCGACGCGCTTCCGCCGGGGAGGGCGCCGTGACCCGCGCGCTCTGCGGCATCGCGCTCCACCCCGCGGGTCACACGCTCTCGCCGGTGTTACACGAGGCTGCGTACGCCGCGCTCGGCCTGGACGCGTCCTTCTCCGTCCACGACGTCGCGCCGCCGGGTTTCGGTGCTCTGCTGGCCGAGCTGCGCGCGCGCGGCCTGACCCAGCTCTGTGTCTCTCTCCCGCACAAGGAAGCGGCGCTGCAGCTGGCCGACCGCGCCTCGGACGCGGCGCGCGCGATCGGCGCGGCGAACACACTGACCTCCAGGGGCGGCGAGCTCCTCGCCGACAACACCGACTGGATCGGAGTCAGCGCCGCGCTCGAGCCACACGGCCCGTGGATCAACAAGCGCGCGACGGTCCTCGGAGCCGGCGGCGCCGCGCGCGCAGTGGTGT
>Ga0326726_10001437_pt1 | contig 22104 bp, 14 predicted proteins | sample MHFenrmetagenome_2_FD_207603 | JGI IMG/M metagenome (GOLD analysis project Ga0326726, IMG submission 207603) | Lab enriched peat soil microbial communities from Michigan Hollow, Ithaca, NY, United States - MHF15MN | ecosystem: Environmental > Terrestrial > Soil > Wetlands > Peat | place: USA... | reverse complement strand
CATCGATGAACACCCGCTTGGCATGGATTATCCCCCATATGAACTCCGGGCCGCCATGGAGAAGGATCCTCGCCTCGGCAATTTCCGTGTTACCTGAAATCAGGACCTGCATGAGTTTCTCCCTGAGAATATTCTTGTCATCAGGGAAAACGCAATCGAACGGATCAGTGCCGAGCATTTCAGGTTCAGGCTTTCCAAAAATGACCGTTCGTGCGTACTCGTTCCACTTGATAAGCCTGCCTTCACCATCGATGATGAAAGTACATGCCGGCAGGAGATCGAGCAGAAGCCTTTTGAGCTCTACTTCAATCTGGGCTTTTTGCTCATCGCGTTTCTGCGCTGTGATATCCTGAATCATGAAAAACAGCCGGGCAACCGATCCGTCAGCCGCACCGATGGGGTTGATGGTATACCTCGACCATATGCCGTCGGCTTCATCATCAAAACAAAACGACTCTCCCGAGAGCAGAACCTCTTCACCCTTTACCATCAATCCGGTTACAACTTCAGGCCTGCATTGTACGGACTCAAGAAGATCGTACATGTTGACACCGATACTCTCCTGTCGAGGCTTGCCGAATCGGGCTTCGAATGCGGCATTGACGTCAAGGATCGTGTATTCACGGTTTACGACGAACAATGCGTCAGGAAATATGTCGATTATTCCTGCAAGAGCCCTTTCGTCAGCGGCCGTGCCCGGTGTTGCAGTATTTGCTGGATTCTGCATATGGGAGACTCGATAATTTTCATGATACCAGATAACCGTTCAAACATGGGCAAGTAATCATAAAACATCCTTCGAGTACAAGCGCGCATCCTTGACGGCACAACTGCCGTAACGACGATAAAATAAAGAGGTACGACTTCCCTGATATATCCAGGCCAGACCAGGGAGAATCTGCTGAGAGTTTAAACAGAGATCATTGGTGGGTAATGTGCACTCAAATACCGATCGGGCACTTGAAAACGATTATGCCTCCAGAGCGAAATAATTCAGTGTTAGATGCAGTTTAAAACAATTATTACAAAAAATAAAACGGGGACTGGCTGACCGGGTCGACGTAAGAACGGGCATACTAATCGAAGCTTTTACGGCAAATCTGTCATAGCAACGGCTTTATCGCAGTTTATGACTATTTTACCTCCATAAACAGACCATTTTTACCATCATAAGAAGCAAATCAATGGCCAACAGCATAAACCTTCATGAAGACGCCAGGTATGCCGGCGTTCTGGTCGATCTGGAAAACATCGAAAACAAACTCCTTGAAACAGGCAAACTGGTCGCGCTTACGGGAACGGTCGCCAGCAACGTCGATATAGAATTCGGCATGTACGGCGAGGGAAAAGAGGCAGAACCGAGCATCCTGATCAAGGTCACCTCACCTGAAGAGGTCGACGTCGAAGAAGAGGTCCTGGAAGATTTCGAGGATTTCATCATCGCAGAACTCGAGGAAGCTTCCCGCGAATGGTCTCAGGAGGTAAAGGACTCTCTAGGCGACGACAGGATGGTTGTGCTGCTGATCAACGGCGAAGAGTACTGATTACGGCCAAGTTCTGATGTGATTCGACTTTTCTTCCCTGCATCCGTGTATTTCGGTTACTCATGATCAAGTAATTCGTTATAAACGAATAAACCGATATGAAAATCAATGCAAAGGATTTCGTGGTTAGCCCGGGAGAAAAAGTCGATCTCAAAAATCGACCGACAAAGGTTAATCCTTTTTACGAATCGAAGGATCAGTATCGCGAGCTCATTGAAAAGCAGGTACAGGAATTACGCAAACTTCAACAGGTTCAATATGCATCCGGCAGGTATTCGGTTTTACTGATTTTTCAGGCCATGGATGCTGCAGGAAAAGACGGAGCGATCAAACACGTGATGTCCGGCGTCAATCCGCAAGGCTGCCAGGTATTCAGCTTCAAGCATCCCGGGCCAATGGAACTGGAGCACGATTTTCTTTGGCGCACTTACCAATGTATGCCTGAACGGGGTCGGATCGGAATCTTCAACCGGTCTTACTATGAGGAGGTGCTTATCGTCCGTGTCCATCCCGAGATTCTTCGCAGCCAGGGGCTCCCGAAACGGTTGCTCGACGAAAAAAAGATCTGGGAAGAGCGCTATCGTTCTATTGTCGACATGGAGAAGCATCTTCATCTCAACGGCACGCGTATCGTCAAGTTTTTCCTTCATCTTTCCAAAGAAGAGCAACGCAAACGATTTATCGACAGGATCGACAAACCTGAAAAAAACTGGAAATTCGGCATTGCCGATATCGAAGAGAGGAAATTCTGGAAACAGTATATGGAGGCATATGAAGCTTGCCTTGGCGAAACGAGCACAAAACACGCTCCCTGGTATGTAGTGCCGGCCGATGACAAGCAGAACGCTCGTCTGATTATTTCCCGGATCATTCTCGATACGTTCAATTCGCTTGATATGCACTACCCTGTGATCGACAGGAAGCGTCAGGAAGCATTATCATCAATACGCAAAGAGCTGGAAAAGGAGGATCAAAAAAAACATGCGGGATGTTGAATCCTACCCGCGACCTCCCGATAACGTTTTTTCATGAAAGGATAGAGGCCGATAACTTTCTCGACATTGAGGGAACACTGGGGATCGACGATAACTTTGCACGCATTTATAAGATAAACAGGGTTCTGTTTTCAAGAAGCCATGAAAGCAGGAGACCTCGATACCATGGAAAAAACTTTCGGCATCAGGATACTGATCCTCGGGGCATTCATTACAGGCATCAGCCTGTTCCACTATCTGACCCCGCTTCATGTCGCCTATCTTCACGACATTTTCCAGCGGCTGTACTATCTGCCGATCATCCTGGCCGCGCTCTGGTTCGGCCTGCGCGGCGGACTGCTCTGCTCGTTGATCGTCAGCATGGTCTATGCGCCCCATATTCTGTTCCAGTGGGGCGGCCACTTCGGTATGGAAGCAGAAAAATATCTGGAGATCATCCTGTACAACACTGTAGGCGGAGTGACCGGTTTTTTATCACAACGGGAACGGGAACGTACTGTCGAACTGCAGAAAAGTACCAGGGTCCTGGAGGCGTCTTACGAGAAGCTGAGGAGCCAATCGGAACGGATCATCGCCATCGAAGAACAGTTGCGTCGATCGGAAAGGCTCTCAACCATGGGAGAGTTCGCCGCGGTGCTCGCCCACGAGATTCGCAACCCTCTCGGCTCCATCCGCGGAACGGCTGAAATCCTGAAAGACGATTACAAGCCGGGCGATCCGAAACACGAATTCATCGAAATCCAGATAAGGGAGACCGAACGGCTCAACCGGGTCGTGGAGGAGTTCCTGCACATGGTCAGGCCGCAACCGTCAGACATGCAGCCCTGCACGGTGCAGGAGGAGCTCGAAACCATTGTCACCCTCCTGTCCAACGATGCCCGGAAACGGCAGGTCGAACTGGTGCTTGAACCGCAACCTCAACCGGTAATCATCCGCGCCGACGGGGAGAAACTGCGCCAGGCGTTCCTGAACATCGTCCTCAACGCTTTGCAGGCGACACCGCCCGACGGTCGTGTCGTGATCTCGGCATCTGTCAATGATAAAGGAGCCTGCGAAATCACTTTTCGGGATACCGGCCCCGGAATCGATGCCGATGACCTGAACCGGATTTTCGAGCCATTTTTCACCACAAAGCAGGACGGAACAGGGCTGGGCCTTGCAATCTCGAAGAAAATCGTAGAAAGCCACAATGGCCTCCTGCAGGTCGAAAGCTCGCCGGGCAAAGGCACAACCGTAAGAATCAGCCTGCCTATGCAGAATGGCGTTAATGGAGAGATATCATGAAAGCAAAAATTCTGGTCATAGACGACGACACATCGTTGCGGAGGGTGATCGAATACAATCTTCAGGAAGAGGGCTATGAGGTTCTGGCGGCATCGTCGGGAGAAGAGGGACTGAAACTGTTTCGGGAGGTTCTGCCCGGGATTGTCATCACGGACATGAAAATGTCCGGCATTGACGGCCTGACGGTGCTCAGGTCCATTAAGGAGATCTCTCCTGAAACCCTCGTCATCATCATCACCGCATTCGGCAAGGTCGATGTTGCCGTCGAAGCGATGAAAGCCGGGGCCTTCGACTACATCACGAAGCCGTTCAGCCGCGATGCGCTTCGGTTGACGGTCGCCAAGGCAGTCAAGTTCAGCGGACTGACCGAAGAGAACAGGCGGCTGAAAAGCGAACTCTCTGAGAAAGCCGATTTCCGCACCATCATCGGATCGTCGAAAAAAATGGAGCAGGTCTTCGAAATGATTCGAAAGGTCGCCGATACGGAAGCGACCGTGCTCATCACAGGAGAATCGGGAACAGGAAAAGAGCTGGTCGCCCGTGCCATTCATGCCGGAAGTTCGAGACGCGACGCCCCTTTCGTCACCATAAACTGCGCCGCGATTCCCCGCGACCTGATCGAAAGCGAACTCTTCGGCCATACCAAAGGAGCCTTCACCGGTGCGATTAAAGACAAGGCCGGGAAGTTCCAGCTCGCCGACGGCGGCACCATATTTCTGGATGAAGTGGGAGAGCTTCTCCCCGAGCTTCAGCCCAAGCTGCTGCGGGTACTCCAGGAAAAGGAGATCGATCCGGTCGGAAGCCTGAAATCGCAGAAAGTCGATGTGCGTGTCGTGTCCGCTACCAATCTGGATATCGAAAAAGCGGTGTCCGACGGTCATTTCCGCGAAGATCTCTATTACCGCCTTGCAGTTATCGAGATCCATCTCCCTCCGCTCCGCCAGCGCAGGACCGACATCCCGCTGCTTATCCGCTATTTCTGCTCGAAACCCGGCAATGACAGGATTACGTTCGACGACAATGCCCTCGACCTGCTCAGCAAGTACTCCTGGCCCGGCAACGTCCGTGAACTTCAGAACACAGTCGAGCGGTTGATGATCATGCGTAACAGCGATACCATAAGCTCCGGAGAGCTCCCTGACAAGTTCCGTCAGAGCGGGACGCAGAAATGCGCCATCATAAACCTTCCGGACGAAGGATGCTCGCTCGAAGAGCTTGAGCGCGAAATCGTCATCGAAGCTCTTGAGCGCAATGGATGGAACCAGACTGCAGCCGCCCGATTTCTGAGAATCCCCCGCCATGTCCTCATCTACCGGCTCGAAAAATTCGGAATCGAGTTGCCGAATAGATAAAGATGACAGAACCCGCTGTTCGCCCCTGCAGAATATTCCCCCTTCGATGGAGAATATTCTGCAATTAATGTGCGAAGCAAGCCGATTTCCTCTGTAAACCCGCATCAACCCGAATGGCACAATAATTGTAACAAAAGATGTATTGGTGACTTATCGTCAAAGCATCCCATGAAAAAAGTTTGTACAATTGCCCTCTCGATCCTGTCGTTACTGTCTCCCATGACAGCGAAGGCAGAGAAGCTCAACCCGCCGGCTGAAGAGCTGCCGGCCATCGTCGCCACGGCCCTTGCGAACAACCCCGAGCTGAAATCGTCCGGATCCCGTTGGCAGATGTTCACCAGCAAAGCCAGACAGGCCGGGGCTCTCGACGATCCGATGTTCATGTTCAAACTGCAGAACATGCCGGTGCGCAACCCGCTGGCGTTCAACAAGGACACCCAGTCGGGGATGGTCGTCGGCGTGTCGCAGCAACTCCCGTTCTGGGGCAAACGGGACCTGCGCAAAAAAATAGCCCTTCACGAAGCCGACTCGTACAAGTGGGCCTTCGAGGAGCGCAAGCGAGAGTTGTCGCGTATGGTCAAAGAGACCTACTACAAGCTATGGGCAGTGGATCGGGAGCTGGAAGTCATCGATAAAAACCTGCTGCTGCTGGGCGATTTCGTGACATTGACCGGACTCAGGTACTCTTTAGGCCAGGGCGTCCAGCAGGACATCTACAAGGCCGGGCTCGAAAAATCAAAGATGCTCGAAATGCAGATCACCCTGCAGCAGCAGCGCAAAAGCCTGGAGGCGAACCTCAATTACCTGCTGTATCGTCCTGCCAATACTCCTGTAGGACCTGTCGCAGGTTTCGCCATGCCCCAGGTCTTGCTTACCGCCGAGCAACTGAACGATATCGCCCTTGACCAGCGCCCGCAGATCAAAAGCCTCAACAGTCTGGTGGAGAAGGGAGCTGCCGGCCGACGTCTTGCCGGAAAGGAGAACTACCCCGATCTCAACCTCTCTTTCGAGTACATGATCCGGGAACCAGTCGCGACCGAAATGGCGACCGATCCGGGCTACAACATGTTTTCCGTCGGGGTAGCCTTCAACCTGCCCGTCTGGAGGGAAAAACGACAGGCAATGGTGGCCGAATCTATGGCCGAGACGGCCATGTCGACCGATGAACTGAACGCACTGAAGAACAACATCTCCTACACCATCAACCAAACCCTTTCGGAGCTGGAACGCTTGCGCAGGACCGTTGCACTCTACAGGGAAGGAATCATACCCCAGGCAAAGCAATCCCTCGAATCGGCGGTCATCGGCTACAGGGTAGGCAAGATCGATTTCCTGACCCTGCTTGACGGCAGGATGACACTGTTCAATTATCAACGTCAGCTGTACGAAGCCCAGGCCGAGTACATGATAAAGATTGCGGAACTCGAAACTGCCATCGGCTCCGATCTGCCGGAAGCACCGTCGCAGGGAAACATGACAAAAACGGCTTCCGGTCGTCATGGACAGAATTAACCATCATACCGAATTACCATTATGCGCATGAACAGGAAAACGGTGATCCCTCTGCTCATTTTCGTGCTCGCCCTCCTTGCGGGTTCGGGCTGGTTCATCCGGCAGAACAGTCCCCTGGGCAAAGCCGCTGAAGGGCAGGCGGTCAAAGGCAAGCAGCTCTATACATGCACCATGCATCCCTATATCATCAGGGACAAACCCGGCACATGCCCGATCTGCGGCATGGAACTGGTCAAGAAAATCACCGCAACCCCTGAGTCCGGCTCTTCGACCGCGAAAGATGTACAACCTTCCGCTACGTCCGGAAGCGTCTCGCTCTCCCCTGCCCAGCTGGTAACGGCCAACGTCGCCACCATGGAAGTCAAACCCGAACCCCTGGCACAAGAGGTGGCCGCCGTCGGAATAGTGCAGTACGACCAGTCGAGGCAGGCCAAAGTCACTGCATGGATCGCCGGGCGAATCGACAGACTCAACGTCAATGCCGTCGGCGCATCCGTAAGCAGGGAGAAACCGATAGCCGAGTTGTACTCACCTGACCTCGTTGCTACGCAGCAGGAGTATCTGATGGCCCTGAAAAGCCGGGAGCAGCTCAGGAACTCAACGATCACCTCCGTAGCCGAGACAGGAGAAATCGTGGCAACATCCGCAAAACAACGCCTCCGCCTTTTCGGCCTCAAAGAGAGCCAGATCGCAGAACTGGAGAGAAACGGCAAACCGGCTACGAAAGTGCCCATCTATACGCCTTTTACCGGTGTCGTGATAGAAAAGATGGTGCAGCAGGGCCAGTATGTCAACACAGGTGACGTGTTGTTCAACATCGCCGACCTGTCCAGCGTATGGATCGAGCTGGAGGTTTACGAAAACCAGGTCCGTAACATCCATGCCGGCCAGCCGGTAGAGATCCGCTCGCAGTCTTTCCCCGGCACGTCGCTCACCGGACGGGTGAGCCTTGTCTACCCGTTTCTCGATCCTAAAACCAGGACCGTCAAGGTCAGGGTCGCGATGCCCAACCCAGGTATGAAGCTCAAGCCTGAGATGTTCGTGAACGCCCTCATCAAGATGCCGCTCGCCGAGGGCATCGCCGTCCCGGTGACTGCCGTCATGGACTCAGGCAAGCGACAGGTCGTCTGGGTGGAACGTGAACCGGGTAAGTTCGAATCACGTGACGTGGTGGTCGGCGATCGGATCGGCGACAGGATACAGATACTGTCAGGCCTCGCTCAGGGAGAGAAAGTGGTGATTTCCGGAGGCTACCTGATCGATTCCGAATCGCAGTTGAACGGAAGCGTCGGCACAAAGAGCGACAAAAGATAAACGAACAGACGATCCCCTAACGTTATCCGGAAAGAAGTGCTTTCATGATCGAAAAAATCATCGAATATTCCGCCCGCAACCGGGCGATAGTCCTGATGGTGTTCGGACTGATCATCGGCCTTGGCGTCTGGTCCGTTTATAAAACGCCGGTAGATGCCATTCCCGATCTCTCCGACAATCAGGTGATCGTCTTTACCGACTATCCCGGCCGATCGCCGCAGGTAGTCGAAGACCAGGTGACCTACCCTCTGGCCGCCAACCTGCAGGGACTTCCTGAAGTGAAAGCCGTTCGGGCCTCTTCAGCCTTCGGGTTCTCGATGATCTATGTGATCTTCGATGACAAGGCCGACATTTACTGGGCCCGGACCCGCGTGCTCGAACGCCTTAACTATGCAGCGTCTCTCCTGCCGCAGGGAGTGGTGCCCACCCTCGGCCCGGACGGAACAGGAGTCGGCCACGTCTTCTGGTACACAATCGAGGGCAAAGGGTACGACCTTGAGCAGCTCCGGACCCTGCAGGACTGGTTCGTCCGATACCAGCTCAACACGGTGCCGGGAGTATCCGAGGTTGCTTCAATAGGCGGACTGGTTCGTGAGTACCAGATCGATCTCGACCCGAACAAGCTGTTTGCATACAACATCAAGGTCAGCAAGGTCATGGAGGCCGTCAAGGCATCGAACCGTGACGTAGGCGGGCGGCTGATCGAACAGGCAGATGCCGAGTACCTTATCCGCGGCAGAGGGTACGTCAAATCGAGGGAAGACATCGAAAACATCGTGGTCGGAGCCGACATGCGCGGCACACCGGTCTACGTCAAAAACCTGGGCACCGTGCAGATCGGGAGCGCCATCCGCCGTGGCCTGCTCGACCTTAACGGTGAAGGCGAGACTGTCGGGGGTATCGTAGTGATGCGTTACGGCGAAAACGCCAAGGATGTCATCGATCGGGTCAAGGTGAAGATAGCGGAACTTCAGAAAGGGTTGCCTCCCGGAGTCAGCATCAGGGTCGCCTACGACCGTTCCGACCTGATCTCACGGGCCGTCGACACCCTGAAGAAAAATCTTCTGGAGGAGTCGATCATCGTCTCGCTCGTCATCCTGCTCTTCCTTCTCCATTACCAGAGCGCCCTTGTCATTGTGCTCACGCTGCCGGTATCCGTGCTGATCGCGTTCATCACGATGAAGTTCATGGGGGTCACATCCAACATCATGTCGCTCGGCGGCATCGCCATCGCCATCGGCGTTCTTGTTGATGCTGGCGTGATCATGGTCGAGAACTGCTATCGCCACCTCTCGGAACTTCCTGCTGAAGAACGTGACGCAAAAAGGCTCGAGGTCGTCATTGCGTCGGCAAGGCAGGTCGGTCGCGCGATCTTCTTCTCGCTGGCCATCATCGTGCTCTCCTTCATCCCGGTATTCATGCTCGAAGGCCAGGAGGGCAAGCTTTTCCACCCGCTGGCGTTCACCAAGACCTTCTCGATCATAGGCTCGGCCATCATCGCCATTACGCTGGTGCCGGTGCTGATGTACCTCCTCATGCGCGGAAAGATGCCTCCGGAAAGCTCCAACCGCGTATCGACCTTTTTCATCAGGCTCTACTCGCCGGTCATCCGCAAGGCGCTGACCTGGAAAAAAACCACCATCGCGCTCAACCTCATCGCGCTGCTCGTCGCCATTCCGCTCTTCATGAACCTCGGCTCGGAGTTCATGCCGCCGCTCGACGAAGGCTCGCTGCTCTACATGCCGGTGACGCTGCCCAACGTCTCGATCACCGAGGCAAAACGCATCATCCAGATCCAGGACAAAATCATCAAGAGTGTGCCTGAGGTGGAACAGGTGCTCGGCAAGGTCGGCCGCGCCGAGACCTCCACCGATCCCGCCCCTGTATCGATGTTCGAAAGCATCATCATCCTCAAGCCCAAAGAGCAGTGGCGGCCTGGGCTGAGCAAGGCCGACATCGTATCCGAACTCGACTCGAAGCTGCAGCAGCCCGGCGTGCGCAACGGATGGACCCAGCCGATCATCAACCGCATCAATATGCTCTCCACCGGCGTGCGCACCGATCTCGGGGTCAAGATATTCGGCAACGACCTTAACGTGCTCAGGGATCTTGCCATCAGGGCAGAGGAGATCCTCAAACCTGTCAACGGAGCCGCCGACGTGGTGGCCGAACGGGTTACCGGCGGCAACTACATCGACATTGACATCGATCGCCAGGCCGCCGCCCGCTACGGAGTCAGCGTAGGCGACATCCAGGATGTCATCGAAACCGCACTCGGAGGCGAAATGCTCTCGACCTCCGTAGAAGGCCGGAACCGCTTCCCGATCCGCCTCCGCTACCTGCGCGACTACCGCGACAACATCCCGGCAGTCGGCAATATCCTTGTCAGCGGCATGGAGGGCGCGCAGGTACCGCTATCACTGGTGACTAAACTGAAAGTGTCTACGGGCGCCCCTGAGATCAACAGCGAAGGAGGCCTGCTGCGATCGCTGGTCTACCTGAACGTCCGGGGCCGAGACATGGGCAGCTTCGTGACCGAGGCGAAACAGAAGCTCGAACAGAACCTCAGGCTGCCGCCCGGCTACTACGTCACATGGTCCGGCCAGTGGGAAAACCAGATACGGGCCAAAGCCCGACTGCAGATACTGGTCCCGCTCGGGCTGGTCATAATCTTCATCCTGCTCTACTTCACGTTCCACTCGGCGCTCGAAGCATCGATGGTCATGCTCTCGGTTCCTTTCGCCCTCGTCGGCGGAATCTATCTGGTCTCGGCATTGGGGTACAACCTGTCGGTTGCAGTCTGGGTCGGATTCATCGCCCTCTACGGCATCGCCGTGGAAACCGGTGTGGTTATGGTCATCTACCTGCACGAAGCTCTCGACAAAAAGCTTGCTGCCGGTGATTGCACCGAGCAGGACATTGTCGACGCAACGTTCGAAGGGGCGGTGCTTCGCCTGCGGCCCAAGCTGATGACCGTAGCGGTGGCCCTTCTCGGCCTCATACCTATCATGTGGTCGTCCGGCACCGGAGCGGACGTCATGAAACCCATCGCGGCCCCGATGATCGGCGGGATGATCTCATCGGCGGTTCATGTTCTCATCATGACCCCGGTAATCTTTGTCCTGATGAAAACGAGAGACCTTAAAAAAGGCCGCCTGCGCCACTCAGGCATGAAACATTGAATACAAACAATAAAGAACCCATACCATGAAAAGCAAAAAACCATACTTCGCAGCTCTTGTCGCCGTTGCTCTTTCCGGCACCGCGCAGGCAGCGGAAAAAACCTCGCCCGTAAATAATCAGGCAACCATCACGACGGTTTATACCAGGGCAGGCGACATCAGTCCGAAATCCTTTACGGTAACAACCGGCCAGAAAGTCCGATTTCAGGTGAACCCGCAGGAGACTGGAACAGGCTGTATGAAAGACATCATGATCCAGGGCCTCTGGAACAAGCCGGAACCTCTGGTAAAAGGCCGGCCTGTAGTGATGGAGTTTGTCCCGCAGAAACCCGGAACCTACAACATATCCTGCGCCATGGGAGTAAAGCGGGGCGTCATAACGGTCAGGTAATGAGCCGGTTGAAGTGTGTGGAATAAGTTTCCTGTCGACAGGCGGGTATTCATAAGCTTGACAAAACCTGGCAGCTAATCAGGTTCCAATACCTGTAAGGACAAAGAACGCCACATACCGCTAATGGTTTTTGTGGTAGTGTTCTACAGCTTCGGTAATCGACTTTTTGAACGGCTCAGGCTCTATCGGTTTCACGATAAATCCGAAAATGTTGCTGCGGCCGACAGATTTGACGATCTGGTCGACGTCATTGGAACCTGTGACCAGAAGACAGATAATATCCGGATACCTGCTTCTCGCTAACCGGATCAGTTCCGGGCCGCTTATGTTTGGCATCAGGGCATCCGTGACAAGAATATCGACATTGCCTTCCTCCAGCACTTTCAGGGCTTCGTCTCCTGAATCAACAAAGATTTTCCTGAATGGTTCCTTGCGAAGAAACCGTTTCAACGCATTAATGGTATCGGATTCATCATCTACGAACAGGACAACGATATCAGAGATGCTTTTCATGGAACTGGAGTTTCGGTATTGTTTTTCAGGGGAAGGGAAAAGGTGAATACGGCGCCACCGTCCTGTGGGCAATCCATGGAAATCGTCCCGTTGTGTTTATGGACAATGATGTCATAGGAAATTGACAGTCCGAGTCCAGTCCCCTTCCTTGCGACTTTGGTTGTGAAAAACGGGTTGAAAATTTTTGACCGGATGCCCTCTGGTATTCCGGGCCCGTCATCCGCTATCGAGCAGTAAACCTTGCCGCTGTCGGACCATGTATGTATGCTGATTTTGCCGTTAGCAGTCCGCTGCTGTGACTGAATGGCATGGGCGCTGTTGACGATCAGGTTGAGCAGCACCTGATTTATCTGATCCATGACGCATGGAACCAGCGGCACATCTTCGAGGTTCGTCTCAGTATCAGCACAGAAACGGTATTCACCTCGGGCCATTGTGAGTGTTTCCATCACTCCGCGGTTGATGTCGGATAAAGTTTTTTTATCGTCACCTTGACGGTACGACAAACTCCGCATTCCCTCTACAATTTTCTTGATTCGGTCTATGCCTCGTTGCGACTCTACGAAAATATCATGCATCCCCTGGACAAGAGTGTCGATCTCGAGGTCTGCCTCCATATTGCGAAGATTCTGCAGGTCGGGACGAGTAGAGGGCTTGAATTCCTCATATTTACTGATAAAGTATCGGTACCCATTCAAGAGAGAGAGAAAATCGGTAAAATACTCCTGCTGAGTCGTGAAATTGATCTGGACAAAATTGAGAGGATTGTTTATTTCATGAGCGATTCCGGACGCAAGCTGGCCGACCAGCTCCATTTTCTGGGAGTGATGCAATTGCTCCTGCAGATTGATGTACTCGTCTTCTGCGGTCTTCTTCTCGATAATGTCCCAAGCCTGGTCTGCAACTGCTTTTACCCACTGAACGTCATCCTCGTCATAATCGACACGTTTGTTGCCGACACCGATAACGGCTACAACATGCTCGCCACGAATCACGGGAACGACCAGTTCGCGCTTGACTTCCGCATGGCCTTCGGGCATTCCCTGGCGATTGTCAAGCGATGTGTAATCGTTATGAATCACTGTCCTGCGCTCCCTGACGGCATCAGCCCACACACCGGCTTTATTCAGCGGATAATGCGTGCCCATCCCTTGCGCCTGGCACATATGTTCAATAGTATTGCTTGAAAAGGCCTGAAGAAGCAGTGTGGTTTGATCTTTATCGACAAAATGACTGAACCCGATCGAGCTCTCGGTCACCCGTTCAATCTCATCGAGAGTCGCCTGAAGCAGTTCCTGAACCGAAAGCGTATCAGCCTTTTCAAGAAGGTTCACGCGTATTGACACCATAGCTTCCAATCGTTTCCGGTCAGTAACGTCGTGAATGACGTCATAGATAAGGCTGCGTCCATTGATATCGATTTTCTTGGCGAATATCTCAACATCACGGATGGACCCGTCAGCTCTCTTGTGACGGGCCAACACATATCGATGCGTCTGATTTTCCCATGCATTTATATCAGCGAACACAAATTCAGGGGAAGCGCAGTTGATATCTGTAATATTCATCATCATGAACTCATCTCTCGACCAGCCATAAAACTCTGCCGCCGCATGGTTGGCATCAACCATCCTGCCCGTTTCAGGATCGAGAATCAGCATAACCGCAGAATGGTCTTCAAACAGAGCCCTGAATAACTCTTCACTTTCCTTCAGCTTCTCTTCTGTCCTGAGTTTCTCTGTAACATCATGAATAATCGAATAAAGAAACTCTTTTCGATCAATCTCGACCCTGGTGCTGTAGACATCTACATCACGGATAACTCCATCAGCGTTCCTGTGCCGGAATCTGAACTGGTTCTGCTGTAAAGATCTTCCGCATTCCATTGCTTTTTTGACCTCTTCAGGCGGCAGGGTATTGATCTCGTGTATAGACATCTTGCTGAGATCTTCTCTCGACCACCCATAGAAGTCAGACGCTGCCTGATTTGCATCGAAGATGCGACCCGTATCAAGGTCGATGACCATCATGGCTGCCGAATGGTCTTCAAAAAGGCTCCTGAAACGCGCCTCGCTTTCCTTCAATCGTTTTTCTGTCCGCAGCCGATCTGTTACGTCATGAATGATGTTATGGAGAAGTGGCTGATTGAGTATCTCGATGGTCGTACGAAACACCTCTACATCGCGCAATTCGCCACCAGCCCTGCGGTGTCTGCAGATAATTTTATTATTCTGAACGGTTGTTATCAGTTTAAGATCATCTATTTGTTGCAGCAGATTATCGATCTCCCTGATATTCATCTGCCTCAGTACTTCAATGGTCCAACCATAAAAATCAGCAGCAGCCCGATTAGCATCGATGATATTACCCGTTTCAGGATCGAGAATGATCTGAACGGCGGCATAACTGTCAAAAAGGCTCCGGAACAGCACCTCTCGCTCTTTCATGGCTGATTCGGCCAGTTTACGGACAGTGATGTCAGTCAGGGTACCGAGCATACGCAATGGTTTACCGTCCTCGTTACGGATCAATACCTTTCCGCGATCAAGAACCCAGATCCATTGCCCATTCTTATGCCTCATCCGACATTCCAGTTCGTGTTCTGCAGATTCCCCGCTGAAATGCTTTTCAAGAAAATCATCCAATTGCTTCAAATCTTCCGGGTGAATCAGGTCGAACCAGGATTGAATATCGGCAGATGAACATTCTTCCCTGCTGTACCCGACTATTTCAAACCAGCGATCATTGAATACAACGTTACCGGTTTGCAAATCCCAGTCCCACGTACCGACTTCGGACGCATTGATTGTTGCCGAGTAGCGCTCCCCGCATTCCCGCAACTCCTGAACGGCAACCTTGCGGGCCGTGATATTATCGATTATCGAAACTACGAAGCCCTCTTCGGGGCGATAGATCGCATTGTCAAACCACTGGTTCAGCTCATGGAAGTAACGCTCAAACCTTTCTGGAACTCCTGTTTCAGCGACACTGAGAAGTTTTTCAAGAAATTCGGGATTGGACTCGGCAACTCCGGGCATGATCTCGGTAAGCCTTCGCCCTATGACATTTTTCAAGCCGGTAAGTTTCTCATATGCCGTATTGACCTCCTCATGAATCAAATCAACAGGGCGACCATTTTCATAAACAACCCGAAAATAGACATAGCCGCTCAACATGTTGTTTAGAACGTTGCGATACAGCTCTGCAAGGTTGTTCGGCGTCTCCTTAATCTGCGTTTGTACCGGCTGGGCGATATCAGGATGTTCTGTTTTCCGGCTATTCGACATGATATTTATACTGAGACATTCCGATTATTTTCAACTGTTCGACGAACTCGACCAGACTATTCAGTGACCTTCACTAACAGTTATATCCTCAACGCTCTTTCCCGATTATTCTGCACCGGATCAATAACCGAGAATGAGAAAAAGAATAATACAGAAAAAAAACAGTGCCTGGTTTCGTAACCCTGCTGGTGACTTTTGCGGTGAACATCAATCCTTGTCCTGCGGGAAAGAGTTCCGAAGAAATAAGCTGACAAGCTTTCTCCGATACGAAAAAATGCTGATGGTTGCGTAAAATCAACCGATTCACCAAAAGCTTATTTTGGTTTCCCTATAAAAATCATCGCCAACGCCCATCCTGGCACTGGACAAGCCGTTTGCAGAAATCTGACTGCGTCCTCAGTCGTGAACAAAGCTGAAACGCAGGCACTGAGGATTCTGGAAATAGTGAACCATAGATGATTTCGCTTAACTGTCAAACATTCAGAAGCAGCAAAAGGATACCATTTTGTGTACAGTAATGAACAGAACTTGAACCCGGGACCAGAAGATCGACCTCCTAATCGCCCGATCGTGCCATGTCACTTATCCTGAAATCTGTCAGGCTAAGTCATGTTTATCTTTATCTGCTTTTTGATAATCAACTCAATCGCCAACAATTTCTTCACATCCTCCGATATAAAAATCGGTTTAATCAGCTCTGAAGAGCCATATACCACTCCGTTATTAAAATCTTCCTTTTGTTCAACAATACGTTTCGGAAAGTCAGATAAAAAACCTTCATCTTTCAAAAACACAGCGACAAAGTCATTCCATTGATCATCTGTCTGATCACTGACATATGACTCAAGGAGTACGGTATCCAGGTGGTTATGCCTTGCCCATTTTTCCAGAGCCTTGCCGCTGTCAGGATAAAATCGCCAGCAATCGACCGGATATCTGTGGAAAGAGCCATTCGAAGGGGCATTCAGGTAAAACAACCCCCTTGGTTTCAAAATTCGCATAATCTCTAAAAACAGAACCCAAAACATCTCGGCGTGCTCAAAACATGAACTTGAAACAACAATATCGGCAGACTCAGCATTCAATGGCAGTTTATATGGGTCGTCAAGCACGATATCCACGCCATTTCCTGCGACAAAATCAATACCTGTATATTCAAAGTTTTCGGGACATGCATCACGAATGCTCCCGTTGACGTTTTGGGCACCAATCTCGACAACCCTGACAATGTCACCCCCAAAAAAAGGTGAGTAACAATCATAAAACTCCTGACTGTTTTTCAGCGCGGAATGATGCATTGCGATACTCCTTGTTACCGACGGAATGAAAAAAGATAAAATCAACCGGTCGAACCAACCCGAAGTCAGAAGAGTACCCGAAGATTTCAATAATTCGTTCCAGGATGCTTATTGACGAAATACCCGGCTTGAGGTCATACAGCTAATATACTTGTTATCCGTCGTTTGTCCGACCTCGGAAAATCCGCCTCCGTGGCATTCTCATGATCCCTGCGTTTTGAGTCCCTGCATACATAAAAAGTCATCATCGGAGAACTCCCGGCTTTATCATTCCAATGCCCGAACTGCCCGGCGTCCGCAAGTCAAAGCCTTCGGCAGAATTCCTGGACGCAATACAGATCATTGACGTCATCACCCATTTTTCTTACTCGCCCTCTCTCGTAAAGCCTTTGCAAAAAAGGACGATCGCATTTTGGCCAGAATGCCGGCAGCAAGTCGACAGATTTGAGTTATGGTGATTTTGAAGGACATTGGATCGGAATACCTGATATATCCTTTGATCCGGTAAGCTTTTTAACAAACCGGAACCGCTGCTGAACGCCATGCCCGCAGTCAGGGGATTTATCCAACTGAAACCAGGCAAAGAAGATACCGCCAGTCCCATGTGAGAAAATCGAGAAGTATTCTCTGTGAAATGAGAATGATGAACACGGGCGCTTTTTCCGTTCTCCTGTTGTTTATATCCATGAGAATGAATAACAGACGAAGAACACACATTCGGGGAGGCTGAACGATGAAGCAGACAAGGACGATAAAGCAGAAACTGACGGACAGCATGGAAAAAGCGAGAGCTGACGGCGCGGAATACGTCTGCTACGGCAATGTCCTCAACGCTGTAAGGATAGACAATGCAATCGAATACATTCAGGAACTCCCCGACGATCCCGGAATTGCAGCCAACGATATTATGGGATGGTATGAGTGCGACGCTGCCGGAAACCGCATCATCAGGGCAAAAGAGATTTTTAATGGCATAACCAAGTTTGGCTCCGGCGTCATAATACGTGATGGAAGTACCGATGTGTTCTGTGGAAGTTGGATCGGCTCGAAGGGTATACCCAATTCAGGCGGTGCCACCGAGGGTATGGGAACCGCTGAAAAGCTCATCGCAGTCACCCTGAGCTGGAAAGACCTCGACGAAGACATTCTCGAACTCGCTTTCGACGCCGCTCACGCAAAAGGAGACAAATCCCCTTCGATAAGTGAAGTCTTCCGTGTAAACGACAGTGTAACCCTGATCACTTTCGACGGTTGGGACTGATAAGGAAGGACGCTCCAACAAACTGTAAGCCTCGATAAGCGGGCAGTTTCAATAACCGGGTTATCAGGGCTTGCACGGGGCCCGATTTCTGTCTGCATTGATTGAAAACTTTTTGCCGCAAATACCGATGGCTCTCTGATTTCCGTTCCCCAACTGTAATAATGAGAGCGTTGCTGCGCGCTCAGGCTGTTGCCGGTTTCTGACGAGACCCCGAGTTGAAGATATTATAGATCGTTGTTAACAGGGATTTCGGGTTGAACGGTTTCTGGATAAAGTTAATCCCGCTGTCAAGTATCATGTTGTGCGTAATAACGTCAGCCGTATAGCCCGAGACAAAGAGTACTTTAAGGCCAGGGCGTGTTTCGAGAAGCTTTTTAGTAAGTTCGGATCCGTTCATTTCAGGCATCATGACATCGGTCATCAAAAGGTCAATGGTTCCGTTGTAACTCTCTGCAGCCTTTATGGAATCTGCTGAGCTTCCAAAAGCGAGGACATTATAGCCGTTACGTTCAAGTATGAGCTTGCAGAGTTTGAGAATACTCGGTTCATCCTCAACGAGCAGGATAGTCTGATGGCCTTTCAGTACCGGTTGCGCCAATGGTGCATCCTGATCATTTTTTACCTCGACCTTGAACAGAGGCAGATGTATTTTGAAGGTTGTTCCTTTTCCTAATTCACTCTGGCAATCAATATTGCCTTCGTTCTGCTTGACGATCCCGTAGACCGTCGAAAGCCCCAGGCCAGTACCTTTTCCACTCTCCTTCGTTGTGAAAAAAGGCTCAAAAACATGACCTAAATCCTTTTTATCGATGCCACTTCCATCATCACTTACAGAAAGGGTCACATAGGCGAAGGAAACATCCCCTGTGTTGCCTGCTGCCGGGCGGTTGTTGCGAACAGTCTGGTTGCTGCTTTCGATAGTGATTCTGCCATTACCGGTTATAGCGTCGCGGGCGTTGACGCAGAGATTGACAAGAATCTGGTCGATCTGCGACGGATCGATTTTTATGTGGGAGTTTTTGCAGCCCGGAATCCATACCAGCGTGATATTTTCGCCAATGAGACGCTGCAGCATGGGAAGCATCTCCGCAACCGCAGTGTTCAGTTCAATAACTTTCGGGATGATGATCTGCTTCCGTGCGAAGGCAAGAAGCTGGCGGGTCAGATCTGCAGAATGGATTGCCGCCTGGCGGATGGCATCAAAATCAGCATAGGCTGCCAGGGAGGGGTCCATCTCCTCAACGGCCATGTCGGCATGACCGAGGATAACCGTGAGCATATTATTGAAATCATGGGCTATACCTCCGGCCAATCGACCGACCATCTCCATTTTCTGGGACTGCTGAAGCTGTGCTTCCAGTTTGACTCTCTCCTCCTCGATCTGCCTGCGTTCAGTGATGTTTGTGCTGGTACCGATAATCCTGAAAATAGTACCGTTCTCATCACGAACAGGGTTCAGCACGGTCTCCCACATTGAGACGTTGCCCTTGAACTGCAGAGACTCCTCATACTGAATTGACCTCTCCGCCCGCATACAGTCGTCATAGTGACGAATAACCGATTCTGCGACGGCAGGCGGCAGAAGTTGTTCAGGCGTTTTCCCAGTTATCTCATCACTCCTGATACCGGTCAGTGTTTCATGACGCGGGTTGATGCCCTTGTACTGGTAGGAACCGTCATGCAGGACATCGACAACAAAAATCGAGTAGTTAACCTCATCATAGATATTCTTGAGAAACTGTTTGCTCTCGATCAACTCCTGCTCATATTTTTTACGACCCGAAATATCACGGATCAATCCGACATATCCGATAAATCCCTGATCCTCATAATATTGCACATGAATTTCCGCATAAAAGATTGAGCCATCTTTTTTATTGTAGCGGAGTTCAATCACATCATCCCGCCTCGGGTTAATCAGGCCTTCCGTAAATGAGCTGACAGCTCTCTCAATATCCTCTTCATACACAAATTCGATAAAGGAGTGCCCGATCACATCATCAGTGTTATAGCCGGCAATGGTCTCAACAGCTGGTGACACATAGGTCGTGATTCCGTTCTGATCGGTAATAAAAACCACATCGGAAATTTGTTCAGCAATGGAGCGGAACTTTCGTTCACTCGCCGCCAATGCCTCTTCGGCCATCTTACGCTCAGTGATGTCCTGCATGATGCCGGATATAAAACAGGGCTTCTGATTACCGTCGAACTGGACAGCACCATAAACCGATAACCAGCGCAGCTCACCATCGACGCGGCGGATCCTGCACTCAAAAGAGTAGTTTTCCTGTTTTTTTATCGAATTTCTGATGAGTATCTCGATCCTGGTGCGATCATCTTCGACTACGTGACTCAGAAACTTTTCCAATGACCAGTCTGAAGGAATTGTTTCATAGCCGAAAATACGGGCATGTTCAAGCGAGGAATGTGCGGTATAATCCTGAAGATTCAAATCCCACAAACCTACATGGCTGCTATCAAGGATGAAATTCACCCTTGCACGGCTCATCCTCAGGTCATCTTCTGTCAATTTACGTTCGGTGATATCGATTATCGTACCGATGTAACGAACCACCCTGCCATCCAGATCGCGCAAAGGCTTGCCGCGAGACATCAGCCAATGAATGGAACCGTCAGAGTAACAGACGCGATATTCTACGTTTAGCTCGGCTGCGTTATTTCTTGCTTCAGTAACGGCATGAATGGTCGACTCTCGATCGTCAGGATGAATGGTTCTTACCCATAATTCGAAAGTGGGCTTTTCTTTGCTCAACTCCAGCCCATATAAAGGCCATATCTCGTCAGACCAGAGATTTTCGCCCGTTATCATATCCCATTCCCAGACACCGGCGCGGGCAGCCTCCAAAGCCTGACTTAGGCGCCGTTTGCTCTTCTGGAGCTCAAGCTCAACATGATTGTTGCTGAAAATATCCGTCCCGAGGGCATCCGTGCCGGCTTGTTCAGTTTGCGAGGCTTTTTCTATCCGCTTACTGCCGGATAGATCCTGAACGGTGATGAACAGTCGAGTTATCTTCCCTTCCTTTGACAGGACGGGATTGATGGAACTCCTCCAGGCCAAATCGTCGTTCCCTCCTTCAAAAACCGTCCGTCTCCCTGTCAGAAGAACCTCTTCACACATCGCACTCCCGACAACCGCCTGTTCCGGCAATCGGGTTTTAATCAGATCGTAGACAATAACCCCGAGGCACTCCTCCGGAGAGATGCCGAACCGTGAGGCAAACCGGGTATTGGCGTTTATAACCGTACCATTCAGGTCTATGATAAAGGCTTCTTCAGGAAGGGCTTCCAGCAATCCAGAAACAGGATCGTCGGCGAGACTACTTTCTGAAAGGGTATTTTTCGTAGACATGGCCTCCTGGGAAATCGTTTGACAAAGGGAATCTGGGGACCTTGATCGAAATGCTCAAAAGTCACCTCAGGAACGAACGCGGGTTACCCCGATGCATCCAATTGGGATTTATCAAGCAGTTGTGGAACAAACCGCTCAGAAAAGCCTGCCACAAACGACCAGAACAAAAACTTCGCAAGGTCCTGGCCTGAGGTCGGACAAGTCGTTTGCAGAAATTTTATTGCATCCTCAGTCGTTGGGACAGTTGCAAAAGGCAGTATTGTGAATTGGGGAAATAGCGAGCCTTTGATGATTTCACTCAGAAATCCAACGTACAGTACCAGTGAGAATATTCCGCCATATATCGGAATCAGAAGAACCTGAAACCAGGATTTCGAAAGGAGTTCAAGCTCTTCATCTCCCAGTTTCCTGAGCCGTTGTTGAATGCTGACGAAGCCACCGATCAGTCCGCAACAAAAACAAAGCCACGAGATCATCAATTTCAGGCCATAAAACAACGTAACGCCAAAAATTGACCCGATGAGCAGTAGAGCGACAAACGTCATAACGACAACGCGCTCCGTCACACGCTTGAGTTTTTCCGTACGACTGGTAGTGTTCATGATTTCTCCCATTACATCCTGACGACTTTTTGGCATGTCATGATTTTGCGAATCTAACCTGCAAATCCTGACGCGATCGCAGCTCCTTCAGATCCAACGGCAACTTACCTGCCTGAAGAGAATTTGGGGAGGATGATCGGATATGATCCCGTGCCTGGTAGAACAAATCTAATACATCTTCGCCTATAGATCAATTTAC